>Ga0070741_10016100_pt1 | contig 12549 bp, 22 predicted proteins | sample Coa_R1_4_FD_66440 | JGI IMG/M metagenome (GOLD analysis project Ga0070741, IMG submission 66440) | Surface soil microbial communities from Centralia Pennsylvania, which are recovering from an underground coalmine fire - Coalmine... | ecosystem: Environmental > Terrestrial > Soil > Unclassified ...
CCGGCCTCAGACCCGGGGGGTGGCGATGAACCCGGTGGATCACCCGCACGGGGGCGGTGAGGCCCACCACACACCGGGCGGCCACCCGGAGACCCCATGGGGAAAGCCCACGCTCGGGTACCGGACGCGCAAGAAGGGAAAGCCCTCGGACGCGATGATCGTCCGCGGACGCCGACGCGGAAAGAAGAAGCGAGGCTGAGCGATGGGGCGTTCCACGAAGAAGGGCCCGTTCGTCGAGGACCGGCTGCTGGCGCGGATCCAGCGGATGAACGAGAGCGGCAGCAAGCAGATGATCAAGACCTGGTCGAGGACCTCGACGATCTTTCCGGAGATGGTCGGGCACACGATCGCCGTCCACGACGGTCGCAAGCACGTGCCCGTGTTCATCTCCGAGTCCATGGTGGGCCACAAGCTCGGCGAGTTCGCGCCCACGCGCACGTTCCGAGCCCACTCCGGGACCAAGGCGGAGCGGTAGGCGATGGCGCGCGATCGAGACAAGGAGCCGGAGGCGCCCGTGGTCCGCGCCAGCGCCCGCTACGTGCGGGTGACGCCGCGCAAGGCGCGCCTGGTCGCCGACCAGGTGCGCGGCCTGCCCGTGACCGAGGCGCGCACGCTGCTCGACTTCTCGACGCGAGGCGCGGCCCGCGACATCAACAAGCTGATCGCCTCCGCGGCCGCCAACGCGGAGGCGAATCACGAGCTCGTGGCCGACGACCTGCAGATCGCCGAGATCAACGTCGACGAGGGCCCCACGCTGAAGCGCTGGCGCGCTCGGGCCCGGGGGCGCGCGACCCGGGTCGACAAGCGGACTTCGCACGTGAGCGTCGCCCTGACCCCGATCGAGGACTAGGAGAGCGCCGTGGGCCAGAAGATTCATCCGGAGGGATTCCGGGTCGGGTACATCCACGACTGGAAGTCGAACTGGTTCAACCAGCGCGAGTTCGCCGACTACCTGTTCGAGGACATCGCGATCCGCGACCACATCCAGCAAAAGCTGGCGCACGCCGGGCTCTCCGACATCCAGATCGTCAAGCAGCGGGGCGAGGTCACCGTCGACATCCACACCGCGCGACCGGGCATCGTGATCGGCAAGTCCGGCTCCGAGGTGGACGCCCTGCGGCGCGATCTTCACCGGCTCACCAACAAGCCGGTGAAGGTGAACATCCGCGAGATCAAGCGCCCGGAGCTCGACGCCAAGCTCGTGGCCCAGTCGATCGCCGAGCAGCTCCAGAACCGGGTCGCCTTCCGCCGGGCGATGAAGCGAGCCTTGACCTCCGCGATGCGCTCGGGCGCCAAGGGCGTCAAGGTGCAGGTCTCCGGGCGCCTCGGCGGGGCGGAGATGGCCCGGACGGAGGGATACTCGGACGGCCGTGTCCCGCTCCATACGCTGCGCGCGGACATCGACTACGGCTTCGTCGAGGCGCGGACGACGACCGGGCGGATCGGCGTCAAGTGCTGGATCAACAAGGGGGAGGTCATGCCGGAGGGCTATCGCTCCGGCCAGGCCGAGGAGGCGACGGACGGCGGGCCGCGCCGCACGCCCCGCGCCCGCGCCGCCGCGACCCGCACCGCGCAGGACTCCGAGTCTCGACCCCAGGGGGACCGCCAGGAGCGCCCAGCGGGCGGACGAGCCTCGGCGGCCCCGCCGCGCGCCAGGGGGGACGCGACGGCCGAACCGCCGAGCGCGCCCGAGAGCGTCCCGACACAGGGCGGCGACCCGGCCGCAGAAGAAGGTGGGAGCCAGGCGGTGGAGGGCGCAGGCTCCGAAGCCGGCGAGTCCGCGGTGGATACGCAGCCGCCCGCCGCCACCCCGGAGCCCGAACCGGCGCCGGGAGCCGAGGGCGACCAGCCCTCGGCCGACGCCGGAGGCCAGGCCGAAGGCGAGGGTCCCGGCGGAGGTGGTTCCTGATGCTGATGCCGAAGCGGGTCAAGCACCGCAAGGTCCAGCGGGGCCGGATGCGCGGGAACTCGAAGGGCGGCCACCAGGTGGCCTTCGGCGAGTACGGCCTCAAGGCGCTCGAACGGGGCTGGATCACCAACCGTCAGATCGAGGCGGCGCGCGTGGCGATGACCCGCAAGATCAAGCGAGGGGGGAAGGTCTGGATCAACGTCTTCCCGGACAAGCCGTTCACGAAGAAGCCGGCCGAGACCAGGATGGGCTCGGGCAAGGGCAACCCCGAGGGCTGGGTCGCCGTCATCAAGCCCGGGCGGGTCATGTTCGAGCTCGCCGGCGTGCCCGAGGACCTGGCGCGCGAGGCCATCCGGCTGGCCGGGCACAAGCTTCCGGTCAAGACCAAGTTCGTCACGCGGGAGGGGGTGGCCGAGTGAAGGGGACGGATGCTCACGCCCTCGACGACCACGACCTGGTCGAGCGGCTGAAGGCGGCCCGGGAGGAGGCGTTCAACCTCCGCTTTCGCCACGCCACCGGGGAGCTCGAGAACACCGCCGCGCTGGGCGCGGCGAGGCGCGACGTCGCCCGGCTCTTGACCGTGGCCCGCCAGCGAGGCATCGACTTGGGCAAGGAGCTGAAGCGCACGTGATGGCCGAGGAAGAGAAGCAGGAGCAAGCAGAGGAGACGCCCGTCGAGCCCGAGGCCGAAGGCGAGGTGGCCGGCACCAGCGACGAAGTCGCGGAAGATGCGGAGGTGCCTGCGGCCACGCCGGAGCCCGAACCCGGCGGAAACGGAGCCGAGGGCGAGGCTTCCGGCGGCGAGCTTGTGGGCCCAAAGCAGCTTCGAAAGCGTGAGCGCTCGCGCGCCTCGGGCCCGCCACGGCCGCCGCGCTCACCCGAGGAGCGGGCGAGCGAACGCAGGGAGCGCCGCCGGGCGGCGGCCGAGCGCCGCCGGCGCTACCGCGCGACCCGGAGGGCCAAGCGGGGCGAGCCGGGGAGCGGGACCCCGCCCTCACGGCGCGAGCCGGGCCCGAAGAAGGTGCGACAGGGCACGGTGGTCTCCACCGGCGGAGACAAGACGATCACTGTCGAGATCGCGGTCGTCCGGCGCCATCCGACCTACGAGAAGGTCGTTCGCCGCACGAGCAAGCTGCGCGCGCACGACGAGGAGAATCAGGCGCGGCGCGGCGACGTCGTCCGCGTCGTGGAGTCGAGGCCGCTGTCCCGCACCAAGCGCTGGCGCCTGCTCGAGTTCCTGGAGCGAGCCCCGCGATGATCCAGCAGGAGACCAAGCTCAGGGTCGCGGACAACTCGGGCGCCCGCGAGATCCTCTGCATCCGGGTCAAGGGGGGCCACCATCGCCGCTACGCGAGCGTCGGCGACGTGATCACCGCGACCGTCAAGCAGGCGACGCCCCACGCCGGCGTGCGCAAGGGCGAGGTCGTTCAGGCCGTCGTCGTGCGGACCAAGAAGCAGCTCGGCCGCCCCGACGGCACCTACATCGCGTTCGACGAGAACGCGGCGGTGCTGATCGACCCGCAGCGAAACCCCAGGGGGACGCGCATCTTCGGTCCGGTCGCGCGGGAGCTGCGGGATCGCAACTTCATGAAGATCGTCTCGTTGGCCCCGGAAGTGCTCTGAGCGAGGGCTGCGATGGCGAAGTCGATGAAGATCCGCAAGGACGACACGGTGCTGGTGATCGGCGGCAAGGACCGCGGCAAGTCCGGTCGCGTGCTGCGAACGGAGCCGGCGAAGCAGCGCGTCTACGTCGAGGGCCTGAACATCGTCAAGCGCCACCAGCGCCCCCGCTCCGTCAAGGACACCCAGCGGAGCGCGGAGGCGGGGGGGATCATCGAGAAGGAGGGGCCGATCCACGTCTCCAACGTGATGCTCCTCGACCCGGCCGACAACAAGCCCACCCGGGTGGGCGTGCGGGCGACGGACGGCAAGCGGGAGCGGTACGCCAAGCGCACCGGCGCCGCGATCGACTAGGAGCAGGCGGACCATGGAAGCCACCACGAAAGAGGCACAGCGCGCGGCTCCCCCGCCGCGCCTTCGCGAGCGATACGAGAGCGAGATCGCCGGCGTCCTGGCCCGCCGCTTCGGGTACCGCAATCCGATGGAGATTCCCCGGCTGGAGAAGGTGACCTTGAACATGGGCGTCGGGGAGGCGAAGCAGACCGCCTCCGTGCTCGAGGCGGCGACGGAGCAGCTGGCGACGATCTCCGGGCAGCGGCCCAACGTGAGGCGCGCGCGCAAGTCGATCGCCTCGTTCAAGATCCGCGCCGGGATGCCCGTCGGGGTCGCGGTGACGCTCCGCGGCGCCCGGATGTGGGAATTCGTCGATCGGCTGATCTCGGTCGCGATTCCCCGGATCCGCGACTTCCGGGGACTGAATCCGCGGGCGTTCGACGGCCGCGGCAACTACTCGCTCGGGATTCGCGAGCAGCTCATCTTTCCCGAGATCGACTACGACTCGATCGACGAGGTGCGGGGGCTCGACGTGACGATCACCACGAGCGCGAAGACCGACGAGGAGGCGTTCGAGCTGCTGCTGGCGCTCGGGTTCCCGTTCGCGCAGGAGGGCCGGCCGGGCCAGCTGGACCACGAGCCCGAGGAGGAGGAGCGGCGCCGCACCGAAGCCCGCCAGCGCGCGGAGGCCGAGGCGGCGGCCCTCGAGCAGCTCAAGGAGGAGAACCCGGAGGCCTACGCGAAGCGCGTGCGCCCGGAGGAGGCCGAGGAGGGGGCGGAGGCGCCCCAGGATGCGGAGTCCGAGGAAGGAAGCGAAGGCTGAGATGGCCAAGACCTCACAGACCGTCAGACAGCGGCGGAAGCCGAAGTACAAGACCCGCGCCTACAACCGCTGCCGTCGCTGCGGGCGACCGCGGGCCTACTACCGTAAGTTCGGCCTGTGCCGGCTCTGCCTGCGCGAGCTGGCGCACAAGGGGTACATCCCCGGGATGACCAAGTCGAGCTGGTGAAGAGCGCAAGCGGCTGGTAACTCGATGTTGACCGACCCCATAGCGGACTACCTGGCGCGCGTTCGCAACGCGATCGCGGCACAGCACTCGGAGGTCGAGATCCCCGCCTCCCGGCTGAAGAAGGAGATGACCCGGATCCTGGAGCAGCAGGGATACATCAGCGGCTACTCGGTCGAGCCGACGGCCGTCGGCGAGGTGATCAGGATCCGGCTCAAGTACACGGAGGGCCGTCAGCCGGTGATCACGGGGCTGCAGCGGGTCTCGCGGCCCGGAAGGCGCCGCTACGCCGCCCACCAGGAGATCCCGCGGGTGATGGGCGGCATGGGGACCGCGATCCTCAGCACCTCCACCGGGGTGATGACCGGCCACGAGGCGCGCCAGCGGGGCGTGGGAGGCGAGGTCGTCGCCTACGTCTGGTGACGGCGAGGAAGGCATGAGCCGAATCGGAAGAAAGCCCATCGCGATCCCGGACGGCGTCACGGTCGAGGTCAATCCGGGCCTGGTCAAGGTCACGGGCCCGAAGGGGGAGCTCAGCGAGGCCGTGAGCAGCGAGATGAGGGTCGTCCAGGACAACGGCACCCTCAGGGTGGAGCGGCCCACCGATCGGGGCGAGCACCGCGCGCTCCACGGGCTGACGAGGAGCCTGATCGCGAACATGGTCGAGGGCGTCACCAGGGGGTTCGAGAAGCGCCTCGAGATCCAGGGCGTCGGCTACCGGGCGCGCCTGCAGGGCAAGGCGCTCGAGCTCTCCGTGGGCTACTCGCACCCGGTTTCCGTCGCGGCCCCCGAGGGGATCGAGTTCGAGGTCCCGACCCCCACGCAGGTGGTCGTCCGGGGGATCAACAAGCAGCTCGTGGGCGAGATCGCCGCGAGGATCCGCCGCACCCGCCCGCCCGAGCCGTACAAGGGCAAGGGCATCCGGTACGAGGGCGAGCACGTGCGGCGCAAGGTCGGAAAGCGGGCCTAGGCGATGGCCGTGGCGACGAGACCCCAGAGGCGGCTGCGACGCCGCCGCAGGGTGCGGGCCAAGGTTCACGGGACCGCCGCGCGGCCGAGGCTCTCGGTCTTTCGCTCCAATCGCGGGCTGTTCGCCCAGCTGATCGACGACGACGCGGCGCGGACCCTCGCCGCCGTCGCCTGGACGGAGCCCGAGCTTCGCGCCCTGGCCCCGATGGAGCAGGCCAAGCGGGCGGGGGAGCTGCTCGCTTCGCGCGCGAAGCAGGCGGGGATCGAGACCTGCGTCTTCGACCGCGGCGGCTACCGGTACCACGGCCGGGTCAAGGCGCTCGCCGAGGGCGCGCGCGAGGGCGGCCTGGCATTCTGAATCGCTAACGTCAAGCGGCTACGTGAACCAAGACATCGAGACAGTCAGCCCCCAGGGCCTCGACCTGCAGGAGCGGGTGATCGAGATCAACCGGGTGGCCAAGGTCGTCAAGGGCGGCCGGCGGTTCTCGTTCACCGCGCTGGTCGCGGTGGGGGACGAGAGCTCGGTCGTCGGCATCGGCTACGGCAAGGCCCGGGAGGTCCCGCTCGCGATCCAGAAGGCGGTCGAGAACGCCCGCAAGAGCCTGATCCGGGTGCCGATGTACGGGCAGACGATCCCGCACCGGATCATCGGCCGCTTCGGCGCGGGGCACGTGGTCCTGCGGCCGGCGAGCCCGGGGACCGGAGTCATCGCCGGGGGCGGGGTCCGGGCCGTGCTCGAGCTCGCCGGCATTCGCGACGTCCTGACGAAGAGCATCGGGACTCAGAACCCGATCAACCTCGTGAAGGCGACGATGGAGGGGCTGATCAACCTGCGTCGCCCGGAGCAGGTGGCGAAGCTGCGCGGCCTGAGCGTGAACCAGGTCCTGGGGATCGAGAGGAACGGCAAGAGGACCGGCCGGGCGGCTGAAGGCGGAGGCCAGGCGGCGGAAGGTGAGGCCCACGCGTCCGAAGGTGGAGCCGTTGGCGACAGCGGCGAAGCCTCGGGAGATGCGGAGGTGCCATCCGCCACGCCGGAGCCCGAGCCCGCCGGGGACGGAGCCGAAGGCAAGGCTTCCGGCGGAGTTGCTCCCGAGGCTGTCGGCGGAGTTGCTCCCGAGGCTTCCGGCGGAGGTGCTGGTTCCGTTGCCTAGCGTCCTGGTCAAGCAGGTTCGTTCCGCCAACGGGACCAGCCCGAAGCAGCGGGAGACCCTGCGCTCGCTCCGCCTTGGCCGGATCGGTCGCGCCTCCAGCCACGCCGACGGCCCGGAGCTTCGCGGGATGCTCCGCGTGGTCGGACACCTGGTCGAGGTCAGCGAGGAGGGTGGACGGTGAGCCCCCGCCTGTCGCCCGAGGACGTCGGCCTGCACACCGTGCGGCCCAAGCCGGGTGCGCGGCACGCTCGCAAGCGGGTTGGCCGAGGCGAGGGCTCGGGCCTGGGCAAGACCTCGGGGCGGGGTCAGAAGGGCGCGGGCGCGCGGTCGGGCAACAAGCGCAAGCCCGGATACGAGGGCGGGCAGAATCCGATCCACATGCGGACCAGGAAGCTGCGAGGCCCGCACCGGAAGATGTCGATGCCGTTTGAGCCCTTCCGGACCCGGACCCAGCCGGTGAATCTCGCCGACCTCGAGGCCCGCTTCGCGGCGGGCGACGAGGTGACCCCCGAGACGCTCCGCGCCGCGGGCCTCGCCAAGCGGCGCCTTCCCGTCAAGGTGCTCGCGCGCGGCGAGCTGACCAAGAAGCTCACCGTCCGCGCCCACGGCTTCAGCGCGGCGGCGAGGGAGCGGATCGAGCAGGCTGGCGGCACGGTGCAGGTCATTGGCGCCAGCGATGCGGCGCATGCGAGTGAGCCCGCGTCCGCGCCCGAACCCGACCGCAGCGGAGGCGAAGCGGAGCAGCCGGCGGAGTAATTCATGCTTCAGACGATCCTCAACGCGTTCAGCGTCCGCGAGATCCGCCTCAAGCTCGCATTCACGGCGGCGATGCTCGCGCTCTACCGCCTGGGCGCCTACATCCCGGCTCCCGGCATCGACGTCGACACGGTGAAGAACATCGAGCAGAACTTCTCGGGGAACAACATCCTCGGGTTCCTGAACCTGTTCAGCGGCGGCAGCCTCTCGCGGCTGTCGCTGTTCGCGCTGGGGATCATGCCCTACATCACCGCCTCGATCATCCTCCAGCTGCTCACGGTGGTCGTGCCGTCGCTCGAGCGACTCCAAAAGGAGGGCGAGGTCGGACAGCAGAAGATCACCCAGTACACGCGGTATCTCACCGTTGGCCTCGCGTTCGCCCAGTCGCTCGGATACGTCTTCCTCTTCCGGTCGTTCCAGGATGCGGCGGGGACGAGCGTGGTCGGCACGCTGACCGCGCCGAAGCTGTTCCTGATCGTGATCTCGCTGACCGCGGGGACGACCCTGCTGATGTGGCTGGGCGAGCTGATCACGCAGCGGGGGATCGGCAACGGCATCTCGCTGATGATCTTCGCGTCAATCGCCTCGCGAATCCCGAGCGGGATAGAGAAGTGGTGGACCAACCCCGATCAGGTGTTCGTCGTGATGATGCCGTTCATCGCCTTGGCGGTGATCGTGGGGATCGTGTTCGTCCAGGAGGGCCAGCGGCGCATCCCGGTGCAGTACGCGAAGCGGATCGTCGGCCGGCGGATGACGACGGGCGGCTCGACCTACCTGCCGCTTCGGGTCAACATGGCCGGGGTGATCCCGGTGATCTTCGCCGCGTCGATCATGGCCTTCCCGCCCACCATCGGCCAGCTCCTCAACACGCCGGCCGCGCTCGACTTCGCCGCGTTCTTCAACCCCAACAGCTGGGCATATGTCGTCGGCGAGGTCTTCTTCATCATCATCTTCACCTACTTCTACACGGCTGTGACCTTCAACCCCGTCGACCAGGCGGACAACCTGAAGAAGTACGGCGGCTTCATCCCGGGGGTGAGGCCAGGACGACCTACCGCCGAATACCTGGACCGCATCCTGTCCAGGCTCACCTTCCCAGGGGCGCTGTTCCTCGGCGCGGTCGCGGCCCTGCCGACGATCCTGATCAACCAGACGTCGGCCAACTTCTTCTTCGGTGGCACCTCGATCCTGATCGTCATCGGCGTCGCGCTCGACACCGTGAAGCAGCTCGAGGCGCAGCTGATGATGCGCAACTACGAAGGCTTCTTGAAGTAGTCTCGCGGGCGGCGGGCGTTAGGCTCCGCGACCATGTCCGAGCTGAATCTCGTCCTCCTGGGGCCGCCCGGCTCCGGCAAGGGGACCCAGGGCGAGCGCCTGCAGGAGGACTTCCGGCTGCCCTACTACGCGACCGGCGACATCCTCCGAGCTGCGGTTCGCGACGGCACGGAGCTCGGCGAGGAGGCGAAGGGATACATGGATCGGGGCGACCTCGTCCCCGACCAGGTGATGGTGGGTTTGATCGCCGAGCGGGTCTCCGGCGAAGCGGCGGGGGATGGCTTCATCCTCGACGGCTTCCCCAGGACCACGGCGCAGGCGGAGGCGCTCGACTCGAAGATGGCGGAGCTCGGCCGCGCGCTCACCGTCGCGATCCTGATCGACGTCTCCGACGACGAGGTCGTGCGGCGTCTCAGCGGTCGCCGAACCTGCGTCAAGGAGGGGCATGTCTTTCACGTGGAGTTCGACCCGCCGAAGAACGACGACATCTGCGACATCTGCGGCGCCCGGCTCGAGATCCGCGAGGACGACAAGCCCGAGGTGGTTCGCAACCGGCTGCGGACCTACCACGAGAAGACCGAGCCCGTGGTCTCCTACTACGAGGGCCGCGGAATCCTGCGCAGGGTGGACGGGGCGCGAGCGCCGGACGAAGTCAGCGACACGATCAGGGCGATGCTTGCCACGCTGAGGATGGAAGAAGAGCTTTGAATGATCATCAAGAAGACGCCAGAGCAGATCGAGCGGATGGCGGCCTCCGGGGCGATCCAGGCACGCTGCCTGCGCATGCTCCGGTCGAAGTGCCATCCAGGGGTGACGACCGCCGATCTGGACGAGGCGGCGGAGCGCTTCATCGCCGCCCAGGGCGCTGAGGCGTCGTTCAAGGGCTACCGCGGGTTCCCAGGCTCCATCTGCGCCTCGCCGAACTCCATGGTCGTGCACGGGATCCCCGGCTCGTACGAGCTGAAGCGGGGCGACATCATCTCCCTCGACGTGGGGGTGACGAAGGACGGCTGGGTCGCCGACGCCGCGATCACGGTGCCCGTGGGGCCGATCAATCCGAGGGCCCGCGAGCTGCTGGAGGCGACCAAGGCGGCGCTGATCGCCGGAGCCCGGGAGGCGCGGCCGCGCAACCACCTGGGCGACGTGTCGGCGGCGATCCAGCGCCAGGTCGAGTCCCGAGGCTTTTCGATCATCCGCTCCCTGGTGGGCCACGGGATCGGCCGCGACATGCACGAGGATCCGCAGATCCCGAACTACGGCGAGCCAGGCCGCGGTCCGGAGCTCGAGCCGGGCATGGTGCTCGCGATCGAGCCGATGGTGAACGCGGGCGGTCCGGACGTCCGGGTCGGCGAGGACAACTGGGCGGTCTACTCGGCCGACGGCTCGCTCGCGGCCCACTTCGAGTTCACGGTCGCGGTGACCGAGGACGGCCCCCGGATCCTCACCCCCTGGCATGAGGAGTGAAGCCCCTCGCCGTCCATGGGGGAGCCGCCGGGCTGGCGTTCTGGCTCTGCGCCGGGGGGTGGGCCGCGTTCGAGGCTGCGCTTGCGGTCCGCACCCGGGGCGCCGGCATCCAGGGCCGCGACCGGAGCTTCGTCCCGCTCACCCTCACCGTCCTCGGTGGCCTGGCGCTGGGGGTGCTCGTGGCGCGCAGCGGCGACCTGATCCTCCCAGGCCCCGGGTGGTGGCCGGTGGCGCTCGGGCTCGGCGTCTTTGCGAGCGGGCTTGCCCTGCGGGGGTGGGCCGTGCGCGAGCTCGGCCGGTTCTTCAAGTTCACCGTCGTCGTCCAGGCTGGGCATCGGGTGGTCGACACCGGGCCGTACCGGCTGATCCGCCACCCGAGCTACGCGGGGCTGTTGATGGCGGCCCTGGGCCTCGGCATCGCGCTCGGCACGTGGCTCTCGATCCCCTCCTGCCTCGTGCCGCCGCTGGTCGGCTTCGGGCTCAGGCTCGCCCACGAGGAGCGGGTCCTTGCGCGGGAGCTCGGCGAGCCGTACCGCTCCTACATGCGCCGCACCCGCCGCTTGGTCCCCGGAGTCTGGTGAGCCGTCAGCCTCGCCTCGCCCGCCGGCGGCAGGCTGCGCACAGCCCGTGGACGACCACCTCCGCGCCGTCGACTTCGAAGCCGCTTCGGCGCGCGGACTCGAGCGCGCGCTCCAGCGACACCGGCGCGTCGAGATCCTCGACGGCGCCGCATCTGCGACAGACGAGATGGTGATGGTCGACGGGCCGCGAGTCATAGAGCGCTCGACCGCGGCCGGCGGCTACGCGGCGCACGAGCCCCGCCTCCTCGAGCGCCTCCAGGCTCGAATACACCGTCGGCAGGGACACGCTCGGAAGGCGCTCCCCCACCGCCGCCAGCAGCTCCTCGGCCCCCACGTGGCGCCCGAGCTCGACCAGCGTCTCGTGGACGACGAGTCGTTGGGAAGTCACGCGGTAGCCGGCCGCGCGCAGCGCCGACGCGGCGCGCTCGCGCTCGCCGACGGGATCGGTCCTCGCGGGGGTCGTGTTCATGAGGCGGACCTAATTAGCTTAAGGCAGACCTAATCTTAACGCATTTGCTATAAATATCCCATGGTGGACTCGGTGCTCGAGAGCTGGCGGGGGGCGAGCGACAAGCAGCGGCTCCTGCAGGTCATCCAGCCCGGCTTGATCGGCTTGATCGACGGGACGATCTCGACCCTCGCCCCGATCTTCGCGACCGCCTACCTGGCGGGGTCCCACGCGGCGCTTCTCGTCGGGCTCGCCGCGGCCCTGGGGGCGGCGATCAGCATGGGGATCTCCGAGGCCCTCTCCGACGACGGGGCGCTCACCGGGCGCGGCGACTCGGCGACCCGCGGGCTGATCACCGGGATGGCGACGTTCGTCGGCGGGAGCGCCCACGCGCTCCCCTTCCTGATCAGCGACGTGGGGACCGCCCTCGCGGTCGCCTATCCGATCGTGGGCGCGGAGCTCGTCGCGATCGCGTGGATCCGCCGGAGGTTCCTCAGCGTCCCGCTGAGGACGTCGCTGCTCCAGGTGACGCTGGCGGGGGCGATGGTCGCGGCCGTCGGCGCAGCGGTCGGGCAGGCGTAGCGGCTCTCGCGTCCGCCGGGCCCCGCAACCCGCCGTGCGCGGCCGTGTGCTTGCGCCCCGGGAGGGAGTTCCTCCCGAAGAGATGGACCGAGCCGCTGACCAGGGCCGCGCCGAGCACGCCCGTCACCTTCCTTCGTGCGGCCCGCGGTCGATCGCCGCGCCGAAGGTGTCGTTCTCGCTCACGTCGATCTCCATCGGCGCGCCGGCCGAAACCCTGAGCGGCGCTGGCCGAATCGGCCCCCGGCTCACATTCGGGGGCGATCTTGCCGATGAACGGCAGGTGATGCCCAAGACTCGATGGGATGGCGCCCGGCTTTCCGTCTGGGCGTTGCTCGCCGCGACCGGTGCCTGCGCCCTCGCCTACGCCGGCTTCATCGCCGCCGGAGAGCCCGAGGCGCTCAACGCCGCCGCCGCCGTCTGGATCTATCACGCGACCCTCTCCATGGCGAGCCTCG
>Ga0070741_10016101_pt1 | contig 12547 bp, 9 predicted proteins | sample Coa_R1_4_FD_66440 | JGI IMG/M metagenome (GOLD analysis project Ga0070741, IMG submission 66440) | Surface soil microbial communities from Centralia Pennsylvania, which are recovering from an underground coalmine fire - Coalmine... | ecosystem: Environmental > Terrestrial > Soil > Unclassified ...
GCCTCCAGCTCGGCGATCAACTCCCTGCTGCCCAACGTCTGGTTGGCCACGACGAGGTACCGGGACATGGGGCCTCCTTCGTTCGGTGAGGCTGTCCCGATGGTACGCCCGGCGTGCTCAGGTGGGAAGCGGCAGGCCCTTCGCCTTAACGGGCGTGACGACGTGCAGCTCGGGCCGGCCGCCGACGAGGCCGGCCAGCTTCCCGCCCAGCTCCTTCATGCCCGGGCTGCCGCTGTGGGCGGCGAACGCGTCCTGGTCGGTGTACAGCTCGTAGAACCAGATGACGTCGCCGTCGTCGTTGTCGGCGTGCATGGCGTAGATCACCGTGCCCTCCTCCCCCTCGACGTTGGGGAAGTGCGTGCCCAGCACGTCCATCAGCTCGTCCCGCTTGCCCGGCGCGGCGGTCAACTTGGCAAAGACTCCGATGCTCATGGCCGGCGACGGTAGCCCGACGCGGGTGGTCGCCGTCGACTGGTCCGGTCGCGTGCAGGGCGGCGGCCGGTACCGCTGGTGCGCGGAGGTGGTCGGCGGCGAGCTGGTCTCATTGCGTGACGGCTGGGACGCCGACTCGCTGTTCGCGCACCTGACGGAGGTCGCCGATCGGGAGGAGATCGCCGTCGGCCTCGACTTCTCGTTCTCCCTGCCGGCGTGGTTCCTCGACCAGCTCGGCGTGCCCGACGGGCCCGCGCTGTGGGACGTCGTCGCCCGGGACGGCGAGACGTGGCTGCGGGAATGCGCGCCCCCGTTCTGGGGCCGCCCCGGTCGAAGGCGCCCGCAGCAGCAGGACCTGCGCGACACCGAGCGGGCCGTCGCCGGTTTCGCCGGCGTGTCGCCCAAGTCGACGTTCCAGATCGGCGGCGCCGGCAGCGTCGGTACCGCATCACTGCGGGGCATGCCCCTGCTGTCGCGCCTGCGCGCCGCCGGGTTCGCGGTGTGGCCGTTCGACGACCCGTCGTGGCCGATGGTGCTCGAGGTCTGGCCCCGCCTGTTCACCGGGCCGGTCGTGAAGAGCAACGCCGAGGCGCGCGCCGCGTACGCCCGCGACCGGGGGCTGCCGGCGGAGATCGCCGCCACCGAGGACGCGTTCGACGCCGCCGTGGCCGCCCTCGGCATGTGGGCGGCGCGCCACGAGCTGTGGTGCCTTCCCCGCAGCGGCCTCGGCGTCGCCCGCCGGGAAGGCTGGATCTGGTCCCCCGCGGTACGGTCTCGCCCATGACGATCGAAGACCTGCGGTCCCGCGTGCAGCGCGACGTCGACACCGGCGTCCTCCCTTCCGCCCAGGTGGCCCTGGCCAAGGACGGTGAGCTGCTGCTGTTCGAGACGTTCGGCGACGCCACCAACGACACGCGCTACGTGATCTTCTCGGCGACCAAGGCCATCGTCGCCGGCGCGGCATGGATCCTCATCGGCGAGGGCGCCCTCGACCCCGACAAGCGCGTCGTCGACTACATCCCCGAGTTCGGCACCCACGACAAGGACGTCATCACCGTCGAGCAGGTGATGTTGCACACCAGCGGCTTCCCCCGCGCCCCGCTCGGCCCGCCCGACTGGGCCGACCGCGACAAGCGCCTGGCCGCGTTCTCCAAGTGGCGCCTCAACTGGGAGCCGGGCACCGCGTTCGAGTACCACCCGACGTCGGCCCACTGGGTGCTGGCGGAGTTGATCGAGCGGACGGGCGGCATGGACTACCGCGAGTTCATCCAGACGCGCATCAACGAGCCGCTCGGGCTGAAGCTCGGCCTCGGCGTGCCCGAGGACCAGCAGCAGAACATCGCCGAGATCCAGAACACGGGCGAGCCGCCCGACCCCGACGAGCTGGAGAAGGCCATCGGCATCCGCGAGATCCCGATGGGAGAGGTCACCCCCGAGGCGCTGTTGGGCTTCAACGATCCCGCGGCGCGCGCCGTCGGCGTGCCGGGGGGCGGTGGCATCACCACGGCCGCCAACCTGGCGCTCTACTACCAGGCGCTGCTCCACAACCCCGACAAGATCTGGGACCCGGGCGTGCTGGCCGACGTCACCGGCCGCGTGCGCAACAACTTCCCCGACCCGATGATGGGTGTGCCCGCCAACCGCGCCCTCGGCGTGGTCGTGGCCGGCGACGACGGCAGGGCGTCGGCCCGCGGCTTCGGCAAGACGCAGAGCCCGCGCACGTTCGGCCACAACGGCGCCGGCGGCCAGCTGGCCTGGGCCGACCCCGACAGCGGCATCTCCCTCGCCTACTTCACCAACGGCATGGACCAGAACGTCATCCGGGAGTGGAAGCGCGGCGTCGCCGTCGGCAGCCTCGCCGCCTCCGCCCTCGACTGACCCATTCGCAACTGCGGCAACCACGCACCGAATCGGTCTGTAGCTGCCGCCAGAACAGGAGGAGTCGGGGTCAGGCGAGGCTCTCCAGCCAGGCCTGGTGGAGGGCGGCGTAGCGGCTGGTTGAACCGACGAGGGCGGCGGGGGCACCGTCCTCGACGATGCGGCCGTCGTCGATGACGAGGACGCGGTCGGCGATCTCAACCGTCGACAGGCGGTGGGCGATGATCACCGCGGTGCGGTCGGCCAGCAGCGTGCGCAGGGCGCGCTGGACCAGCCGCTCGCTGGGCAGGTCGAGCGACGACGTGGCCTCGTCGAGGATGAGCACGCGCGGATCGGCGAGGAAGGCGCGGGCGAACGCGACCAGCTGCCGCTGGCCGGCGGACAGCCGGCCGCCCCGCTTGCGCACGTCGGTGTCGTAGCCGTCGGGCAGCGCACTGATGAACTCGTGGGCGCCGATGGCCCGCGCCGCGGCCTCGATCTCGGGCCGCGTCGCCGAGGGACGACCGAAGGCGATGTTGTCGGCCACCGTGCCCGAGAACAGAAAGCTCTCCTGCGTCACCATCACCACGGCGCGGCGCAGCGTGGCGTCGGCGAGCGACCGCAGGTCGACGCCGTCGAGGCGCACGCGGCCCGCGTTGGGGTCGTAGAACCGGGCGATGAGACGGGCCACCGTCGTCTTGCCCGCGCCCGTCTCCCCTACCAGCGCGACCGTCTGCCCCGCCGGGATGACGAGGTCGACGTCCGGCAGCACGACCGTGCCGCGATAGCCGAACCGCACGTGCTCGAAGCGCACCTCGCCCGCCGGTGAGAGCAGCTCGACGGCGTGGTCGGGCGACGGCTCGACGACCGAGGACTGCTCGTCGAGCACGCCCGACAGCTTCTCGAGACCGGCGGCCGCCGCCTGGAACACGTTGAAGAACTGGGCCAGGTCCTGCATGGGCTCGAAGAAGCGACGCAGGTAGAGGAGGAACGCGGCCAGCACGCCGAGCGTGGCCGTGCCGCCGAGCACCCGGTACGCGCCATACAGCAGGGTGACGGTCATGGTGAGGTCGCCGAGCAGGCGGATGCCCGGGCCGTAGACGGCCGCCAACCGCATCGACCACGCGTTGGCCTCGGTGTAGCGGCCGTTGACGTCCTCGAAGATCTGCTGGTTGCGGGGCTCGCGCCGGAACGCCTGCACGGCCCGGATGCCGCCGAGGGACTCGGTGAAGTGCACGATGACGAGGGCCACGGCCTCACGTCCGGCGCGGTACGCCTTCTCCGACTGGCGCCGGTACCAGACCGTCAAGGCGGTGAGGAACGGGAACACGCACAGAGCGAGGAGGCCCATCTTCCAGTCGAGGACGAGAAGCACCACCGCGGTGCTGACGATCGACAGGCCCGCCATCACCAGCGTCTCCAGGCCGGTGTCGAGCAACTCGGAGATGGCCTCCACGTCGGACGTGAGGCGCGAGACGACCCGACCCGACGTGTACTTCTCGTGGAACGACAGGCTCAGGTGCTGGAAGTGGTCGAAGAGCCGCGTGCGCAGGTCGAAGAGCACGGCCTGGCCGACGCGGCCCGTGCCGCGGAGGAAGCGGTTGGTCGCCACCGCCTGCACGAGCGCGCTCACCAGGAAGGCGACGACCACGATGACGAGCGTGCGCGCACCGCGACCGGCGAGCAGCGGCGGGATGCCGCGGTCGATGCCGAGCTTCACCAGATACGGGCCGGCGATGGCGGCCATGTTCTGCACCACGATGATCACCGACAGCACGACGACGGCGCGCCGGTGCGGTCGCACCAGCGAGCCGAGCAGCCGCCGGCTGCGCGCCCGCAGGAAGCCTGCGAGGCCGCCGGTGACGTCGTCGACCGCCTCGGCGGCGGTGCCGCGCCAGGAGTCGGGCGTGACCGAGGTGGTCATCCCGCCTCCTTCAGCGACGGCGGACGCGCCGGGTCGGCCTCCTGGCTGAGGATGGCGCGGTAGGCGGGCACCGTGGCCATCAGGTCGTGGTGGGTGCCGACGGCGGCGATGGTGCCGTGGTGCAGGAACGCCACCCGGTCCGCCAGCGCCAGCGTCGACGGCCGGTGGACCACGAGCAGCGCCGTCGTGCCCTCGAGCACGCGCGCCAGCGCCTCCTCGACCAACGCTTCGGTGTGCACGTCGAGGGCTGACAGGGGGTCGTCGAGCACCAGCACCCGCGGGCGGCCGATGACCGCGCGCGCCAAGGCGAGCCGCTGACGCTGGCCGCCCGACAGGCTCAGGCCCTGCTCGCCGACGCGTGTGTCCAGACCCCACGGCAGCTCGCGCACGAACCCGGCCCGGACCACGTCGAGCGCCCAGTCGATGTCGGCGGCGGACGCGTCGGGCGCGCCGAGCAACAGGTTCTCGCGCACGCTGGCGGAGAAGAGGATCGGGTCCTCGAAGGCGACGGCCACGTGCTTGCGCAGCGTCGACAACGCCAGGTCGCGCACGTCGTGGCCGTCGAGGGTCACCTTCCCCGCGGTGACGTCGTACAGACGCGGCAGCAGGCCGGCCAGTGCCGTCTTGCCGGCGCCGGTCGCGCCTACCAACGCCAGCGTCTCGCCCGCGTGAATCTGCAGGTCGAGGTCGCGCAGCACCGCGCCGCGAGTGCCGGGGAACGCGAACGTGACGTTGTCGAACTGCACCTCGCCGGTGGCCGTGGCCAGGTGCCGGGCGCCGGGTTTGTCGGCGATGGCGGGCACGGTGTCGAGCACCTCGTACACGCGGCCGGCGGCGGTGGCGGCCTCCTGCCCGGTGGAGAGGATCCAACCCAACGCCTCGACCGGCCACACCAGCATGAGCACGAGCGAGATGAACGCGACCAGGCCGCCGATCGACAGCCGGTGCGAGCCGACGGCCAAGGCGCCGCCGAGCAGCACCGCCGCCAGCGCCAGCGTGGGGACGAGGTCGAGCAGGGCCCAGAAGTGGGCCCGGATGTCGGCGCTCTCGACCGACGACGCCTGCAGGGCGCGGGCGCGCTGGCGGAAGCCGCGGCCCACGAGATCGGCCCGGCCGAACGCCTTGACGATGCGGATGCCGGCGGCGGCTTCCTCGACCGACGTGGTGAGGTCGCCCGTCTCGTCCTGCACCCGCCTGGCGACAGTGCGGTACTGGCGCTCGAACTGCCAGCACAGCCACCCGATGGGGAGGATCGACGCCGCGGTGAGCAGTGCCAGCGGCGCGTAGAGGGACACGAGCACGCCGATGACGAGCGCGAACGTGAACACGTTGACGACGAGGAACACCAGGCCGAAGCCGATGAAGCGTCGCAGCGTCGACAGGTCGGCCATGGCGCGTGACAGCAGCTGGCCCGACTGCCACTGGTCGTGGAAGCCGACCGGCAACGTCTGGAGGTGCGCGTAGAGGTCGTTGCGGATGGCCTGCTCCATGCCGTTCGCCGCCGACGCCTGCACCCACCTTCGCACCCACGCGAGGAAGCTCTCGACCACGCCGAGGGCGAGCACCAGGCCGACGAGCCCGAGCACCGCGCCCCGACGGTGATGAGCGACCGGTCCGTCGATCACGCTCTTGGTGACCAGCGGGATGACCGTCTGCGCGGTGAGGCCCGCCACGGCCGTGAGCACCATGGTGACCATCTGGCCGGCGTACGGCCGCACGTACGAGCGGACGCGCCAAAGCGGGGAGGCGGGCCGGGACACGTGTCGACGGTACAGGTCCAAATTGCCCACGCCGTAACGAATTTCCCGGGTGTGGCGGCGATTTGTGCAGCCCCTCAATTGCGTGGATGGGCCGCCGATGAATCCTTGTCGCAGTCCGTCCCATCGCGGACGACTCGGAGGACAAGGTGAACCCGGAACAAGCGGTGACGGCGACACAGATGATGCGAGGTCAACCCGCGATCGAGCGCGTCCTCGACCTGGTCGGCGGGCGCATCGTGCTCGCCATCGTCACGTCGCTCGCGGCCCTCACCATGCTGAAGCGGGACGCGGACAGCACCAATCTGGTGCACACCGCCGGGATCGTCACGCTGGTCGCAGTGGCCGCCGGCGTCTGGTTGTACCGCCGGGGTGACGACCTGCCGCCCCTCGTGGGTCGGGTCGAGCCGTGGTGGTTCATCGGCGGCGGCATCGCCCTGCTGGTGATCGGCGGAAGCGGTCCCACTGCTCCCCCGGGCCTGGCGCCCATCCCCGCCACCGGCAATGCCCTGTGGTTCAGCCTGTTCGCCCTCGGCGCCTACCCACTCCTCAGTCTCGGCGTCATGCGCCTCGTCGCCGCCCGCGTCCCCGACCGGCAGAACGACATCCTCGTCGAGGCCGGCCTCACCGCCATCTCCGTCGCCCTGGTGCTGTGGGTGTGGGTCAAGCCCGACATGGCGCTGGGCACCAATCAGATCGGCCTCACGCTGGTCCGGGTGGCGCTGCCGTCCCTCGACGCCGGCCTGCTCATGGTCATGGCCCGGCTCATGCTGCTGCCGGGCAACCGGCCCAAGACCTACCGCTACTTGGCGCTGGCGATCGCCTACCTGTTCGGCGCCCACCTGTGCTCGACGATCGTGGCCATGGCCGGGCACGAGATCGGCCGCCCGACCGTCAACATCCTCTTCATCTGCGCGTTCGGCTTCACGGGCGTGGCCGCCATGGACCCGTCGATGCGCGACCTCTTCGCACCGCTGTCCGCCGACACGCCGCTGTTCAGCGCCGGCCATCTGGCGCTCGTGATCGGCGCCATGATGATCGGGCCCATCGTCATCGTGATCCAGGTGCAGAGCCATGCGACCGTGTCGCCGACGATGGCCGTGGGCGCGGCCGTCTTCTCGCTCGTCATCGCCGCCTACGTAGCGACGCTCCTGCGCGACCGCGCCGCCACCGAACACCGCGCCCGCCACGACGAGCTCACCGGCCTCCCGAACCGCACGTTGCTCTACGACCGCCTCGACCGTGCGCTCTCCCACGCCCGCCGTAACGGCACGGCGGTGACCGTCATGTTCGTCGACCTCGACCGGTTCAAGGAGGTCAACGACACGTTCGGCCACGCCGCCGGCGACGAGCTCCTGAGCCAGACCGCGTTCCGGCTCAAGGCGTGCGTGCGCGACGAGGACACGGTCGCCCGCCTCGGCGGCGACGAGTTCGCCCTGCTGCTGCCCCACGTCAACGGGTTCGAGGGTTCGGTGACGGTGGCCGAGCGGGTGATGGACGCGTTCAAGGCCCCGTTCAGCCTGGCCGAGCAGCGCATGGTCGTGACCCCGAGCATGGGCGTGGCCATCTACCCGGAGGACGGCACCGACCCGCAGGAGCTGCTCGCCAACGCCGACACCGCCATGTACCGGGCCAAGGAGATGGGCCGGAACAGCTACGAGATCTACAGCACCGACCTGCAGACGCGTGCGCACGAGCGCCTGCAGCTCGAGGCCGCCCTGCGACGCGGGCTCGAGAACGGCGAGCTGGTGCTGCACTACCAGCCCAAGATCGACCTGGCCACGCGCAAGATCGTCGGCGCCGAGGCCCTGGTGCGCTGGGAACACCCCGAGGAGGGTCTGCTGCTGCCCGGGCACTTCGTCCCCCTGGCCGAGCAGAGCGGTCTCGTCGTCGCCCTGGGCGAGACGGTGTTGAACACGGCGTGCGACCAGCAGCGGGAGTGGCAGCAGGAGGGCCTGCGCATCGTGCCCGTGTCGGTCAACGTCTCGGCCCGCCAGTTCCGACACGGCGTCGTCGACATGACCGCTTCGGTGCTGCGCCGCACCGGCCTCGATCCCAAGTACCTCGAGCTCGAGCTGACCGAGAGCGCGGCGGTCGACAGCCTCGAGCTGACGGCCGCGGCGCTGGCCGAGCTCCGCGAAATCGGCGTGAGCTGCTCGATCGACGACTTCGGGACGGGCTACTCGTCGCTGTCGTACCTGAGCCGGCTGCCGATCGACAACCTCAAGATCGACAAGTCGTTCATCCAGGCGCAGTCATTGGCCGACGCGTCGATCGTCGCCGCCATCATCGCCATGGCCCACAGCCTCGGGCTCAAGGTCGTGGCCGAGGGCGTGGAGACGGAGGAGCAGCTCGCCTACCTGGCCGAGAAGCACTGCGACGAGGTGCAGGGCTTCCTCTTCAGCAAGCCCGTGCCAGCGGACGAGTTCCGTCGCATGCTGGCGGGCGGCTCCCGCCGCGTCGCCCCCGTGTCCGACGGCTCCCTCGTCACCGCCGTCCGCCGCCGCCGGGTCCGCGCCACCGCCTAGTCCCCAGTTAGCGTCTCCCCGATGCGATTCGTCGTGTACGGGGCCGGTGCCATCGGGGGCGTGGTCGGTGCACGGCTGGCGCAGCACGGCCACGACGTGGCGTTGATCGCCCGGGGCTCCCACTACGAGGCCATCCGCGAGCGGGGCCTCACGCTGGAATGGGGGGACGAGCGGGCGACGCTTGCGCTGCCGGTCGTCGACGATCCCGCCGCCCTCAAGCTCACTGCCGACGACGTCGTGCTGCTGGCGATGAAGTCGCAGGACACGCCCGTGGCCCTGCGGGCGCTGGCGATCTCGGCGCCACCCGACCTGCCGGTGGTGTCGATGCAGAACGGCGTCGACAACGAGCGGACGCTGCTGCGCTCGTTCGATCGGGTCTACGGCGTGTGCGTCATGTGCCCGACCGCCCACCTCGAGCCGGGCGTGGTGCAGGCGTTCTCCACGCCGACGACGGGCATCCTCGACATCGGCCGCGTCCCCGACGGGCGCGACGACTTCGCCGACACCGTGGCGGAAACGTTCCGGGCGTCGACGTTCGCGGCCGAAGCGCGCGCCGACATCACCCGGTGGAAGTACGGCAAGTTGCTGCTCAACCTCACCAACGCCATCGACGCCGCGTGCGGGCCCGAGGCGCGCACGTCACCGCTGGCGTCGCTCGTGCGACGGGAAGGCGTCGCCGTCCTGCGCGCCGCGGGCATCGACTTCGTGTCGAAGGAGGAGGACGCGGGCCGGCGGGGCGACCTGCTGCAGCTCACGCCGATCGCCGGCCGCGCCCGCACCGGCGCGTCGTCGTGGCAGAGCCTCGCGCGCGGCACCGGCTCCATCGAGACCGACTATCTCAACGGCGAGATCGTGATGCTGGGCCGCCTGCACGGCGTGGCCACCCCCGCCAACGCCCTGCTCCAACAGGTCGCCAACCGTCTCGCCGCCGAGGGCGCACCCCCCGGCAGCGTGAACGTCGACGACCTGCTCGCCCAGCTGGAGGGCTAAGCCGCGACCGGCTGGGTGCGCGCCGGGCCACCGCTGCGGGCACGGCGGCGCTTGGCGGCGAGCACGAACGCCGTCCCCCACAGGATGGCGACACTCGTCAGAAGAACGTAGGCGAAGATGGCGAACGTCGCCGGGCCGGAGCGGGCCTCGCGAGTGAGGTACTTCTGCTCCTTGGCGAACGGCACGGTGCGGTCGACGGCCGCGATCTGGGGCTTGCCTATCTCGGCGTCGGCGGGCATCCACACCGGCGCCGACATCATCTGATCGCCCCGGTGCAGGCGCACGAGCGTCTTCCAGTGACCCGTCACCGGGACCGCCTTGTCGCTCACGTACTGGCCGGGCCCGACCTGCTTCATGTCGCTCACGACCATGCCGCCGCCCTGCCACGAGATGGTCTGGAACCAGCGGGCATGGGCGGCCGCGTTGGCGGGCGTGAGGGTGGCATGCACGACAGCGTTGTCGCCCCGGTGCTCGATCGTCATGGCGATCTGCACGTGGCCGGCGTTGCGCGGCAGCGGCAGGGCCAGGCCGACGAGGATGGCGAGCCCGCCGAGGGCCACAGCCCACGTGGGGATGCCAGGTCCGTCGCGCCGCACGCCGCCGGCGAGGGCGGTCGCCAGCAAAGCGGCGCCGACGGCCACGACCGCGCCGAGGAGCACGGCCGGGAGCATGAGGTTCGTGGTCCAGGGCTGGTGGGCGCCGCGGTTCCACGCGTACTCCCCTGCCAGGCCGATGGTGGCGATGCCGACGCCCGACGCGATGGCGAAACGCATGCGGCGCGTCGTGCCGAGGAAGAGCGCCGCCAGCTCGACGGCCAGCGCCGGCGCCAGGTACAGCGCGGCGGACCGCGTCTGCACGACGTGGCTCGGCGTGTTGAGGACGCGCGTGAGGGCCGCGATGCCGCCGACCAACAGGGCGTTGCCCGGGCCGAGCACGAGGCGGGAGGTCACCAGCGCCAGTCCGGCGGCCAGGCAGATCAGCAGGGGGTGGTACAGCTGCTGGAACTGGGGCACGCCGAACTCGAACTCGCCCAGCACGCTCGTGAGGCCGGCGAGCATCAACACGCCCGCGATGGTGTGGAAGATGCGGGGCCCGACACCGTCGGAGGGCTTCACGCCCGCCTCGCCCAGCGCCAGCCAGGCCGCGATCGGCGACAGCGACGCGCCGAGGATCATCAGCAGATGGGTGGGGCTCCACATCGTCACGTCGACGCCGTAGTGGGCGTGCCACAGGTCGTCGAGCGGGAAACCGCCCAGGGCGGTGAAGCCGAGCACGCCGAGCGGGATGGCGGACCACGGCACCTGGAAGGGGCCGATGCGCCGGCCGACGCGCGCGTCGGTGAGGGTGGCGAAGAACACGCCGAGCACGGCAGCGAAGGCGATGAACGCCAGCCCGGCCACGATCATGGTGTGCGGCGCAGTGAACAACTTCTTGTCGCGACCGAGCGCCACATGCCAGGCCACGTCGTTGTAGAAGCCGACGCCGGCGACGAACAGCCCGAACAGCGCGGTGGCGACCATGGCGGCGGCCCACCCGGGCACGCCCGTCACCTTTTCGAGGGCGTGGGGCACACGCGTGAAGAACGTGGGCGCCCCGCGCCCGACGATCGTCAGCGCGACCACGGCGGCGGCGAAGGCGCCGAGCAGCAGCCACAAGGGGGTCCACGTGGCCAGCGGGTTGTGCCCGGCCAGCGTGAGCAGCAGCGGGTTCATCATCATGTCGCTCCTTGTTCGGGGGCGCCGTCAGCCGCCCGCATGCCGTTCCACAGCAGTGCCGTGAGGTAATCCACCAATCGCGATCGCGGCATCGAGCGCCGCTCCAGCCACCAGTCGCCCGCCAGGTGCACCATCCCGACGATGCCGAACGCCCACGGCTCGGCCGCACCGGAATCGGCGCCCACCTGCCGCATGCGCTCGCCCAGCACGACCGACACCTCCTGGCCCACCTGGCGCACGAAACCGGCCAGTGTGAGCCCGTCGGTCGACGGCGTCGGCGGCGACTGCACGACGAAGCGGTAGATCTGCGGGTCGCGCTCGATGAACGCCAGATACGCGTCGATGGTCGTGCGCAGCACCTGCTCGGGCTCGTCGCTCCCCGCCAGCGCGCCCCGCAGCTCGGCGAACAGCTCGCCCGCGAACTGGGCCGCCACGGCCTGGGTGAGGCCGTCGCGGTCGCCGAAGTGGCGGTACACGATCGGCTTCGTCACGCCGGCCTCGGCGGCGATGGCGTCCATCGAGGCCATCGGCCCGTCGCGGCGGATGACCCGGATAGCGCCCGCGAGGAGCTCCTCCTTGCGGGCCGCCCGGCGGGCGTCGCGCGCCGGGTCGTGCCGGCGCCGGGCGCCATGTGCGGAGCGGGTGTGAGGGTTGGCCGTCATAGGTTACTGACCGTAACACTTACTATCGGTAACGTCAACGACATCTGTACCCTGCCGAAGCCGTGACCACACTGCATGACGAGGCCGTCGTCGTCGACGTGCACACCCATGCGGTGGGTTTCGTGCCCCAGCCCTTCCGCTCGCTCTACCGCCTCGTCAACCGCACGACGATGCCGCCCGACGAGAGCTTCGACGTGCTGCGGGCCGCCGGCGTCGACGCGGTGGTGGCCAAGGCGGTGGGCGACCCTGTCGTCACCCGCTGGTACCGGGGCGGCGCGTGGAAGGCCGTCGACCGGCAGCTGGTATCGGCCGCGGCCCAGATCGAGGCCGCGGGTGGGCAGATCGCCCGCACCCCCGACGACGTGCTGGCGGCGCGCGCCGCCGGCCGGCCGGCGGCCATCCTCGGCGTCGAAGGGGCCGACGCCCTCGGCGACGACGTCGACCGGGTCGACCAGTGGCACGCGCGGGGCGTGCGCGTGGTCGTGCTCGTGCACCTGGGCGACAACCAGTTCGGCACCACGTGCATGCCGTGGCAGGACTACGTCGGGCCCCTCCCCACCCGCCGCCGTGGCGACCTCGGCCTCAGCCCGCTCGGCCGCCGCGTCGTGCAGCGCATGCAGGACCTCGGCATCGTCGTCGACGTGTCGCACGCCGACCGGCGCACCACCTTCGACATCGTCGA
>Ga0070741_10016102_pt1 | contig 12546 bp, 7 predicted proteins | sample Coa_R1_4_FD_66440 | JGI IMG/M metagenome (GOLD analysis project Ga0070741, IMG submission 66440) | Surface soil microbial communities from Centralia Pennsylvania, which are recovering from an underground coalmine fire - Coalmine... | ecosystem: Environmental > Terrestrial > Soil > Unclassified ...
TCAGCTTGTGCCCGAAGTCTTCGAAATCGTCGATGGCGACGGCGAAGAAATCGCGCTCGAAGTCGGGATCGCCGGAGCGTTTGGCGAGCCACCGCTCGGCGCGCAGCGGATCGGATGCCGCCACCGCTTCGCGCAACTCCTCGATGTCTCCGCGCTGATCGGGTCCGAGCGCCGGCGGATCGGTGATCGGGGCCTCGCTCCACGGCTGCCGGCTCGCCGCGGCGTAGATGGCGCATTCGGTGAGCACATCGTCGAAGCGCTCTCCGATCCGGTCGCGCGCCTCCCACGCGGAAAGACAGGCGATGACCGCGTGCTTCGCGTGCTGCGACGGTGCATAGGCGAACACCGCGAAGCGCGTAATCGCCGCGAACAGCTCCTCGGCGGAGTGCGCGCGGCGAAACTCGCGGATCGCCGCGCGGATGCCCGCCTCGTCACGTTCGAGCAGGGGATCGTAGAGGTTCAAGGCCTATTTGTGCTTCTTCTTCGCCGGCGCCGGCTTGCTCGCGGTCGCCCTGGCCGGTGCGGCGACCGCTCCTCCCTCGGCCTCGGATCGGCCCTCGCCGATCTCCACGGTCTGGGTCATCGCATCGGTCCCGCTGCCGGGGGCGGGCTGGGCCTCCGGGGGGGCGATGGTCTGCGTGACCGGCTCCGCCCCTTTGGCGGTGCCGTGTTTCTCTCCGCATCCGGAGAGCAGCGCCGCGATTCCCAGAAGGAGGATGGTGGTCTTCACGTCACTCGGGTGATGCAAGTTCCCTGACAGGATTCGATACAATGCCCCGCGCCATGGCGAGCCGCAAGCACGTCGGCATTTTCGGGTGGGGCGTCGTGGCCCCCAAATCTCCCAACATCGACACCTTCGAGCGAAACCTCGAACGGGCCGACACCTGGCTCACGCCGTTCCGCGGCTACGGCCAATCCAATTTTCTCGTCGGTGACCCGGAATTCGACTTCGAAACATACCACGGCTGGTTCGACGAACGGTTTCCGCCGGCGAAGTTTTCACAGTTGAACGAAAAAATGGGCCCGATGGTGAAGTTCGCCATCGGTGCCTTCATTCAATCCCTGCAGCAGAATCCCGGCATCGAGTCGTACCTGCAGTCACTGGCAACGAAGTGTCACGTCTACGTCGGGACCGGGATTGGCGACATCACCGTGACTGAACACGAGGCCCTGGCGCATGAACGCGCGCTGCGGCGATGGAACGAGTTCTGGGCCGCGCCGGAACGATGCGCCGCGCTACGCGCGCACCTCGACGGCGCACGCGATCCGGCCGCGCCTCGCGATCCGGACGAGTTCACGGTCGGATCGGAAGAGTGGATCGACGCCAAGCACGCCTGGGAAGAATTCTGGGCGGCCAAGAGCGACGCGCTGCAGCGGTACCTGGCCGAGGCGGCGGCCATTCAGGGCGAGCCGGTGCCGCCGTCGTCCGGTTCCGCGAAGCTCACCACGATCCGGCAGAAGCTGAACAAGATTCGCGCGCTGAATCGCAAGTGGGGTTGCCCGGAAGAACCGTGGAGCAGCGTCTCGGCCAATCTGCTGTGGAACATCGCCAACATTCCGGCGGCGCAGATCTCCATGATCGGAAAAATCACCGGTCCGGCGTTCGCGCCGGTCGCCGCGTGCGCCTCGTTCGGGGTCGCGGCGAAGATGGCCGTCGACGCCATCAACCTCGGCCACGCAAAAGCGGTGGTCATCGGGATGTGCGATCCGCCGCCGCATCCGATGGTCATCTCTGCTTTCTACAACGCGAATGTGCTCTCGGCAGACGCCGACGTCTCGCGTCCGCTGACGGCATTCAAGGGGACGCACGTCGCCGGTGGCGCGTGCGTGTGGATCGTCGGCGACGCCGAGGAGCTGATGGCGCAGGGATTCCGCCCCGTGGGGATGGAGATCGTCGGCGTCGGGACGTCATCGGATGCGCATCACATCATCACGCCGTCGAAAGGCGGCCCGCAGCTCGCGATCAAAGAAGCGATGGAGGAAGTGCAGGCCACCGATGTCACCACGTGGGACATGCACGCCACCGCCACGCCGGGCGACGCCACCGAGATCGAGCACTCGCTCGAGCTGCTGCATCCCGATGTCGTCTTCACCGCGCGCAAAGGGACGTTCGGCCACGGCATGTCCGTCGGCGGCGGCTGGGAACTGACCGCGCAACACCTCGGCATGGCCCGCGGCAAGCTCTATCCCATTCCGCTGACCGAAGGCGATCTGCACGCCGATGTGAAAGTGCACGCGGCGAAATTCGTTCACCACGAGGGTTGCGAGGTCACCCGCGGGTACAGCGGAAAATTGAGCATGGGCGTCGGCGGGATCAACTCCTGCGTGATCAGCCGCCCCTGGGAGCCGGAGTACATCGAGCGGCACCTCGGCGTTCGCGCCGCCGTGTGAGGCTGTCATCCGAGCCGCGCAGACTCACGGGGGATCCCTCGCGCTCCGCGGCGCCCGGGATGACAAACAATCACTCCAGGCGTCCGTATCTCCGCTCATGCGCCTCAAGTCCCTCCTGCTGTTCTTTCTGTTCGTCGTCATCTCGCAGGTTCTGGAGCCGTCGCTCGACTGGCTTCTCATCAGATCCCACATCGTCGACACGCACGACATGACCTGGCGGCCGGCGCTCTTTTTCTGGTTCGAGGGGATCGCCGCCGTTTCGGCGCTGGCCGCCACCTGGATCGTCGCGCGCGTCGGGCGCCGGCACGTGCGCGATCTCGGCTACGCCGCGGCGGGAGCAGTGCGCGAGTGTCTCGAGGGTTCGGCGTGGGGCCTGTCGATGGTGGTGATCCTCGCCGGTGCGATCGCGGCCCTCGGCGGCTTCTCGCCGGGCGATCTGATGATGAGCGGATCGCGTCTGGCGGCCTACGCGACGGCCTGGCTCGTGGCCATGGCCGGCGTCGGCCTGGCCGAGGAGATGACCTTTCGCGGCGCGGGGCTGATCACGCTCGGCGAAGCGATCGGATTCTGGCCTGCCGCGCTGGCCATCTCCCTGATCTTCGCCGGGCTGCACTATTTCGGCAAGGGACCGCAGGAGAACCTCGCCGATGCGCTCAGCGTCGGCCTGCTCGGACTGTTCATGAGCTTCACCGTCCTGCGCACGGGAGCGATCTGGTTCGCGGTCGGATTTCACGCCCTCTTCGACTACGCCGCGCTCTACATCTTCGGCGCACCGAACAGCGGCAACCGGCATGGGGAGCCGATCGCCACGCGCCTCTTCACCGGCGGCTTCCACGGCCCCGCATGGCTGACCGGAGGTCCACTGGGTGTAGAGGCGAGCTGGCTGATCTTTCCGCTCATCGCCGGGCTGTTCCTTGCGTTTCACCTCTTTCACCGCCGCGCAAGGGCGCCGGAGATAGAATCCGCCGGTCCCGACTCGAAAACGTTCAAGGAGGAGCTATGAGGCTCAAGGTCTGGCTCGCCGTCTGCGCAATCCTTCTCCCATCCGTCTTGATCGCTCAGGAAAAACCGAAACAGCCCGAGATGTCCCCGCAGGAAAAAGCGGCCATGGAAGCGATGATGAAGGCCGCCACGCCGGGCGACGCGCACAAGAAGCTCGCTCCGATCGTCGGGACTTTCGACGCCGCCGTCCGCATGTACGCCCAGCCCGGAGCGCCGGCACAGGAGTCGACCGGCGTCTCGGAGAAGACCTGGGTCCTCGGCGGGCGCTGGGTGCAGGAGCGCTTCAACGGCACCTTCATGGGCATGCCCTTCTCCGGAATCGGCTACACCGGCTTCGACAACATCAAGAAGCAGTACGTCGGAACGTGGATGGACAGCATGTCGACCTCGGTGATGATCACCACGGGCAGCCCGACCGGCGACAAGACGTACGAATTCAACTCCACGATGGACGATCCCGTGACCGGCAAGCCGACAGCGTTGAAGATCAGGAGCACGGTCGTCGACGACGATCACCACATCATGGAGATGTGGGGCCCGGCGCCGGACGGCAGGATGTTCAAGATGATGGAGATCGCCTACACGCGAAAGAAGTGACCATGTAGAGCCGGCTGGAGAGCCGGCGCTACATACGCAGCTCGATCACCGCGAACGTCGCCCCCTGCGGATCTCCGAAGAAGGCGCGGAATCCATCCCTTCATCGATCAATGAGCCGAATGCGATGTGCTGGAACGAGCTGTACACCACGAAACTCGACGCGCGTCGGCGCTCGCCACCGCAACGTACGACATCCAGCTCGGTGTCACAGGAGAACATCCCGGGCGGGTACTTCGTCATCTCGGTCATGATTCCGACTCTATGTACGCGCGCAGCGCGGAGCGCCAGTGACGAAGCGGTGGCATTGCGCGCAAGGGAGTGTAGCGGGGGCGCGGCGCTTCATGAGCCTGCTTCGACGGCACCGGCTCGATCAGCGCCTCATCCGCGCCGACGATCCGCGCTGCCTCATGGGCGAAGGACTCGTTCGAGCAGACCCCGTCATTGACCACATGATGGATTCCGAATTCACGGCGCTCGACGATCTCGCCGAGGCGCTCGATCAAGTCGCTGACATAGGTGGTGCTCGCCCAGATGTCGTCGACCGCGCGCACGTGCTTCCCTTCGCGCAGCCAGCGGTGCACGCTGCTGACGAACGATTTCTTGCCGGGGCCGAACACCCACGACGTTCGGATGATGACCACGCGCGGACAGCGCGCCATCACGGCCCGCTCGCCGTCGAGTTTGGTTTTCCCGTAGACGTTGATCGGCTTTGCCTCGTCTTCGGGCGTGTAAAAGACCTTTTCATTGCCTTCGAAAACGTAATTGCTGCTGAAGTGCACGATCGTCGGTGTGTGCTCGGCGAGGATCGCCGCGGCCTCGGTGTTCACCGCGCGCGCCCGCGCCGGATCGCGCTCGCACTCGTCGACGCCCAGGACCGCGCAGTTGATGACCAGGTCGGGATCGAGATCGAGCATCGTCCTGGCCACCGCCGCGCGATCGGTGATGTCGAGGTCGGCGTGGGTCAGGCCGATGGCCCCGAAGCGCGCGACCGCCGCCCGTCCGATCAACCCCCCGGCGCCGGTGACCACGATGCGCATCGGTTTTACTCAAAGGCCAGCCGCGGCAGCCAGCCCTTCCCCCCGAGAGAGACAAGAAATCCGGAAAGCAGCAGCGATCCGAGCAACAGCAGCACGAACAGCGACCGGCCGAAGTAGAAGGCCCCCGAGTCGAGCGTCAGCGGTACCGTGCGCAGAAGAAAGAACGGAAGCGCAGTGAATGAAAGTGCCAGCAGGCCGAAACGGATGAACACCGCGAGCAGAGTGGCGGCCAGGATCGCGGCATACGCAAAGCGGTACCAGGGCGCACCGGTGGCATCGCCGGCAAAGAAGATCCAGTTGGCGAGAAAGTACAGAAAGATCGACAGGCGGGGGCTGCGAGTCAGACCATGGAGCGTGAGCATGATTGTGGCCCCGGACAGCGCGCCGAGAACGGCGGTGGAGAGCGACCAGCCGATGAAGAATCCGACTTCGCGAAGGCCGGAGAGCGCGGAAAAGACGTTGTTCATCCGCGGCGTGCCCGGCGTGAGCACCGCCGCCTGCCATGCCACGGCGGCGAGCGTACCGACCGTGCCTCCGATCAGCACATCGCGGCCGATCATCGGATCGCGATAGCGCCCTTCGATCAGACGGCTCCAGCCGATCAGCATCGCCGGCCACCGCCGGCGCACGAGCGGCTCGATGGCCACGTAGGCAAACCAGACGAAGAGGGCCATGAACGCCGCCCAAGAGGCGATCTTCAGCATCAGCAGCGCTTCCAAAAGAGCGTCCGGCGGGTGATGCGCGCGGATGAGGAACGCCGCGAAGACGGTCGCGAACATGAAGACCGCAATGGAGGTGGCGCCGCGGCGATCGCCCTGACCTCGTCGAAGATTGCGATGGGCCAGAACCAGGGCCGAGATCATGAACACGATCGTGAACACGATGGCCACGATTCCCGACACCACGTTGAACTTCAGGAGCAACTGCACCCATTGCGCGCCGGGTCGCCTGCCCGGCGCGATCACCGCGAACCAGACCGGCTTGCCGTGATAGGCCGCCGTCTCGACCCGCGTGCCGTCTCCTGCGATCCACGCCTGCTTGGCATCGGAATCGACCGGTGCGCTCCAGATCGACGGCACAGGCCGCGGCAGCTCGCCGATTCCGGCGTAGTGCATGAACGCGGTCCAGTCGACGGGCGAGGAGTGCGCCGGCGGCGATTCCACTCGCGGCGGCACGATGGTCATCTCCACGAGTTTCCCCGCGGCGTCGGTGATCACGCCGGCCATTCCGGGAACGTCCCACGGCGGATCGTCATCGCGGATGCGCTGCTCCAATTCGATGCCCGCCATCATCGGCTTCGGGCTTTGCCGCCAGTGAAATTGCAGCGATTCCCGCGAATCGGCGAGAAAGTATCCGGCCGCATCGGCCCGCTCCAGCGGCTGGCCGCTCGCGGCGAGAATCGCGTTCACATGGTCCGCCAGGACATCGGGCGGCTTCACCGGAAGGTTTCGGTAGACCATGGTGTGTGAGGTCAGCGCGGCATAGGAAATCAGTCCAGCGATCGAGAGCAGAAGCAGCGTCCAGGCCGCGGCCCGGGGGAGATCCCCCCGCTCGGCCGCGGCGGCCACCATGCCCGGCGAAGGCGTCTCCCCCGCCGCGATCGCCGCCGCGAGCGGATCGAAACCGGGCAGCTCGCGCAGGACCTCCTCTACCGTCGCCGGGCGCGCCTGCGGAAGGGGACTGAGGCAACGCTCGATCACCTGTTCAATCGCCGGCGGAATGTCGCGCATCAGTTGCGAGGGCCGCGAGAAGTTTCCGCGCCGTTTCCAATCGAGCGCTTCTTCCGCGGACGGCGAATCGAACGCACGCCGCCCGGTGAAAATCTCGTACAGCACGAGACCGAGCGCATAGATGTCGCTCCTCGCCGACGCGGCAGCCTCCTCGAACTGTTCGGGGGCCATGTACAGCGGCGTGCCGGCCAGTTCTCGGCTGCCCTCTCCGGCGAGCGCGAGGCCGAAGTCGGTGATGCGCCCCCTGCCGCGACCGTCGATCATCACGTTGGCCGGCTTCAGATCGCGGTGAATGACCCCCTTTTCATGGGCAGCCGCCAGCCCGGCGCAGAGATCGCGCGTCAGCATCAGCGCTTTCTCCGCGGGCAGGCGGCCGATCCGGCGGAGAAGCGACGCGAGATCTTCGCCGTCGACGAATTCCATGGTGATGAACTGACGCCCGTCGACTTCCGCGATGTCGTAAAGCCGGCAGACGTTGGGATGCGAAATCTGCCGGCCGATGCGCACCTCGTCGTAAATCCGATCGTCCGAGCGCTGGTGAGCCAGGAACTTGAGTGCCACGGTCTGGCCCAGTTTCAGATCGTCCGCGCGGTAAACCTGTCCCATGCCCCCGCTCCCGACCAGCGAGACAATGCGATACCTGCCGCCGAGGATCGTCCCGGGGGTGAGTTGCGGCGCTGCCTGAGCGGCGCCGGCCGGCGAGCGGAAAACGGTCGGATCATCCGGAGGCGGCTGCTGCACGGTCATGGATGGATACGGCAATGATAGGTCAGTGCAGCGTCAGGCCGGTTGCCCTCTCCAGGTCCGACGGATCGTCGAGCAGGATCCATTCGAGCACCGAAACCGGCAGCGAACCGTTGGCGATCAGATCGTCGTGGAACTGACCGAGGCGGAACGCCGCTCCTTTGACATCGCGATAGCGGCCGAGCAGCCGCATGATCTGCCACTTTCCGGTCATGTAGCTGATCTTCTGCGTTGGATCGGAGGCCGCGCCGGCGGCCTCGCCCGTCGCCGCTTCCCGATCGAGTCCGCCGCCGTCCATGAAGTACTGCACCGCCTGATCGAACGTCCAGCGGCCGGTGTGCAGATTGACGTCCACCCCGATGCGCGCGGCGCGATAGCGGGAGAGCCGCAACACCTGTCCCGCCGCCGCGGAATCCGCCGGATAAAGACCGGCGCGCAGCAGCATCTCCTCGGTGTACAGCGCCCATCCCTCGATGAACACCGTGTCGCCATGATGCCGTCGGATTTCGTCCGAAAGATGATTGGCGATGGAAATCTGCAGAAAGTGCCCGGGAATCCCCTCGTGGCCGAGAATCGGGCGCGGGTCTTCGATCGCCGCGCGGATGTAGAAGTTGCGGCTCTGCGGATTGTAGGCAGGGATGAAAAAGAACCCGCCGTTGTCAGCGTCGTAGATGCCCGGCGGATTCATGAAGCCGCCGGGACTGGTCGGTTTGAAAGCCTCCGGAAGCTGGCGGATGAGAAACGGGCCGATGTAGGAAGGGATCGTGACCAGCCGGTGCGCATTCAGAAACTCGATCATCTCCTTCTCGCGGCTCTCATACGCCTCGAGGAATGCCCGCTGGTCCGCCGGGATGCTCTTGGCGCGCCGCGGATTCGGATCGGCGAGCGACGGATCGGGAAGCATGGCTTCGAGTCCGCGGTATCGCGCCAGCTCGACCTCGCCGAGATGCGCGAGATCGTGCGCGCTCATCGGCAGCAGCAGGAGATGGTGCAGCATGAACTCGTAGTTCTCGACGCCCATCGGGGTCCAGGCGGGCATCGATGGCAGTCGCTTCTCCAGCCAATCGGCGTAGGCATGCAGCGTTTTGATGGCCTCGTCTTTCGCCGCGATCAGCTCCCCGTGTTCCTTCGGTGAAAGATCCTTGGCCAGCGTCATCAGGCTGTCGTTGAAGAGCGGATCGATGCTTCGCGCCGATTGGATCGCCAGTTCCGCGTAGAGGCGCATCGGACGCGTGAGGTTCTTCTCTCCTTGCGCGATCATGGCCGGCATTTTCTTCAGGCGCGCCGTGGCCGCGCGGGCGCGGTCGCGCGCCGGGGCGTAGTCCTTCTTCAAAAGGGAAAAGATCGCGTTGCTCGCCTCGCCCACGTAGATCTGCGGGTTCGTCTCTTCCGAATGCCGCACGCGGGTATCGAAGTCGGACCATTCGAGCTGGGAGCGGAACAGGATCCAGTCGATCTTGTCGTCCCTGTTCCACTTCGAAATGTCCGTGGCGCGCACGCGTTCGAGAAGCTCACGCACACGCTCCGCGCGCCGCCGGATCGCATCCGGCGAGTAGTCGGTGAGCTGGTCGTCGTAGACGTGCAGCCCCTGATCGCTGGCCCATACCGGGAACTCGCGATTCGACCACTCGTAGTAGTCGTGCGCGGCGGAGCGGAGCGATTCCGGCGTCAGAGGCGTGGCAGCCATGGCGGTGGTGGAGAGAAAGAGTACCGCGAGCGCGACTCGGTGCACCCGTCGAGTCTAGCCGAAGAGACTAGAATGGGCGGATCCAAATCGGCGAGGTGTCATGCGATCAGTCACGGTTCTCACCGCCGCTCTATGCATCGTGTCCTGCACAACGGCAATCCCGGTGCATCACCCTGTCCGGGGGAGCCGTCCGGCTCGTGACGGGGCCGACGAGTTCCAACGGATGATCTGGGCGGATGAGAACGGCCGCATTCCGCCCGGCGCGATGGCGCACGCGCTCGCTCAGGCGGCAGCACTGAGAAAGGCCCACGCCGAGCGCGCAGGCGTCTCGCGAACTTCATGGACCTGGATCGGGCCTGGCAACATCGGAGGAAGGATCACCACCATCCTCGTCCATCCGACTGATCCCAACCTTCTATGGGTCAACAACCCCGGCGGCGGCATCTGGAAAAGCACGAACGCGGGCGCCACCTTTCAACCGGTCGATGATTTCATGGCCAATCTCGCCGTCTCCGCCCTGGCCATGAGTCCCGCCGACCCCAGAGTGATGTTCGCGGGCACCGGTGGCGGCGCGGGAGCGAGTACGCTGCGCGGAGCAGGAATCTTCAAGAGCATCGATGGCGGGCAGACGTGGAGTCAGCTCGCATCGACCAGCGCTCCCGACTGGTCCGGTGGCGTCGAGAAGCTCTCCATCTCACCCGACAGCACCACGATCCTGGCCGCCACCAAAGCCGTTTACTCCGACGTCCCGAGCGCGATCTGGCGCAGCGCCGATGGCGGAGCAACCTGGACCGAAACACTGAAGCAGACCGGAACCGAAGGGTGGGTAGTGGAGTTTCACCCGACCGACAATACGCGGGCGATCGCCAGCACGAAAACGGGACAGGTGTACTCCTCGACAAATAGCGGCGCGTCGTGGACGGCTGCGACCGGCATTCCATCGGAAGGGTTGATTGCCGTCGCCTACGCGCGAAGCAACCCCACCATTGTCTACGCGGGACTCGACCGCAATGGAGGTGAGATCTACAAGAGCGGCGATGGCGGACAAACGTTCACGCTCGTGAACACGGGCACCAACTACCTCGGCGATCAGGGTTGGTACAGCAATGTCGTCTGGGTCGATCCGACCGACGCCAATCACGTGCTGATCTCCGGCCTCGACATCTATCGCAGTACGGATGGCGGCGTGAATTTCAAGCAGATCAGTCAGTGGCAATCCGCTCCGCGCTCCGCGCACGCAGACCACGGCGCCATCGCAGCGGCAAGCGGATTCGGACCCGGCAACAAAACCATCTACTTCGGCAATGATGGCGGGCTCTATCGTGCCCAGGACATCACCACGGTGGAGGCCGAGGCCGGATGGGAGGTGTTGAACAACAACCTCGGCGTGACACAAGCGTACGGCGCGGCAGTCAACCCGATTTCCGGCCTGGTCGTCGCCGGAACGCAGGACAACGGGAGCGTGCGATACGCCGGCGATGTGCAGGCGTGGACTCGGTGGGAGGGAGGGGACGGCGGGTTCATCGCCACCGATCCGACGGATCCCAACTTCTTCTACGGTGAGTATGTCTACCTGACGATCTACCGCGGCGACGACGCGGGAGTCGCCCGGCCGGAAGATATCTACGGCTACTACAACTACTGGAATGGCTCCGCGTGGGAGAAGAAGGCCCGCGCCAATCCGATCACCGAGGCGAAGAGTGGCACAGCGAATTTCATCGCCCCGTTCATCCTCGATCCGAACGAAGCCAATCGCCTGCTCGCCGGAGCGCGGTCGCTGTGGGTAACCAACGACGCCAAAAAACCGAACAAGGAAGGCGGCCCTTCATGGACCGCGATCAAGCCGCCGGCCGGAAGCGAGAAGAGGAACAACATCAGTGCCATCGCCGTGGCCGGTGGAAACTCGAACATCATCTGGGTCGGCCACAACAACGGGGACATCTTCACGACCTCCAGCGGCCTGGCCAGCTCGCCGGCCTGGACGAAAGTCGATGACAGCTCCCCCGCGCTTCCCAACCGTTTCGTCACCAGAATCGTCGTCGATCCGAACGACCCGCGCACGGCCTACGCGATGTTCGGAGGGTTTTCCGCGGACAATCTCTGGCGTACCACCGATGCCGGTACGACCTGGGCGAGCGCCAGCGCTCTCCTGCCCCAGGCACCGATCGAGACTCTGGCCATTCATCCGAAGAATTCGAAATGGCTGTACGCCGGAACGGAGGTCGGCATCTTCACCAGTGAAGACGGCGGCGCAACGTGGAGTGCCCCTCAGGACGGACCGGCGAACGTGTCGGTCAAGGAGTTGTTCTGGGGAGGAACGACGCTCTATGCGGCGACGTTCGGCCGCGGGCTGTACAAGATCGACATTCCCAGCGCGCCCGCCAAAGCAGCGACGATCTGCTACACGCTGGTCGTCGGCCCGAATCGCGAGGGGAGCGGCGGGGTCCTCGCGGATCGCGCTCCGAATTGCGACGGCGGCCGCGCCTACACCGCCGGGAGCGAGATCCGCCTGCGCCCGCGGGCCCGCAAGGGGTTCGCGTTCACCGGCTGGAGCGGCGACGCCGATCGCGGCGGGACCGTGATCATGGATGGCGACAAGGTCGTCACGGCGAACTTCACCGCCAACGATGTCTGCTATCCGCTGACCGTGACGGTCACCCCCGCGTCGGCGGGGAGCGTGACTCTTGATCCTCCCTCGAACTGCAGCGGCGGATATCTGCCAGGCACTGAGGTGATCTTCAAAGCGACGGCGGCGGCGCCGTTCGCTTTCGGCGGCTGGGGAGGAGACTACTTCGGGCCAGATCCGGTCGGATCGTTGGAGATGGACGGCCCGCAGACCATTACTGCGATCTTCGCGCAACCAGCCCCCAATGACGAGATCGCGAACGCGATCGATCTCGCCCCTTCGGCGACCCTCCTGCTCGACACGAGCAATGCCGGGAATTCATCCGACGATCCCGACACGTGCGAGGCGGGAAAGAGCGGAAAAACGGTCTGGTTCCGCTTCACGCCGCCCGGCGACGGCCTGCTGCGTCTGGACACGAGCGGCAGCAACTACCACACGGTCGTGCAGCTTTACTCCGGGCGCCCCGGCGCGCTCGTCCCGCTGGCCTGCAGCGCGGAGGCGCTCCCCGAGACGGCGATCGCGGAACTCAGCGACGATTTCGACCTGGCGACCGACGAGCTGGCGGGCCTGCAGTTCGCGGTGAAAAAAGGGGTCAGCTATTACATCGAGGTCGGAGACGCCACGGAACCTGATCTCGAACAAGGTGAATTCGACTTCACCGACGACTTCAAGGACCTGCCCGACGGCGGTCTGCTGCAAGTGAACGTCGGTTTCATCACCGGCGGACGCGGC
>Ga0070741_10016103_pt1 | contig 12546 bp, 11 predicted proteins | sample Coa_R1_4_FD_66440 | JGI IMG/M metagenome (GOLD analysis project Ga0070741, IMG submission 66440) | Surface soil microbial communities from Centralia Pennsylvania, which are recovering from an underground coalmine fire - Coalmine... | ecosystem: Environmental > Terrestrial > Soil > Unclassified ...
GGCAACGCCGGCGCGTTCTGCAACTACGATCCGACCGACAACGGCACGCAAGCCGGCTTGAATCCCGCGCTCATCATCCGCGGCGACGTGACGGTGCGCAAGCTCGTCACGGCGATCAAGGCTTCTCCGGTGTGGTCGCAGGGTCATAACGCGATCGTCGTGCTCTGGGACGAGAACGACTACAGCACGGCGCCGGAAACGAACCAGGTGCCGCTGATCGTCGACACGAACTACGGCGGGCACGGTTTCGTCAGCCCGCAGCGCTACACGCACTTCTCGCTGCTCAAGAGCATCGAGGCGGGCTTCGGTCTGCCCTGCCTCAATCACGCTTGCGACAGCAGCACCGCGGTCATGAGCGATCTGTTCTCGGGCAGCGCCTCGTCGACGGCCGCCGAAGCGAAAGAGCTCACCCCGCTGCCGAAGGTCACCGGCAGCTACTGAGAAATTCGCGTCGAACGAAGCAACGCCGGCCGCTCGGCCGGCGTTTTCGTGTTCGCATCGGCGGCGCCGCGGCGTTTGTCTCCGGCAGGCGATCTGCGAGTACGACGATGAACGACAGTCCCTGGCTCATGCGCATCGAAAGCGGCCTTTCCGCGCATTTCAACATGCCGCAGGGCCCGAGCCGTCCCGGCACGCTGTGGACCGTCGGCTTGAAGCGCGGCGCAGAGATCTACACGGCGACGGTCAAAGCCCTGCTCGCCGACGACGCCACACCGGCCACGCGCAAGAACAGCGGCTACCAAGCGGCAACGGCCATGCAGTATCTCAGCGACCAGCTCAGCGCCGGCTGGCATCCTTCACAGGCGCGCGAGCACACGATCCACATCGGCAACCCGCGCGAGCCGACGTCCAAGGCGCCGCGGAAACCGTTCTGGAAACTCTGGTGAAGACGTAAATCTCGCGTGTCGCGGCCGCGACCGTTTCGCCTCGGTTCGGACATTTCTACGCCCGAGCAAGCGCCGTAGCCTGCGTTCTCCTATGGCTTTCGGATCGAGGAATGCCGCATGGACGACGCACGCAGCGCAGCCGCAACGTGGCCGCTCATCGCGCATTTCGCGGCCGCCGAGCGCCGCCTCGGCGCGCTCGCGGAACGTCGCGCGACGACCGCCGTCCTCTACGAATTCCTGCGCTTCGGCTGCAAGCAAGCCTGGGCCTGCTTGTTCGCCGGCGTCATGGTCGCTCTGCTGGTCGGCACGGCCCGGTGGTATCCGCATGGCGCAACGCTGGCACGATACGACGCTCTCTTCCTCGCCGCGCTGGGCGCGCAAATCGCGATGCTCGCCTTACGCCTGGAGACGCTGGACGAAGCGCGCGTGATCCTCGTCTACCACGTGATCGGCACGGTCATGGAGATATTCAAGACCGAGGCCGGTTCGTGGATCTATCCCGAGGCGGCGTTTTTCCGCATCGGCGGCGTGCCGTTGTTCTCGGGTTTCATGTACGCGTCGATCGGCAGCTACATCGCGCGCTGCTGGCGCCTGTTCGATTTCCGCTTCACGCGCCATCCGCCTTTGCGTCCGCTCGCCGTGCTGTGCGTGGCGATCTACGCGAATTTCTACACGCACCACTACATCGTCGACGTGCGCCCGGCGCTGTTCATCGCGGCGGCCTGGATGTTCCGCGGCACGTGGATACATTTCCGTGTCTGGCGCGTGCATCGCCGCATGCCGTTGCTCGTCGGACTGTTGCTCGTGGCAGCGTTCATCTGGATCGCCGAAAACCTCGGCACGCTGACCGCGACGTGGCTTTATCCGCACCAGGCCGGCGCCTGGAGCGCCGTGAAGCTCGGCAAGTTCGGTTCGTGGTTCCTGCTGCTGATCGTGAGCTATACGCTCGTAGCGGCCGTGAATCGGCCGCTGCGCACTGCCGGCAGGACTGAACTCACGGGCGCCGCGCGAGCTCCGGGTTGTCGCGCGTGACCGGCATCAGGTCCTTCTTCGATACGCCGAGTGCGAGCAGGATCGGACTCGCGAAGAAGATCGACGAGAGCGTGCCGATCAGGATGCCGATCAGCATCGTGAGCGCGAAGCCGTGGACCACGGGGCCGCCGAACAGGTACAGGGCGACCATTGTGAGCGCGGTGAAGAGCGCCGTGATGATCGTGCGCGAAAGCGTCGAGTTGATCGCCTTGTTGAGTACTTCGACGGGTTCGGCGCGCCGCGACGAGCGGAACAGTTCGCGCACGCGGTCGAACACGACGACCTTGTCGTTGATCGAATAGCCGACGACGGCGAGCACCGACGCCAGCACGGTGATGTCGAATTCGTGCTGGGTCACGGCATAGAAGCCGATCGTGATCAGGGTGTCGTGGATTTCGCTCGCGATCGCCGCGATCGCGAAGCGCCATTCGAAGCGGATGCCGATGTAGACCATGATGCCGATGATCACGAAGATCACGGCGATCACGCCGTCGTTCTTGAGCTCTTCGCCGACCTGCGGACCCACGAAATCCGTGCGCGTCAGCGTGGCGTCGGCGCGCTTGGCCTTCAGCGCCTTGAGCACGTCGTCGGCGACCTGGTCGCTCTTTTTCGTGCCGCTCGCCTCGCTCGCGTTCTTGTCGTCGCTCGCCTGCAGGCGGATCGATACTTCGCGTGCGCCGCCGATGCTCTGCACCAAGGCGCGGTCGAAGCCGCCGGCCGACAAGGCGTCGCGCACCTCGCCGACTTCGACGGGCTGCTGGTACTGCACTTCGACGAGCACGCCGCCCGTGAAATCGAGACCGTAGTTGAGGCCGCGCACGGCGGTCGCGCCGATCGAGATCAGGAGCAGGATCGCCGAGACCGCGAAGCTGATCTTGCGCAGCCCGAGGAAATTGATGTTGCTGTTCGGGTTGAAAACTTCCATGACGCCTAAGCCTTGAGTACGCGGATCGATCCGCGGGGTCGACGAAAATGGGACATCCGCTTACGCCGAAGCGCCGGCGCTGCGCGCGTAGCCGCCACCGACGGACAGCCCCTTGAGCTTGCGGCCGCTGTAGACCAGGTTGACGATCGCGTGCGTCACCGTGACCGAGGTGAACATCGAGGTCAGGATGCCGACGAGCAGCGTCCAGCCGAAGCCAGCGATCGGGCCCGAGCCGAACACGAGCAGCGCGAGCGCCGCGAGCAAGTGCGTGACGTTGGCGTCGAGAATCGTCGCCCAGGCCTTCTCGTAGCCTGCGCGGATCGATGCGAGCGGCGTCGAGCCGTTGCGCAGTTCCTCGCGTACACGCTCGCAGATCAGCACGTTGGCGTCGATGGCCATGCCGAGCGTGAGCACGATGCCGGCGATGCTCGGCATGGTCAGCGTGGCCTGCAGCATCGAGAGCACCGCGATCAGCAGGATCAGGTTCAGGATCAGCGCGATGTCGGCGATGAGACCGAACAAGTGATAGTAGAGCGCCGCAGCGATGAGCACCGAAAGCAGCCCGAGCACGACGGCCTGGATGCCCTTCTTGATGTTGTCCTGGCCAAGGCTCGGACCGATGACGCGTTCCTCGACGATGTCGCTCGGCGCGGCGAGCGACCCCGCGCGCAGGAGCTGGGCGAGCTCGGCGGCTTCCTTCGTGCTGCCGAGGCCCGTCGTCTGGAACTGGTTCGAGAACACGCCTTGCAGCACGGCGTCGCTGATGACTTCCTCGTTCGTCTTGTACGTGCGCACTTCCTTGCCGTCGACGATGTGCGTTTCGGGCACGCGCTCGGTGAAGACGACGGCCATGCGATGGCCGACGTTCTGGCTCGTGAAATCGAACATCTTCTTGCCGCCGAGCGCGTTCAGGCGCACGGACACCGCCGGCGTGCCGCTCTGCGGGTCCGGACGCGCCGAGGCGTCGACGAGCTCGTCGCCGCCGACGATGACCTTGCGCTTGAGCACGACGGGCAGCGGCTTGCCGTCCGGGCCCTTGCGGTTCGAGAAATACAGGCGCGAATCGGGCGGCACGATGCCGGTCTTGGCGGCCTCGATAGGGTTCGTCTGCTCGTCCACCGCGTGGTATTCGAGCGAGGCCTGCGCGCCGATGATCTTCTTGGCTTCCGCGGTGTCCTGCACGCCCGGCAGCTCGACGACGATGCGGTCTGCTCCCTGCTGCTGGATCAGCGGCTCCGAGACGTGCAGCTGGTTGACGCGGTTGCGCAGTGTCGTGAGGTTGCTGTTCACGATCGAGCGCGCTTGTTCCTGCAGCACGCTGTCGCGCAGCTTGGCGATCAGCGGATAGGCATCCGCGGTGCTCGGGCCGTCGGTGATCTCGAGCGGCGGCTGTGCGCCGAGTTTGTCGGGCTGGTTGACGTCCTTGGCGATGACGCCCGCGGCCTGCTGCCGGTCCGCATCCGAATGCAGCGTGATGACGATGCCTTGCGCGCCCGGATTCACCGATTCGGCGCGGATCTTGGCGTTGCGCAGCGCCGTGCGAATGTCGTCGACGTAGCGCTGCTGCATCTTGGCGAGCGCAGCCTTGTTGTCGACCTGGAGCAGGAAGTGGACGCCGCCCTGCAGATCGAGGCCGAGCGGCATGCGATTGGCGCCGATCGCGCGCAGCCAGCCCGGCACCGTCGACGCGAGATTGAGCGCGACCGTGTACTGGTCGCCGAGCTCGGCGCGCAGCGTGTCGGACGCGGCGAGCTGCACTTCGGTGTTCGGGAAGCGGGCGAGCAGGCGGTCGCCGTTGAGCTCGACGTCCTGGAAGTCGATCTTCTTCGTCTGCAGGATGCCGAGCACCTTCTCCTTGAGCGCCTCGTCGACCGTGGCCCCGCGGTTCGCCGACACCTGCACGGCCGGCTGTTGCGGGAACAGGATCGGCAGCGCGTAAACGATGCCGATCAGCAGCACCGCGGCGACGAGTATATATTTCCACTTCGAGAATTCGTTCATATGCGTCACTTGGAAAGTGCGGGCCGGAACGCCGGCTCTCCGCTTCTAGCGATCGTCGCCAACCCGAAAAGTTCAGCTCGACTTGAGCGTGCCCTTCGGCAGCACCATCGAAACGGCGGTCTTCTGCAGCTTGATTTTGACGTTCGGGGCGATTTCAAGCGTGAGGAAGCTCTCGCCCACCTCGTCCACGCGCCCGGCCACGCCGCCGTTCGTGACGACCTCGTCGCCCTTGGCGAGCGCCGCGATCATCGCGCGCAACTCCTTCTGGCGCTTGGATTGCGAACGGAACATGAAGAACATCATCGCCACCATGATGACGATGAACACGATCGGCGAGCCCAGCAGGCCGATGCTCTGCCCGGCCGGCGCGCCGCCGGACTGCGCGTAGGCATTGGAAATCAGAAAATCCATGCATGCTCCTGAACGGGGATTGCGGCGGTGCGGAAAGGCGCGAAGGCCGGCGCACGCCCAAAAAAGGCGTTGGATTATGCCATGCGGCCGCGGGGCTTGCACCCTACCCGCCGCGATCGGTGCGGGCGGCTCGCCCGGAACCTAGCGCTCGCCGCTCCGCTGCAACTCATGGAACTCGGCGGCGAAATCGCCGAGGCGGCCGGCCTCGATCGCCGCGCGCAGGCCGCGCATGAGGTCTTGGTAATAATGCAGATTGTGGATCGTGGCGAGCATGGGCCCGAGCATTTCGCCGCACTTGTCGAGATGACGCAGGTACGCGCGGCTGAAACCCGAGCGGCACGTGTAGCACGCGCAGGCTTCGTCGAGCGGCCGCGTGTCGCGCTCGAAGCGCGCGTTGCGGATGCGCAGCACGCCACGGCGCGTGAAGATGTGCGCGTTGCGCGCGTTGCGCGTCGGCATCACGCAATCGAACATGTCGATGCCGCGCGCGACGGCCGCGACGATGTCCTCGGGCCGCCCCACGCCCATGAGGTAGCGCGGGCGTTCCTCCGGCAGCATCGGCACGGTCTCGTCGAGCGTGCGGTTGCGCTCGTCTTCCGGCTCGCCGACCGCGAGACCGCCGACGGCGTAGCCGTGGAAGCCGATCCCGACGAGGCGGCGCGCCGAGATTTCGCGCAATTGTGGAAAAGTACCGCCCTGCACGATGCCGAACAGCGCGTGCGGATTCGCCAGGTCATCGAAAGCGCGGCGCGAGCGTTCGGCCCAGCGCAGCGAGAGCTCCATCGAGTCCCGCGCCTGCGGTTCCGTGGCCGGATACGGCGTGCATTCGTCGAAGATCATGACGATGTCCGAATCGAGCGCGCGCTGGATGCGCATCGACTCCTCGGGCGACAGGAATACCTGCGCGCCGTCGACTGGCGAAGCGAAGCGCACGCCCTCCTCGCTGATCTTGCGCCGCTCGGCCAGCGAAAACACCTGGAAACCGCCGGAATCCGTGAGGATCGGGCGTTCCCAGCCGATGAACCGGTGCAGGCCGCCGAAATCGCCGATCACGTCCGTGCCGGGACGCAGCCACAGATGAAACGTGTTGCCGAGGAGGATCTCGGCGCCGGTCTCGAGGATCGACTTCGGCGTCATGCCCTTGACCGACCCGTAGGTGCCGACCGGCATGAACGCCGGCGTCTCGATCGTCCCGCGCGGGAACGCGATGCGGCCGCGGCGCGCCCGGCCGTCGGTGGCGAGGAGGTCGAAGCGCATGGCTGCACTCACGTTTCTTCATCCCTGAGGCTGGCTGGGATATCGCGCTTCATGTGCACACAACGAATCACGTACAGCCGATCGGGCTGTTCGATGTAGAACAACGCGAACGGGAATTTCCGCAACAGCCAAAACCTCAGCTGCGGAATGGCGAGCACGTGAGCATAGCGCGGCGATCCGGCCGCAGGATGCGTTTCGAGGTGTCGAACCGCGTGTTCGAGCGCATCGATGAACGCGTCGGCGAGTTCCGCACGCTCACCCGCGTAGCCCGCCGCGGCGCCCTCGATGTCGGCTGCCGCCCGCTTCGACAAAATCGCAGGTTTCACGGCTTGTTCGCCGCTTTCCTCGAACGTTTGCGCAGTTGAGCGAAATAAGCGGCATCCATGCGTCCCAGCGGCTTCGACGCGACGCCTTCGAGCAGGTGTTGCCGGAGCTGCGCGCGATCACGATCGCGGCGGATGAGCTCGCGCATGTATTCGCTGGAACTGCCGTAACCTTCGCTGCGGATGCGCTGATCCACGAACGCTCGCAAATCGTCCGGCAGCGAAATATTCATCGTCGACATGGCGTTACGCTACCAGTATTGGCAAAAATTGGCAATGCCGGTTACCGCGCAGGCGGCAATATCAGCATCGCATCGCCGTACGAGAAGAACCGATAGCGTTCCGCCACGGCGTGCCGATAGGCGTCGAGAATCAGCTCGCGCCCGGCGAACGCCGAAACGAGCATGAGCAGCGTCGATTCCGGCAGATGGAAATTCGTGATCAGCGCATCGACGCTCGTGATGCGGTAGCCCGGAAAAATGAAGATCTGCGTCTCGCCGGCGAACGGTCGCACTTCGCCGTCGCGGCGCGCGGCTTCGAGCGCGCGCACGACGGTGGTGCCGACCGCGACGACGCGCCCGCCGGCCGCACGCACGCGGCGCATCTTCTCGACGAGCTCCGCGCCGACGTTGAGCCACTCGCGGTGCATCGTGTGGCTCTCGACGTGCTCGCTGCGCAGCGGCTGGAACGTGCCGGCGCCGACGTGCAGCGTGACATAGCCGAACTCGACGCCGTCGGCGGAGAGCGCGTCGAGCAACTTCTGGTCGAAGTGCAAGCCCGCGGTCGGTGCGGCGACGGCGCCGGGAGTGCGTGCGTAGATCGTCTGGTAGCGCTCCGCGTCGGCGGCATCGGCAGCGCGCGCGATGTAGGGCGGCAGCGGCATGTGGCCGAGACGCAGCAGCAGCTTTTCCAGCGTCTCGGGTCCTGCGTAGCGCAACGTATAAAATTCCCCCTGGCGGTCGAGCACCTCCAACGCGCTGCCGTCCTCGAGCAGGATGCGGCTTCCGGGCTGCGGCTTCTTGCTGACCCCGAGCTGGGCGAGCGCCTCGCGCGCACCGAGCATGCGCTCGACGAGGATCTCGACGGCGCCGCCGGTCGGTTTGCGCGCGTAGAGCCGCGCGGGCAGCACGCGCGTATCGTTGAACACGAGCAGATCGCCCGGGCGCAGATATTCGCGGAGATCGGAGAAGCGGCGGTCGAAAAAACGCGCCTTCGGCACGTCGACGACGAGCATGCGGCTCGCGGAACGTTCCGGCAACGGCGCCTGCGCGATGAGCTCGGGCGGCAGGTCGTAGTGGAAGTCGGCTTTCTTCACGAGCGGCGCGGCCCGGGTTGCGGAAAGCGCGATTATCGCCGAAGGCGTTCGCTCGCGGCGATGCCGCCGGTGCCCGGAAAACCTAGGGAGCCGAGATTTGCTTTTCGCCCTTGCGCTTGCGCAGGCGCCACATGGCGCCTGCGGCGAGCACCACGGCGAGCGCCGCGGCGGCGAGCGCATACGGCTTGGCGCGCCGTGCGAGATGCCGGTAGTAAGCCACGCGCTCGGCTTGGAGACGGCGCGCGGCACCGTCGAAATCGGGTTCGGGACAGCTGCGCCCGAACTCTGCACCCCAAGGCACGTAGGCCCCCTGCTTCAAATAGCGGGCGTAGATCTTGTCGGCGAACGCCGGATCGCGGTCGATGAGCCAGCTCGTCGCATGGCAAAGCACCGCGGCGAACGCCTGGCTGCGCGGCGGCAGCAGATCGGCGGATTTCTGCGCAAAACCGGCGGCGACGTAGCGGTAGTGATAACGCTCGTAGGGCGCCGCCCGGCTGGCCGCCAGGCGCGCGGCTTCGTCGGGGCCGGCGAGCACGGCGGGCGCATGCACGTCCTTGCGCGGACGCGGCACGGCGTCGGTATCGCCATCGTAGTCCACGCCGAGGTCGAAACTGCCGCCGTAGATGGCGTAATCGGGATCGAGCTCGTACGCCATGAGGTCCAAGCCGTCCACGCGCGCCGCATATGCGGCCGCATACCAGGCGCGCGCTTCTTCGATGCGCCCCCCGCGCGACGCGGAATGCCGCGCGTCGGCGTATGCCTGCGCCTTCTTCTTGAGCTCAGGATCGTCGAAATAGGCAAGCGCGTCGTCGAGACGATCGGCGCGCACGAGCCGCCGCGCGAGCAGCGCGCGCAGCGACTTCAGCGCGTCGTCGGGCAGCCCGATCATGAAGTCGCCGTCGTCCGTGCGCGGCTTCGCGGGTTTCGGCGCGCCAGGATGCGCGTCGACGAAATGCTTGAGCTCGTCGACGGTGAGCACGCGTTCGGCGACGTAGGCCGCGTCCGGCCAATATTGCGATGCCGCATTGTATAAATGTTGCATCGCTTCGAGGTATTCGCCGCGCGACATAGCGAGCGCACCGGACTCGCCCTCGACACGGCATTGCGGGTGGATCGGGTCGAAGATGTAGGTCTGCGGCTCGCCCCACTGTTCGTCGCGCGGGAAGGCTTTGGCCGCCTGCGCGTATGCGGCCGCGGCGGCATCGCGGTCGCCGCGGCGCAGCGCGAGCTTGGCGCGCACCCACCAGGCGAGCCCGCTCGTATCGAGCGCGGCCAAGCGCGCCGCCAGGTCGTAGCGCCCGCCGCGATAGGCGAGCGCCGCGAAGCGATCCGCGCCGTCGAGCTTCGCGGGCGCGTCGCGCTCGACGTCGTCGAGAAAGCGACCGACCAGGTCGGCGCCGTTCGAGACACCGTCGAGCTCGCCGCTGCGCGTCAGCAGATACGCCAGGAACACGCGCCTGCCGAGCGGATCGGCGGTGAGCTTCGCGAGCTTCGTTTCGTCCTTGGCCGCCTCGCGCGCGATCTGCACGAGCGAATCGCGCCCGAACACCGAGCCGAGCGCCGCCTGCTCGGCATAGAGCGGCACCGCCTTGGCGACATCGTCGGCGTCGAGGTAGATGCGCGCCTCGTCGCCGAGACTCGTCGCAGCGAGTCCGAGCGGATCGGCCGCACCGTGCTCGACGGCTGCGCGCACTGCGGCGAATGCCGCTCGCGCAGCGTCCGCGTCGCCGTTCAGATAAGCGACGCGGCCCAGCATGTAATTCGCCCAAAGACCGTAGTGCGTGCGCTCGGCCTCGGGCAGTTCGAGGACGCCTTGGAATCGCCGCGCGGCTTCATCGAGATCGTTCTGCCGGAACGCCGCCGCACCGGCCATGTAGCGGCGCGCTTCCTCGGGCTGGTCCGCACCCGCGGCGTACGCAGCCGCGGCGCTCGGCTTGAGGCGCAACCAAGTGATGTCGCGTTCGCGGTCGCCCCACCAGCGCTCTTCGATGCTGTCGCGCGTGACCTTCTGGTCGGTCCACAGCCAATCGGCGTGCTCGAGAACCGGATAACGGTAGGCAGGCGTGACGAGACGCGCGACTTCGAACGAGAATGCGCCTTCGGGGAGTTCCGCGAGCGTGGCGGCGCGGTCGGAGAGGAGATCCGGCGGGAAATCCGGCCCGCAGGCGAGTACGCCCGGCGATGCCGACGCGAGGACGAGCGCTGTCGCGAAACTACGGAGTCGCATCGATGTTCACCTTTTCCACAATGTCGCATCGCAGCCAGCCGACGCTGCGTTCTCTGCCGGCGCGCAGCGGCGCGTCGCCGGCCGCCACGAAACGCCACACACCGGTCCCATGCCGCAGGTCGTAACCCTGGCCGGCATCGCCTGCGAGGCAGGCGCGCGCGTCGACGCGCAGCGACGGCGGCGCAGCATCGACGACGCCGCGATTGGCCACGATGAGATCGCGGGCGCCGTCGGCAGCGTCGACGAGACGCGCCTCGAAATGCGCTGCGAGCGGCGCGCCAACGACGACGGCGCGCAGCGTGGCGAGACTCCAGGCGCGCCGGTCGTCGTCGGTCGGCAACCGGAACCAGAGCACGCCCGCGAGATGCGGCGGCGGCGCACGCTCGAGATCGCGCAGCAGACGGGCGACGTGTTGGGGTTCGGCGCGCAGCTCGCGTGCGTCGCCGACGATCCCATCGGGCGCGTCGGCTTCCGCTTCGGCGGCGAGCGGACGGCCGCCGGCGTCGAACGCGACGCGCACGCCGTAGGCCGGCAGCGAAATGCGAAACGGATGCGGAGCGAGCTTGGCATATGCATCGACCCAACGTCGCGCAGCGGCGGCATCGAACAACCCGGCCGCGGGCGCTCGCACGGCGTGCACCTGCAACACCGATTCGTCGACCTCGCGTAGCACCTCGGGCAGCGCGGCGGCGCCGATCCAGGCCGGCAACGCCGTGATCGAGAGGCGCAAATCGGCGGGCCAGCCGCGGCGCAGATTCGCGAGCAGACGCGCATAGTCGGCCAAGCGCGCCGTCGCGCAATCGTGATCGATCTCGATGCCTGCGAGGAGCACGCCGGCCGCGCGCCAGTCCTGTGCGATCTGACGGATGTCCGCGGCGAGCGACGCGGCGTCGGGCGGCGGCGCGCTGCCGTTTAGCCGGAACACGGCCACGATGGGCCGCTGCACACGCGCCAGCACCGCGGCGTCGACATGCGCCGGCGCGAGCGCACCGGCGTGATCGGTTTCGGAGGCCAAGACGCGGTAGCCGCCGAACGTCTGTGCGGACTCGTCGAGCGCGGACGTCAGCGCCGGCGTCCACTGGCGCTGCCAGACATAGGCTTCCTGCGGCAGCGGCGTCGCCACGCGCCCGGCGCAGCCGAGCGCGGCGACGACTGCGACCAGGCACAGCGAGCGAATTCCTCCCATGCCTGGATTGTAAAGCGCGAACGCTAGAACCGGTATGTGAACTCCACACCCGCATTGCGCGGCTGCGGCCGATAGATCACACGCGAGCCGTCGGTGTTCGAGAACGCGTAGTTGATCGTGCGATTGTCCTCGGCGTTCTCGATCCAGAAGCTCGTGCGCCACTTGCCGTCGGCGGGTTCGAGCCAGAAACGCAGGCCGAGGTCGCTGGTCGGCCCGTATTCCGCATTCGGGTCGGCCAGCGCGGCAAGCTGTCGCGTGGCGCGGCTGTATTTGAGTTGGGCGAAGGCGCGCAGATTGTCGCGCAGCGCCCATTCGTAGCGCACGATTTCGTTGAACGACCAGCGCGGCGACTGCGGCAGCACGTCGCCGCGATCGATCGGCGCCACGAGCGGCAAACCGCGCACGTTCGCGGGCGACGCGGTCACTTCGCTGTCGATGTGCGACATGCCCGCACCGATTTCGAGGCCATGGATCGGCGGCAGCCATTTCAGCTGCAACTCGCCGCCCGAGACCTTCGATCGCGGGACGCTGCCGAGGGTGGCGATGATCGTGTCGGCAACGCTCACGAGCACGAGCGATTGCCGGTCGCGATAGCGGTATTCGTACAGTGCGCCGTCGATCTCGAACGCCTTCGACGGGCTCGCTTTGAAACCGATCTCGCCCGCGCGCACTTGTTCGGGCGCGACATAGGCGAGCGACGCCTGAGCGAGCGCGGGTGCCGTATAGAAAATGCCGGCCTTATAGCTCGTCGACAACGTGCCGTAGAACAGCCAGTGCTCGAGCGGCGTATACTCGACGCCCGCCGTACCCGAGACGTGGCTTTCGGCCTTGGAATCGTCGAGGAACGCAAGATACTGGGCCTTCGGCCCGAAGGCGCCGTCGACGTCGATGCTGCCGCCCTCGTAGCTGCGGCGGTCCCGCGAATAGCGCGCACCCGCAACGACTTTGAAAGCGTCCGTCAGCGCGTAGTCGCCATGAAGGT
>Ga0070741_10016104_pt1 | contig 12546 bp, 7 predicted proteins | sample Coa_R1_4_FD_66440 | JGI IMG/M metagenome (GOLD analysis project Ga0070741, IMG submission 66440) | Surface soil microbial communities from Centralia Pennsylvania, which are recovering from an underground coalmine fire - Coalmine... | ecosystem: Environmental > Terrestrial > Soil > Unclassified ...
GGGCGGCTGACCGATGTGTGGGGCGTGACCGACCGCTCGGACGCCTCGCTGACCGGCTGCTTCGACATGGAACAGGGCATATGGGCGGAGGAGTTGATCGCGGCGGGCGGCTTCCCGGCATCGCTCTTGCCGGAGGTGCGCGCCTCGGCCCGCGTGGTCGGGAAGGTGACGAAAGCGGCGGCAGAGGCGACGGGGCTGCCGGAGGGGCTGCCGGTCGTCATTGGCGGCGGCGATGGGGCCTGCGCGACGGCGGGCGCGGGCGCGGTGCGGCCCGGCGACGCCTACCACTATCTCGGCGGAACCTCCTGGGTCGCGGCCATCACAGAGGGCTACCGGCCCGATCCGACGCGGCGCGTCTCCGTCTTCTGCGGCCTCGATCCGGCGCAGTACGTCGTCTACGGCACGGTGCAGTCGGCTTCCGGGGCCGTAGATTGGTTTCGGGAAGCTATCGGCGTGGGGGAACGCGCGGAAGGCGAAGAGGAGTATGCGGCCCTGGAACGCCTGGCCGCGTCCGCTCCAGCCGGGAGCAACGGCCTCTTCTTCCTGCCCTATCTGCAGGGGGAACGCTCCCCGATCTGGGACGCAAACGCCAGAGGCGTCTACTTCGGGCTGACACAGGCACATGGGCGTGCAGAACTGGCGCGCGCCACGATGGAAGGCGTCGCCTACGCGCTCGCCAACAATCTCGCGGCGCTGGAAGACCTGGGGCTGGCTCCGGAGAGCCTACGAGTCTTGGGGGGCGGAATGCGATACGCGATCTGGCGGCGCATCTTCGCAGCGGTCTATAATCGGCCCTTGCGCTTGCTGGCCCGCCTGTCGGAAGCCACCTCCTGCGGGGCCGCGATGGCGGCAGCCGTCGGTATCGGGCTGTATCCCGATTTTCCAGCGGCGGCGCAGAAGTTCGCGCCCCTGGCGGAGGAAGAGACGCCCGATGCGGACATGGCTGCGGCGTATGCCCGGAATGTCTCCTTTTTCACGTCGTTGTATCCCGCATTGGCGGATCGTTTCGCGGCATTGAACGCGCTCTTGCAGTCGTAAGGCTCGCGGTTCCTCTCGCGATGCGGCCCGCTTCGCCAGGAAATTCCGCTTCGATCCGGCCCCTCTCTTGCCAAAATCCGCCGCGCGTACTACAATGAGGGCAGCCCTATTCTGAAGCAAGGAGCCGCAGCAGCGTGCGCGTCATGAGATTTGTACGAGGAGCCGCCTGGATCGCGCTGGGCGCCGCAGGGTTCGCCACCCTCCTGGCCGCGTCGCGTGGAGACCGCGAGACGGTCAAGCCCGGTCAGGTGGAGATGGTCGTCTGGGCGAACCCGACCGGCCCGGAAGAGGAGGCGTTCAAGGAACTTTGCCGCCGCTTCCAGGCGTCGCATCCCAACGTGGCCTTGCGGATCACCGGCGGCGTGGACCCCATCCGGCTGATCCGCGCCATTGTCGCCGGAGCGCCGCCCGATCTGGCCTATCTGTACGGCCCGCAGCCTGTCGGTCCGCTGGCCGCCAACCATGCCGTCCGCCCGCTCGATACCTATTTTCGACAGGCCGGTTTCAAGGAGACCGACTTCCTGCCGGGAGCCATCGCGCAGGGCAGCTACAGAGGCCACATCTACGCCCTGCCGACGACCCGCGACTCCCGCGCGCTCTACTGGAACCGCCAGTGCTTCCGCAGCGCGGGCCTGAACCCCGACCACCCTCCGCAGACGCTCAGTGAACTGATGACGATGGCCCGCAAGCTGACGCGCCGGGATGCGCAGGGCCGCCTGGTGCAGTTGGGGATGCTGCTGCCGGAGGGAATGCACGCCTTCGCTATCTTCGGCGGCGGCATCTACGATATGAAGACAGGCAAAATCACCGCCAACCGCCCGGAGAATATCGCGGCGCTGCGCTGGCTGGTACAGCTTGCGGACATGCAGGGCGGCTATCGCGCTATCTCCGCCTTTGTCGCCGGGTTCGGCAGCGATGTCAGCACGCAGAACCCGCTTGCCATCGGCAAAGTCGCCATGAAGCTAGATGGCGAGTGGGCCGCGATGCACATGGACAGGTATGCGCCCGGCGCGGACTATAAGGTGGGCGAGATCCCCTACCCCGACGGCCGCCCCGACCTGAAAAACATGGCCTGGCAGGACGGCGACTTCATGTACATCCCGAATGGGTCGCGCCATCCTGAGATCGCCTGGGAGTTCATCCGATGGCTGCAAGAGCCGGCGCAGCAGAAGTTCTATTCGACCGCCTTCTGCAATCTGCCGACCATCATGGCGCTGCGCAACTCGCCGCATTTTCAGCAGGGGCCGCGCCAGCTTCGAGTCGTGGGTTATATCATGAGCCATATCGCCAGCAACGAGCAAAACGCCCACTTCGTTCCGGCGCTTCCCGTCAGCCAGATGTATGAGAGCGTCCTGAAAGATGCTTTCGACCGCGCCCTGTTCCACGATAAAACGCCCGAACAGGCGCTTAACGACGCGCAGGCCCGCGTCGAGCGCGAGATGCGCCGCTATGAATGAGAGCGCCCATTGCTGAGGCCGGGTACAGAACGTACCCGTCTGTGGGGCGGCTGCGCCGCCAAGCGTCCTTCGGACGCCCAATGCAGTTCCCGTCCAGTAGGACGGTTGGCCGCAGGCCCACCAGACGGGTACGTTCTGTACCCGGCCTTTCCGAACCCGTCTCATTTCGGGTACACTCTCTGGCATGACTGCGAATCCCGTAAAGAGGCCGTCAACATGAGTGTCACCGTTCTCACGGCGGCGGAGATAGATCATCCCTATCGCGTGGATCGGGCCTACTCCGTCGAGGAGGCGCGGCGCTACTGCGAACGCCTGGCAAAATCGCACTACGAGAATTTCCTTGTGGCGACGGTCTTCTGCCCGCGCCCGCTCCGGCAGCATTTCTACAACGTCTACGCCTACTGCCGCATCAGCGACGACCTGGGCGATGAGATCGGGGACACGCAGAAATCGCTCGTCCTCTTGGATTGGTGGGAGGACGAGGTTCACGCCCTGTATCGGGGCGAGCCGCGCCATCCGGTCTTTGTCGCGCTGGCCGAGACGGTGCAGCAGTTCGGCATTCCGCCCGATCCGTTCCTCGATCTGCTCACCGCGTTCCGCCAGGATCAGACGACGCCTCGCTACCCGACCTATACCGACCTGATGGGCTACTGCAAGAACTCCGCGAACCCGGTCGGGCGGCTGGTACTCTATCTCTGCGGCTACAGCGACGCGGAACGTCTGTCCCTCTCCGACAAGACCTGCACGGCGCTGCAACTGGCGAACTTCTGGCAGGACGTGACTCGCGATCTGGAAAAAAACCGCATCTACATCCCGCTCGAAGACATGGCGCGGTTCGGGTATACGGAGGAGGCGCTGCGGGCCAGACGCTTTACGCCGGAATTCGCGGCCCTGATGCGCTTCGAGGTCGAGCGCGCCCGCGCACTGTTCACAGCAGGCGCACAACTCGGCGACCTGGTGGACAGACGGCTGCGCCTCGACATCGCCATGTTCACGCAGGGCGGCTTAGAAGTCCTCCGGCTCATCGAGAGGCAGGGCTACGATGTTCTCAGCCGCCGCCCCGCCGTCTCCAAGCGCCGCCAACTGGCGCTGCTTTTCCGCCGACTGCTTTCTCTATGAGCGCCAACACGCTGACACAACCTGCCCTCACGCCGGAACGCCTCGCCGAGTCGTACCGCTACTGCGCGCACGTCGCCAAAACGCAGGCGCGGAACTTCTACTACTCGTTCGTGACACTGCCGCCGGAGCGCAAGGCGGCCATGTGCGCCATCTACGCCTTCATGCGCTACAGCGATGATGTCTCCGACGAGGCCGCCGCCGACCAGTCCAAAGCGGCGCAGATGCGCGCCTGGCGTCAGGCATTGGATCGCGCGTTTGCGGGCGACTACGGCGACAGCCTGATCCTGCCCGCCTTCCACGATACGGTGCAACGCTACCACATCCCGGCGCGCTACTTTCACGACCTGATAGACGGCACGGAGATGGACCTGACCAGGAAGCGGTACGAGACGTTCGCGGAACTGCATCAGTACTGCTATCGAGTCGCCAGCGTCGTCGGGTTCGTCTGCCTCCATGTCTGGGGCTTCGACGCGGCGGACGGCAAGGCGCTGGAGTACGCGGAGGCGTGCGGCCTGGCCTTCCAACTGACGAATATCCTCCGCGACGTGAAGGAGGACGCCGACCGCGACCGCATCTATCTGCCGCAGGAAGACCTGCGCCGCTTCGGGGTCTCGGAAGAGGATTTGAAGCGCGGCGTGGTCAACGCCAACTTCCGCGCCCTGATGGAGTTCGAGGCTGAGCGCGCCAAAGGCTACTACGAAAAGGCCCGCGCCCTCTTCCCCTTGATTCATGCGCCGGGCCGTCCGACGCTTGCCATCATGATGCAGATCTACCGGGGCATTCTCGACAGCATCGAGCGGCAGGGCTACGATGTCCATACCCGCCGCGCCCGCGTCAGCACGCCGAAGAAGCTCTCTATCGTGTTTCGCGCCTGGCTTTCCAGCCGCTTTCAGCGCCCCCGCTTACCCGAATCTCCCTGAAACCTACGGGGAAGGAGACGACGATGTGCTGCTTTTCACGCCCGGTGCAGTCCGTGACAGGAACCAATATCTTTGCCCGCGCTGGCGAAGCCGGGCGACAGTTTCTGGTGTACAGCATGACCTTGCGGGCAACGGAAGAGTTGGCGATGATCCTGCCCCTCCCTGTGCGCCTGCACTCCGGCGAACACGCCGTTCAGTTCGTGAATCTGGAAAGGTACGGAACGTTTTTCGACGATCTGCGGAAAGGCTTCCCCGAACCTGTGGCCGCAGGCCGAGGGCTTCCTGGCAAAGCCTTACAGCCGATGGCGACAAAGACGTTGCAAGTCATTGAAGTCGGAAGTTTTGAGGCGTCGTTCGTTCCGACGATCCACGATTTTGCGCGTCTGGACGCGCGTTTCCGTCTCCCGGTCGGAATCTGGAAACAACTGCCACCGTATGATACGTATGGCTTCGCCGTCTTCAAGCTAAAACCCGGCAGCAAGACGATTCATCCGATGGCGTTCACGTTCCCGCGCGCCGATGCCGCCAGGCTGTTCTTCCCGACCGTCCATATCCACGATGGCACGGTACACGCAACCGCGCGGTTCGACCATGCGCTCTATTGCCAGAAGACGGCGAGTGACGGTTTTTCCCTGGCAGCCTGGGAAGAGTCTCCATTGCTGGCACGCCAGTTTGTCGCCACGCACAAGAGCGCAGGCATCGTTCTGCCGGATCGGCACTGTTATCGCCTGAAGATAGCCGGGCCGCGCAAGAATGCGGACATCTGGCTTGGGTAAGCCAGCGAAAGACCTGAACCCAGTTCCTTCGCTTCTGTGTTTTCATCTGTGCTAATCTGTGTCAATCTGTGGATTCTAAATGACGAAGTCTGTGCTGATAATCGGAGGAGGAGTCGCGGGGATCGCGGCGGCGCTGCCGCTGGCGGACGCCGGGTTCCGCGTCGAACTATTCGAGAAGCGGCCCCTGCTCGGCGGGCGGGCCTCCTCCTTCTTCGACCATGCGACCGGCGAGCGCCTCGATGTCTGTCAGCACGGCACGATGCGCTGCTGCACGAACCTGACGAACCTGTTCGAGCGGCTCGGCGTGCAGGATCAGATTCGGTATTTCGACACGATAGAGTTTCTGGACAGCGAGGGCAAGCGGTCGGCCATCACAGGCTGCGGCCTGCCCGCTCCCATGCATACGGCGTTCTCGTTTCTGGGTTTCCGGTCGCTGAGCGTGCGGGATAAGATCGCTATCGGGCGCGGGATGCTGGCGATCCTGGCGGCAAAGCCCGATCCGAAATGGGACGCGCTGGATGTCGGAACGTGGTTCCGGCAGGCGGGACAGACGGAGCGCGCCGTCAAACGGTTCTGGGAGCCGATCCTGGTCAGCGCGTGCAACGAGGAGTTGGAGCGAATCTCCTGCGCGCACGCCTTCAAGATCTTCCGCGACGGCTTTCTCATCCACCCGGAGGCGTTTCATTTCGGCGTGCCGCGCGTGCCGCTCGCCAACCTCTACTCCGATCCGACCATCGCCTATCTCCACAAGCGCGGCGGCTGCGTCCACCTGCGCGAACATATAGACAAGCTGCATGTAGAAGGCGGGTCGAACGGCAGCGTGACGGGCGTTTCGCTGGTGGATGGAGAGCGTGTCACGGCGGACTACTACATCAGCGCCTTGCAGTGCGATCTGCTGCTGAAGCTGCTGCCGCCGGACGTGACCGAGGGCGTTCCCTATTTCGAGCGGATAAAGCGGATCGAGTTCTCGCCGATCATCGGCGTGCATCTCTGGTTCGACCGTCCGATAGCGACGCCGCACGCTCTGGCGCTGCTCGACCGCGAGACGGACTGGATCTTCAACAAGACCCGGAATTTCGACTGCGGGGAGCAAGAGGAGACGTACCTGAGCATGGTCATCAGCGCATCGCGGACGCTGACGGCGATGCCGAAGGAGGAACTGCTGGCGCGGGTGCTGGAGGAGGTGCGCGCCTGCGTGCCGGAGACGCGGCAGGCTAACTTGGTGAAATCCTACGTCCTCAAGGAGCGCAAGGCGACTTTCTCTCCGAAACCCGGCGTGGAGGCGCTTCGCCCCGACCAGCGCAGCCCGCTTGCCAATCTCTATGTCGTCGGAGAGTGGACGCAGACAGGATGGCCCTCCACGATGGAGAGCGCGGCCCGCAGCGGCTACCGCGCCGCCGAATACCTGCTGGCCCGCGAGGGAATGCCGCAGCGCGTCCTCGTTCCCGATCTGCCGCCTTCCGGCCTCGCTCGCCTGCTTGACGGCCACCGCCACGTGCGCCAGTCGCCTTCAATGCGTCCAGTTCGCTCTAGCCGGGCGCTATCGGGAAAGTGACCGTGATCTGCGCGCCTCCCTGCGGGCGACTGGCATACGCCGTCGTCCCGCGCAGATCCCACTGAACGACATTCTCCACGAGTTCCAACCCCGTATGGCTCGCCATCAGGGGATCGAAGCCTTCCGGGAATCCCGGCCCGTCGTCACAGATCTCCAGTGTGGCGCGCGCGCTATCGGCGCGGAAATAGATCTCTACGGCTCCCATGCCGTGCTTCAGCGCATTGGAGACGAGTTCATTGGTGACGAGCGCCAGCGCCGTCGCCTGTCTTCCGGCAAGCCGCACATCGTCGGATTCGAGCGCGAGTAGCCTGTCTCCCATCGTCTGCTTGAGGACTCCCACCAGGTTCTCCAATACGTCGCGGGCGGATAGCCTCTCCTGATCGCTGCCCTCTTTGGCCTCCTGCGTGAGCAGGTCGTGGATCACGGAGAGGGCGCGCACGTTGGAACTCAGGCGCGCAAACTCCGAAACGGGAACCATCTCCCCGCTGGTGGCGCGCTGCATATCAATCAGCGCCGAAATCAACTGGAGGTTGTTCTTGACACGGTGATGCGTCTCGGTCATGGCCCGCTGCAGGCGGCGGTTGAGCGTCTCGATCTCGGCAAGATGCCTCTCGCGTTCCTCCTCCGCCCGCTTGCGCTCAGTGATGTCCACGCAGACGCCCACGGCGTACCAGCGATTCGGGCCGAGCGTCTCGATCTGAACGTCCTCGGCCAGCCACCGGATGTTCCCGCGGGCATCGCGCACGCGGAACTCCTGCTGGTAGCTACGCCCGGCGCGAACCTGTTCGTCGCCCCATGCCATCCGGACGCGGTCTTCCGGCAGGCGGGCCTCGCCGAGCGCGCGCCCATACGAGTGGCCGAACGGAATCACGATGGGCAGGAAGCGCCGGGCCGCCTCCTCGTCCGCCACCCGCAGATTCCAGTGGAGGTGGGAATCTCCGGAGTCTTCCACGTCCGCATACCAGAGCAGGCAGTGCGCCCGGGCCGCGATAGCGCGCAGTCCCTCCATTGTCCGGCGGTGCTGCTCCTCCGACTCCGCTATCGCCTCCCGCGCCAGCACTTGGGCGGAGATGTCCCGAAAGTAGCAGACCACCCCCAAATGGCCTTCTGGAAGCGGGATACGATGGATCTGCCACTCGTAATACTCGAGGATGCCGCGATCCCGCCGCTCCTCGATCCGCTCCGGCGTCATGTACGGCTCCCCGGTCTCCAGCGTGTGGCGGAAGCGGCGGACGATCTCATCCGCATACTCCTGCTCCCAGAGGATATGGATCACCTCGTCGAAGTCCCGACCGATCAGGGCCGGTATCTCTCCGAAGGCGGCGCGCGCGATGGGGTTGACCGTGCGAATGCGGAAGTCGGAATCCACCAGGTAGATGCCGAACGGCGCGGCCTCAAACAGGGCCTGCAACTGGGCCTCGCGCGCACGGATCGCCTGCTCCGCTTCCCTGCGGACGCGCGCCAGTTCCAGATGCGCCGACACCCGCGCCAGCAGTTCCCGCGCCGAAAACGGCTTCGTCAGGTAGTCGTCGGCTCCGACAGACAGGCCCTCGATGCGGGCCTCTTCCCCGGCCCGCGCCGACAGCAGGATCACGGGAATGCTGGCCGTATACGGATCGTTCCGCAGCGCCTCTAGCAGCCCGAAGCCGTCCAGTTCAGGCATCATCACATCGCTGAGGATCAGATCGGGCCGGGCCTCTCGGATCGCCCGCAGAGCCTCTTCTCCATTAGAAACAGCAACGACCGCATAATGCGGATACAGCAGACGCCGCACGTACTCCCGCATATCCGCATTGTCATCGGCCACCAGAATGCGCGCCCGGCCTGCCTCTGACGCCTGGCTCTGCCCGGAGCGCGAAGCGATCGCCGCCGTCGTATAGGGCGAAGCGACGACCGCCTGACTCTCTTCCGGCAGCCAGCGCAGCGCCTCCTCGACAAACGCCTCCGCGCCCAGCGAGGTCGAAGCCAGAGTGACCGGGGCGGAGATGCGCTCCGGGGGCAGATGCGCCTTTCCCAACGGGATGGTGAGGGTAAAGGTCGTTCCGGCCCCGACCGCGCTTTCGACCGCAATCGCGCCGCCATGCAGCTTCACCAACTCCTGCACGAGCGCCAGTCCGATGCCCGTTCCCTCGTGCGTCCGAGCGCGAAGGCCCTCGCCCCGGTGAAACCGATCGAAGATGTGCGGCAGTTGCTCCGCCGAGATTCCCGTCCCGGTATCCTGCACGGTCAGCGCGACCTGCCCGTTTCGCTCCCGCAGGCGGACTCGAATCTCGCCTTCCAGCGTAAACTTGAAGGCGTTGGAGAGCAGATTCAGGACGATCTTTTCCCACATGTCCCGATCTACGAAGACCGGTTCGGAAAGGGGCGGACAGTCTATCACCAGGCGCATCCCGGCCTTTTCGACCGCAGAGCGGAAGACGCTCGTCAGTTCAGCGGTGTAGGCCGCCAGATCGGTCGGCTCGTAACGGGCCTGAATCCGCCCGGCCTCGATCCGGGAGAAATCGAGCAGCGTGTTGACCAGCTTGAGCAGCCGCAGGCTGTTGCGATGCACCGTCTCCAGGCTCTCGCCCTGCAGCGCCTGGCTCTCGCTGGCAAGCGCATCCTCTATCGGCCCCAGCATCAGGGTCAGGGGAGTGCGGAACTCATGGCTCACGTTGCTGAAAAAGGTCGTCTTCGCCCGATCCAGTTCCGCCAACGCCTCCGCGCGCCTGCGTTCCTGCTCATACGCGCGCACGTTGGCAAGGCTGGAAGCGATCTGGCCGGCAAGGAGGCTGATAAACCCCTGATACTCCGCATCGAACTTCCGATAGGGATTGATCGCGGCCACCAGGAATCCGGCGGGCCGTTCCTGACCTTGCTGTGAGATAGGAACTACGAGCGCCTGCGTCGGGGCTTTATCCCAGGGGCCGGTGGGCAGCCGTTCGAACCGTTCGGCCAGGTTCTCTATCATGACAGGCTGACGTTCCGTCACAAGCGTAGAAAGGGGCCAGGGCGTCTCGGTCCCGTCCTGCCCGATGACCGTAGCCGCAATGGGATGTTCATGAGGAATGCTGGTGGCGCAAGCCAGCCGCGCGATACAGCCTTTGGCCTCAAACAGATAGGCCAGCGTAAAGGGCAGGTCGCGCGCGTTGGCCTCGATGCAGCTTGTAACAGCGGCAAAGACCTCCTTTTCCGTCTGCGCCGATGCCAGCGCCGCCGCGACCTCGCGCAGCAAGGCAAGGCGGCGCTCCCCAATAATGCGCTCGGTCTCTTCCGTCACGACGCACAGCATCCCGGACACGATGCCGTTATCGTCCGCGAGCGGACTATAGGAAAAGGTGTGGTAGGTCTCCTCCGGGTAGCCGCTGCGCTCCAAAAAGAGCAGCAGTCCTTCGTCCCAGGTCGCTTCTCCGGTATGCAGCACCTTCTCGATGCGCGGGCCGATGTCGGGCCAGATCTCCGCCCAGACTTCCCATGCCGGTCTTCCCAGCGCCCAGGGATGTTTCTTGCCGAGGGTCATCCGGCCATAGGCGTCATTGTAGAAGAACGTCAGTTCCGCTCCCCACCCCATCCACATGGCATAGCGCGACGTCAGTAGAATGCGGACGGTCGTTTTGAGGCTCTGCGGCCATTCGGAAACGGGGCCGAGCGGCGTCTGCGACCAGTCGTAGGCGCGCATGAGCGCAGCCATTTCGCCCTTTCCCGCAAGAAACCCCGCGTCTAAAGCCGGAGGGACGGTGATTGTAGAGGCAATGTCCATGATTCAGCCTGTGGTAAGCGCTCCTGATAACAAGGCGGCGATCCTGGAAAGGAGTTCCACCCGAAATCCTCTTTCTCCTTCTGACCGTTTGTTCCGACGCGCGCTCATCTCCTCTGCCTGTTCGCTGCGCTTTGCACACAGCCTGCTTTGGGATACGTAAGGGCGTTCTAAAAGTTCGCTCGGTCTGAACTGTGGGAGGATCAGGATGGGAGTCAAACGAACCTCCGCGCCGCGAGAATCGTCTTGATAGTTGACGATTGCTCACGTTTATGCTAAGATGGTTGCCTGCCGAGTCGGGTGGAATGCGCTCGGCTTTGCCACCGTCAGTCTAAACTCTGAGCAAAGGAGGCGGGCGGAAGTATGTTCGCCTTAAATTTCTACGCCGAATACTACGAAGAAGTGCTGAAGAACGGGCGCAAGACCGTCACGATCCGGCTGGGCGATAAGTCCGATAAGTATCAGGCGGGCATGATCGTCTGGGTGACGGTCGGGCCGCGCTTCGGCAAGCGTCAGAAGCTGTTCACGGCGATTCTGGATCGCGTCGAAGTCAAGACGATTGACCAACTCTCGCCGCGCGAGGTGCAGAAAGAGAACCCGGAGTTCCGCACGAACGAGGACGTGGTCCATCTGCTGCGGCGCATCTACAGCGACGACATCTCCGTTGAGGACACCGTGACGGTCATTCACTTTTCGCCGGTCTCGGAATACTGAATGGCGGCGCGGCCTCTCCCCGAAAGCTCCACGCCTATGCAACGAAGCCTGTTCCACGCGCTGTGCGGCGCGATTTTTCCGCCTGCCTCTCATGTGATCCGACGCGCGCCCGCCGCCTGCCGGATCGCGGCGCTCCTCCTCGCCCTCCTGCCGTTGATGCTGCCGCCGGGACGTGCGCTTTCCCAGACGAAGCCCCCGGCCAGAACCCCGGCGTCCCCGGCCCCGGAAAAACCTCGCAAAGAGGAGAGCAGCGGACGCTACACCGACCGCGCGGGAACGGTTCATGAGTGGCGCATCAATCCGCAAAAGACGCTGATCTGGGATCGCGCGCCCTACCTGCCCGTCGGCGGCACGTTCGCGCCACGCTCCTTTGCCGACCCTGCCGACTCCGCCTGGCAGGAGGATGTCGCCGCGCTCTCGACGCTCAAGGCAAAAGGGCTGCTCGATCTGATTATCTGGCCCGGCAAGTCCCTGCCCGATGTGCCAATAGCCGCCCTGCAGCGCCTCGTGGACTACCTCGACGCCAACGGCTTCCGCTACGGCCTCGCCTTCGGCAGCGGCCTGACCACGCCGCTCCGGGGAACCGTCGTCAAGCCCGCCAGCTACCGCTTTGCCGACAAAGACGCCGTCACTGCGACCTGGCAGGTCCCGAACGCCGACTCCGGCTTTGTGGCGCTGGCCGACCTGGACGACGATAACAAGATCATCCCTGCGCGCAGCGGCGTTGTGACCGTGCGCGACGGCCTGGCGACCGTTCCCATTGACACGCCTACCTCCAGCAAAGTCGTTGCCCTCTTCTATCCCCACACGGCGCAGCCCGTTACCGGCGACGGCGTGCTGCCCGACCTGTGGGCCGGTTTCGACGAGTACCGTGACCGCCTGCTCGCCTATCTGGGACAGGCCAAATTCGGCCCCGGCCTGCGCTTCTTCCTCGATCCTCTGGCGCGACGAATCGGCCTGCTCAACGAGTCGGACTATATCGTTCCCGACTCCGCGAACTTCCTCTTAGAGTGGGAAGGCTTTCTGACGCGCCGCTATCCCAACCTCGAAGAGTTGAAGCTGGCCTGGTCGCTGAACGAGGGGGAGTTCAACACGCACCACGACCTGGCCCGGCTCATTCCGCTCTGGGCCAACGGGCGCGGCATCCCCTACTTCTACGATCCGAGCGCGCGCAGGCCGTACCGCATTCTGGACGCCGACCTGTCGCGCTGGTGGCAGGATTTTTTGCAGT
>Ga0070741_10016105_pt1 | contig 12545 bp, 8 predicted proteins | sample Coa_R1_4_FD_66440 | JGI IMG/M metagenome (GOLD analysis project Ga0070741, IMG submission 66440) | Surface soil microbial communities from Centralia Pennsylvania, which are recovering from an underground coalmine fire - Coalmine... | ecosystem: Environmental > Terrestrial > Soil > Unclassified ...
CCCCGAAGGATGAGCGTCCGCCGCTCATGCTGGGCGCCCTGCTTCTCGATCAGAAGCGGCCCGATGAAGCAATCCAGCAGTTCAACAACGCCCTTCGTCTGAATCCCGACATCCCGCAGGCCAAGCTGGGACTCTCCGCCGCCTATCGGCTGAAAGGAGACTTTGCGAGCGCTCAAAAGTTCCTCGAAGCGGCGGTCGGCGGGGCTCCTGCGACGGCCGAGGCGCACACCGAACTGGCAGACCTGTGCGCTCAGCAAAAACTTTACGCGCAGGCTCTCGAACATTACCGGGAAGCCTTGCGCCTGAAGCCTGATCTGGCTGTGGCTCACAATAACCTGGCCTGGATGCTCGTGACGAGCGAAGAAACGGCCTATCGCAACCCCAAAGATGCGCTCTTTCACGCACGCCGCGCGGTGGAGCTTTCGCAATGGAAGGAGGCCGCCTTTGTCGACACGCTGGCCGAGGCGCTATTCGCCAACCAGGAATTCTCTGAGGCAGTCAAGGTCCAGGAGAAAGCCCTCCAACTTGACCCCAACAACTCTGAACTTCAGGAGCATATGGCGCGGTACCGGAAAGCCGCCGGCAGAGTCTAATCCAGCAACCCCGGCCGAGTCTCGCTTCGGCTTATTTCGCGCGCCAGAAATCACGCCTACCTTCACGGGGTGTTCCATTGGATACTCTTGAGTGGCTCGCTGGTGACCCACGCGTCACAGTTCGACGCCCGGGGCCTCCCGCTCCTGAGGGACAATGCGTTATTTACTGGATGCAGCGGGCACAGCGGGCGATCGACAACCCGGCATTGAACGTGGCGGTCGAAGTGGCGAACACCCTCCGGAAGCCCGTGGTGGTGTTTCTGGGGATCATCCCGTTCTACCCGAATGCCAATCTCCGCAGCTACACCTTTCTTTCTGAAGGGATATCGGACCTTCGCGAAGACCTTGTGCAGAAAAGGGTTGGGTTCGTCCTGCGCCGCTGGCCGGACCATGGGCTTATCCAATTCTGTGAAGAGGTTCGGCCGAGTCTGGTGGTTGGTGATGAGAATCCCATGCGGGAGCCGGAGCGATGGCGCCAAAAGGCAGCGGAACGCCTCGCATGCCCGCTTTGGACCGTAGATGCGGATGTCGTCGTCCCCTCGAAGCTGCTGCTCAAAGAGCAGTACGCCGCACGAACCATCCGCCCTCGAATTCATGCCCATCTGGGAAAGTTTCTCACCCCGCCCGGCAATCCCAGGGCCCGCGTGGCATGGCGGCCACCTAAGACTCTGCGGTCTCTCTCAGCGAAGGACGATCCGTTGAGCGGTCTGCCCATCGATCGTTCGGTGCAGCCAGTGAAGACCTTCCGGGGCGGGACGACAGAGGGGCTGGTGCTTTTGAAGCGATTCCTGAGTGATCGGCTGCGAGGTTATGCCCGCATGCGCAACCAGCCTGAGAGCGAGGGGACCAGCCAGCTTTCACCCTATCTCCATTTCGGCCATCTCGGACCGCATACGGTGGCGCTGGGCGTGAGGAATGCCGACGCGCCGCGCGAGGACAAGGCTGCGTTCCTCGAGCAAATGCTCGTGCGGCGGGAGCTGGCGATCAACTTTGTAAAGTTCAACGCAAACTACGACCGCCTGGCGGGCTTGGAACGCTGGGCATCGCGCACCCTGGCTGAGCACGCCAAAGATGAGCGTGAGTATACCTACACCGAAAAGCAGCTTGAGAATGCCGAGACGCACGACGCACTCTGGAACGCCGCACAAAGACAGATGGTTTCCTCCGGTTGGATGCACGGATATCTGCGCATGTATTGGGCCAAGAAGATTCTGGAATGGACACGCTCGCCGGAGGAAGCTTTTCTGATTGCCGTCCATTTGAACGACCGCTACGAACTCGACGGCCGGGATCCCAACGGCTACGCGGGCGTGGCCTGGGCGATCGGCGGCAAGCACGACCGCCCTTGGTTTGAGCGGCCCATCTACGGTCAAATCCGTTACATGTCATTCCAGAGCACCTCGCGAAAATTTGATAGCAAAGCCTACATGGCCAAAGTGAATACCCACACAACCCCGTCGGAAGCGCCGTGATGGGGGCCAGAGACGGTTGGTCGGCGATGAGATTCCTCGGGAGCGATGAAGCCTAAACTTTAGAGTGCAGGACGCGCACAGAAGGCATGCCGTCAGGTTCGTCGACCAGCTCAACATCCTGGAAGATGTTGGGACCGGCCTTCTTCAACACCCGAAAGACCTCGACGGCGAGAAGGCGAATTTCAGTGTCGGCATGAGGGCTGCCGCGCATCTCGAGGAAGTGCCGCCAGGCGCGGGAATTGCCCGTGACGAAGATCTTCGTTTCGCAGGCATTGGGGAGTATGGAACGCGCCGCCTGCCGCGCCCACTTGCGGCGATCGCGGGGAGGCAAATCCGGGTGCGTCTTCTGGACGTGCTGCACGGTGGCCTCGGCGAGCTCGACATAAGCTTTGCGAATGATCTCAATGGTGTCCGTCCACTTCTTGCGCAGTTCTTCATTCTCCTGATAGAGAGGGGGCACCACGTACCGCGCCTCGGCCTCATCGACGAACCGCTGCGAGAGCTGCGAATATCCAAACCCCGCGCGATGACGAACCAGCTCGTGGGTGAGCGAACGGCTGACTCCGGTGATCAGCAGGCACCAGACCGCGTGTTCGAGCACGCTCCCGTGCTTCGAGGAGAGGATATTCTCCAGGTACTCACGGCTGGTCTTCCGCCCCTTTCCGAAGGACATGTAGCAGGTGCGGCCGGCAATCTCAGTGAGAATTTCAGCCGCCGCCTCGGCGTCGGTTGTGAAAACCAGACCTTCGTCCTGAAGAAAGCGATTCACCTCCTCCTGGACCACCGTCTGGCAGCCGACCAGGTAGACTCGAGGCTTTGTGATGTAGAGGTCGGGCATCAGCAGTTGGAAATCGATTGTCGGATGCTAGAACCGGTCGTGAAGAACGGACTACCTTCAGAGGCGTCAGGGCGAGAGTTGTCCAAACCGGACGCCTCCACGTCAAACTTCAAGCGCGGGACGCCGGAGGCTTGGCCGCAACCTCTGCGGCACCCGCCTTCTTCACCCCCGCGTACTTTCGCTGGAACCTCTCGACGCGCCCGGCGCTGTCGACCAGCTTTTGGCGGCCCGTAAAGAACGGGTGACAATTGGAACAGATCTCAAGGTGCAGCACGTCGCTCTTGTAGGTGGAACGTGTTTTGAAGGTGTTTCCACAGGCGCAAACGACGGTCACATCGTGATAATTGGGGTGAATCGACTTCTTCATAGAACTCCTTGTCTTGGGTCAGCCAACCTCTCATTCTATTCGTCCTGGCACGAACTTTCAATCTGATTCGATCGATTCATCCCAAGACCGGCACCACGACTGAGCGCACGGCGCGCGCCTCGGGGCCGAGCAGGAAGTGAATCACCCGCGCCACATCCTCCGTCCTTACCCACTTGCTGAAGTCCGCCTGGGGCATGGCTCGCCGGTTGGCTTCGGTATCCATGGTCCCCGGCATGAGGCAGTGGACGTGAATGTCATAGGCCTTCAGCTCATCCGCCAGAATTTCACTGAGCTGGCGCACCGCCCCTTTCGACACTGCATAGGCGGCAATACCGGCGCCCCCGCCTCGCAGGATTGCGCCGCTCGAGATGGTCACGATCCTCCCGAAATTCTGCTGGATCATGATGGGGACAACAGGCCGCAACATCAGAATGAGCGAACGAAGATTCAGGTTGAGCATGTGATCCCAAGTGGCTTCCTGCGTCTCATAGCTTTTGCCCGCCGCGAAGCCGCCGGCCACGGCGACCAGAAAATCGATGCGACCAACGTTTGTGTGCGCCTCGCTCACGAAGCGCTCCACCTCATCTCGTTTCAGCAGATCCACCTTCACGCCGGTGAGCCGTCCTTGATGCTCCGCAGCTCGGGCTTGCAGCGCAGACCATTCCGCCTCGACAAGGTAAGGCACGATGGCACGCGCTCCGCTGCGCAACAGGTCCAACACGACGGCGCTTCCCAGTGCGCCGGTCCCGCCGGTCACAATCGCAACCCGGTCACTAAATTCCGTTTCCATGTTTTCACCTCGCGAAGGTTATCCCTGAGCCTGTGGTGGATGATAGCAGAGGTTGACCGATGCCGTGGGCGAAACGTCATGTCGTCCTTTGCCACCGAGGGAAGTACTCCAGTTCTCGCCAATGGGTTTCCTCGCTCATGACCTAAAGACCTGGGACAAGGGAGCTGATCAAGGCTGTCATCAGGATTGCCAACACTCAGAGTGCCCACACCTGGCTGGTTTTCGATCAGATCAACATGCGGCCCGACTTGGCGCGGTTTGCCCGGGGACGGTCGGATGACCTGCCGAATCGACCATTAGGGAGCCCTTGGCATTGTGACATTGAACGGTATAGAGAGCATTTTAGTTGCTCTAACGAGCAATTACTCATATCGAAATGAACATGGAACCATCTCAAAAGCTCAGTGAAAGGACTGCCTTGTGCTAAAAAAATGATTTGACTTTGCTGGCTTGAGACTGTTAATCTTCGCGCTGGATCGAGGTAGAATTTCCACAAGAGCAGGTAGTAGGAAAGCAGACAAGCACAAAACCTTGAAGTATTTTGTCAGCTCGGGCACCGCAATTTGATAATTGGTGCACTGGGCGGTTCATTCGCGTCAGGTTTCCGGGTCAGAAATCTAACGAGGTGAGAAATGGCGAAGATCAGGCGTAGTAGTGCGTGCCTGTGGGCCGTGTTGTTTCTCGTAGGGTCCGGCTTGGTCTGGGGTCAGACCGACCGCGGAACCATCACGGGATCTGTAACCGATCCCAGCGGTGCGGTGATCGTGGGTGCAACCGTCACGGCCACCAACGTAGCCACCGGCGTCAGCACGCGGACCACGACCAGCTCCGCCGGGGATTATACCATCCCGCTCCTGCGACCTGGAACGTACGAACTCACGATCGAACAGAGCGGCTTCAAAAAGTTTGTTCAGACTCGCATTATCCTCGAGGTCGGGCAGACCATTCGCGTGGATGCGAAGCTGCAAATTGGGCAGACAACCCAGCTCGTTGAAGTGACGGCCCAGCCGGTCCCCATCCAGAAGGATACTTCCAGCCGCGCGACGGTCGTCTCAAGCCGGGACGTTGAAGAATTGCCCATCGTTTCTCAGGCCGAGCAACGCAACCCGGGCTTTTACATGACGCTCGCCCCGGGTGTGACCGGTCGCGCCACCGCAGCACCCAGCGCCAGTGGGTCGGGGCGGCAGTTGAACACTACTGTCAACGGCAGCCAGAGCGGCAGTACGGAGTTTTATCTCGATGGCGCCGTGATCGGCCAGACCGGGCAGATGTCCGGGGACTTTCGCCGTCTTCCCTTTCCTCCGGATGCCGTGGGAGAGTTCAACGTGATGACGCTCAATCCGCCTGCTGATTACGGAGACACGGGGCTTGGCGTGACGAGCTTTTCGCTGAAATCGGGTACCAACGAGTTCCACGGGTCGATTTACGAATACCTCCGCAACGACACCCTGGATGCGCGCGGTTTCTTTGCTCCGAAGACCCCCATCAACAAGCAGAACGAATTTGGGGCGACAGCCGGCGGGCCGGTTGTGATCCCGAAGCTGTATAACGGAAAAGATAAGACGTTTTTCTTCGGCTGGTACCACGGCTTTCGCCTGGCGCAGCAGGTCAGCAACACCTTGGACACCCTCCCCACAGAGGCAATGAAACAGGGCGACGAAAGCAACATTCTTGGCAGCCAGGTCGGGACCGACGCGCTGGGGCGCCCCATCTACTCAGGCGAGATTTACGATCCGAATACAACCCGAACTGTTGCGGCCGGCGCAGTGGACCCGGTGACTGGTCTGACGAATACGAGTGGCAAAGCGGCGGTGCTTCGGGATGGGTTTGGATTCAATCCCCTGACTGGCCAGCCCATTGCCGGCGCAGCCAACGTTATCCCTTCGAGCCGGATTGATCCCGTAGCAGCGAAGATGTTTTCGTATTTTCCAAATCCCCCTGCGTGCCCGAAGTGCGATTTTGGCTACCGACTCAACTGGCTGGCGCAGTTCCCGGTGCACACCACCATCAACCAGTGGGGAAGCAAGATCGACCATGCCATTTCGGACCGCAACCGCATCATGGGCGACATGATCTGGTGGAAAAGCTATGCTCCCACAGGTTCGAAATGGCCCAAGCCCATTGGCGAGGGTTCCCTGAATTACATTCAGCAGGATATCGCTCGCTTCGCTCATGACTTCATCATGAGGTCGAATCTCGTTAACCACTGGGTAGCGGGCTTCAACCGGCTGCGGAGCGATAGTTACCCCGAGGCCGGCAACGGCTGGCCCGCAATTCTTGGATATTCAGGCGTGCCCCAGAGCGGTCCAGGATCCACATGGCCGGAATTGGACATCAGTGGCTTGGGCAATGCCTACGCCAGGCAAGGGCAGAGTTACCAAGCCTCCAACATCTTCACTTTCGACGATATTCTGACCTGGACCAAGGGCCGGCACACCATCAGAACAGGTTTCAGTTACATTAAGATGCAGCAGAACTCCTGGGGTACCTCGTACCAATCCAGCAAGCTCCAGTTCAATTCTGGAGTCACTTCGTTGCCGGGAGACTTTTATAGCGACGGGTGTGTCCCAGGTGGCCAATGCACCGGATTTGGGGCCGCCGGGTTCCTGCTGGGGGACGTCAGTACGGGGCTGGCAGGTATCGTCACGGCGGTTTCCGCCGAGCGCACCTCGAGGTATGCCGGGTTTGTGCAAGACGACTTCAAGCTGACCCCTAAGCTAACGTTCAACCTTGGACTGCGTTACGACCTGATGACCCCGGTCGTGGATGCTCACAATGTCAAGTCATGGATGGACCCCAATGTGCCCAACAAGGCCGCCGGGGGGCTCAAAGGAGCCCTGGTCTTTGCATCGCCTTCTCATCGCGCCGCGGCACACGCCGATACGAAGGCGTTTGGTCCGCGCATCGGACTGGCCTACGCCGTGAACGACAAGACGGTGGTCCGAACAGGGTACGGGATCATCTACGCATCCGGCGGGGCTTATCGCCCGTTCGGCAGCGGCTGGCCCCAACTGGGGTTCAGCTCATCAAACGGAATCCAGGAGGATGTGAGCACAGGATTTACCGGAGCGCTTCCAGCCTTCACCCTGCAAGGTGGCTGGCCGGCCTCGCGCTTCACACCGCCGCCTTTCATCGATCCCGCGTATATGAACGGGCAAGGGCCGCCCACTTTTGGCGCCTTCCCAGGGGATGGCAACCTGCCGTATATGCAGACTTGGAGCTTCGACATCCAGCGTCAGATTCCCGGGCAGATTCTTCTCGACGTTGCCTATGTCGGCACGAAGGGAACTCACCTTCCCAGCCGCTTGATGAATTCGAACGTGATGCCGACGAGCGACCTGAAGTACCAGGACCTGATCTTTGCGAACATCGCCAGCCCCAGCGTGCAGGGACTCCCTGTCGTGCAGGCGATGCCCGTGGATCCTGCCACCGGGATGCACTCGCCGTTCCCCGGTTTCCAGGCTCTGTGGGGAGGAGGGGCGACTCTGGGCCAGGCCCTGCGGCCCATGCCGCAATATACGGCAGATACGGTGGAGGGTCTTTCCCAGTTGCGCGATTTCGGCGAGGTGGTTGGCAATTCAAGCTACAATGCCCTTCAGATTCAGGCCCGGAAACACTTCTCCCAGGGGTTGAGTTTCCTGGCTTCCTACACATGGTCTAAGACTCTCACGGACGCGGAATCTCAGTTCAATGAATTCTCGGGTTTCACTCAAGATTTCTACAATGCGCGGGCAGAAAAGGCCCTGAGCATCAACGATTACCCAAGCAATCTGGTGATTTCCTACGAGTACCAGTTGCCCTTCGGACCGGGCAAGAAATTCGCCAACATTGGCGGCCCGGCGGGCAAGGTGATTGGAGGTTGGAGCATCGCCGGGGTTCAGCAATACCAGAGTGGTGCTCCGCAGATTATTGTGACGGGCGGGAATCCCTTCAATCCCTACGTCGGCCCCAACGGTTTTCTGATGCGCCCGAACGTTGTGCCGGGAGTTCCCAAGAAGTCGGCCGCGATTCTGAATGGCACATGGGATCCCAACGCGCCAGGTGCAGCAGGCGCCGTGATCAACATCAATGCGTGGGCGGATCCGGCGGCCAATCCCGCAACGAAATGGACACTCGGTAACGCTCCTCGCACTGACGGCGCCATCCGCCGCTTCCCGTATCTGAATGAGGACATCTCGCTCCTCAAGCGAACCAACATCACTGAGCGCGTGAGCGTCGAATTCCGTGCGGACTTCCTGAACCTGTTCAACCGCACACTGTTCGGTTTTGACTACGGGGGCGACCAGTATGGATCGATCCTGCAAGGCAACAACCTGGGCGCGGGCATCGGCGGCTTCGGCCACATTACCAGCCAGAGCAATTTCCCGCGGGAGATTCAGTTCGGGTTGAAGATTACTTACTGATCGCTGTGAACCGCGGAGGGAGCGGCACGCAGGATTCCGATGCCCATTCCCTCCGCGGTCTCCTTGTTTCAACAGAGGAGAAGCGGCAGGCTTACTGAGGCGTTGTAACGGCACGCTGGTAGGTCTTCTGTTTCTCAGCCAGTGAGAGCCGTTCGAACTCCTTCATTTCGCGCGCGCTGGCCTCGCGGTCGCCGGACTCGCGGTAAATCTGAGCCAGCAGGAAGTGGGGCTGGGGGTCTGAGGGGTCGGCTTGCGCGGCGGCGCGAAGTTCCACCTTGGCTTTGTCAGGTTCCTTGAGCGCCTGATAACACTTTCCGAGCAGGAAATGGGGGCGTGCCATCCCGGGTTGCGCTGCGCTGGCGACCCGCAGGTATTCGATTGCTCCCGCATAATTGCGCCGGCCCACGGCGAATTCGCCCAGATAGAGATTCACTCGCATGTCATTCGGATCCTCGCGCCGCGCCAGCAGAAACTCCTTTTCCGCCTCATCAATCTGTTTCAGGTTTCGCAGCGCCGTGCCCAGCGCATAATGGATCCCAGGGGCATCGGGACGCTTCGCGAGGGCGGCGCGATACTCCTTGAGTGAATCTTCGAAGCGTCCATTGTTGGCGTAAACTTCCCCCATCAGGGCGTGCAATTGGAAGGAGTCCGGGTCGAGGTCGGTGAGTCTCTGAATGGTTTCAAGGGAGGCGTTCATGTAAAGGCGCGCCAGTTGATAGAGCGCGTCGGCGTCCCTCGGATTCCGGGCCAGAGCCTGGTTCAATTGCGCGATAGCCTGGTCAGTGTGACCCAGCGATTGAAGGGCGACAGCAAAGTAGTAGTGGCACCTGGGATGTGGGTTGGGAGTTTTGAGTTCCGCCTGGAAGCTCTCGCCCGCCTTCTGGAACTGATTCAATCCCAGGTAAGAGACTCCAAGGTAAAAGTTCACTTCTGGATATTGCGGTGCCAGTGCCAGGACTCGCTTGAAGAGTTCGATGGAATCCTGAAACTTGAGCTCCGTCTGCTCCAGCACACCGAACCGCTTCAGGATCTCCGGATCGTCCGGCGCGAGCGTCAGGGCCTCCCGGTAGGTTCGCTCAGCCCCCTTGTAGTCTTCCGCTTTTTCGTAGGCGCGGGCCCGGTCAAGAAGTGATTTCACATCCGCCGCCAGCGCAACAAGGCTGGAAAAAATCGCGCAAAGAAGAAATCCCTTGCGCAAAATGGGTGGTCGGAAGAACATTGAATCCATCAAGAAAAATCGAGCCCGAATAAGGCCGGAGGCCTCGCGGGACGCTCTGCCTCTCACCGCGAGAGCACAGCAAGAAGCGTCATGTATCCGTCCACCAGTAAACCCTCGTAGCCGTAAGGCGTTCCGTCCCAGGCCTTCCAATCATAGGTGCGACCGCTGGGTCCTGATCCCTGGAAACCGCCCTGCTCGAATGCGCGCAGCATGGGAAACAGGATCATATCGGCATCCGCCCGGCGGCCGAGTTGGTATAAGGCCTGAAGAGTAAAGTAGCAGTAACAGGCGGTGGCGCCGCCGTTCTCGTAGATTTGAAAGCCATCCGACCCATCCTCCTTCACCCCGCCGCCCCAGGCCTGGCGAGCCTCCAGATAGTCATCCCGGCGAATGGGGATCAGGTTACCCGGCAGGCCATATTCAAAATGCGTGTAGCCCACTTCTTTCATTTTGGCGAGGAGGCGATCCATAATCTGATTCGCCTTGTCGCGGGGGACCAGGCCGTAAGTGATGGCCACACTGTTCACGAAGGTGAAGTAGTAGTCGTGAAGGGTCCCGTCCGTGCTCTTCCACCCCGCGAGCACACCCGTCGCAGGATTGTAAAAGGTTTTGAAATACACGGAGCGCAGCTTCTCCGCCCGGGCGGCATAGAGCCGTGCGTCATCTGCCTGGCCAGCGCGCCGCGCCATTTCTGCCATTCCCAGCAGGGCGTGGTACGCGAGAGCATTCGAATAAGCGTCCTCGTGACCAAAGCCAATGTCGTCCCACCAGTTGGCGGCGTGCATCGAAAACTTCTTATCCCAGATGCCGGAATTCCCACTCACTGGATATTCGAATAATCCATTGCCGTCGCGATCCATGGCGAGCAGTTTGTCGGCCCAGTTGCGGAGGCCCTCGTAATTTCTCTTTAACCACCCCTCGTCTTTGCTTCCACGCACGTAGTCCCAGGCGGCGATCAGCAACGAGGGATAGGTATCAAGATAATCGTAGGGAAGCGTCGGGTCATTAGGGACGTAACCCACGAGTCCGTAGGCTTTCATGCCGCCAAGGTAGCGGTCCAGGGTCTGCCGAATCAGATCGAGCGCGGTCAGCCCCGGCGCGAGCGGGGGAGTGCGCACCGCCACTCCAGAATACTCGAACAGCGTGAAAGCGCAGACGTCGCTCGCGGCATGATTGGCCAGAGCCCGAACCCGCGGGTTCAGTTGGAAAATGTTCAGCCAGTTGCGGCGGAAGCCGTCAAAGCGCGGGTCCAAGGCGATCCCCGGCTTATCAGGATAGATGGCAACGACTTCCAGGTTGTAGTCCAGGCGCGGCGCGCTGGCGGAAGCAGCGGGGAAGGTGACCTTGACAAAATCCTCCGCTCGCTGCTTTTCATCAGGATGACGGAACGCATCGTAACCAATCGCCAGTCCTTTGGCCGAGTCGGAAGTAATTCGAAAGGTTCCCCGGTCGGGCATGTGAAGAAGCGCGGGCAAGCGGACGCTCCCATCATCATTCATCAGGCCGAGCAGCGTCGCCCGGTTCACGTGCGGGTTGATGTTCAGCAGGAGCGGGGGCGGAGGAGCCGATGGGGAATAGAATGAGCGCAGACGGATCTGCCGCTCAGAGAACTCGAACGTCCACGAGGGAGCCTCGTTTTGAGGCACGCCGGAGAGCCGGTACTCAAATCTTGAGCCGATGCGGATGACTTCGTAGGCCCTCTCCGGTTTTGCCGGCGGGCGAAGTGGATTTGCGCCCAACTTCTTTTTCCCTAATGAATCGACGCACAGCTCGACGAAGGCCGGCTGGTCTGACGCGAGCTGGACGCGCATGAAGGGCGACTCGTATTGAGGCGAACCGGCCGGCCCCTTCGTCGCGCCCAGCACGGACGCGCACATCGCCGGCAAAATAAACAGAAGCCTTTTCAGCATGAGTCATGCTCCGGGCATAACGAACCGGAAAACCAATCCTACCACGAGCGACTCGAATTGGTTACATGCCAGGTCCATGTCTTGCTATGCCAGTGCAGTTCAGTGGCGGGCGATGGCCGAAGCACGCCCATGAAGGGTAGGTTTCAAAGGCGCGCCAACCCTGAGACCCGGGCTGGGCATAAGGCGGTCAAGACCGTTCTGCTCAAGGCGCGTGCTGTTCTCCACTTGGCCCTTGGCCTTCCCTCCCGAATCCTCCCCGAAAGCTCATTTGCCCGGAGGTGACACGCGTGGCGGAAAACGTGCCGTTGGCTTCCTTCCCCAACACAAACACGCGATCCCCAACTTTGAGTTCGTTAAGGGTGCTTGGCTGGCCTGATTTGATGAATTCGGTCTGCTCGCTGAGGGTCACGACTTTCTCTCCGTCCCTTCGGTTGCGCAGGGTCAGGCGGTTCTTGTCGATGGAGACGATTTCACCAAACGCAAACTCGCCCGGCTTCGGCATTCGCGCCATTTCCTGCTCGGTAACCCTGCGCACCATTCTCGCCAGGATTTCCTTATTCTCATTGGGGCGCCCGAAGGCTATGACATGGTCCCCGACCTTGAGGTCCTCAAGCTGAATATCCTGCTGGCCTTGGCGGTATCGGGTCTGGTCGTCAACCATGACGGTCTCATTGCTTCCGTCCATTTTCTTCACCGTGAAACGGTCTACACCAATGGACTCCACTGTTCCGAACACTCTCCCGCCCGGAGGCGGTCCACCCGGGCCGGTCGGCTCGTTCTTGGGCGCTTGCGCTCGCGCGGACCCGGAGAGCATGCCGAAAGAAAGTAAAATTACCGTAAAAGTCAGCCAAAGCATTCGGAATTGCCTCTGAAACATCCGAATCCTCCCTGAATCTGCGAGACTTTATATCATGAATGAACGTCTATGAAGGAGGAAAGGTTACAGGATTGTC
>Ga0070741_10016106_pt1 | contig 12545 bp, 7 predicted proteins | sample Coa_R1_4_FD_66440 | JGI IMG/M metagenome (GOLD analysis project Ga0070741, IMG submission 66440) | Surface soil microbial communities from Centralia Pennsylvania, which are recovering from an underground coalmine fire - Coalmine... | ecosystem: Environmental > Terrestrial > Soil > Unclassified ...
GGCGCGTGGGGCTACGTCTCCAAGGAGATCGACCTCGCGGTGCTGCCTCGTATCTTGCGTGCGCTCGCCAGCGGCGAGGCCGTGATCCCGCGCGCCTTGGGCACGGAGCTGGTGCGGCGGTATGTGCGACCTGACGCCGCCGGTCGCCCGAGGGCGGACCAGTTGAGCGCGCCGGAACGTCGGCTACTGGAACTGCTGCGCACCGGCCTGACGTTGCAGGAGGCGGCCGCGGAACTCGGCGTCACCGTGTCCACGGCTCGACGCCACTTCGGCAGCGCCGGACGAAAGCTTGCGGTCCCGCCATCCGCCCCAATTCCGGGTGCTGGTGGGGCCCGTCATCGGAATCACCAACTGGAGGTGTCTTGACCCTACGCAAACTCATATCAACGTCTCTGATCGCGGCTGTGATCGCGTTCGGAGGCAGCACACTCGCGCTGGCCGGCGTGGCCCAAGCCGCGTCGTCTTGTGGCAGCAGCCAGAGCTCCTCCTCGCAGACGTACGGCGGGCAGGGAACTCAGATCGGGCAGCTCGGGTGCAAATCGCAGGCGACCGAAGTGAGCACCAAGACAAGTACGGCGAGCGCGCTCCCGTTCACGGGTCTCGACATAGGCCTGCTCGTCGCGGCCGGTGCGGTTCTGCTTTCGGCCGGGCTGGTGCTTCGCTGGCGGCTGCGCCAGCATGGAGGAGAGTAGTTGCCGGACGGCGTGGCGGAATTGAACGAGCCACCTCGGCTCGTCGGAAGAGAAGGCCTCAGGGTGGTCGGGGGCGACGTCCCGAGCCTGCTTGAGGTCTCGGCGGATACGGCAGCGGTCAGCGGCCCGGCAGCGAATGCTGCGCTGCCGGCCTGGCCGCGCGGCACGCGGCGGCGGACGCGTTCGCGACCGCTCGCCACACGCTCGGTAATCGCGGTCGTCGACCTGACAGCGATTCTGCTTTCGCTGCTGATCGCCATCCGGGGGCGGTTCCCCGTCGCCCCGATGGACATCGCGCTGTTCATAGTTGCCTACCCGGTGGCCGTACTGTCGCTGCTCACGCGGCCCGTGGCGAGCTGGGACGACGGTTCCGCGATCGAGGAGGTTCGCAAGGTTGTGGCCGCCGTCGCGATCCCCGCACTGGCGCTGATCGGAGCCCGCGACGTGGTGAGCGATACCGTCGATGTGCAGATCGGTCTCCGGCTCGCGATCTGCTCGCTGACGCTGCTGCTGTTCGGACGGTTCGTCCTTCGCTACGTGTCCGGGAGCACCGGACTCGCCACGCGCGAGGTTCTCATAGTGGGTGCCGGCAAGGTGGGAGCGCAGCTCGCGCTCGGCTTGACCGAAGCGCCTCAATTGGGACTGCGCCCAGTCGGGTTTCTCGACTACGGGTCCACCGCACGGATCGAGTTGACGGGGTTGCGGCGTGCACGGTCCAAGGAAGAAAAGCCCGCGTTCTTAAACGCCGTCCGTCCTGAGAACGGCTCGGCGACAGTGGAGTCGCTGCCGCTGCTGGGGACCCCGGAGAGCCTTGCGCAGGCACTCGCTCAGACCGGCGCCGAGTGCGTGGCATTCGCCTTCACCGCGGATGGGGACGACCGGTTGATGCCGCTCGTGGAGCAGTGCGAGCAGCTGGGAGTGACGGCACTCGTCATTCCGCGCCTGTTCGAGGCCGCAGGCTGGCGGATGCAGGTGCGTCCGGTGGGCTCGCTACCGCTGGTCGAGTACTGCCCGGTTGGGCCGCGCGACGTCCGCTTCGCGATCAAGCATGCTCTCGACCGGATCGTGTCCGCGCTGTTGCTCGCTGCGCTCGCGCCCGTTTTCTTGGTGATTGCGGCATCGGTCAAGGCCACCTCGTCGGGCCCCGTCTTCTTCCGCCAGGGTCGCGTCGGTCGGGATGGACGCGAGTTCGAGATGTTCAAGTTCCGTAGCATGCGCGAGGGTACGACCCCGACGACGTTTGTCCCCGCCGAGGGATGCGCGCCGGGCGGCGTCGAGGACGTCGACCGGCGCACTCGAGTGGGGAGGTGGCTGCGGCGGACTTCCCTGGACGAGCTCCCGCAGCTGATCAACGTGCTCCGGGGCGAGATGAGCCTGATCGGACCACGACCCGAGCGGCCCGAGTATGTGCGTCGATTCGCGGTCGAGTTGCGCCGCTACAACCGCCGCCACCGCGTCAAGTCGGGGATCACCGGCCTTGCACAGGTAAGCGGGCTCCGGGGTCAGACCTCGATCGTCGAGCGCGCCGAGTACGACAACTTCTACGTCCAGAACTGGTCGTTCTGGCTCGATCTCAAGATCGCGCTGATGACGATCAAGACCGTCCTCTCGTGTCAAGGCGAATGACGAGTATCGCCGCCAGATCGCCCGTCCCCGCCCGCGCGCAGAAGCTGCTCGCCGCGCTCTCGCGTAGCGGCTTGGCGGCACGGACCGAAACCGCCCGCCTGACGATCTGCGCGGGAGCGACGATCGCGCTGCTCATCGCCGCCTCGGCGGACAACGGCGGCTACAACACCGCCGCGTGGTTGGGAGGCGCGATTGCCCTCATGGTGCTGTGCGGCTGGTCGCGCTTGGTTTTCGGGTGGACGCTTTGCCTGGGTCGCTGGGGACGGCTCGCTGTGATTTCCCTGGCGCTCTACGCCGCATGGTCGTATGCCTCGATTTTGTGGGCGGCCGACAAGGGCGCGGCCTTGATCGGCGCCGACCGCGTGCTGCTGTACCTGATCGTGTTCTGGCTCTTCGCCGGCCTTGAATTCACACGCCGCAGGCTTGAGCTCAGCTTGCTCGCCTACCTGCTCGCCATCGGCGCCCTCGCGGTCGTGGTTCTGGTCGAGCTCGCTACGGGGCCGGCGCCGCAACTGCTCATCACGGGCCAGCTCGCCGCCGGCCTCGGCTATCACAACGGCACCGCCGCGCTCGGCACGATCGGCGCCGTCGGCTCCATTCTGGCATCGTGCTCGCGCGGCCACCGCCCTGCTGTGCGCGCCGCGCTCGCGGGCGGAGCCGCCGCCTGCATCAGCCTCTCGTTGCTGGCCCAGAGCCGTGGCTGGCTGTACACGCTGCCCGTGATCATCGTGATCGTGCTCGCGATCATCCCGCGCCGCGGGCGCACGGCGGCATGGGCCCTGATCCCCGCCGGAGCGGCATTGGCCACGCTGCCGTGGGTGGCGCACAGTTGGGCGGTGGCTGACGGAACGACGGGAGCCGGCCACCAGACGGTCGCGGCCGCCGACATGGCGACCGCCCGCGCAGCGCTCGTCGCCGCGCTTTTGAGCGGTTGCGTGGCCTGGCTTGTCGCCCGCGGGCAACAGCGCTTCGTGCTCTCGCGACGAGGCAGAGGGGTCGCGAAGTGGATCTCGCGGGTCAGCGCTGCGCTCGTCGTGGGCGTTACGGCGGTCGCCTCGATCGTGCTCGTTTCGACCGGCAAGCTGGCCCAGGGATGGCATCAGTTCACCACCGACGCCCCCGTGAGGTCAGGCGTCTCCCACTTTGCGCAGCTGGGCAGCGGGCGCTACGACATCTGGCGGGTCGCTTTCCACAGCTTCCTTGCACACCCGCTGGGAGGGCTCGGCCAGGACAACTTCGCCCAGGCCTACCTGGCTGCACGACACACGGGCGAAGAGCCGCTGTGGACCCATAGCCTGGAGCTGCGCCTGCTGGCACACACGGGCCTGGTCGGACTCGTGCTGTTCGTGGCATTTCTGGCCTTTGCGCTCGCCGCGTGCGTGCGAGCCGGCCGCGGAAGCGACCGGCGGCTGCGGCTTGCACTTGTCGCCGCGCTCGTGCCGCTGATCGTGTGGCTCGTACACGGCTCGATCGACTGGTTCTGGGAGCTCCCCGCGCTGAGCGGCGCGGCATTCGCCTTCCTTGGCGCCGCGGTCGCACTCGAGCCGGGACGCGTGAGCCCACGGTTGCGCGAATTGCAGCCGGCGTATGCGCGGGGTTCGGCCGTGCCCGAGAAGGCCGGGCGCTCGCGCCGACGCGTCATCACCCGCGCAGGCGCGACGGCGATCGGCGTCACGCTTGCCGCACTGGCCTTGGCCGCTCTCGTACCGGCCTACCTGGGCGAGCGCGCGCTGACGCAGGGACAGCACCTCGTCGCCACGGATCCTGCCGCGGCCCTGAACGATCTGTCACTCGCCTCGCGACTCGAGCCACTCAGTACCGCGCCGATCGCCCTGCAGGCGGGCATCGAGCTCCGCGACAAAGACGCGACCCGAGGGCTTGCACTCGTGCGCCAAGGGGTTGCGCGCGATCCCGGCGACTGGATGCTTTGGCTCGAGTACGGGTTGGCCGCGGGAGCGAAGGGACAACCCGGGCTGGAGCGCACTGCGCTCGCCCGCGCGCACGCACTTGATCCGCGCGAGCCGGTGATCGCGCTCGCGCAGCGGCGCGCCGGAACCAACGACCCGCTCACGATCGCGCAGGCCGCGGGGGCCCTTGCCTCACGAGCGCACAGCCTGGTGGCGCCATGACGCGGATCCTCTGCTACCACGACGTGGTCTCACCCACGCAACGCGAGGAGACGGGTTTCGCAGGACCGACGAGCGCGCGTTACAAGCTCGCGCCCGCATTGTTCGAGCGCCATCTGGATGCCTTGGCCGCGAGCGGAAGGGCGCTGGGCCTACTCGAGCACCATCCGCAGGTCGCGGTCACATTTGACGATGGCGGCGCAAGCTCGATGGACGTGGCGGACGCGCTCGAACGTCGAGGTTTCAGGGGCCACTTTTTCGTGGTGACGGCGATGCTCGACACGCCGGGCTTTCTTTCGTCCGAGCAGGTTCGTGAGCTGGCCGCCCGCGGTCACGAGGTGGGCAGCCATTCCCATACCCACCCCGGGTCCATCGAGCGGCTGGTGGCGCCGGCGACGCTGGCCTACGAGTGGCGCCGCAGCCGCGAACTTCTGACCGAGCTGCTTGGTGCGCCTCCCCGGCTTGCCGCCGTGCCGGGCGGCAAGCTGAGCAGAGCGCTGCTCGAGCAGCTCACCGCCGCCGGCTATGAGCTGCTTTTGAGCGCTGAGCCGACCACGCGCGTGCGTCGCTTCGGTCGCCTGACCGTGCTCGGCCGATACATGATGTGGGCCAACTCACCCGCTTCACGGGCAGCCGCATACGCGTGCGGCGACCGCGTCGCTACGGGTCGGCTCAGGGCACAGTGGCGTGTCAAACAGGCTGCGCGGAGGGTCAGCCCTGAGGTCTATGAGCGCATGCGTCGCGTGACCGCCCGAGTGAGACCGCTTGACTCAAGCAGCGAGAAAGCGGGCGGCTCAAGCGCCGAAAGACCGTTTCACTCAAGCAGCGAGAAAGCGGGCGACGGCGGCCGCCTGACCCTCCTCGGTCAGCCCCGTGGCACGGTGCAGACCGGCGGCGACCAGGCGTTCTCGCAGGGCCGCGTCGTCGCTGAGCCGCCGCACAGCGGTGGCGGCCGCGCCCGCGTCGTCGGGCGGTACGAGCAGGGAGGCATCGCCCAGCGCCCGCACGCCTCCGACGGCGGTGGCGACGGACGGCAAGCCACTGGCGTAGGCCTCGATCAGGACCTGAGGCAGACCTTCGGTTCGCGAGACGTGCAAGAAGGCATGACTGCCCCGGTAGGCGTCGAGCAGGCCGCCGTCGAGGGGGACGTAGCCGCGCAGGTCGCACGCATCGGTGAGCCCGAGCTCACTCAGGCGCTCGCGGAGCAGGCCGGCCATGTCTCCCTCTCCGCAGACGACCAGACGCCAGCGGGGGTCGCGCTCGCGCAACAGCGCAATCACCTCCGCGAGCAGCAAGGGATTCTTTTCGGCGTCGAGTCGTCCGACCGTCAGCAGGGTGAGGACGTCGTCGTTGTAGGAGCGGACCGAAGCACGCCTGCCGGCCTCAACATCCTGGGCGGAGATCAGCGAGACCGCGGCAGTGAGCACGGCCGGCGCGCGACGGTAGCGGGCGGCGAGATCGGGGCCGACGGCGACCACCGGGTTGCGCAGCGCGAGCAGCCGCCAACAGCACTCCAGCGCCCAGGCGGCGAGGTGCAGCAATCGGTTCTGGGGGTGGCGGTGACGGATGTAAGCCGGGAAGTCCTGCCGTACCCCCAGAACCAAACGGCGGCGGCGGAGGAGCGCGATCAATGCGAGCGCGATCGCGTGCGGGTAGGGCCCGAGCGAGAAGACGACGTCGGCATCGTCGAGCGCCCGCCACATCCGCGCCAGCGTGCCCGGAACGGAGCGAAGAACGGGTCCGATCTGAGTCAGTCGCGCGTAGTGAGGCAGGGCCTGAAACTCGATCGCCCCGTCGAGCTCGTAGTGGGCGGGTCCGGGACCCGTGTCGAGGCGGCCCAGGAGTCGCAGCCCGCCGAGCTGACGCGCCAGGGCGCCGAGGAAGCGTACGAAGGCCCGTTCGGCGAAGACGGTCCCGTCGCGGTCGCGGTAGAGGTAGTCGGTGTAGACGACGAGTCGCACGGCGACCGCTCACGTCGCGCGACGCCGGCGGCGGCCGTGAGCGTGCTCATCCCCGTTCTCAACGAGGGGCCCGTACTCGAGCGCACCGTGCCGACAATGCTCGCCCAGCGATTCGAAGGCGAGCTCGAGTTCATTTTCGCCGAGGGCGCCTCCAGCGACGACTCGCGCGCCGTGCTCGAACGTTTCGCCGGTCAAGACCCGCGGGTGCGCATCGTGGAAAACCCGGGCGGCCGGACGCCCGATGGTCTGAATGCCGCGCTCGGCCACGCCCGGGGCCACTACGTCGCGCGCATGGATGCCCACTGTTTTTACCCGCAGACCTATCTGGCCGACGGGGTTGCCCGCCTTGCGCGCGGCGACGTCGCCTGGGTCGCCGGCCCCGCTATGCCACGGGCCGATGGCGGCTTTTCCGGCGCCGTGGCCCTGGCCCTGTGCTCGCCGCTCGGCCAGGGGCCCTCCCGGCGTTTGGTCGCGCCCGGAAAGCTCGGCCAGCGCGAATGCGACCTCGACACGGGCGTGTTTGCCGGGGTGTGGCGTCGCGCCGCACTCGAGCGCCACGGTGGCTGGCAGCCGAACTGGCTTCGCAATCAGGACTCCGAGCTCGCGGCCCGCTTCCTGGCCGGGGGCGAGCGGATCGTTTCGCTGGCGAGCATGGCGGCCGAGTATGTGCCGCGCCGGACGCTGCCGGCGTTCGTGCGCCAGTACCACGACTACGGACGCTACCGCGCGCGCACCCTGGCGCGCCACCAGGTGGCGCGCCGCCGGTCGCATGTCCTGGCGCCGGCGCTGGTCGCCGCGATCCCGGCGGCGTTGTGCCGCTCGCGGGTGCTGCACATCCCCGCGCGCGTGGCGCTCGGCGCCTATGCCAGCGCCGTCGCCTTCGAGACTCTCCGAGCCACGCCGGGAGCGCCGGTTCGTGACGTGACGCGGCTCCCAGCGGCATTTGCAGCAATGCACCTTGCCTTTGGGGCCGGCATGTGGCGAGGGCTTGGCGAAGCCTGGCTCTCGCGCCGCGCAAACAAACTCTCTTCTCTGAAACCACGCTAGGAGCGCAGATGAACGACTCAGAAAACACCCAACTTAAGTCCAACGAGTCGTGGCTGGCTCCCCGCCAGCGACGAGCGGAGTTATCGCGATACCTGGATCTGCTCCGCTCGCATTGGCTCGTCCTCGTCGCGTTCGTTGCAGCGGGTCTCGTCGCCGCGTTCGCGTACACCTCGGTCGCGCCCAAGACCTACACGGCGCAGTCAAACCTGCTGGTGACCCCGGTGGCGGAAGACGACCCCAACCTGATCGGGCTTCCGCTGGTCCGCGACACCGCCGACCCGACGGCCGACGTGCTGACGGTGGCCCAGCTCGTGACCTCGCCGGACGTGTCCGCGCGGGTGGCGAGCCAGCTTGGCGGCAACCCGAATGCGCTAGTCAGCAATGTCTCGGCCTCGCCCGTCACGCAAAGCCAGATCATCGCGGTGCAGGCGACCGCCTCATCCGCGGCACGTGCCACCACGTTGGCCAACGCTTTCGCGCGGCAGACGGTTCAGTTCCGCACCAATGCCATGCATGCGCAGCTCGCGAAGTTGATCCCCTCGCTGGAAGCGAGCATGCGCAAAGTGTCGTCCGGCAACCGCGCTGGGCTCCAGCAACAACTCGCGGTGCTTGACACCCTGCGCTCGAGCCCGGATCCGACGGTGAGTGTCTCGAGTCCTGCGACGCCACCGAGCGCGCCGGCTTCGCCCAATCGCAAGACCAGCCTGGCCGCGGGTGCCTTCGGCGGGCTGATCGTCGGCCTGCTTGCAATTCTCGCGCTGAACGCGCTGGATCCCAAGCTCCGCGACGAGGATCAGCTGCGCGAGATTTACGCCCTCCCTCTGCTTGCGAAGATCCCCAAGCAGCGAGCGGGCAGGACCCCACTGGTCTCACGCGAGCTGATCCCGGCTGTCGGGGAGGCGTTCCGGACACTGCGGGCGGCCTTCACTGTCCGCCACGCCGGCAGCGAGGACGCGCCGAAGCGCGGATCCGCCATCCTCGTCACCGGGGACGCCGCGGCTGCCGGCAAGTCGACCGTCGCGCTCAACCTGGCAACGTCCCTGACCGCGGCCGGCAAGCAGGTCATCGTGATCGAGGCCGATCTACGCCGCCCCAGCATCGGGCAAGCGTTGCGCGTACGCGCCCCGCGCGGAGTGGCGGAGGTTCTGCTGGGCAAGGCAGAGCTGGCAGAAGCGCTCGTGTGGACACCGGATCACGGCCCACAGCTCGAGCTGCTGTTGGGGACGACCGCTGACGCCGGAGAAATCGACCGCATCTCGCCCGAGAGTGCCCGACAGCTGGTGCGCGAGGCCAGGGAGATGGCCGATTTCGTGGTGATCGATTCGCCGCCCATGACCGAGGTCACCGATGCCCTTGCGTTTGCTGAGGAGGCAGACGACGTCGTGCTGGTGGCGAGGGTGGGAGCGAGCCAGGTGCGCAAGATGAGCGACCTCGGCGAGCTGCTCACGCGTTCGCGCATCGTCCCCGCGGGGGTGGTGCTGGTGGGGGTATCCGAGTCCGGCGGGTACTACTACCGCGCTGCTTCAGACCAGCGCGTGTTCGCCGGACTGCTTCAGCGACGCTCTCGAAACGACCAGACGCTGCCGGCATATCCGCGGTCGGCCGAACCTGGCCGCGTCGGCGCCCCGGAGAATGGAGCCGGCAGGGACGGGCACGGACATATCGCCGTCACCAACGGAGCGACCGCGAGCGAAGCGACTAGCTCATCGGGCACCTCGGTCAGCTCGTCCTCGTCCGAAAGCACCCCCCCGGAGGGGGAAAGCCTCAACTGACGTCGATCGAGTCCGCTAGGGAGTCAGCGACGCGATGATGCAACGGGCCCTCCATCAGGGTAACCGCAGCCGCTCTGTCGTCGTTCTCGGCGGCGGCCTCGTGATGGCCGCATTGGTCGGGCTGGCCGCGGGCCGGTGGCCGGCGATTGCGGTTGGGGGAGCCGTGGTGTTCGTGATCGCAGTCGTGATGCTGCGAGACCTGACCACCGCGATCGTTCTGTTCACGGTCGCGTCCTTCGGGGGAGTGCTGGCGCTCGGAAACGCGGCAACGGCCGCCAAGGGACTCGGTGTGGTGCTCGTGCTGGCCTGGGTCGCGGACCTCGCCAGGCGGTCCGAAGGTGATTTGCGCTCCTTTCTGCGTGACCACCGTGGCCTGGTTGCGGCCGGCGTGGCCCTGGTCGCATGGAACCTGCTGAGCGCGGTCTGGGCACAAAGCTCATCCGCCGCTTTATTGGGCTCCAGCCGCTACCTGCAGGACCTCGTCCTGTTCCCCATCGTTTATACCGGCGTCAGACGGTTTGGCCACGTGCGGGCGGTTCTCGCGGCCTTTGTCGCCGGCGCGGTACTCGCGATGTTCTATGGGATCGCGACTGGCAGCACCGTGGACGGGTCGCGGCTGGTCGGCGCGATCGGTGACCCCAACGAAACCGCCACGGTGCTGGTCATGGCGAGTGTGTTGGCGCTTGCGCTCGGGATCGGCGAGACGCGATCGCGTCTGCGCCGCTGGGCCGCGTTCGCCGCGTCCATCGTGGCGCTGTACGGCATCGTCTCCACGGCCTCGCGAGGCGGCGTCGTGGCGCTCGCAGCCACGGCCGCGACCGCGATCGTGATCTCGGGGCGCTGGCGCCGTCAGATCATCGTCGCGACGGCAGTCGCCGGCATCGTTGTGGGCGGCTGGTTCTTGTTGCTCGCACCCGCCAGCTCGCGGAGCCATCTCACCAGCGAGCAAAGCCCACGGACCACGATCTGGACGGTCGCTGGACGCACGATCGCGGCCAACCCGGTGGTCGGGGTCGGCAACGACAACTTCTCGATCGTCGCCCCCAGCTATCTCGTCCGACCCGGGGCGACCACTCGCGCCGACGACGTCATCATCAAGCCGGACGTCGCCCACGACATCTACCTCGAGGTGTGGGCGGACACCGGGCTGATCGGACTCATCTTGTTCCTCTGCGTAGTGCTCGCGCCGTTGCGCTCAGCCTGGACCGCTGTCAGGCTGCTCGAAAAGGCCGGCCGGCGATCCGACGAGATTCTTGTCCGGGCGCTGATCGTCGCGATCGTCTCGCTGCTGGCGGCCGGCTTCTTCATCTCGGACGAATACAGCAAGCAGCTCTTCCTGCTGCTAGCACTCTCGACGGCGACGCTGGCCACGGTGCGAGCAGAGATCATCCGGAAGCTGCCCTCGTGAGCGCCAACGGGCACAACGGGCACGGTCGACCGCTACGCGTGCTGTACATGATCGACAACGCCGGCGCCCCCGGAGGCGCGGAGCGCTTCGTGACCGGACTGGCGGAGCACGTGCCCCGGGATCGTGTCGAGCCGTGGGTATGTTCGACCCGTCGTGGCGACGAGCGAGCTGTTCGATCGCTCGCGGCGGCGGGAGTCCCTCACCTGAACCTTGACCGGACGACGAAGTGGCACGTCCACCGGCTGAGGAGTCTGGTCGCGCTCATCCGCCGCGAGCGCTTCGACATCCTGCACGCGCATAAGTTCGGGTCAAACGTGTGGGGCACGCTCATCGGACGGGCGTGCGGCGTGCCCGTAGTACTGGCTCACGAACACACCTGGCCCTACTCTGGCGATCGCAAGCGGGTGTGGCTCGACGGAAAGGTGATCGGGCGGCTCGCCACGAGATTCCTGGCGGTCAGTACCGCGGACCGCGAGCGCATGATCGCCGTGGAGGGAGTCAGCGAGGGCAAGGTGGTCGTCATGCCCGTCTCCCACATCCCGCATCGCGAGCCTGCCCCGAGCGACCTTCGTAGAGAACTCGGGCTCGACGCCCGTACGCCACTGATCGCGACGGCCGCCCAGATGCGCAGGCAAAAAGCGCTCGACGTGCTGATCGACGCGCACGCCCAGTTGCTGACCCGCATCCCGGATGCCCACCTCGTCATCGCGGGCGACGGCGAGTGCAGGCCGGAATTGGAAGCGTTGGTGCGACGACTTGGCACCGGCGAGCGGGTGCATCTGCTCGGGGTGCGGCGCGACGTCGAGAGCATCCTGAGCGCGGCCGACGCGGCGGCGCTGTCTTCGGACTGGGAAGGCACTCCGCTGTTCGTGCTCGAGTGCATGGCCGCCGGCACCCCGGTGGTTGCCACTGCCGTGGGCGGAGTACCCGACCTGGTCGACGACGGCGAGACGGGACTACTCGTGGCACCGCGCGACCCGCCGGCCCTGGCGCGGGCCCTGGAGCAGATCCTGGCGGACGGAGAGCTGGCCGTGCGCCTCGCGCATTCCGCCGCCACGCGCCGCGATGAGTTCACGATCGACGCGGTTGCACGCCGCTTTGCGGACCTGTACGAGGAACTGTCGGCGGAGGTCAAGGCAAGTTGACCCGCCACACCGTCGCCCTGCGTAGTTCGGTTACGAGCGCCGCTGCCACGGTCCCGGCGGAGCGGCCGTTGTCGGCCGTCCAGGACACGCAGAAGCCACCGACGGCCGAGGACATGGGGCGCCCTTTCTTCAGCGTTCTCATCACCGCGTACAACCGGGCGGACCAGATCGAGCGCTGCGTCCGCAGCGTCCTCGATCAGACTTTCGCGGACCTCGAAATCGTCGTCGCAGACGACGGCTCCACCGATGCCACCCCGGCCGTGCTGGCCGCCCTGGCGCAACCACGTCTGCGCGTCGTTCGTCACGAGCGCAACCGCGGGATCTCCCCCGCGCGCGCGTCCGCGGTCGACCACGCGCGCGGCGAGTGGTTCGTGATGCTCGATTCCGACTGGGAGCTGTTCCCTGGGAGCCTCGCTCGCCTGCGCGAACTGGTCGATCAGCGACCACCGCAGGTGCGAATGATCCGCAGCCGGCTTCGTTGCGACGACGGCAGCCTCCAACCCGGCGTCATGCCGTCGGCGGTCACCGGCTACCGAGAGCGCCTGCAATGGATGGAGGCAGTGACGGCGCGCCGGTGCAGCTCAGACGCGGGTCACTGCATCCACCGTTCCGTGTTCGAGACGACGAACTACTTCGACGACCGCCGTGGAGCGATGGAGCTTCTGTGGGAGGCAGACCTCGCGCGCACCGAGTCGAGTCTGTGGGTACCGGACATGCTAGGCAAGCAACACGTCGACGCTGAAAACAGCTATTCGCGTGACGTCGTGG
>Ga0070741_10016107_pt1 | contig 12544 bp, 9 predicted proteins | sample Coa_R1_4_FD_66440 | JGI IMG/M metagenome (GOLD analysis project Ga0070741, IMG submission 66440) | Surface soil microbial communities from Centralia Pennsylvania, which are recovering from an underground coalmine fire - Coalmine... | ecosystem: Environmental > Terrestrial > Soil > Unclassified ...
ATACGAAGTTATCAAATTCTTAGTGGAGAATGGCCCCGCGTTTGCATCCAACTCAGTGAGAGCGATGGAGCGGCCTATGATGAGTCGCGATGAGCTGGCCAAAATCCGAGAAGAGCACGAGGTCCTTGAAAACTGGCGCACGATCTCTCGCCACGTCATTGCCGAAATGCTGGAGGCATGCACAGTGTGCGGGGAGGTTCGCGAAAAAGAGCGCCTGGTCCGTTGCCGTTGGTGCCAGGACACTTATTACTGCAAGGATGGTTTTTGCGGGCACCAGCACCAGGCAGAGACGCACCCTGCCGTGGCGTTCTGGACCTGGTAGGACCTTTCGGGCATGAGATCATGACTCCGGGAGGGATTCCGGGGAATCGCTGTAAGAGGCCGCGGTAACTTCCGTCTCCCACACCTTCACACGCTTCACCCGCGTTTCGTTTTCCCCCAGCTTCGCCCGAATTTCATCAAAAAAGTACTTTGCCATGTTTTCCGCCGAGGGGTTCAACCGGTCAAAGGGGGGCAGATCGTTCAGGAACTGGTGGTCAACCCGCTTCACGATCTCCTTGATGATCGCTTTAAGATCGACGAAATCCATGAGCAGGCCGACGGAATTGAGTTTGTTCCCGCAGAGCGTCACTTCCAGTTTGTAGTTATGGCCGTGGATATTCTCGCACTTGCCATGATATCCACGCAGGGCATGTCCCGCAGCGAATGAGTATTCGACAGTTATCTCAAACATGAAGCCATCCTTGCTCGCGTTCAGAACTCAGTCGTCGGCCGTTTTCTTTAATGCCAAATCCAATGACTTGGGCACCCGCTTGAACTCACAGGGACAGGGAGAAATTACTGCCGGCCGGACCTGGCCAGCGGGCATCTGACGCCGGGTCTATAATTCTCGCACGAAAGCCTTCACGTCTTCCAGCCGATTTGTCCGGCGATAGGCGGGCAGGCTCTCGAAAAAGACCTGGCCGTAAGGCTTGCGCACTATACGCTGGTCGAGGATGGTCAGGATGCCCCGGTCCCGCTGGCTGCGAATCAGGCGGCCAAAACCCTGCTTCAAGGCGATAACCGCCTGGGGAAGCTGATAGTCCTGGAAAGCGTTGCCGCCGTCCTCGTTAATTATGCGAATGCGCGCCGCCACGACCGGGTCGCTCGGCACGGCGAAGGGAAGGCGGTCGATGATCACCGCGCTCAATTGCTGCCCCTGTACGTCCACACCCTGCCAGAAGGAACTCGTGGCAAAAAGCACGGCATGAGGCTTTGAACGGAACAGATCCAGCAGTTCGGTCCGAGGTGCCGTGCCTTGAAGGAGCATGGGATAACGCAGCCTCGAACGGACACGTTCATAGACGTCCCGCATCTGGCTGTGAGAAGTGAAGAGAACAAAGGCGCGCCCCTTGGTCGCCTTAAGGATTTGGACGACTTCTTCGGCTGCCAGCCGCGCGAAATCCGGCTCGCGCGGGTCTGAGAGGTGCAAGGGGGTGTAAAGCATCGCCTGTTCGGCGTAATTGAAATGTGAGGCGAGGATTTTCTCCTTGGCGTTCTCAATTCCCAGCCGCCGCTTGAGATAGTCAAAGTTGCCGCTCACGGCGAGGGTGGCGGAAGTCAGGATGATCGGTTGCACTTTCTCGAAGAGGAGTTCACGCAGGATGCCCGAGACGTCGATGGGAGAAGCCTGAAGGAACACGCCGCGCCCGCGCCGCTCCCACCAGAAGACGAAGTTCCGTTCCTTGCTCTCCAGCACCAGGACAAGGGCATTGCGCAGCTCCGATGCGCGCCGGGCCAGGTTGTTGATTTCTTCCGGCCGGTCCTTTAAGCGGGTAAGTTCGGTCTCGATGCGCACAAGGGCGTTGAGCAGGCTTGAATACGCACGGCGATGCTGCTCAAGAAACGTCTCGCGGTGGTCAAAGCTCGTGCGCACTTCCGCCTGGGGGAACAATTCAAAGAATTGATCGGAATGCCGCCGCAGTTCGCGCACCGCCGCGAGCGCGTCGGCGCTCTCAATCCCTTTCATGCGCAAGGTGGTTTCCGTGTCGCGGGCCAGTTCCTCCACGCGATAGTTACTGGCCTGGATGCCGAAAAACTGCGTGGCGACGTCCTCCAGGTCATGCGCTTCGTCAAAAACGATGGCTTCGTAGTCGGGCAGCAGGCTGGCGTATTCATTCTGCTTCAGCGCCAGATCGGCAAAGAAGAGATAATGATTCACAATAATCACGTCGGATTCCGCCGCCCGCTGATGCATCCAGGTGATGAAGCAGCGCTCGAACTGCTGGCACTTCTGGCCGATGCAGGTCTCGCTGCGCGCGTCAATGCGCCACCAAAGTTCGCTCGCATCGGGCAGGCCGGGGACCTCCGCACGGTCGCCCGTTTCGGTGTGCCTTTCCCACTCGCGAATACGCGCGTACTGGTCAACCTCCTCCAGCCCGTTCAGCACCGGCTGCTTCTCAATGTCATAGAGTTTCTGCCGGCACAAATAGTTCTGTCGGCCCTTCATCAGGGTCACGCGGAGTTTGGGAAAGAGCTTTTGAAGAAAGGGTACGTCCTTGAAGAAGAGTTGCTCCTGAAGGTTCTTGGTCCCGGTCGAAACCACCACGCGCCGGCCGCTGCGCAGGATGGGAACCAGGTAGGCCAGGGTTTTCCCTGTTCCGGTGCCGGCTTCAACGATCAAGTGCCGCCGGTTTTCGAGCGCCGCCTCAACGCTCTCCGCCATTTCGAGTTGCCCGGGCCGAAACTCGTAGTTCGCATGGTTTCGCGCCAGCCAGCCGTCCGGGCCGAAGATTTTCTCCAGTGGGACTTTCTCCGTGGATTTCTTTTGAGCTGTGACCATAATTCCGACCGGGCACGGGATTGCCAGGCTCGGCGCTTCTCCAACCCGTGAGCTTGACCGTGATGAGGAACTCCCGATTTCCGGAGCGAGATTCCTCGCTTGGCTCGGAATGACACGGGGCCGGATGCTTTTCCCGCAACCTGTTAGAGCATAGCACAACGGGATTTGCGGAGCCGGCGGCGGGCACAAAACGAAAATCAACATGGCTGGCATGCTTTCCAAAAGCCGAGGGCTGGTGTATTCTGTGTTGTGGCAGGGGCTCGAAAATAGAATTCCGGTCTGAAATATGGAATTTCAAAACTATATCCGTGCATTAGTCCAAGGAGGGTATTTGATATGCCAATGGTGTCGATGAGGCAATTGTTGGACGAGGCGGCCAAGGGTGGCTACGGCGTGGGCGCTTTCAATGTCAACAACATGGAACAGATCCAGGCGATCATGGAGGCGGCTCGCGAGACCAAGTCGCCGGTTATCGTTCAGGCCAGCCGCGGCGCTCGCAGCTACGCGCAGGACCGCTACCTGTACCACCTGATGCTGGCGGCCGTGGAGCTTTACCCTGAAATCCCGGTGGCGCTGCACCAGGACCACGGCAACAGCCCGGAGACCTGCAAGTCCGCCATCGACATGGGTTTCACCAGCGTCATGATGGATGGCTCATTGATGCCGGACGGCAAGACGCCCTCCACGTTTGAGTACAACGTCAAGGTGACGCGGGAAGTGGTCGAGATGGCGCATGCCAAGGGCGTCACGGTGGAAGGGGAAATTGGCGTCCTCGGCGGTATCGAAGACGGGCACGGCGCTGGAGTTGACGCCCTCAGCCATGTCACCGACCCCGACCAGGCGGTCGAATTCGTGCGGCTTACCGGCGTGGACGCGCTTGCCGTGGCCATCGGAACGAGTCACGGCGCCTACAAATTCACCCGGAAGCCAACTGGACAAACGCTCAAAATGGACCGCCTCATCGAAATTCACCGCAGGCTTCCCCATACCCACCTGGTCATGCACGGATCGTCAAGCGTGCCCAAAGACCTTCAGGACATCATCAACCAGTATGGCGGCAAGCTGAAGCCCACCTGGGGCGTCCCCATCGAAGAGATTCAACTCGGCATCAAGAACGGCGTACGCAAAATCAACGTCGATACCGACAACCGTCTCGCCATGACCGGCGCCATCCGCAAGGTCTTCGCAGAAAAGCCGGAAGAGTTTGACCCGCGCAGCTACCTGAAACCCGCTCGGGAAGCCATGAAGAAGGTAGTGGCGCTGCGCATGACGCAGTTCGGACAGGCCGGACATGCCGGGGACTATGCTCCGATCCCCCTTTCTGAAATGGCGAAGCGCTATCAGATGCAGGAAAAAGCGGCGTAACGGTTTGTTGAACACCGTTAGGCATGCCACGCGGAGCGCTGCGAAGCATCCCGGCATTCGCAAAACCTTGCAAGTACCGAACTCCTTCGCCTGTCCCTCCGGATGACAAACGCTGCGGTCCTGCAGAGTTTGGGAAGCAAATGTACGGCAGTTTTGCGGAGGTCATGGCTTCGAAGGTTATGGGCTCCAAAGAGTGGGACGGGAAGCAAATAACGGAACAAGTGGCTCTACACACCAAAATCGGAAAACTCCGAGAGATTCTGGGGGTCGAAGAATTGACCAATCTTCGGGCGAGGCTTGTGTCACAAGAGTTGGCGCGCAACCAGTAAAATTAACTCGTCTCGTCTACTTTCCGCCGCATGCAGGCTCACCAAGACCCTTCTTTTCAGGTCTGCACTTACCGGGCCTTGCCCGTTGTGGTAACAAAATTCCACAACTGTATAAGCCTGTGCTATTTTCTGCCCTGACTGCATATCCTTTGGAGGTGTCATGCACAGGCCAGCTTTCCTATTTCCCAGCGTTTTGATTTTGGCATGCACTGCGTTTGGCTTGGGTGCACAGTCTTCCAAGCCCTTGCGCGTCGCCTCACCCGATAGTGGGGTCGAGATCGTATTCCGCTTGAACGAAAGTAAAGCCCCCATCTACAGCGTACTCTTTCAGGGAAAGCCCGTGCTGGCGGATTCTCCGCTTTCGCTTGAGTTCAGACAGGGCGGGTTGTGGGGTGCCGGGCAAAAGATAGTCACTTTCCGCAACCATTCACACGATGAGACCTATCCGATCGTGGCAGGAAAGTCGAGCCAGGCGCGCGACCATTACAATCAATTGGAGATTGCCCTCGAAGAGAGCGCGGCGCCCGGCCGGAGAATTGAGCTCCAATTCCGCGCCTACAACGATGGCGCGGCGTTCCGCTACTTCATCCCAGGTCAGGCTCACCTGAAACAATTCGAATTGCTCGCGGAGCGTTCGGAATTCCGCTTCCCTTCCGACTACCCTTGCTGGGCCGCTCAATACGGTAAGTTCACGACGCCGCAGGAGAAGGAATTTGACCGCATCTCGATTGACCGGATTCAGCCGGGAGCGATTGTCGGTCTGCCGCTGACGATCTCCTTGGAAGGGGGAGTGACCGCCGCCCTGACCGAATCCAACCTGCTGGACTACGCCGGGATGTACCTGGAGGGCGTTGCGGGCCGGCCTCACGCGCTGGTCACGCGCCTCTCGCCGTTGCCGGAGGGGACCGGCGTGGCGGTGCGCGCCACCGCGCCTCACTACACTCCCTGGCGCGTCTTAATGCTGGGCCGCAAGCCGGGCGACCTTATCGAATCCAACCTTGTGCTGAACCTCGCCGACCCCTGCGTGCTTAAAGACACCAGTTGGATTATCCCGGGCAAAACCGTCTTCCCTTGGTGGGTGAACTTCCGGGCCAAGCCTCCGGTCCCGAGCCGCATGACAACGGAGAACCAAAAGTATTACCTTGATTTCGCCCAGGAGATCGGCGCGAAATACCTGGAGTTCGAGCCGCCCTGGTACGGCGATGAAGAAGAAGCGCTCCGGCACCCGGAGTCGCTCGACATCACGAAGGCTATCCCTGAACTTAACATGCCGGAAATCCTCGCCTATGCCCGCGAGCGCGGCGTTGGCCTGATCATCTGGATGCACTGGAAGAGTCTGCGCAGGCAGATGGACGAAGCGATTCCCCTTTACGAGAAATGGGGAGCGAAGGGAATGAAGGTCGATATCATGGACCGGGATGACCAGGAGATGGTGAACTTCTACACCGAGGTCGCTCAGAAGGCCGCGCAGCACCACCTGATGATCGACTTCCACGGCGCCTACAAACCGACCGGCCTGCGCCGAACCTACCCGAACGTCATCACGCGCGAAGGCGTGATGGGTGCGGAGTACAGCAAGTGGTCGAACCGCATCACTCCCCTGCACAACGTCACCATCCCGTTCACGCGCATGCTGGCCGGGCCCATGGACTACACCCCAGGCGGGTTCCGCAACGTCACCGCCGAGCAATTCAAGCCCGACAATGACCTGCCCATGGCGATGGGGACGCGCTGCCATGAGTTAGCTAAGTACGTCGTCTACGAAAGTCCTCTGATGATGGTTTCCGATAGTCCCGAAACGTATCGCGGGGCCATGGGAACGGATTTCATCCGTCAGGTCCCGACCAGTTGGGATGAAACGCGCGTGCTCGCGGGGGAAATTGCCGAGTACATCGTCATCGCCCGCCGCTCGGGCAGAGACTGGTTCATCGGAGCCATGACCCATTGGACGCCGCGGCACCTGGAAGTTCCCCTGACCGCTCTCGGCAAGGGTCCATGGAGCGCCGAAGTGTACGCCGACGGAGCAGAAGCGGCGAAGACTCCCACGGACGTTTCACGGTCACAAGCCACGTTCAACTCGTCCACCACTCTGAAAATCGTAATGGCTCCCGGCGGCGGCTGGGCTGCGCATCTGCGACAGGCGGTAAAGGGAAAATAACGGTGGACGACCGAGAAGCTCGTCGGGGCTTGCGACGCACAGAGCTGAGTCCTTCGTTAATCTTGTTACTGTGACTGTGTTGAGACTCCGATTAACTTAGAGTACCATCACGCGAATATGACTTACTGGAACGAACAGGTTTGGCGGGAACTCATCCAGCCTCGTGCGGCCTTCGAGGCGAAACCACTTGAAGTAGTAAATGCATAGCGCAGGAGATATTACCGATGGGGTATAATAACGAAGATTCACGAGCATAATCAGGCCGCCAGAAACAATGAATGCGGAAAGAAGGAAGGCCCAACGCGAAGCCACGTTTCAGCCGGTGTGGCTTCTTGTCGGGCCCAAGGGGAAGATGATCATGCGGGACGCGTTCCTGCTCGATGCGTCGCCCCTCGGGGTTCGCATCCAGGTCGGCGCGCCGCTCGTTCCTCGTGAGATCGTGGGTTACATTGCGCACGCCGGGCTTTCCGCGCCAATCCCGTGCGAAGTGAAGTGGGTTGGGAGAGAGACTTCCGGCCGTCGGGGGGAGGCGGGACTGGAGTTCATGGTTCCCAACTGATCCCCACCGGCCCTTCCTCCCTAACCGCCTGGCGAGAATGCCTCCAGGCCGACCTCCCACCAAGGGTTGCACCGTAGCGGCAATTTCATCACAAGAACCTGGACGATTGTAGGCTAAAGGAGAGGCCATCAATTCGGGAGCAATGCCGGGACGAGGAGTCCTATCCGCGTTCGATTCAGAGAAAATTCGGCCGCGTGGTAGAATCCCAGGATGAATCGCAGGACATTTCTCGCTACAGCGGCAGGCACACTTGCTATGACCCTCGACACCCAAGTCACGTCCGTACCCATCATCGACACGCACATCCACCTGTTCGACCCTCGGCGCCCGCAGGGTGTACCGTGGCCCGACAAGAGCGATGCAATTCTGTATCACCCCGCGCTGCCGGATCGCTATCGCAGTGTCACCCAAGGGTTCGGGATCGTCGGAGCCATCGAGGTCGAGTGCAGCCCATGGCTTGAGGATAACCAGTGGGTGCTCGACGTGGCCGCCAACGACCCAATCGTTGTTGGCATGGTCGGCGACCTGGAGCCGGGAAAACCGGACTTCCGCAAGCAGCTTGAAAGGTTCCGGAAGAACCCCTTGTTTCTGGGGATTCGATACGGAAACCTCTGGGGCAGGGACCTGAGTGCGCAGATATCGAAACCAGAATTCGTCGCTGATCTCAGAGCTCTTGCCGACGCGGGTCTCGAACTCGACACCGCCAACCAGGATCCTCCCTTGATCTCAGCCGTCGTAAGACTGACAGACAGGATACCCAACCTTCGCGTCGTGATTGACCACCTGCCTCAGCTTGATCCGCCCGCGGAGGCGAAGGCTCGCCGAACCCTCAGGGCGGATCTCGAAGAGCTGGGCAAACGGCCACAGGTCTTCGTCAAGATTTCCGAAGTGCTGCGGCGCGTAGACAATCACGTGCCTGAGAACCCGGATTTCTACCGGCCGAGACTGGACGAACTTTGCAGCATCTTCGGCGAGGACCGAGTGATGTACGGCAGCGATTGGCCTAACAGCGACCGCTGGGGTCCGTACCCGCTGGTGCTGAAGGTTGTGCGCGAGTACTTCTCGCACAAAAGCCGGACCGTCCAGGAGAAATTCTTCTGGAAGAACTCGATCGCAGCCTACCACTGGGTCAAACGGGCACCGGATCAGCCCACACTCGGCTGACCGACAAGCTGAGGTGGTACGGCGGCCTCGGGCCGATAAGCCCGAATTCCGAAACAGGAGGGCACTGTTCTAATCCGCTAGTGTGGCGCGTCCAAAGTAGATTTACAGTACAGCCTTTGTGGCACGGCCATCTTGGCGGTGTTCTGACACGGGCGGGACGCCCGTGCCACACCGTGGCATTGTAAACAAGCGTTAGACGCACCACACTAGATTGAAGTTGGCTCTGAACGATCAGCGGACGGACAGAATCGTTTGACGAGAAATTACCGCGCTTTGAGGAGAAAAGGAAGAGGTTCTGCGCCAGACGCCGCGGGCGTTGACACCCTTCGGAGGCTGAGCGTATGGATCGGGTTCTTGGAAAAGATCGGCTATCGGCAGCAGGTGAGCCATCACCTGCCGGTGCGTTTGAAGTTGCCGAAGGCGATCCCGCCCAGCGAGACGTTCACGGCTTTCCTGATTTCGGTGCGGGCAGGGGCGCGGCGCTTTGCGCATAGTTCGCTGTTGCGGGCGGGATGGTGGTGGCAGCACGTCGCGGCTTGGGTGCCATTCTACTTCTCGGCGGCGACAGCAGCCATGGCTTCCCTGTTGTTTCTCGCGGTATAGATCAGCCTATGCAGAGTATAATTAAACGAGAGTCCGATCAGCGCCCCCATCGTGTCGATGCCACAATCGACGAGCGACGATGTCCGGTTCGGCACAAAGGACTGGTGAAATTCATCGGTGAGCGAATAGATTCCTGCCACCAGTACTACGTACAGCGCGGTCCGTCCCGACCAGCAGAATCGGTGTTCTGGGCGGAAGGCGCGATAAAGGAGCAGCGCGAAGATGGCGTACTCCGTCATGTGTGCGCCCTTCCGCACCAGGAAATGGACGCGGTCAAAGGTTTCCGGGGATACGTGCACATGAAGGACCTGGAAAAGGTGAGTAAGGATCCGTGCGGTGAGGGACGCGGAGAAAGCACCGGTCGACGCGCCGAAGATCAGAGCCGCCCAGAGAAGCGCGAGCGTCCACCAGAAGAAGGCCTCGAAGCGGCTGGAGTTCAGGCTTGCGGAGGGATTATTCAAGGCGGTAATTGGGCGCTTCTTTGGTGATGATGACATCATGGACGTGGCTTTCACGCAGCCCGGCGGAGGTGATGCGCATAAATCGCCCTCGCTTTTGAAGCTCCTCGATCGTCGCGCATCCGCAATAGCCCATGCCGGAGCGCAGTCCTCCGACCAGTTGCGTCACGAGGTCCGCGAGCAGGCCCTTGTAAGGCACGCGACCTTCGATTCCCTCGGGCACCAACTTCGACACTTCGCCATGCGCCACCTCAGCCTCCTGCGCGTAGCGGTCGCCGGAACCCGACGCCATGGCGGCAATCGAGCCCATGCCACGATAGGATTTGAACGTGCGGCCCTGGTAGAGGATCGTTTCACCGGGGCTCTCTTCCGTTCCGGCGAACAGGCTGCCGATCATCACCGTGCTCGCGCCGGCTGCCAGCGCCTTCGAGATGTCGCCCGAGTACTTGATTCCCCCATCGGCGATGAGCGGTACTCCCGCCTCCCGTGCCGCACGCGCGCACTGCGCAATCGCCGTGATCTGGGGGACACCGGCTCCGGTCACCACGCGCGTCGTGCAGATCGATCCCGGCCCGACTCCCACTTTGATGCCGTCCACGCCCAGTTGCAGCAGGTCGCAGGCGCCTTCAAACGTGGCAACGTTCCCGGCCACAAGATCGACCTCGGGAAGTTTGCTCTTGAGTACCCGCACGGCCTCGATCACCCGTGCCGAGTGCCCGTGCGCGGTGTCAACTACCAGGAGATCAACTTTGCACCGGGCGAGTTCCTGGGCACGCTCGAGGTAATCCCCGGTAGCTCCCACGGCCGCTCCCACGCGCAGCCGTCCTTGGGCGTCTTTCGCGGCGTTTGGGAATTTGATTCGTTTCTGAATATCTTTTACGGTTATGAGTCCCTTAAGATTATATGCGTCATCCACAACCAGCAGCTTTTCCACGCGGTGCCGGTGCAGGATCTTTTCTGCCTCCTCGAGGGTCGTGCCCACCGGAACCGTGATCAGGTTCTCCTTGGTCATCAGTTTTTCCACGGGAAGATCGAGGCGAGTCTCAAACCGCAGGTCCCGGTTCGTCAAGATGCCTACCAGCTTCCCATTCTCGGTCACGGGGACCCCCGAGATCTTGTACCGTTTCATGATCTCGAGCGCATCGGAGATCTTGTTGCGCGGACCAGTCGTCACCGGGTCCACGATCATCCCGCTCTCCGAGCGTTTGACCTTGTCGATCTCCTGCGCCTGGCGCTCAATCGAGGTATTGCGATGGATCACGCCGATGCCGCCCTGCTGAGCCAGCGCAATAGCCAGGCGCGACTCCGTGACCGTGTCCATGGCGGCACTCACAATGGGAATGTTGAGGGTGATGTTGCGAGCCACCCGCGTACGCGTATCAACTTCGGTTGGCAGCACCGAAGACTTGGCAGGAACAAGCAGAACGTCGTCAAAAGTCAGCCCTTCCGGAATTGAGCCGTCGAGCATAAACCCTCTCGAGTTGTTTCTGCAAATCAAACGCCGACCTTTCATTCTAGCAGGTCGCACAATACGAGGCGACCTGTTTCTCGCTCCTGCCGCATTGTCGTTGCAATCCGGGCGGCTCCACAGACCTTGATCCTTGGGTCGCTACACCTTCCTTCCTTATACAGCACCCGCGTCTTCCCGTGCTGGACCCGTTCCTCAAGGTTAAGAAACCGGGCTTAAGCCAAGCCAGCGCGGGGGCCCATCGCGCAGGTCGTAGTTGTCCCTTAGTAACTCGAGGACGGAATTTCACGTGATAAGACCCTGCCGCAGGCGGTTGTGCTAAACTCCAGTTCGTAGCGCTCCGAAGGAGGATATGATGAGCGAACTGCGCGCGGAAATCCGTATCGGCGTTTCCGCCTGTTTGCTTGGTGAGCGGGTGCGCTTTGACGGCAGCCACAAGCGTAACGATTTCATCACCGGCCTGCTCGCCCGCTTCGCGACTTTGGTGCCCGTGTGTCCTGAAGTTGAGATCGGCCTCGGGACGCCGCGCGAAACGCTTAACCTGACCTGTTCGCGAGGCAAAGTGCGGCTGATCGCCACCCAAACGCGCCTTGATCATACCGAGAAGATGCGCAGGTTCGCGGCGCGCAAGGTGGCCGAGCTAGGGGCGCTCAAGCTATCTGGTTACATCCTCAAGAAGGATTCGCCAAGCTGCGGCCTGGAGTGCGTGCCGGTGTATGATGCGGGCGGCGTTGTGGCAAAGTACGGGCGTGGATTGTTTGCCGAAGCGCTGGTTCGTGAGTTTCCGCTGCTGCCTGTCGAGGAAGAGGACCGCCTCCAAGACGCCCGCCTGCGCTTGAACTTCATTGAACGCGTCTTCACATACCACCGCCTGCGCAATTTCTTTTCCTCGCCCTGGACAATGAGCAGCCTCATCCGTTTCCATACTGCCGAGAAAATGCTGCTCATGGCGCGCGACCCGGCCGCGTACAAGAAGCTGGAGAGAATTGTCGCCAGAGCGAGACGGGTGCCTCGCAGGGACCTCGCATCGCAGTACCAAGCCGCGTATATGACCGCGGTCGCGAAGACCGCCGTCCCTGGCCCGTCTTGATCCACGAGGGGAATCCGCACCTTCTTTGCTAAGGGCGGAGGCAGCGGGTTTACTGAAATCGCTTTCCAAGTCCGGCCGAATTGTAAAGCCGAATCAACGTGTTAATGTCTCGCTGGCTGGGCTGCTTTACAAGGGATTTCCAGAACAGGGGGTAGGGTACAACTGGCACGGGAATTTGTTGGTATTTTTCTTGCATCTGCCAATACATGATGTCCTTCTTGCTTTCGCTATGGCCCTTGATGCCTAGGGCGTGTCCCATTTCATGCGTGACAATCGCCCGCATCTCCTCTTTTGACCAATTGCGCGAAAAGAGGTCCACGGTGATGATGGCAACCCTTTTTCCGGTCAGTTGATCGCCCACGCGCTTCATCTGCACCCAATCCATCTCCTCTCCGGCATGGCCGCCTTCTTGCGTCGATTCTTCCCAGCCCATGCGGATGTCGGCCTTTTGCGGCAGCGCCACGAGCTCCAGCGGAAATAGTGCTAGCCAGGTGTCGAAGGCTTCCCGCGTGCCTTCCTGCCATTTAGG
>Ga0070741_10016108_pt1 | contig 12543 bp, 11 predicted proteins | sample Coa_R1_4_FD_66440 | JGI IMG/M metagenome (GOLD analysis project Ga0070741, IMG submission 66440) | Surface soil microbial communities from Centralia Pennsylvania, which are recovering from an underground coalmine fire - Coalmine... | ecosystem: Environmental > Terrestrial > Soil > Unclassified ...
GAGCGGATCCCCGTCGGTCTGCGCAATGTCGAACACGTACGCGGCTCGGAATCCGACGATCGCACGCGAGTCGTCGCCGTCTGCCGACGTCGTTCGGCGAACAATCGGTGCGGTGATCGCGATGCCCTTCTCGCCGCGGCGCACGAATCGACCGAGCGATTTCCACGTCTGAAAGCCCGCAACGCGGGTCGCCGTCGGGTGCTGCGCGGCGATCAAACAGACGTTGTGCCAGCTGTATTGATGAAAGCGGCTCATCGCGCGAAACATCTCGATCAGACGTTCGCTATGTCCGTGATCGAGCGCCATTGCGAGCGTGTCGAGCGCCGATGCCGTGAGTGTCTTGAGTTCGTCCGTGGTCATGATGTCCTCCGTGGGCTGCGTTTGTTCGGGGTTTCTTCATGACCAAAGGAACCCGACAAACGCAGCAGGAGGACGATCGAAACGCGACCATTCTTACGACACCCTTCACTGAGCGTGTCAGCGATGATTGCTGGCACGCAACGAAGTGCTCACTGAGTTGCGCCGGATTTGGAAAGATCGCGGTTTCGTTTAGTCACGGACGAACTCGAAGGACCAAACGGTCAAGGAAGTCGACGTTCGCGACGGGCACGTTGGGCGATGTTGACGGCGCGCGTATGTCGATGTCGGAAATAGACCTGGGACCGGTCGCGTTCTTCACAGCGCACGGTGATGCAGAGCGGCGCTAGAGATGCTATCGACGTCCTCTAAATTAGCGTTGAAAGTGAACGATCCGGGACCGCGAAGTCCGCCCGAATGAAACGCACTGCAATCGCCTGAAACACAAATTCGAAGAATTCTGGAACAAATTCTTGTCATCAGCCTTCAGGCGTTTTCAGGCAGTTTCGTTGCGGCGTTAGCCCGTTGTTAGCCCGGTCTGGCTCTTAACTCCCAGTACGCTGAATGGCACACAACCGGCACAACCAGCGGTTAACGCGGTGCTGGCACGCGTGCCTTCAGCTCTTCGACCCAATTGAGCACTGCGACGATGCCCGTCGAAGGCGACGGGGTCTGGTCGGTCGCAACATCCCTCTTAATCATCAGGAAGCGCTGACCATCCGGCGCGATATCGTACGTTCGACCAGTGTTCGCATCCTCGTGCGCGAAGTAGTACAGGCCCTGAAACATCTGGCGCGCCGCATGCGACATCCATGCGACTCCGGGTTCAATCGCAACGGCCATCAGTGCGTCGGTCGGCGTGACATAGAACAACTCGCGGCCACTCCGCGCCCACAGGGGCCGTGTACCGCCGCTTGTCGACACCTGCCATTGGCCGGCATTGACGTCGGGAAACGGGCGAACGTAGATCTCCGACTGTCCCGATACCGTCGACTCGTACGCCAGCCATCGTCCGTCTGGCGAAATCTCCGCATTCTGCTGATCCGCACCCGTGTGGAGCAACGGCTGCACGCGTCGCGTCGCGTCGAGGATCAACAGCGACAGGTCGAGTGCTCCACCGGTCGTGGTTTGATTCCGAAAGACGATTCGGGTTGCGTCCGGCGAGATCGTGTACGGCGTTTCGATGTGCCCGCTCGGCGGCAGCAGCCGCTCTGCCGTACCCGTCCCATCGGCGGCCTGCCAGAACATATTCGGCGACCCGTCACGATCGGAGCGAAATATCAGACGCCGGCTGTCTGGCGTCCACACTGGAAATCGATCCTGCCCCGGCGAGAAGGTCACGCGCGTCAGCGTCTCTCGGAGAAAGCTCCAGACCCAGATATCCTGTTCCTGATCGCGCACGTCGAGAGCGACTCGCGTGCCGTCAGGCGAGATCCGCGGATACGTGTACGGACGCGCGGGTGCGTTGATGGGTGTTTCGTGTCCCTGTCGATCTACCCACGCGAGCGTCCGCGTCGACGTCTGTTGTCCGCCTGGAAAGTACACCAGCGTCCCGTCGAGCGCTACGTCGAATTGGCCGCCGCCCCAGACGTTGGTCAGCACGCGCGGGACGATGGCGATCGGTGTGCCGCGTGTCTCCAACCGTTGAAGATCAAACGGAACGGCCCACAACGTCGACGCTCTGCCCGATGCGTCGCGCGTGCCGTTGGCGATGTACACGAGGTGTCCGCTTGGCACATACCGCGCGTCGCTCGCGCCTCTGATAAGCGTCTTCTTGCTGCCGCTCTGCAAGTCGAGCACCGCGACCTGATCAGCCGCGCCGTTGGCGCCGGCCACGGTAAAGAGCACGGCGCGACGACCGGGAAGGTATCTCGGCCAGTAATGGTACGTTTCGCCCTGTTCACGATTCGGCGTTGTCACCACCGTCGTTTCGCCGCTCGCCGACACGCGTCGCAATCCGAATGAATTCTGGCCCGTCGCAAGAATGATCGAGTCATCGTCGGTCCAAGTGGCGCCGCGAGACGCGAGCAACGACTTGGAGACGGGCAGCGCGGGACCACCGGTAATCGGCACCTTCTTCAGCATCGTTCCGTCGAAGAACCCAATCCATCGGCCGTCGGGCGAAACGAAGAGGTCTCTCGGGTGTCCGACGTCCGACAACACAGTCGGCTCCAACTGGTCCAACGCCCGAACATAAATCTCGTTCCCGTTTTCGCCAACGTAGACGACCCGCGATCCATCCGGCGTAATGGCGATGTCGTGCGTAAAGTTCACGGGCCGGCCCGATGCCGCGATTGAAAGGCGCATCACTCGCGGCGGAGTCGCGGTCGGAGCGCGCGTTACGAATACTGCCAGTGCTATCGCAACCGCCGCGGCGATGCCGCCGATCGCCAGCCACACAGGGTTGCGCTTCTGATCGTTCGCGGACGATGGTTCCACCGGTGCGGCCATCGCCTCGTCCAGATCGAGCCTCGCATCCGCAATGTCGGCGAGACGGCGGCGACGATCTTTCATCAGACACCGACGCAACAACCGCGTGACCGGCGCAGGCAGCGTCGGCGGCAACGATGCCCACTGCGGTTCGCCGCGCAGAATCGTCGCGAGCGTCTCGCTGACATCTTCGCCGTCGAATGCCCGCTGCGCGGTGAGCATCTCGTACAGCACACACCCGAACGACCAGATGTCGCTCCGCCTATCTGCTGTGCGGCCTTTTGCCTGTTCCGGCGACATGTAGGCGGCGGTGCCGAGAATCACTCCGACGCCGGTCATCATCGCTGGCGACGTGATGGTCAGAGACATCGAAGGATCCGACCCGGATGACGTGGTCTCGACCGCTTTTGCGAGACCGAAGTCAAGGACCTTCACCAGACCGTCTTTCGACAGCGCAATATTCGCGGGCTTCAGATCGCGATGAATGATGCCCTTCTCGTGTGCCGCTTCGAGCGCCTCGGTGATCTGCGTCGCGATCGCCAACGCCTCATCGAGGGGAATGCCTCCGCGGGCGATGCGTTTATCGAGGCTCTCGCCGTCCACGAGTTCGAGGACGAGGAACTGCATGCTGTTCGCGTCCTCGACGCCGTAAATCTGCGCGATGTGCGGATGATTGAGCGAGGCCAGCACCTGCGCTTCGCGCCGGAATCGCGCGACGCGTTCGGGATCGCTGGTGAACGAGGCTGGTAGGACTTTCAGCGCGACGTCACGACCGAGCTTCGTGTCTTTCGCGCGATACACCTCGCCCATGCCGCCGACGCCGAGCGGTGACAGGATTTCGTAAACGCCGAGATGGGTTCCCGGAACAAGCGCCAAGCTATGCGTCGTGGAACCGGAGAATTATAGTGTCCGGACGCACCGCAACAGCAAAATCGCGCGGCGACGTTCACCCGGCTCGGAGGTCTCGGTTCCACGCCGGTTCTACTTGTCGGTTCAGAACAACCGGACCGCGCCCCCCGGCCGACGGCTGATCTGCACCATTTCACGCTGAGGAGGGTGTAATGCGCCAGATCGCGAACGTCGTCATACGCAACTTTTTCCCATGCGAAGTAGTCGGAAACGGCAAGAATTCGAAAAGTGTGGCCGTCGCGACAAAGACGATGTCGCCGCCGATTGCCACTTCCAGAACGGTCTCATCGACCTCCGTCAGGGCAAACCGATGACGAAGGAGAACGCGGTCGATCTCGATGAATTCGAACGCATTGTGGACATCGGGAAGTGGGCTGCCATTGAGAAACGGTTCGGTGCGCGACCGAACCGGTGAGGAGCTTACCCGCGGGACATTTCGCCGCGGACAGCAGCGAGCATGAGTCCCGGTTCGACGACGAGGTTGATCAAGAAGTGTGCGACCACGCATGGCGCGAGCACGCGATGGCTGATCACGTACACGATCGCGAGCGCCAATCCGAGGACGCCAGTCGCGACCGTGGCGCCGATCGCGGCGACGATGCTGCCACGAAAGAGGCCCCAGACACCGTGCAAGGCGCCAAAGACGAACGCCGAGGCCGCGATTTGGAGGGCGACGCCGTACTGGTCCGTCGCCAGGCGATCCATGAGCGCTTTCCTAAACAGGCCTTCCTCGCACAGCGCGGCCGTGACGGCGACCACGATCCCGAGCACTTTCAAGAAGGACCAGGCGAGAGCGTTTTCACGGACGGAGCGAAACTGCGTCAGAGCATAGCCGGTGAACGCCAGAAAAGTGATGATGGCGGCGGTCCATCCGGCCATGGTCGCGTGCACGTCGCGGAAGCCAAGGAAACGCGCGAACTGCGCGTAGCCAGCGGCCTGCAGGTTCCCGACAACCCACAATCCCTCGGCGACCGCGATGCTCGCGAGGATCACCGCGGCGCGACGTTCAGATGACCAAGCCATGGTTCGGTGTTGCCACTGACGTGAGAACGATACTGCATACCCACGGACGTCGTGTCGGCGGATGTAACCTGCGGCCTTTCATGGCGTCAGCACAAACGGCTCCGAAGTTTGCGGTAGCCGGCGTGATGATTCTGGCCGTCGGCGTTGCGGCCAATACGCTGCGGAGTGGTCGGCTCGAGACCGACAGTTCGCGCGCGTGTAGCTGAATGCGTGCAACTCGATGTTCGTCGCGAGCATCACGCGCAGACCTTCGTGACGTCGGCGGCCAGTGACTATCCCGGCGAGGCCCCTTTCGGCAAGGAGACCTCGTAGCCCAATTTACTTGCTTAAGAGCGCCTTCACGGTAGAGAGCGCTTCGTTACGCGTGACCATTATTGGGTAGCCCCATACTGCCGGGATCGGCACCGGTTCGCGCCATAAATCGCCTGGCGGGTACACGAAATACGCGTCCCACAACGGCGCGTCAGTAATCGGCGGAAGCGTGGCGGCTGCGCGGCGCGGCACAATGCTTGGCAACGCACTCAGGTAGCGAGCGCCGACGGCGCGCGCCTCATCCCAATACTGCATCACGCGCGGATCAACCAGCAGCGTCGACGGCCATTTTTCGCGTGCGTCACTTGGATACATATTGAACCACACGGCGTATACGCGGATCACGGGTTCCGGGTTCAGATCGAGGAGTTCCTGCTGCGCCCACCGGGCGGCGGCCACACATCCGGGTCACGTTGGTGATAATAAGAAAACGATGCGAATCTTGTCGCGATCGTGCTCGAAGGCCGATCGGAGATCCGTCATCGTGTCGAGCGAACGCAACGGTCCAGACGGTTCCCCGCCCGCCTGAGCCTTCGGGCGCGACGCTAACACGCACACCGCGAGCGTCATGAATAAAGGGGCAACAACGCGATGGCACACACGCATCACATGCTGCCTCAACTACCGGGTTTTCGCGGGATCGCATTCGTCGACACCGCAGGACAAGGTGCTTTGATCGCCGTCAAGCACATGTTGCCGCTGAACGTGTTGTTGTTGCTGTCCGCCGACTGATTCCATATGTCCACGCCGATGGCCGTCGGCACGCTGGTGGACTGTTGAATCGGCGGATTGCCCACAACGACGTTTTGCCGGACGCTGTTGTTCGTGGCCGCCGGAAAGACCACGATGCCGTTGGAATTGCCGATCGCCGTGTTCGCCTCGACGATGTTGCCATCGCCCGAGAGCAGACCGATGCCGAAATCCGTACTGGGGCCAGTCGCATAACCGTTACCGCTCGTCTCGTTCCACCGGAACGAGTTATGACTGCCCTGGATTCATATGCCGCCACACGTGGTCGTGGCGGTGCCATTTCTTACCGCGACGTTTCCTTCGACGCTAATGTTCGACGACGTGGGATTCACTCGAATCCCGGCCTGACAGTTGGTCGTGGTCGTGACGTCTTGGATCCAGCCCTTGACGGTCGCCATGAACAGCACGCCGTCCGCGCGAAACCGCTGCACAACACCAGGACCGCGAATACCGACGTCATTCTGGCCATTGGTGCTCACACCCATCTCGGTCGCCACCATGGTGCCGCCACAGCCCGTGGCCGGATCGGCTGGCCCACTAATTGTGAAGCCATTCAACAACAGGACGATGTGCGGGACCGCAAACGCGATACACGGCGCGCCGACAACATTGCACGTGATGTCGCCGACGAGCCGCGTGTTCTCCGATAGCATCAGCGTTCTGACGATCGAGCCACTGATGTCTTCGGCCTGCGCGACGCTGCCTGACAGCAGAAATGCGGCAAGAACGACGGTACGTGCGACGACTCCTCTGACTCGGATCATGCAACTCCTCCTCTGGCTTTATCGACGCCGATCGTGGGGGACTGTGACCGCGACATTGCTTCGGCTGACATGTCCGGCGCCGTCGGCCGCAGAGATGGTCACCGTGTAGATGCGCCCCGAGCCGCTGCCGAGTCGGGCCGCGCGAAGACGCACATGGTGCCCGTCGACGACCAGAATGTCGCCGGCGGCGAGCCGCTCATTCGCCGTCACGGTCAGTGTCGATGTGACCGGACCGCAACCTCCCTCGATGTCGTAGTTGATGCCCACGTCGATGAGATCGCCGTTGGGCGGCCACACGGAAGAGCGGTCGACCGCAGCACTGCCAATCGATGGCGCGGCGCACCACGCGAAGTTGTCGATCAGCGCCTGTGAGTCGTTCAGGCCGTCGCCGGTATCGAACACGACGAACCGAAGTCGGATCTGTTCTCCGGGAACGACGGGCGCCGCGACCCTGCGCCAGCCGGTGGCGGCGCCCTCGGGCCGGCCGGCGACGTCGAAATGCTCCATACCGGTTCCTGCGAGACCGCCGGGATCGGTGACGGTCAGCCACGAGGTGGATGCCGACATCGGCTGCCCCGCCGTATCGATCGCGAGGTTGCCCCGATACGCCCGCGACTCGAGCAGGGCCAGAAATCGATCGCCGAACGTTGTGCACACCGATTCGGGAAACTCGCTCGTCAGGAAATTGAAATCGAACGAGATGCCGGACGCCGTCTCCGGCACCCTCAGCGTGAATCCCAATTCGGTCAAGTCGAAGGCAGCGCCGTCTGGTATGACGTCGGGCCCGAGGCTGTCGCGGCACGTGACGGCCGTCGGAAACGGGTTCGCCGTCTGCGCACCGAAGTCCGTTCCCGGCTGCGGATCGGTGAAGCCCGGCATGCCTTCAACGGAGGCGTTACCGGTAGACAGAGCCACCATGCTCGGGCCGCGCTGCGGCTGAATGGCTCCCCAGCGTGACGCGGTCGTCGCGCTGAACAGATGCCGCGCTGGAAACGAAGCCGAGAGAATCGACTCCGTCGGAATGTCCATCGCCACTCCGTAGTCGAGAGGATTTGGATCGTGGTCGTCGGTCGTGGATGGACCGGGCGTGGATACCGGCATGCCGAACAGGTCGCCGAGGTCGGTGGCGTTTGATGCGTCTCCCAGCAGTGGGGCGACGCCGAACAGCGTTTCGATCGTGCGGAGCATCGAGCTGTGCGTGTAGTGGATGCTGTTGGTGTAGCCGTTTCCCTTCGCGAGCGGCGACAGCGCGATGAGACCGATCGGACCGTCGCCGCCAGTGCCTTCGTCCCACGTGATGAACAGGGCGCCACCACTCTGATACGCCTGGGAGGCGAGAATCTTCGGCACTTCTCGCGAAAGCCCCGCATCGCCAGCGACGACCGAGTCTCCCGCGCACGACGACTGCATGTCGTCGCAAACATTCGGCGTGATGAAGTTGTAGTTCGCTACCGAACCTGTTACGAGGTCGGTTTGCAATTCGGCGTACGGACGTACGTGCTTAATGCAGGATGCCGACGCCGGATCGTTTGCGTTGGTCACGTCGTCGAAGTAGACCATGGGGTTGTGGCTGGGCACGTATCGGCCGAACCCGACGAGCGGACAGGCATCGCCTGGGATGTCTTCCTGATACGATCGCCAACTCAGTCCCGCATTCTGGAGGAGTGTGACCAGATGATGCGTCGTTGACTGATGATCCGCATACGGCACGTTGTCGTCGCCGATCGCGAAGTTGCTGCCGCCTTCGAGCCACAGGTAGTTCGGCAGACTCGGGTGAACGCCGGGCGGGTTGAAGTACTGCTCTGCGTGTGATGCGAGCGGCAACAGCGAGTGGTTGATATACGGCGCGGCGGTGCTGCCTTTGATGTCGGCCCAGTTGCGATTCTCCATGACGATGACAAACACGGTGTGGATCTGGCCGATCGGCAGTCCGGTCGGCGGGGGCGACTGCGGAGGCGGCGCGGGGGCAATCGCCGAAAAGCTGTACGACTTCTGACCGGTGCACCCGGCCGCATCGGTCACCGATACGACGAGGGTGATGGATTGCGCGTCTGGCGCCGGGAAGCTGACGATGCCATTCGCCGGAACGCCCTGCGGATTGGAACTGAATGTGTACGGCGCGGTACCACCGCTCGCGGTAAAGGTCACCTGGAGCAACTCTCCGGCGATTGCGACGAGAGTGGGATCGGCGGGACCGATTGTCAGAACCGGGCATTGCGCGCGCGCCGCCACCGCGGTGACGGCAAGCCCCATCAGAACGGCCATCGCGATCCGAACCTTCATCGCATCGTCTCCTCGTGCCGGCGGCATACGTTAGGAAGTTGAAAGGCACCGGCGCGGCTTCCCTCGGAGATAGAGGCGCGAAATCACACTGAAAAGTGGCACGCGCGAGAAACAGGAATAGACTGAGCCATCACGACCACACCGGCCGACATGACGGCGCTGCTCCTCGCGTGGAGTGATGGAGATCAGACCGCGCTCGATCGGCTCGTGCCCGTCGTGCACGCGGAGCTTCGGCGGCTCGCGCGGCGCCATATGGCCGGCGAGCGCCGCGGGCACGTGCTCCAGACCACAGCACTCGTCAATGAGCTGTACGTCCAGCTGGTGGACCTGAAGCGGATGAAATGGCAGAACCGCGCGCATTTCTTCGCGATGTCCGCTCGGCTGATGCGGCGCATTCTCGTCGATTTCGCGCGGGCGAAAGGTGCGGCTAGACGCGGTGCGAGTCCAACGATGATCTCGCTCGACGGCCTGCAGATTTCCAGCACGCCAGGGCGCGATCTCGTCGCGCTCGACGACGCGCTCGTCGCTCTCGCGGCCATCGATCTTCGGAAGAGTCAAGTGGTGGAAATGCGGTTCTTCGGTGGCTTGGGCGTGAAGGAAACTGCCGAAGCGATCGGCGTGTCGCCGGAGACCGTCATGCGCGACTGGAAGCTGGCGAGGGCGTGGCTGCTTCGCGAGTTGGGGGGCGGCGCTGCGCATCACACCTGAGCGGTGGCGACGCATCGAACAGCTGTATCACGCTGCTCTGAAGCGCGACGTATCGGAACGCGCGGCGTTCCTGAACGATGCATGTGGAGGCGACGATGGCCTCAGGCGTGAAGTCGACTCGCTGCTGGAACAGCCTGTATCGCGCGCGGGGTTTCTCGACGGCGGGGCGCTGGAGACGGCCGCGCAATTAGTGCGTGACACCGACCATACCTTGTCCGCGGGCGCACACCTCGGTCCCTATGAAGTCACCGCGCTGCTCGGCGTCGGGGGCATGGGCGAGGTTTATCGGGCGCATGATCCCCGCCTCGGCCGGGATGTAGCGATTAAGGTCCTCCCCGCTTCAGTCCATACGGACCCACAGGCCAGGGCGCGGTTCGAGCGTGAAGGCCGCGCCATCTCGGCCCTGAACCATCCCAACATCTGTACGCTGTTCGACGTCGGTCCCAACTACCTCGTCACAGAGTTGGTCGAAGGCGAAACGCTACGCAACGTGATGACGAAGGGCCTGACCGTCGACCGCAGCATCGAGATCGCGAAACAGGTACTCGAGGCACTGTGCGCCGCGCATCGGGCAGCTATCATCCATCGCGACCTGAAGCCGCACAACATCATGGTGCGCTTCGACGGGTACGTGAAAGTCCTAGATTTCGGTCTCGCGAAACAACTGACGGAGCTGACGACCCCAGACGGGCAGAGCCGAATCACCTCCGGCGATGTGAGCAGGGAGGGACAGATCCTGGGCACCGTCGCCTATATGTCGCCCGAACAGATCCTCGGCGCAGAGATCGATCATCGCAGCGACTTGTTCGCCGTCGGGATCATCCTGCACGAAATGGTGAGCGGCCGGCACCCGTGGCCGCGGCCGTCACCAGTCGATACGTTGCACGCCATTCTGCACGACGCCCCGCCTGCGGACGCAGGGTCCGAGACCGTCGCAGAACTCGCGATCGCCCGAAAGTTGCTCTCGAAGAACGCCGCCGACCGCTATCCATCGGCTGAAGCCGTGCTCGAGGCACTCGCGGTTCGGAGCGTCCCGCACGCGTCCTCCACCGCATCAGCCTCGACAGCCGAGGCGCTGACGGCGATCGCCGTACTGCCGTTCGTGTTTTTGAACGACGCCGAAGAGCGCAAAGCCTTCGCGTTGGGTTTCGCCGATGCGCTGATCACGGTTCTTGGCAGCCTCGAGGATGTTGCGGTCCTCCCGACGTCGGCGATTCTGAATTACGCCGCCGGATCCGACCCCGCCCAGACCTGTCGCGATCTGGGCGTGCGTCACGTCCTCCAGGGCAACGTCCAGAAACTCGGCGCGAACTGGCGCGTGTCGATTCAGCTGTTCGATAGTCACACTCAGAAACCGACACTGTCCGAACAATACGATTTCATCACCGAGAACGTGTTCGAAGTGCAGGACGAGATCGGACGCCGCGTCCTCGAATCGTTGCGGATCCGCCTGCTTCGGCCGGCGCCGCGCTCGCGCGATCGGTACAGCGACAATTCGGGCGCATTCGAGGAGTTCATCGCGGGTCTCGGGGAGAGCTATTCCGATCGCGAAGCGACGCTGCGAAGCGCGGCGGCACATTTGTCCAGTGCCATTGAGCGCGACCCGGAATTTGCGCTGGCGCACGCGACGAACGCCTACGTGTCGATGCATCTGCATTGGGAATTCGACGCGGAACGGGCGTGGCTGGAAAAAGCGGAGTATCACTGCGGTCGCGCGCTGGCGTTGGATCCAACGCTACCGGAAGCGCACGCGGCGAGGGCTTTCATCCTGTGGAGTCCCGCGAAGAACTTCCAGCACGCGGAAGCCATCGCGGAACTCGAACTGGTGCTTGCCGCGCAGCCCAATAATGAGCGCGCCCACAACCGCATGGCGAATATCTGCGCGCACGTCGGCCGATTCGAGGAGGCGCTCACAGCGCACCAGCGCGCGGTGCGCTCAAATCCGAAGACGCGATCGAACAATCTCGAGTTTATCTATTTGTGGAGCGGCGACTTCGACCGAGCGGACGCCGCGGGCGACGCGTGGATTCGCGAGAAGCCGGGAACCCGCTATGCGTTGTGGTATCACCCGCTTCCGGCGTTGTCGTTGGGCAATCTCGATGCCGCCGAACAACGATTGGCGGCGGCGCTGACGCTGTACCCGGACGAACCGTTAATTGTGAGTGCGCAGGCGATGCTCCACGCGCGCCGTGACCAGCGCGGCGCGGCACTTGAGTGCATTCATAAGGCGCAAGAGTCGCCTCACCCGTTCGGGCACGCGCACCATACCGACTATCAAATTGCGAGTGCGTACGCCTCGCTGGGCGAAACGGAGAAGGCAATGGCGTGGCTACAGCGCAGCGTCGACACCGGCAATCCATGCTGGCCATTCTTCAAGGTCGATCCGCATCTCGAGAGCCTGCATGGGGACGGAAGATTCGAACGCCTTGTGTCTGCTCTTGAGCGCAAGTACACCGCACTGAAGATCCACAGGTTGTAAGTGACCACCTGAGCGCTGATCCAGCCGCAGAGTTCAATGATGCGCTGGTTGATCGCCGCCGTCGTAGTCTTCGCGCTGGTGACCGCCGGCGTGGTTGCCGTCGGTCGTCGGCCTCAGCATCTGCCGCCGCAGCCGTACGCGACGTGGCCCGAAGTATCCCCTGACGGTACTCGCCTGCTCTTTCAACGAGGCGAAGCGCCCCCGTGAAAGAAATGGCCGTCGCTGATCGGAGACACCGAGATGTTCATGCCGCAGGACACTTCGTGGGTTGGTCACTGTGTGTGTTCGAAGGATTGGCCGATTCTTGCGGGGCATGCGATTTGCCACAGGCCATGCCATGCGTGCTGCGTCTTGGCAGGACATCGACCGTTACCGCAAGGCCGGACTGACAGTGGATGACGATTTCGAACGTGGAATTACATCTCTGAACCGAGCGTGCCGCACGGGTCTGTTAGGACTGTGCGTCGTCGCGTTAACGATTGCGGACGCGTACGTTTTGCGACCGACGTCTGTTGAACACGCGTGGCA
>Ga0070741_10016109_pt1 | contig 12543 bp, 11 predicted proteins | sample Coa_R1_4_FD_66440 | JGI IMG/M metagenome (GOLD analysis project Ga0070741, IMG submission 66440) | Surface soil microbial communities from Centralia Pennsylvania, which are recovering from an underground coalmine fire - Coalmine... | ecosystem: Environmental > Terrestrial > Soil > Unclassified ...
TTCTCCGGCCCGCCCCGGTAGCGGCCGATCACGCCCCCAACAGCCCGGCGGCGTTCTCCCAGAGGACCCCCCGCAGCCAGTCCTGGCCGAGACCGAAGTTGGCCAGCGCCGCCACCTGGTCGGCGACGGCCCGGGGGACCGTGGGGAAGTCCGAGCCGAACAGGATCCGGTCCCCGAATTCGGCCAGGCGGTCGGGCAGCCAGTCCGGGGGAGTCCAGATCTCCACGGTGGGGAAGACGGCCATGGCGGTGTCGAAGCGCAACTCGGGCAGCTCGGCCGCCCGGGCGAAGAGATCGGCGGCGGTGTTCGGCGCTCCGAGGTGGGCCACGACCGGCCGCAGATCGGGGTGGCGCTCCAACAGCCGCCAGAGGTGGTCGGCGGAGCAGTACTCCGCGCCGCCGGAGCCGTCGTCGACGGCGCCGAGATGCAGCACGACCGGCGTCCCGGCCCGCTCCAGCTGGTCCCAGGCCTCGGTGAGGAGGGGATCCGTGAGCCAGAACTTGCCCACCTGGAGGTGGATCTTCACGCAGGCGCCGCCGGCCGCCAGGGCCGCGGCCACGTACTCCGGCGCCTCGGGCTCCGGGTAGAGCGTGAACGTGGGGACGACCGCCGGGACCCGGGCGGCGAGCCCGAGCGTGTGCTCGTTGAGCCAGGCGGCCACCCCCGGCCGGTGGGCGTAGGCCAGCGCCGTGAAGCGGACGACGCCCAGCCGGGCCAGGGCCGCCACCCGCCCGTCCTCGTCGAGGCGGTAGCGGATCGGCCACGGCGGATCGGTCAGGGCGTCGAAATGGGCCCACACGGCCTCCTGCATGCGCTCGGGCATGAAGTGGGTGTGGACGTCGAAGATCCCCGGCAGGCCGAGGTCGGCGGCGAAGGCGGGCAGGTCCTCGTCGGTCAGCGTCACAGGGTCGGGCATCGCCCCATCTTCGTATTCCGGCCGCTCTGGGTAAGGAACGTGCGTGACCGCTGTCACTTTGACCGCCGCGGCGACGAAGAGCGTCGTCATCAGGCACAGCCTGACCATCGCCGACTGGATCGAGGCCGGCGTCGTCCTCGTCGTCGGGTTCGTCGCCGCCACGCTCCTCCGCCGGGCCCTGCAGCGGCGGCTCCACGCCGAGGAGTTCGAGCACCAGGCGATCGTCGTGGTCGGCCGCATCGCCCGGGTGCTGGTGGCCGGGGCGGCGTTCTTCTACGCCTTGAGCCTGCTGGGCATCCAGCTGGGCCCGCTGATCGGCGCCGTCGGCATCGGCGGCATCGCCGTGGCCCTGGCCGCCCAGTCGATGCTGGCCGACCTCATCGCCAGCATCCTCCTCCAGATCCGCCGGCCGTTCCGCCGGGGCGACCAGATCGCCACCAACGATCAGGAGGGCCGGGTGGAGGACGTCAACTTCCGCACGGTCATCATTCGCAGCTACGACGGCCAGCGGGTCTTCCTGCCGGCGTCGAAGGTGCTGAACGGCCCGATCATCAACTACACGGTCCTCGGCCGGCGTCGCACCCGGCTCCCGATCGGCCTCTCCTACGACGCCGACCTCGAGCAGGCCGCCGCCCGCCTGCTGGAGGCGGTCCGGACGGTCGACGGCGTCCACAGCCGGCCGGCTCCCGAGGTCAGCGTGACGGAGTTCGGCGAGTCGTCGGTCAACGTCGACGTCCTCTACTGGCACCAGCCGGACCAGGCGACCACCCGGCGGGTCCGCAGCGCCGTGGCCATCGCCGCCAAGCGGGCGCTCGACGAGGCCGGCATCGACATCCCCTTCCCGCAGCGGGTGCTCCGCTTCGTGGAGGCGCCGCCGTCAGCATCGACCGAGCCCGCCTCCGACGGGCATCACCGGCTCGACAGCGCCTCCTGAGCGGCGGCCAGCGCCGTCTCCACCAGCGGCTGGAGCGGCTCATTGGCGCCCCGGAGGATCCAGCGGCGGATGGCCGAGCCGTAGGCGGCCAGGATCGCCGCCACCGCCGCCCCCACGCTCAGGTCGTCGGCCGGGACCCCGGCCCGCCGGGCCACCTCGGCCGTGATCTCCTCTTCCAGCCGGCGCATGATCACCGCCCGGTGGTGGACGAGGAGGTTGTCGCATTCGTGGGCCACCTTGGCCAGCAACTGGCGCTTGTCGACGTCGGAGCCGAAGCGGCCGGCCGACTCCCGCAGCACGGTGACCAGCGCCAGGAAGGGCGGCTCGTCGTGCGGACGGGCGGCCAGGGCGTCGATGGTGGCCTGGATCTGGGCGTCGATGTCGTGGAAGAGCACCGACTCCTTGGCCGGGAAGTACCGGAAGAACGTGCGCCGGCCGACGTCGGCCCGCTCGGCGATGGCGTCGACGGTCGTCTCCGTGAACCCCTGTTCCGAGAACAGCGCCAGGGCGGCGTCGACGATCGCCGCTCGGGTGCGATCCATGTGCCGCTCGCGTAGCCCTGGCATCTCGGAATCCATCGTACTCCGGGCGGGGGGAATTTCTCGACAGCGATGCCGCTTGGCACTAAAGTCAAGTGACACTAGTGCCGAAAGAGATGCCATGGCTCCCACCACCATCCTGCAGGACACCGAAGCCCACCCCCGCCGCTGGGTCATCCTCGGCGTCCTCTGCACCAGCCTCCTGCTGGTGATGCAGGGCAACACGGCCCTCAACCTCGCCCTGCCGAAGATCGCCGAGAGCATCGGCCTGTCGCAGTCGGCCATGCAGTGGATCGTCGACGCCTACTCCCTGGTGTTCGCCGGGCTGCTGTTCACCACCAGCACCGTCGGCGACCGCTTCGGCCGCAAGGGCGTGATGCAGGCCGGGCTGGTGCTGTTCGGGCTGGCCAGCGGCTTCGCCGCCTTCGGGACCCACACCGCCTCCGGGCTCATCGCCGCCCGGGCCGTCATGGGCCTGGCCGGGGCGATGATCATGCCCTCCACGCTGTCGATCCTGACCAACGTCTTCCCCGCCTCCGAGCGGGCCAAGGCCATCGCCGTGTGGGCCGGCATCGCCGGCGGCGGCGCCGCGGTGGGCATGATCCTCAACGGCTTCATCCTCGAGCACTTCTCCTGGCAGTCGGTGTTCGTCCTCAACCTCCCGCTGGCCTTCGGCGCCCTCGTGGCCGGCTTCGTCCTCGTGCCCACCTCCAAGGACCAGTCCTTGGCGGCTCACGCCGCCGCTGTCGGGGGGACACCCCCCGTCCCCCCGGGCGGCGGCCGGATCGACCTCCTCGGCGCCGTCCTCTCGACGGCCGGCGTCGGCAGCCTCGTCTACGGCCTCATCGAGGCCCCGGCCAAGGGCTGGGTCTCGGCCTCAACGCTCGGCTGGCTGGCCGCCGGCCTCGTGGCCCTCGGCCTCTTCGTGGCCTGGCAGCTGCGGACCGACGAGCCGATGCTCGACGTCCGCCTGTTCCGCAAGCCGGCCTTCGGCGTGTCGTCGCTGACGCTGACGCTGGTGTTCTTCGCCCTGATGGGGATCTTCTTCTCCGTGAGCCAGCTGTTCCAGCTGGTGATGGGCTACGGCACCTTCGAGTCGGCGCTGCGCAGCTCGCCCGTCTTCCTCGGTCTGATCATCGTCGCCCCCCAGGCGCCCAACGTCGCCAAGCGGATCGGCACCCGCCGCACGGTGGCCGGCGGCCTGGTGCTCGTCGCCACCGGGATCGCCATCCTGTCGTTCCTCTCCGACACGCCGAACTACCTCCACGTCGCCGCCGGCATGTCGGTGATGGCGGTGGGCATGGCGCTGGCCATGTCGCCGACGACCGGTCTGCTGATGTCGGCCGTTCCCCGCAACCGGGCCGGCATGGGCTCGGCCATGAACGACACCACCCGGGAGCTGGGTGGCTCGCTCGGCATCGCCGTCCTCGGCAGCGTGATGGCCTCGAACTACGCCGCCCACGTCGGGGGAGCGGTGGCCGGCCTGCCCGCCTCCGCCGCCGCGACGGTGAAGAGCTCGCTGGCCGGGGCGCTGGCCGTGGCCGGCCAGACCGGCAACGGCGCCCTGGCCGCCACCGCCCGCTCGGCCTTCATGTCGGGCCTGACGCTGTCGATGGTGGTCGGCGCCGGGATCATCCTCGTCGCCGCCGTCCTGGCCTTCGTCGGCCTGCCGGCCGACGAGCCGCTGGTGGTGGCGGCGGTCGGCGACGACGACGAGATCCTCCCCGCCGTCGCCGCCGCCTGACCTGCCGCCTCGGATCCGGTCCTACTTCTTGCAGTGGTGGTGCTCGACGCCGCTCGTGGCCTTCGTGCAGGCGTGGTGGTCGAGCTGGGCGATCGGGCCGGGAGCGAGGAGGACGACGAGGACCGCCGCGCTGACGGCGGCGACGAGACGAGCGAGCATGTGCACCCTTTCGGACGGGCGCCCCGGGCGGGCGCCGACGTCCTCCATACTGGGGCTAAAGGGGCAGTTGATTCACGCTGTTGCCCGTGTGCGCATGGCCTTACGGAGCGTCAGCCGCTCGACGGACGGCCCCGCTTGATCTCGAAGAAGGCCGGGATCGGGGCCAGCGCCTCGACGGCGTCCCACACGGCCAGGCTCTCGGCCTTGTCGGGGATCTCGCCGAGGACCGGGCCGTGCAGCCCGCGCTCGGCGCCGTCGAGCAGCAGGACGGGCGACCCGACGCCGGGGCCGGCGGCGGCCATGGCGGCGGCGGTCGACGCTTCCACGGCGGCGTCGAGCGCCGCGTCGTCGAGAGCCGAGCCGCAGCTGTCGAGGCCCGAGTCCCGGAGCACGTGGGCGACCGTCGGGTCGTCGAACGGCTGGCCGTTCTCGTGGACCACGGTGCCGGCTTCGGTGTAGAGGCGGGCGATGTCCTCCTGGCGCCCGTCCTCGCCGAGCTTGGCGATCACGCGCAGGAAGCGGTGGGAGGTCTCGAGCCGGGCCCGCTTCACGGGCTCGACCACGTCGCGGTCGTTGAGGAGCCAGAGGCTGAGCGGCCGCCACTCGATGCCGAGACCCCGGGTCTCGGCGACGAGGGTCAGCCAGCGGGAGGCCCGCCACGTCCAGGGGCAGGCGGGGTCGAAGAAGAAGGTCACGTCGGCCATGCCTGGTCTGTACCCCGCAGCGGGGGGCGCCTCACGCGGTTCGGCCGCCCTCCCTCGGGGCGGCCGAACCGGTGGCGTCTACCAGCAGGTGAGATGGGTGCCGGCCGGCCCGCGAGGGCCGACCGGCGTCGGCTGGGGAGCCGGGCCTCGGAGGTCCTCAGCGGAGGGGCATCGCCCCGTCAAGGACCCGATTGGGTGCCGCCCGGTCGAGGAAGCGCACTGCGAGGGGCCTGCCGGCATCGCAAAGTCGTTCATTTGCCTGCATCGCCGACATCTGCGGCCCTTCCGTGCGAACCGTGTGAATCCGGACAGCTCGCCCCTTGGTTTCGCCGGATATGGGCCGGGCTCCTGCCTGGGCCCGTTCAGTTCGTCTATAGCGCTTTCAGCACCTGGTCGGCGCCGCTGACGCTCACGCCGGTGTCGGGCTCGACGAAGATCTGCTCGACGACGCCGTCCTGGAGGATGGCGGCGTAGCGCTGTGACCGGGTCCCGAGGCCAAAACCCGAGCCGTCGAGCTCGAGGCCGGCGGCGGCGGTGAACTCGCCGTTCCCGTCCGACAGCATGAGGACCTTGTCGCCGGTGCCCTGGGCGCTGCCCCAGGCGTTCATGACGAAGGCGTCGTTAACGGCCACGCAGGCGATGCGGTCGACGCCCTTGGCCAGGATCTCGTCGGCCTGGAGGACGAACCCCGGCAGGTGGTGGTCGTTGCAGGTCGGCGTGAAGGCGCCGGGGACGGCGAAGAGCACGACCTTGCCCCGGCCGAGAACCTCGCCGCTCTGGACGGGCTTGAGGCCCTCGCCGGTCATCGTCATGAGCCGGACGTTGGGAATGGTGTCGCCGACGGAGAGTGCCACCTGGCCTCCTGAAAGGTCGTTGGAGTTTTCTCCCATCATGGCCCGGCCGGACGGGTATGCGCCTTTTGGGGCGGGCGGCCCCGTTCTGCGGGACGGAAAGGCCCGTCGTAGATTGCCCGGCATGCCTTCCTCCTTCGCCTTCCGGCTCCTGACCAAGGACTCGATCCCCGACGCGCTGAAGAAGGCCGAGCGGTACCGGTTGCTGGGCGAGCCCGACGAGGCCGAAAGCGTCTGCCTCGACATCCTCCAGGTGGATCCCGACAACCAGGACGCCCGTGTCGACCTGATCCTCGCCATCTCCGACCAGTTCGGACGGGAACGCCGGCCCCGGGTCGACCTGGCCATGAAGATCGTCGGCGAGCTCACCGACGAGTACCACCGGCGCTACTACGAGGCCGTCGTCCTGGAACGGGAGGCCCGGGCCCACATCGACCTCGACACGCCGCCCGTCCTCGTCTTCCTGCGCTACTGCGAGGCGATGGACAAGTTCGCCTCCGCCGCCACCATCCGCCCCCAGGGCGACGACTCGGCCATCCTGCGGTGGAACGCCTGCGTGCGGGCCATCCGCCGTCGCCAGCTGCAGCCCGGGCTGGAGCCCGAGGAGTTCCAGGAGGCCTGGGCCCGCGAGGGGCGGTAGCGCCTGCCGCCTGGCGCCTGCCGCCTGGCGCCTGCCGCCTAGCGCCTAGCGCCGGCCGGCGGCGGAGATCCGGTGGGCCACGGCCACCGCCTGCACCCGGCTGCGGACGCCGAGCTTGGTCAGGATGTGCGACACGTGGACGCTGGCCGTCTTCTCGGAGATGAAGAGGGCGGCCGCCACCTCCTTGTTGCTGCGGCCCTCGACGAGGAGTGAGAGCACGTCGCGCTCGCGGGGCGTGAGGGTGTCGAGCGCACCGTCGGCGCCCCGGCCGGCGGCGGGTGGTGGGGTGCGGGCCGGCCCGGCGGCCGGTGGCGAGAGGTCCAGCCGGGCCCGCTGGGCGAGCGCCTCGACGTCGCCGCGGAACGGTTCGGCGCCGAGGCGCAGTGCGGCATGGTGGGCGGCGCGGAGGGCGGCGGCGGCTCGGGTCGAGCGGGCCCGTCCGGCCAGCACCGCCTCGGCTTCCCGGAAGCGGCCGTAGGCGGCGGGGTAGGGCTGGTCGAGCGACGTCCACCGCCGGGCGGCGGCGGCCCAGACCTCGGGATCGGGATCCCCCGCCGCCCGGGCCTCCTCCCCCCGGCAGAGGCTCTCGTAGGCCGCCACCACCGGGCGGACGGCCGGGGCGGCGGTGTCGTGCAGCCCGGCGGCCCGGGTGACGAGGGCGGCGGCGGCCCGGGCGGCCGCCCGGGCTTCGGCCGGGTCGCCGACGGCCCGGGCCCGCTCGGCCCGGTCGCCCTCGGCCCGGAGGCCGTGCCACAGCACCGGCGCCACCAGCCAGACGTCGTCGCTCCCCGCCACGAGGTCGAGGGCCTGGGCCACGGCCTCCCGGGCGTCTCCGGTGCGGCCCTCCCAGAGGGCGAGACCGGCCGACAGCGTGAGCAGCGGCGCCCGGTAGCGGGGGGCGACGGCCTGCGTGAAGCGACGGTCGACCTGCTCGAGGTCGGCGTGGGCGGCGGGGAAGTCGCCCCGGCCGACGGCGAGCCGGGCCCGGGCCAGGAGCAGCTCGACCGCCGCCGCCCCGGTGGGCCGGTCGGCGAGAGCGGCGGCGATGACGGCGTCGGCCTCGGCCCAGCGGCCGAGCCGGAACAGCGTGTTGGCCAGGGCGGCGGAATGGGTGGCGGCGTAGGAGCGCCCGAGGCCGAGCCGGCGGAGGCGGGGAAGGCCGTCGGCGGCGACGGCGGCCGCCTCCGACAGGCGGTTGAGCGGTCCGGAGAGCACCTCGACCCGGTTGAGCATCGCCCGGGCCAGGAGCCGGGGCCGGCCGGCCTGCTCGGCGGCGGTGACGGCGGCGTCGAGGGCGGCCACCGCCGGCTCGGCATCGCCGAGCAGGGCCAGGTCGACGCCGAGCGTGCCGAGGAGCCCGGCCTCCTCGAGGGCCAGCCCGAGCCGGCGCGCCCGAGGGAGGGCGTCCTCCGCCAGCCCCCGGGAGTCGCGGTAGCGGCCGGCCAGCATGCGGGCCTCGGCAGCGGCCGCCGCCGCCCGCACCGCTTCGGGGGAGTCGGGATCGGCCAGGCGGTCGAGGGCCTCGTCGTAGGCCCGCAGCGCACCGGCGCTGTCGCCCGCCGCCCACAGGGCCCCCCCGAGACCGAGCCGCAACCGGGGCTGTCGTTCCGGGCCGGCGGCGGCGAGCGCCATCCGGAGGAGGACGACGGCGCGGGCCGGGTCCCCGCCGAGCTGCGCCGCCTCCGCCGCCCGCTCGGCCAGCGCCACCCAGTCGAACGGCCCGTCCTCCTCGGAACCGGCGTCCGAAACCGGCGTTCCTGATCGTCGTTCTGCGGCCCTGTGGAACGCCGGTTCGGGGGTGGCCGGGCCGCCGTCCGCAACTGGCGTTCCTGATCGTCGTTCTGCGGCCCTGTGGAACGCCGGTTCGGGGGTGGCCGGGCCGCCGTCCGCAACTGGCGTTCCTGATCGTCGTTCTGCGGCCCTGTGGAACCCCGGTTCGAGGGCGTCGGGCGGGAGGCGGCCGGCGAGCTCCAGGGCCCGCTCGTACTGCACGTGGGCCTCGGCATAGCCGCCAGCCGCCTCGGCGGCCAGCGCCGCGGCCAGCGCGGCCGGAAGGCCCGCCCCGGCGTCGCCGGCGGCGTAGAGGTGCCAGGCCACCGCCGCCAGCTCGGGGGCACCGGCCGTCGCCGGCGGGCCGAGGGCGGTGGAGAGGATCCGGCCGTAGGCGGCGTGGAGGCGGGCCGCCTCGCCGGGCAGGAGGGCGGCGTAGGCGGCGTCGCGGAGCAGGCCGTGGCGGAAGGCGTAGGTCCCGGCCCGGCCGTCGGCCACGAGGACGTGATGGTCGACGCACTCTCTGAGTCCGGCCAACAGGGCCGGCTCGTCCAGCCCGGCGACGTCCGACACGATCCGGTGGGAGACGGGCCCGACGCCGGCGGACACCGCACCCGCCGCCGCCCGGGCGCCGGTCGACAGCGCTCCGAGCCGGGCGGCGAGGATCGGCTCGAGCGTGGCGGTCAGCGATTGGCCCGAGCGGGCGGCGGCGGCCAGCTCCTCGACGAAGAACGGGTTGCCGTCCGAGCGGCGCCAGATCTCCTCGAGGACGTCCGGCTCGGGCTCCCGGCCCGCGGCCGACGCCACCAGGGCGGCGACGTCCTCCCGGCCGAGCCGGTCGAGCGCCATGAACTCCGCCCGCCGGCTGCGGCGCAGCTCGGCCAGGAGCGCCACCAGCGGATGACCCGGAAGCAGCGCCTCGCTGCGGACCGCCGTCACCACCAGGGGCCCCGGCCCGCCGGTCAGGTTGGCCAGGAGGAACCCGAGCAGGTCCCGGGTCGAGCGGTCGGCCCAGTGGAGGTCGTCGATGATGAGGACGACGGGCGACCGCCGCCCGGCCGTCTCCAGCCGGTCGAGCACCAGCTCGAAGAACCGCGCCGGCGGTGCCGGCGTGGGCCCGGCATCCGCCGGGCCCAACGCCCGGAGCGCTTCGAGGAACGGCCAGTAGGGCGGGGCGGCGTCGCCGCAGTCGACGCAGCGGCCCAACAGGACCGTCGCGCCCCGCCCGGCGCCGACGGCGGCGAACTCCCGCAGGAGCCGGGTCTTCCCCGCGCCGCTCTCGCCCTCGACGACGATGGCCGGGGCCCGTCCGCCGCCGGCGTCCTCGAGCGCTGCCGCCAGCCGGGCGAGCTCCGCCTCTCGACCGACGAAGGGGGACGGGGACGCGGCAGCCACGCGCCACTCTGACCCCGTCGGCGGGGAGGAATCAAGAAAGATCAAGGCGGCGGCCACCGCCGGGACGGCCGAATAAGGCATCCCGGGCGGCGCGAATACGGCATCTGCCCGATGCCGGGCGGGGCCGCGGGGCGAAATGCTGGCGGCACCCCCGAACGGCAAAGGAGCCGCCATGTTCTGTTCCACGACCCTTCCGGCCGACCTCGACCGGCTGTCCCGGTTCACGTTCGCCGGCCGGGGCTGCCGGGACCCCCGCCGCGAGCGCCGCCGCCCCGCCGCCGTGGCCCGCCCCGCGCCAGCCCGCCCGGCGCCGCCGGGGATGCTCCCGGCCGCGGGCGCGTCCGCCGCGGCGCCGTCCGAGAGGGCGGGGTTCCGGGGCGCGGGCCGGTCCGCCACGGCGGCCACGCCGTCGGGCGCCGCCACTCCGCCGTCGGGGAGAAATGCCGGCGAGTCCCCCGCCCGCCCCGGGGACCGCCCCCCACCACCGGCCCGACCGGCCGAACCGGCGTTCGTTTGCCGGGATACAGCGGAAATCGAACGCCGGTTGGGCGGGCTGCGGACGGGGGAGGGCCCTGGGGTACGGTCCCGGGGCATGACCGAATCCGTCGGGCCCCTGGTCTGCGAGCGGAAGGGCGAGGCTCTCCTCGTCGGGTTCAACCGGCCGGAGAAGCGCAACGCCATCGACCTCGCCACCACCGAGGCGCTCCACCAGGTGCTGTCCGACCACGCCCGGGACCGCTGCATCCTCGTGCTGCACTCGACGACGCCGGGGATGTTCGTGGCCGGCGCCGACATCGGGGAGCTGCTGGCCCGCGACGCCGACGACGCCTTCATGGGCATCAACGTCCGGCTGTTCGAGCGGCTCGAGGCGCACCGCTGGCCGACGATCGCCGCCGTCGACGGGCCGGCGCTCGGCGGCGGCTGCGAGCTGGCCATGGCCTGCGACCTCCGCATCGCCTCCACCCGGGCCCGCTTCGCCCAGCCGGAGCTGAACCTCGGCATCCTGGCCGGGGCCGGCGGGAACTGGCGGCTGCCGCAGCTGGTCGGCCTCCCGACGGCCCGGCGGATGCTCTACCTCGGCGAGACGCTCGACGCCGCCGCCGCCCTCGACGCCGGGCTCGTCGACGCCGTCCACGAGCCCGACGGCCTCCTCGACGCCGCCCTCGACATGGCGGCCGCCATCGCCGCCCGATCCTGGCGGGCGCTCGAGCTGACGAAGCTGGCGCTGCGCCTGCACCGCCCGTCCACCACGACGTTCGACGTGGCCGCCCAGTCGCTGCTGTTCGAGAGCGACGACAAGCGGGAGCGGATGGAGGGCTTCCTCAACCGCCGCAAGCGCTGACCGGCGGCGGAGCCCAGCGGGACGGGAGCGCGACGCGGGCGGGCCCGTTTCCCGCCGCGTCGTCGCTCCCGTTCCCCGCTGGTCCCTCTCTCGTCCACCCCTGTCCGATCACCGGGGGTTGTGGTCCACCGTGTAGGGGATACCGGCAGTCTGGGGGACCGAGATCAAGCCGCCCCCACACCCATCACAACAAACGGACAACTCCGGCAAACAGGACGATCCGCCAGCCCAGATAGGCTCTCGCACCAGCTATGGAGGACAGCCAGGGAGAGGAGCGACGGCTGGTGCTCGTCGTCGACGACGAGCCCATGCTGCGCAACCTCCTCAGCCGGCTCCTCCGCATGGAGGGCTACGACGTCATCGAGGCGGCGGACGGGGAGGCGGCCCTCGACCTCGTCCAGGAGCGGCGGCCCGACCTCGTGCTCCTCGACGTGATGCTGCCGGCCCGGGACGGGCTCGACGTCCTCGGCGACCTCCGCAAGACCACCGAGGTGCCGGTCATCCTCGTCAGCGCCCTCGGCGAGGAGGCCGACCGGGTGCTGGGGCTCAAGATGGGGGCCGACGACTACGTCGTGAAGCCGTTCTCCGCCGCCGAGCTCTCGGCCCGGATCGAGTCGGTCCTCCGCCGGGCCCGGCACCGGACGGCGGCGCCGGTCTCCAACCGCTTCGCCTTCGACGGGCTGGTCATCGACCTGCAGACCCGGGAGGTCACGGTGCGGGAGGAGAAGGTCGACCTCACGGCCAAGGAGTTCGACCTGCTGGCCTTCCTGGCCGGCTCGCCCCGCCAGGTCTTCAGCCGGGAGCAGTTGCTGCGGCAGGTGTGGGAGTCGTCGTCGGACTGGCAGTCGGACGCCACCATCACCGAGCACGTCCGCCGGCTGCGGCGCAAGATCGAGGTCGACCCCGACAACCCGCGGTGGGTCACGACCGTCCGGGGCGTCGGGTACCGCTTCGAGCCGTAGCCGCCCGTTTCGCCGCCGGCGGCTCCGGAGCGTCATCCCGGCGAACGGCCCGAACCTGCCGGGCGCCCCGGGGAACCGGTGGGCGGAAGGGCGAAGATTCACCCATGGATCTCCAGTCCCTCAAGCAGAGCGGCCTCCTGCGGGGAGCGGCGGCCGACGTCGCCCGGTCCCGGGAGCGGTCCCGGCAGCGGCGGCTCGTCCGCCTCGGCCTCCTCATGGGCTTCGTCTGCGTCTGGATGTGGGACCGGGTGCTCCACGGCCAGTCGGCCTTCCCGGGCCGGCCGCACCTGAACCCGGCCATCGCCCAGGCCATGCCGCTCCTGCTGTTGGTGGTGGTGCTCGGGGCCGCCGTCCTGCTGCCGTTCCTCGGCGCCGGCCGCTCGCCCCACGTCCTCTACCGGTCGAGCGAGATCGAGACGTCGCTGGCCGACGTGAAGGGCATGCCCGTCGTCGTCGACGAAGTGGTGAAGAGCCTCAACCTCTTCCTGGCCCACAAGACGTTCAAGGAGGCCATGGGCGGCACGCCCCGCCGGGCCATCCTCTTCGAGGGGCCGCCGGGGACGGGCAAGACCTACATGGCCAAGGCC
>Ga0070741_10016110_pt1 | contig 12543 bp, 8 predicted proteins | sample Coa_R1_4_FD_66440 | JGI IMG/M metagenome (GOLD analysis project Ga0070741, IMG submission 66440) | Surface soil microbial communities from Centralia Pennsylvania, which are recovering from an underground coalmine fire - Coalmine... | ecosystem: Environmental > Terrestrial > Soil > Unclassified ...
TGGCAAAGCTCGCCGGGTGACCAGCAACAAGGACAAGACGGTCATCGTCGAAGGCGCCGGCAAGAGCGAGACCATCCAGGCGCGCATCAAGCAGATCAAGGCGCAGATCGACGAGACGACCTCGGACTACGACCGGGAGAAGCTGCAGGAGCGGCTGGCCAAGCTGTCCGGCGGCGTGGCCATCATCAAGGTTGGCGCGCCGACCGAGGTGGAGCTGAAGGAGAAGAAGCACCGCGTCGAGGACGCCCTGTCGGCCACCCGAGCGGCGGTCGAGGAGGGCATCGTCGCCGGCGGCGGCACCGTCCTGGCGCAGTCGGCCTCGATCCTGGATGGTGTCCAGGCCGAGGGCGACGAGAAGGTTGGCGTGCAGCTGGTGAAGCGGGCGCTTGAAGAGCCGCTGCGGCAGATCGCCTACAACGCGGGCGAAGAGGGCTCGGTGGTCGTCGAGGCCGTCCGCAAGGGCGCCAAGGACAACGGCTTCAACGCGCTCGACGGCCGCTATGAGGACATGTTCAAGGCGGGTATCGTGGACCCGGCCAAGGTGACGCGCTCGGCCCTGCAGAACGCCGCTTCCATCGCGGCCATGCTGCTCACGACGGAGACGCTCATCACCGAGAAGCCCGAGCCCAAGGCGGCCATGCCGCCCATGCCGCCCGGTGGCGGCGGAATGGACTTCTAGTCCAGCTCGCGAACATCGCGAAAGGGGGCGTCCGTTGCAAAACGGGCGCCCCTTTTTCCATCCCGGCTTTCGTGCCCGGTGGGCAGCGACCCCTGTTGGCTTAGCGCGAGTCTTCCGGCTGCGGATAGTGCTGCCGCAGGAAGGCGATGAGCTTATCGCCTGGCTTGGCTGAGCCTCCGCGGCCGCCGCTGGCGATAGCAATTTCAGCCTCGAATGCCCCATCGGCGATGGCGCGCGTGCTTTCAACGCTGCCGTCGACGTTGATCTTGGCTGCGCGGTCGGCGGTCATCACCGTGACCGTGACGTCCGAGCCGTCGATGTGATCGAAGCGGTCCATGTGCAGCGTGATGTGGTCCGGCCGCACGACCAGGGTGTGGCCCTTGAAGGTGGCGAATGCCCGACGGCCGGTAACCACTTCGACGTCCGCCGGGGCTTCGACGATGCGCTGCTTGCGTTCGAATGAGCGCAGCTGGTTGAGGTAGGCGACAATCGCGTCCTGCTGTGAGAGGGCAATGGTGGGGAAGGTGACGTGCAGGATCGTTTCCTCGGCATTGTCCGGATTCGGCCGCCGGTTGACCGTGAGGATCTGCAGCTCCATTGGCTCCGGGCGCGTGGGCAGGGTGAGCTCGATCCACATGCCGTTGTTCGGGAGCTCCTGCTGGAAGTCGGTGATCAGCGCCGCGCCCTTCCCTCCCAGGTTCTGGACGATGACGTGGAGCGGCTTTCTCATCCCCTCCACCTCGACCAGGGCGCGCAGATTGACAGTGGCGCGGAAGAACGCGCGCGGAATCATTGGCCGGCCAGTTGGGGTCACGTTGTCTGAAGCGCTGCTCATGGTTGTGGACCTCGCATGATGGAGCGGCCGGATCGGCCCGTCATTTCGAGTAAGTCTCGCATTTCTCCCCCCAAAAGATAAAGCGAAAGATAAGCGAAGAGCCCTGTCGAATGCGGGTTGTGACGTGGTCATGCTGAGTGAATGGCAAGCTCATGTGAGCTTGTCCCGCAGCGCACGAGCGTTGTCGATGGCGAAGCCGCGCTGGTCGTTATTGAAGTACACGTACACCGCGGCGTCGTCAGCCCGAAGCCGGCGTATGCGCTCCGCCCAGCGATCCAGCTCTGCCGCGTCATAGCGGCCGCCGTTTTCGGCACTGCCGTGCAGGCGCACATAGCTCCAGCTCGCCGGACGCTCTACAGCGCATGGCAGATCCGGCCGGTCGGGGATGCACAGTGCGGCGTCATATTCGGCCAGCAGCCCGTAGACCGCCGCATCCAGCCAGCTCTTGTGCCGAAACTCGAAGGCATGGCGATAGGCGCGGGGCAGCGCGGCGAGAAACGCAGCGAGCCGGTCGTCGTCGCGTTTCATGCTCGGCGGCAGCTGCCATAGGATGGGGCCCGTGCGCGGGCCAAGGGCCTGTACGCGCGAGAAGAAGCGCTCGATCGGATCCGCGGGATCCTTCAACCGTTTGATGTGCGTGATGAAGCGGCTGGCCTTGACCGCGAAGCAGAAGCCTTCGGGCGTTTGCTTTCGCCAGGCCGCAAAGGTGCTTTCCAGAGGCAGCCGGTAGAAGCTGTTGTTGATCTCGACCGTGTCGAACTGCCGGCAGAAGAACTCGAGCCAGCTCCTCTCGGGCAGCTCCGGCGGATAGAACACACCCTTCCAGTGCTTGTACACCCAGCCTGACGTCCCGATGCGGATCATAGGTCGAGGGTAGCGGGGACGGGGTTTAGGGTCGAGGGACGAGGCACGAGGGACGAGGGACGAGGGCACCCCTCGCCCCTAACCCCTAAACCCTCGACCCTATATTGGCTAGGTATTTGCACCCTCAGGCGTATTGCTTCCTACAATAGGCAACTAGACGCAGGTGCTCTATCCATGGATTGGAGGGCCTGCAAACATGTGGGGAAGCAAGAAATGCTTGGGTTCCGTCATCTCAAGGTGCTGTTAACGGCTCCGCTGCTGGCGTTGTGGTTGCTTCCGGCGGCTCCTATCGCCGCCGATGGCTGTGAGTTCATCCTTGGCTTCAAGACACTGCACGACCTCGACGCCGCGGACATTGGCGACTGTGTCGACAACCAGGCGTTCGCGTCCAACGGTGATGCCCAGCAGCATACGACCAAGGGCTTGATGGCTTGGCGCAAGGCCGACAACTGGACGGCCTTCACCAACGGCTACATGACCTGGATCAATGGCCCGCAGGGGCTCGCGTCGCGGCTCAACACCGATAGGTTCACCTGGGAAGCGCAGTTGCCTCCTCCGCAGGCGCCGGCCACCCCCACGGCTACTCCCGTCGTGACAGTGGCGGCGACGACGCCCACGCCCACGGCTCCGGTGGCCGTCCCAACCTATGGTCCCATCTCGACGTCCGGCCCCTCTGGTGGCAATACGGGGGAGCCATTCGCCCCGGCAGGCACCGGTTTCACGATCACCATCGATGATGCTCTCGGATTCCAACCGCAGTTCATGACTATTCGGACCGGCGACTGTGTGACCTGGGTGAACGTGCGTGGCGATATGGTGCACTCGGTGGTATCCGATCCGGGTTCGCCTCAAGGCTGGGATTCCGGCGGGCTGGACAAGAACAAGTCCTTTGGCCAGTGCTTCCGCCAGCCGGGCAAGTACGGTTATCACTCGTCCATCGAGGGCTATCCCGGCATCGATTCGTTCACGCAGATGCCCACGATCATCTATCCCTTCACCGGCGCCATCACCGTCGTTCCCAAGTAGGGGCTGCTGAGTAGGGAGTCCGCTCCCTTAAAGCATCGATCTTTCGGCGGCCCCCAGCACGAGAACGTCTCGGCGACCCCTCCTGGGGTGCTGGTCTTGTGTTGCGGGACTGCCGCATGGTTCTTCCAGCCACCAGCCGGAGCCGTCTGATTGCGAGTGCCGCTCTTGGGTTCCGACAGTGGGGCCGCGGCTGCACGACAGAGTTTGCGGGTCTTCGGCGCCAATCGATAGACTGCAATCGGAGCGTCTGTTGCAGCTGAATCCCGATCTCATGGCCCTCGAGGATCGAGCGCGCGCCTCGAGAAGCGTGCTGCTGAGCGGCCTCGCCCTGTTCGTGTTCGGCATCGCTATGGTGGCGACCATCCGCGTCATTTCGGGCGCCTTTCCGCGCGACTCGGGCTCGCTGCTGCTGTGGGCGGCGGTGGTCCTTGGTGGTCTACGCGCGGCAGGAGGTCTGGTTCAGCTTCGCGGCTCGCTCCGGCTCGTCGAGGCAAGCACCGCGCCGAAGGCTCAGCCGCCGTCAGCGGCGCCGACCGCGGCGGAGGAGCCGGTGACGGCTGTCGAAGCCGCCCTTCCCCCGCTGAACCTGATCGAGCTCGACTACCGGGCGCTTGGCTTGTACGATGTCGATGCACCGTTCGGTGAAGTTCGGCGCGCCTACAGGCAGGAGCGCGGCGCCTGCCTGGCGGAGGGAACGCTGGAGGCGAGGCAGCGCCTGGCCGTCGTGGAGGGCGCTTACCGCCGGCTGCGGCGTGCGGCTGAGGTCAGTCCGGCGAGTTAGCCGGACTCCTGAATACGCAGCACCGCGGCGCCGGTGATTCGGCCCGTGCGCAGCGCATCCAGCGCTTCATTGGCCTGATCGAGCTCGAACAGCTGCACCTCGGTGCGAACCGGCACCTGAGGGGCGAGCGCCAGGAATTCCTGTCCGTCTCGCCTGGTGAGGTTGGCCACGGACCGGATGGCGCGCTCCTCCCACAGCAGGTCGTAGGGAAATGCCGGAATATCGGTCATGTGGATACCGCCGCACACCACCATGCCACCTTTTTCCAGCGCGCGCAGCGCAGCCGGTACCAGATCGCCGGCGGGCGCGAAGATGATCGCCGCTTCCAGCGGCTGCGGCGGCAGCTCGTGCGAGGCGCCGGCCCAGGTGGCGCCAAGCCTGAGCGCGAACTCCTGCGCCTCTCGATCTCCGGCACGGGTGAAGGCATAGACCTGCCTCCCCTGGTGCAGCGCCGTTTGGGTCACGATGTGGGCAGCCGAGCCGAAGCCGTAGAGCCCCAGACGTCGGGCATCACCAGTGAGCTTCAACGAGCGATAGCCGATGAGGCCGGCGCACAGGAGAGGCGCGGCCTGCAGATCGGGATAGCCGGGTGGCAGCGGGAAGCAGAATCGCGCGTCGGCGACGGTGTACTCGGCGTAGCCGCCGTCGATGTGATATCCGGTGAAGCGGGCGCTGTCGCACAAGTTCTCGCGATCGGAAAGGCAGAAGCGGCAGTGTCCGCAGGTCCAGCCCAGCCAGGGAATGCCTACGCGATCGCCGATCGCGAAGCCGCTCACGCCATGGCCGATCTCGGCCACCTGCCCGGCGATCTGATGGCCCAGTATCAGCGGCAGCTTAGGATCGGCCAGCTCGCCGTCGAGGATGTGGAGGTCGGTGCGGCACACGGCGCAGGCCCGAGCTCGTACCAGTAGCTGCCCGCTCCCGGCGTGGGGTTGCGGCACGTCCGACAGCCGCAGCCGGGTCTCTCCGGGGTACAGGACCATTGCTCGCATGGTGGCGTTCCTCGATCTATGCTCGCAGATCGCCGGCCTCAGCTCTCGATCTTGATGGCCTCGCTCCTGGAGATCTCGACCTGGGCCTTGACGCGCGCTGCTCGGCTGGAGGCAAAGTAGCTGGCCAGCTCGGCGCTGCCCACGGTGCAAGACAGGGAACGCGCCTCGTTGTTCCGCAGGGCGGGCACTTCCCGCACGCAAGAGGCCAGCACGCGGCCATCCGCCGACAGGACCTTGAAGAGGGCGTCCGCCGCCCCGGGACCGCCATCGTTGCGAATGAGCGCGGTTATCGGGCAGCCATCGCTATCGCAGGATGCATCTTGGTTGACCCCGGCCACGACCAGAAGGGGCGGCAGGGTGTTCGGATTAGCCGGGTCGATGAACTCGCCCGGGTCTTCCACGTTCACCGGGGTGTCGTAGTCCATGAAGTCGACCATCACGTCGCTCCAGCCTGCCGGCGTCACATACGCCGGCGCGGTCTCGATGCGCAGCGGCAGCGGCTGGTCACCGCTCGCCACGTAGAGCGAGGTGTTGGCATCGCCCAGCTTGACGGCCTCGATGCCGCGCACGGTGGTCTCCTCCTGTACCCGGAGCCTGGGGCTCCTGTCCATGGGTTGGGCGGCGAGCGCCTTGGGGCTGATGAAGTCCTGGAAGTCGCGCACCATCTGCCGATCGCTCAGCAGCAGCCAGCGCGAGCCCATGAAGGCCGCGGTGCGCTCGTCGACCTGCGCCGCGATGAAATCGTGGCCGCGGACGAATACGCGCTCCGCATCCACGATCAGCTCTACCGAGTAGCCGTTCAATCCGGCTGTCCCCTGGGCCCGATTGGGCCTGGAGACCGCCAGGTCGAAGGTGTAGACCTTGCCGCCGGAGGTGAACCGGCCGTTGAGTCGCACTGAGCCCGCGCCCTGGTAGGTACGCATGGCCGCCGCTGCCAGCGATTGCGCCCTGTCATCCCTTCCGCCGCAAGCGGCCAACAGCACGATGGCCACCATCAGGCCGAGGACCGTCGACCGCACGACGCTCGCCCAACCCACCGCTCCGATGCGCTCCCTCCCCGCGTTTCAGCGATCGTACTCTGTTGCCGAATACACGCTCTCGCCAGATCCTGTAGAGTTCCGTGCAATGGGTTCGAACGTTCACGGAAACGGCAGGGTTTGGGCATGAGCGTCGCGGCGCCGGAGGCGGTCCGGCCCGAGCAGACACCGGAAGCCGGAGTGCGAGCATTCTCCTGGGAGGCATTCCTCTCCACCTACTTCCCCGCCATGCTGCTGGCCCTTGGCACCGGCATGGCGCTGCCGGCCATTCCCATCCTGGCCAAGTCGTTCGACGTGAGCTTCGGGCTGGCCAGCTTCGTCATCACCTCGTTCCTCATCGGTGGGTTGGTGGGCAGCCTGCCGACGGGCTGGCTGATCGATCGCATCGGCCGGCGCCCCATCCTGATTGCCGGACCGCTGATGACCGCCGTGGTGGCGCTGCTGGTACTGACGGCGCAGACCTTCCCGCAGCTGCTGGTGTATCGCTTCATCGACGGCTGGGCTGCGCAGATGTGGCTCCTGGCGAGACTGGCAGGCATCTCCCAGCGCGCTGGGGCCAACCAGCGCGGCCGCCAGGTGAGCTGGATGTACGGCATGGACAGCGTGGGCCGGCTTTCGGGACCGCTGGTAGGGGGCTTCATCGCCGCGGCCTGGGGACCGCGCAGCCCCTTCGCCGGCTATGCGCTGCTGGCGCTCGCGGCGCTCATCCCAAGCATCATCTTCAACAGGCAGGACGCCTCCCAGCAGGCGCGGAAGGTGGCTGAGGAGTCCTCGGGCCCGCGCCCCACTATCCCCCAGATCGTGCTGCCGCGGCTGCCATTCTTTGGTGTCGCGCTGTTCTCGGCCATCGCGCGCGGGCCGATCTTCGCCGGCATGCTGCACCTGTACGCGGCCTTCGCCTACGACCTCGAGGCCCAGACCATTGGCGTCCTGGCCACGACCGCCAGCGCCATCACCCTGCCGATTGGCTTCACTGCCGGCTACATGATGGACCGCTTCGGTCGCAAGATGACCATGGTGCCGGGCTTCTCGGGCGTGGCCGTGACCATGCTGCTGTTGGCGGCGACCGCTTTCATGCACGTTCCCTTCGTGTGGTACGTCCCGGCCTTTCTGCTGGCTGTCACCGCGCAGGGCCTCACCGGCAGCTCAGTGCAGACGGTCGGGGCCGACGTGGCACCGCCCAACGCGCGTGGCACGTTTCTGGGGCTGTGGCGCTTCACGGCGCAGATCGGCACGTCGCTCAGCCCCATCGTGTTCGCCTTTCTGGCAGACAAGAGCGGCTACGGCTACTCGTTCATCTTCATCTCGCTGGCCGCGTTCGTGGTGGCCTACCTGCTGGTGGTCCACATTCCCGAGACCTCGCGCCAGCCGGTGCCCGCCTGAGGATCTGCTCTCCAGGCCGAGATTCGGCTCATTCGTTTAGCCTGCCGACAGCTCCTTGCGGACCTGCTCGAACAGCGCCGGGTAGGTGTTCACCGTGTAATCCCAGCTGTAGGTGTCCAGGTAATCGACACCTGGCTTCGGGATCACGTAGCTCGGGACCCAGTCGTTCTTGACCGTAGTCAACGGACTGACCATCTGCGTCGCTTTATCGTACGCTCCCTGGCCGTGCGCCATGGCCATCCAGTTGACGAACAGCTGCGCCGCGTTGGGGTGAGGTGACTCTTTGACCACGGCCATGAGCCCCGTCGCTCCCGTGAGGTAGCCGGGCGCGTCCTTGAGCTCCGGGATCTCCGACACCGGCAGCCCATCGGCCTTCAGCTGTTCGATGTTCGAGGCCGTCATGGTGACCGCGATGGCGTAATTGCCGCGTCCAATCCAGTCGGCCAGCTGCCGCACGTCCTGGGTGCGAACGGTCTGCTGGTCGAGGAATAGCTTCTTCACGAAGTCGGCGCCCAGCTTGAGCTGGAAGTAGGCAGCGTGCTGGGCTCCCGAGCCATTGATGGTCGGATCGAAGCCGGCGATCTTGCCCCTGTATTCCGGCTTCAGCAGATCGCTTGCCCGGGTGAAATCGCTCGTCTTCAGCAGCTTGGTGTTGATCGCGGTCGTGCCCGTGACCCCGTTGCTGATCCTGAGGATGTACTGGCCTTCGGGATCCATGAACCAGGGCTTGCCAACCGACCAGTTGGCTCCGTTCAGCGCATCGGGATGGATCAGCAGCGGCCGCAAAGGGGCGATCAGCTTGTCGCCGTAGAAGGACAGGTACATGGTGTCGGCGCCGCCAATGACCACGTCCACGGTGTGCAGGCCCGAGCTCTGCTCCAGCTTGAGCCGGCTTACCATCTGAGTCGATGGTCCCGAGATGACCTCCACGTCGATGCCGAAGTCCTGCTTGAAGGCCGGCACGATCGAATCTCGCGCCTGCTGGCCGCTGGCTGCCCCGATGGACAGCGTGACCTTGCCCTCGCTCTTGGCGGCGGCCACCAGCTTGTCCCAATCCGCCCCAGGCTTGGCCGCCGCGGAGGACGATGCGCCCCCGCTCGCGGGCTGAGCCGCCGCGGCCTGCGACGCGCTTCCGCTGGGGGGCTGGGCCACGGGACCGCCTGGCGCCGGCTGAGCTGTCCCGCCGCAGGCCGCCAGCAGCGCTGCGCCAACCGCCATTGGGAGCAATCGTCGGAGTGTCATGCGCACACTATGCACATCCCAGCTCTCGCTGGCAACCGCAATCCCCGCATCGCTGTCCCCTTGAACGTCGAGCGAAGCGCCCGGTGGTGTCGCGGCGCCTTACAACAGCAGCGAACGACCACTCCCCGCGGACGTCACTCTGGCGCGAACGGCGGCGGCCCTGACGGACCGACCTCAGGAGCGTTGACGTACGCGAAATTGCCGGTGATGGGGTCGCGGACGTACAGTCGGGTGCCGATCTGCGGCTCCATCACCTGGAGGTAGCTGAACTGCGGCTTGGTGCCGAACACCTGGGCATTGGTGGTGTCGAAGCTGGACAGCTCGTTGGCGCTGAGGGGCAGGGTTTGGACCCATTCCACGGGGTTGGTGACCACGGCGAAGACCTGGCTGACTGCCTGCAGCTTGAAGGAGATCAGCTGGTTGGTGGTATCCAGGGTCACGTTCGACGGCGGCGCGATGATCAGCGTGCCGACGGGGAAGTGGTTGGGGTTCATGATGTCCGGCGTGGTGGCGTCCACGAAGTAGCCCAGCGTCAGGTTGTTGGCCTGGCCGCTGGCCTGGCCTACGTCGGCCGAGTTGTACTTGACGGTGAGGGTGATCGGGTTCTGGAAGGTAGTCACCTGGTTGCCGGCGTCGTCGGTCATCTTCACGTTGATGAGCGTGCCGTTGGGGCTGTACTGCGCCGGGCCGCCGGGGATGGGCAGGCCGGCGCCCGATTGTGGTTGAACACTGATGCTCATGCTGCCGGGCAGGTTGGGCTGCGGCGCCACCGAGAAGCCCACGCTGCCGGCCAGCACATCACCACCGTTGGCCCAGGGAATGGTAGCGGCGCTCTGCACCACCCCGCCGCCCGTGAGCGTATTCGTCGGATTGGAGGCAATGGTGCCCAACGGATTGGCCGGCGTCCCCGGAGCCGAGCCCGGTTCCTGGTTCGTGGCTGGGGGCGGAGGAGGTGGCGTTCCACCGCCACCGCTTGGTGGTGGTGGAGGTGGGTTCACCACCTGAGTCAGAGCAGCTGACGTGCTGCCCGCGTCCACGCTGTCACCGCCGTAGACGGCGGTGAACGGATGGCTGCCGATGCTCAACGTGGACGTGCCAAAGGTTGCCGAGCCTGCCGCCAGCGTGCCCGTGCCCATGGTTGCGCTGCCGTCCTTGAAGGTGACGATGCCGGTTGGCACCGCGCACGAGCAGGTAGTGGTCACGGTGACGGCCGCGGTGAAGGTCACGCTCTGGCCGGTGATCGACGGATTGGAAGACGACGTCAGCGTCGTCGACGTCGCGGCCAGGTTGGTGAACTGGTCGGCTGCACTGGTAGCGCTGGTCCCGCCGACGGTGGTCACCGTCACGTCCACGGCTCCGGGCGTGCCGCCGGGACTGGTCGCGCTGATCTGAGTAGGAGTGGAGACGGTGTAGGTGCCGGTGGCCACGCTGCCGAACTTGACGGCGCTGGCGCCGCTGAAGTTCGTGCCATTGATGGTCACGCTGGTGCCCCCGGCCGCCGGCCCGGACGTCGGGCTGATGGAGGTAACGGTAGGCGCCGCCACGTAGGTGAACTGATCGGCGGTGCTGGTGGCGCTCGTGCCGCCACCGGTGGTGATGGTGACGTCGACCGTGCCCGCCGAAACGGCCGGGCTGGTGGCAGTGACCTGGGTGGCGCTGTTGACGGTGAAGCTGGAGGCGGCGTGCGTACCGAAGCTCACGGCCGTGGCGCCGGTGAGGTTCGTCCCGGTGATGGTGACCGTGGTCCCGCCGCCGAGCGGGCCGGAGGCCGGGCTGACGGCGCTCACGGTGGGTGGCGGCACGACGGTGAGGGTGGCGGTGTTGGACGTGGTCCCGGTGCCGCCGTTAGCCGCGGAGACAGCGCCGCTGGTGTTGCCGTACGAGCCGGCCGTGCTGCTGCTGACGTTGACGGCCACGCTGCAGCTGGAGCCGCTGGCCACCGATCCGCCAGCCAGGCTGAGGCTGCCCGAGCCGGCCACGCCGGTGGCCGTCCCGCCGCAGGTAGTGCTGAGCCCGTTGGGGGTGGCAATCACCAGGTTGGTTGGGAACGTATCGCTGAAGGCCACGCCGGTGAGGGCCACGGTGTTGGTGCCCGGGTTGGCAATGGTGATAGTCAGGGTGGAGACGCCGTTGACGGCGCTGCTCGTTGGGCTGAAGGCTTTGGTGATGGTTGGTGGGGCGACCACGGCAATCGAAGTGGTGTTGGAGGTGGTGCCGCTACCGCCTTCCGTCGACGAGATGGCGCCGGTGGTGTTGCTCTGGGCGCCGGCGGCGCTGCCGGTGACGTTGACCACCAGCGTGCAGCTGGTGCTGCCGGCCAGGCTGAGAGCCGACAGGCTCACGCTGGCGCTCCCAGCCGCGGCCGTCGGCGTGCCGCCGCAGGTGCCGCCCAGCCCGTTGGGCGTGGAGATCACCAAGCCGGCCGGCAGGGTATCGCTGAAGCCGATGCCGTTGACCGTGGTTCCGCTGTTGGGATTGGCGATGGTGAAGGTCAGTGTGGTCGAGCCGTTGAGCGGGATGGAGGTGGCCCCGAAGGCTTTGCTGATCGTGGGCGGGGAAACGACGGTGAGGCTGGCTGTGCCGGCGCCGCCCGAGCCGCCCTCGTTGGAGGTGGCGGTGACGGAGTTGTTCTTGGTCCCGGCCGTGCTGCCGGTCACGTTGACCACCACGGTGCAGCTTGCGCCGGCGGTCAGTGTCGCGCCGGACAGGCTGACGCTGGTCGCGCCCCCCGTGGCGGTGATGGTGCCATTGCCTGCGCAGGTGCCGGTGACCCCCGGCGTTGAGGCGACCCCCAGGCCGGAGGGAAGGGTATCGGTGAAGCCTATCCCCGTCAGGGCCATCGTGTTGGTGCCGGGATTGGTCACGGTGAAGGTCAGGGTGGTCGACCCGTTGAGCGCAATCGTGCTGGCGCCGAAAGCCTCGGCGATAGTTGGCGGCGTGGCGACCGACAGGGTGGCCGTGTTGGAGGTGGTGCCGGTGCCGCCGTTGGTGGAGGACACGGCGCCAGTGGTGTTGCTGTAGGAGCCTGGCGTGCCGGAGGTGACGTTGACCGTCACGGTGCAGGTCGAGCCGGCAGCCAGAGAGGTGCCGCCCGCGAGGCTGAGGCTGCCCGAGCCGGCCACGCCGGTGGCCGTGCCGCCGCAGCTACTGCTGAGCCCGTTGGGCGTGGCGACCACGAGATTGGTTGGGAAGGTGTCGGTGAAGGCCAGGCCGGTGAGCGCCGCCGTGTTTGTTCCCGGATTGGCGACGGTGATGGTCAGCGTGGTGGTGCCATTGACGGCGATACCTGTGGCGCCGAAGGCCTTGCTGATGGTGGGCGGCGCGACCACGGTCAGCGAGACGGTATTCGAGGTGGCGCCGGTTCCGCCCTCGGTGGAGGAGATGGCGCCGGTGGTGTTGCTGTAGGAGGCGGCGGCGCCGGAGGTGACGTTGACCACCAGCGTGCAGGAGCCGCTGGCGCCGAGGGTGGCGCCGGACAGGCTGATGCTCGAGCCGCCGCCGGTAGCGCTGATGGTGCCGTTGCCGACGCAGGTGCCGCCCAGGCCATTGGGTGTGGCCACTACCAGGTTGGTGGGCAGGCTGTCGGACACGGCGATGGCGTTGAGCGTGGTGCCCGTGTTGGGATTGGTGATGGTCAGGGTGAGGGTGGTGGAGCCGTTGAGGGGAATGGAGGAGGCGCCGAAGGCGGCGCTCACGGTCGGCGG
>Ga0070741_10016111_pt1 | contig 12542 bp, 18 predicted proteins | sample Coa_R1_4_FD_66440 | JGI IMG/M metagenome (GOLD analysis project Ga0070741, IMG submission 66440) | Surface soil microbial communities from Centralia Pennsylvania, which are recovering from an underground coalmine fire - Coalmine... | ecosystem: Environmental > Terrestrial > Soil > Unclassified ...
CCAAGCGTCCCGGATCTTGAAGTGCACCGGCCAGCACGCCGCCGCACACATAGTCCGGGAGCCCAACCTTTGCGCCGAGCCTGCCGGCCAGTGAATCCTCGTACGGACCAGCCGGGTGCGCGAGGCCCACGCAGACCCGGAGGAACTCGTAGTCATGGGGCTTGAACTCAACCCCAAGCAGCCCGTACAGGATCCGCCCGCCCGTAGGCAGCATGACCTCATAGGCGGCGCGCTGCGTTTCCTGGCAGAACGATGGACCGGGGTTGTTCCAGTAGCTATCGACGATCCCAATAGGCGTCACTTCAGCGGCCGGCGGCACCTCACCCACCCACGCCCGACCGCGTCGCCCCGTGCCCCGGTTCAACTGGTAGACGGTCATTCCCACAGTGTTGCCGTCGCAGTAGGAGCCGAGCCGAAATGCCGGGGAGCCAGGCCGTCCGGGGGCCGCCGTCTTGGGCGCCTGACGCCGGGTGACCCCCGCCGTCCGAAAACGGCACTTCAAGTGCTTCACGTGGGACGGGTGCCGAGGCCGGCTACTTGTCTCAGCGCCTGGATGACAGGCGGGTCCTCGCGGCCGCTGCTCAGCCACTTCGGTGAGGTTGGAACCTCGACGCGGATACGACGGCCGCGCCGGGTGACCAGTTCTGGACATTGCCAACCGAGGAAGCCGCCGGGCTTCAGCGCCACCCCGGTGATATCGGCGCCCGACAATCGATGATCGCGGACGATTCCCCGGACGACGACACGATCGTCGTATACGTCAAGACCGGATCGCCAGAACCGGACCGCAAGGGTCGCTTCCAACACCACCAGGCCCAGCGCTACCAGGTCGCCCGCTGCATTCACCTGCCGGTCCGTGAGGATGACCGTCGCGACGATGACGGCGAGAAGGCTCAAGAGCTCCGCGAGGAATCGGTTGTTTCGCGAGCGGAACGAACGAGCCACCCCCTAATCGTGCCAGGGACGGGCTTGTCGGACGCCACCTCGGAAAAGCCCTCACCTACGGCACCTGGCGGATGGGCGGTATATCCCACGGAAGTGGGCGACAAGGGGGTGGCAAAGCCGGCCCCTCGGGCGTCTTCTGCCAGCTTGAGGGTGTTGAGCCGCGCGCTCGAGCTGCCCGGCGACGTCAAACTTGATCTCATGCACGAGGTCGAGGTGGAGGCCGACGGCCTTCACCTGAAGAGTCGATTCCATAGTCGGCTTCTCGCCTGGGACGAGATCGCCAGCATCCACCTGGTGGAGCGACGAGAAAGCGCGCCGACAAGCAAGGTGATCGCGTCGCCCGGCGTCGTCATGCTGACGTCCGTGCTCGCCGCATTGCACTCTGGCGAGATGATCGTCCTTCGAGAGTCCTACTCGCAGTACCACGGTCCCGACCAAGACCTTCGAGCGTGGGCTGGCGAGTTGAAGAAGCTGCTCAGGGCGTCCCGAGAGAACCGTCGCCGCAGCGGCCCATAGCACCCTCGAATGTTCGCTTCACTTCAGTCACTCTGGTAACGCAACCGCCCGGCATCGGCACGTCTGACTCAGGTGGGGCGAGGGAGGTCTGCCAGCTCGCCCCTCCGCCACAAACGGATGTAGTGCTTAACAGGGTGGGCGGAGCCGGCCATGGCCACCCGAGCCGTCTTTCGGTCGACGAGGTAAGGACCGCCGCCGGCGTAGGTGTCATCGGAGGACCGGCTCCCCTCCCAGTGGCGGCGGTTCACCCATGAGATGGCCCAACCCCACTCGAACTCTGCGACCGTCGTAATGACCCACTCGTCGTCACGAGGTGGCTCCTTCGCGGCGAGGTACTGCTGAACGAGTTCCCGGGCTTCCTGTTCATCCAGGTCCCACGACATGGCGTCATCATGGCCCATCCTCGCCCCGTGACCCGCCCGAAAATGCCGGTTACAGGGGCGGGCATTTTCGTCACAAATGCCACACCAGGAGACTTCTTCCCCGGCGGCCGAGGCGCGGTCGCCGAGAGGGGGTTTCCGATGGCAGAGGCCGAGCTGGTGGCTCCTGGACGTCCGCTTTTCGACGAGGCCCGCCTGGCGGTGGCCGGGTTCTTGGCCCGGTACTCCGATCCCACGCGCACGAGTTATGCCGGTGATCTTCGAGCCTTCTTCGCCTGGTGTGAACGGGCCGGGCTCCCGATCTTCGAGGCTCGCCGACCGCACATCGAGCTCTACGCCCGCATGCTCGAAGAGTCGGGCCTGGCCCGGGCGACCATCGGGCGGCGACTGTCGACGCTGGCCGGCTTCTACCGCTTCGCCGTCATCGACGGCATCCTGGAGCACTCCCCGGCCGAGTACGTTCGCCGGCCCCGGGTCGACACCGAGTCGACCACGCTCGGGCTCGACCGGATGGAACTCGGCGCCTTCATCGCCCAGGGTGCCGCCAGCCGCCCGACCGACCACGCCCTGGCCTGTCTCCTCGGCCTCCTGGGGCTGCGTGTCTCGGAAGCGTGCGGAATCGACATCGAGCACATCTCCACCGAACGCGGCCACCGGACCGTCACCGTCCTCGGCAAGGGCCACAAGCTTGCCGTCATCCCGATGCCGCCCCGGTGGCCCGGGCCGTCGACCAGGCGTGCGACGACCGCCTCGCCGGCGCGGTCCTTCTCTCTCGGTCCGGCCGGAGGATGGACCGCCACGCCGCCACCCGCATCGTCAATCGACTGGCCAAGCGAGCGGGGATCACCAAGCACATCTCCCCTCACTCGCTCCGCCACTCGTTCATCACCGCCGCCCTGGACGCCGGGGTCCCCCTGCGTGACGTCCAGATCGCCGCCCGCCACGCCGACCCCCGGACCACGACCCGATACGACAGAGCCCGCCACAACCTCGACCGGCACGCCTCCTACGTCGTGACCGCCTTCATCGCCGGCGCCGCATAGGGCAAATCCCCGGCCGGCTGGCACCGGGCCGCCCATTCAGCGGCAGGCCGTAGCCGATCGCGCTCTGGGGCCAGTGTGACCATTGTGGCGACGGGGCCTGCCCCTGTAACCGGCATTTCCGATCGGGGCGCCACCGGGGATAATCGTCGCTGTGGGGATTTCTGTGCGCCGGCGGTGGGTCGTGTTACTGGCGGTCGTCGGCGGAGCCGTTCTCTCAGGGATCTGGGTCGCGGAAGACGGACATTCAAACCTGCCAGTCTGCGAAGGCGGGCACCGCGGCGGTTCGAAGCCATGCACATTCCCATGCGACCTGGTCCCCGTCGGATGGCCGAAGGGAAAGCCCTGCGTCTACGACCCCACCGGCACGCCGCCGACCACTTCGCAGTACTCCAACTCCACGCCTCCGACCACCGCTCCCGGTTCGTGATCGCCTGCCGTCCCACCACCCGCCGCGAACTGACTTATCGATCCGGGGCGGGCCGATCCCTACCGGGAGGTGCCGATGCCGATCGGGTCCAGTGGTGTTGCTGTTGGCCGGGGGGCTCTTCCGTGCCACGCTCAGGGACAGGGGTTTGGCGCGCCCGGCTTCTGGATGAGGGCGACGCCGCCGCCGCCGTTCGTGCAGTACGGGGCGGAGGACAGGACGATAGGCGGGCCATTCGATTCCAGGATGGGGTCGATCATGGAGATTTTGCCGGACATGCCGGACGACACGCTCACCGCCGTGTAGCTGTCTTCGGACTGCTCGCCGGCCCAGGTGTAGAAGTGCAGCCACTGGCCTTGGCACGGGTTCGAGAACCAGCTAGCCCAGCGGTGCGGGTTGACGACAAAGCTGCCGCCGGCGGTAACGTCGCCGTGAGCCACCCAGTACGGGTGCGTCGGGCTGTAGCCGAGGACTGCGGCCTTGTGCCCGGTGGCGCAGGGGACCGTCACTCGGACCCAGTCCTTCGAGGAGGCCGCGCCGGCGGGAACGGCCAGGGCGGCGACCGTGGCGGCGGCGACGGCGAGGGCGGCGACGGGCTTCTTCATGTGGGCTCCGGTTTGAGGTGGCCGTGTCGGGCGGGGGGCTTCGTCGTGCCTGGCGTCAGCACTCGGGGACCACGACGCCGTTGAGGTACACCTCCTCAGGACCGCCGCCGCAGGTTTGTGGGGCGGGTACGAGTCCGCCCCAGTATTCGAGGTCGATCTCTCCCTTGTGGTGCGGGCCGTACTGCACGAGGCTGCAGTCGCTCTGGCTGTCGGGCTGGCACCAGGAGAAGTCGAGCCAATCGGTTGCGCAGGGGTTCGTGTACCAGCTCTTCTGGAGGGTGTCGCCCCGCCACTTCTGCGTGACGGTGGCGGACTTGTGGCCGGTGGCGCAGGGCAGCGTCTGGTGTAACCAGGTGGTCTTCGGCTTGGTGGTGGCGGCGCCGGCGGGTACCGCCAGGGCGGCCAGGGCGGCGGCGGCGATGAGGGCGCCCGAAAGGGGACGACGAAGGTTCACGGCGAGGGGGCTCCTGGGGAGAGGGGGGTGACGACAGGTTCGCCCCGTTCTTCGCCGCTACCTGCACATTGTCACGCAGCGGGACATTGCGGTCTGGCTGCATCTGCACAAGTGGCGCGAAGTGCCGATCGGGCTCGGGTCGATGGCGGGCCGTATCGCTCGTGGAGCGGGGACTTCTAGTTTGGGATGCTGGGAGGATGCCTCTACCGGATGGAAGGGAACTGCACCGGCTGCTCCGCGACGGTCTCACTGAAACCATGGCCCAGTCTGGGTGGGTAGTCGATCTCGCCGAGGACACGGAACCGGGTGGATGGATGGTCGGTGCCTTTCGGGTCCCGATCGGGGAGGAGTTCGCGGCGGCGGTGCAGTTTGAGCTCAGTACGCCCAGCCGCTATTCGCACTTGCCTTTGGAGGTGACCGGAGTAGTCGGGGTTTCCTACGAACGGGCCTACCGCCTGTGGCCGGTCGTGTGGGACGGCGAGCAGTACGAGTTGGCCGTGGAGCTGGCCGATCTGGTCGATGCGACCCCTCCGCTGACGGCGAAGGTCTCCACGCCGTCGGACGTGAGGCGTGCCGTCACCCTGTTGGCGAGGCCGGTGTTGGCCCATGCCGTGGAGTGGGCGGGTCGCTACGCCACCGTGGACGCGGTGCTCGATGCCTGTCAGCACGATCCGATTTTCGCTGACCGGCAGAGGATGGTTGTTCCGGTCGTTCTGGCGGCGGCCGGCAGGCATGATGAGGCCCGATCCGCCCTGGCGAGCTATTTCGCCGTGCAGGATCCGCGAACGGAAGGTCGTGAGTACCGCCGCTTCGCCTACCAGCTCAACCGTTGGCTCGACTCGGGCGCGGAACTTCCCCCTCCCCCGAGGGGGCCTGTCGGCGAACCGCTCCCCTTTGATCCCGAAGCGCCACCGAGGAAGACCCGTGAGCAGCGGGAAGCCGAGCGCGACGCGTTCCGCCAGGCAGTCGACGCCGTCCGGCACGACGGTGGACACAAGACCCGCGACGAACTCCGTGCGATGCTCCAAGGCGAGTTCACCAGCCGTGAGGTCGTTCTGGACGACCCCCTGGAGCTGGAAATGGCTCTCGATGCGGTCGAGGCCGGCGACTCCCGGTCCGCCCGGCGACGCCTCGGCTTCGACCTCCTCAAGACCGTCGTCGGCGGCATCGTCCAGGCCGTTCGCAGCCGCGAGGCGCCGCCCATACCAACCTGGCTGGAGCCGCCGCCTCACGCCGCGCACCGTGTCTGGCTCGACCCACGACGCTGGGTCACCATCACACCCGATCCCGGAGTCGAACCGTTCCTCCAGCGGGTGTTCGATGCGATCCCGACACGAATCCTCGACAGCGTGCACGTCGACGCCTGGCTCCAGCAGGATCCCGAACCCGGCGCCGCCGGATCCCGAATCGGCGTTCAGATCGGCACCCATCGCGTGGGAACCATCAAAGGAACTGACCAGGCCCGGTACGAGCCCACGATGGAACTCGCCGCTCGTCGCGCCGAGCAGCCACTCGTCGAAGCCCGAATCACCCGCCTCCGCGACGGCGGATGGCTACTCGCTCTCGGCACCCCGGCCCTACCCCACCACACCCCGCCGGCCACCGAGTAGGACGAGCGTGACTTCAGGCGTCGGTTGTCCGACCATCGCGCTCTCGACCAGGACCGGCACTCCGCCACCCTTCGCCAGAACCGGACGGCCGATCTTGAAGTGCCGTTCGTGCTCGCGGTCGGCACAGCCGTGAAGGGCGGCCGGCCAGATCGTCCGGCGGCTTCTCCGCTACCCCTCGGCACCCGCTGGGCGGAGTCGTGTCAAGTTGTCTGCGTCCCGGGTCGGGGAGGCGACGAAGAAGATTTCGGTGTCATCGTCGGTGGTCTCGACGACGAGGATCGGGAATGGCGGGGCGTTCCCGTATGGCTTGACCTGCCCGGGACGGATATCGGCGACTCCGGCCCAGGGGTGCTCCCATCTGGTGCGCCCGATTCCCAACGGTGCTGAGGGCACGAACAGCAGCCGGTGGGTAGTGGCGAACAGAACACCCGGCCCGTCGAGAGGGCGGTCTGAATGGTTCGCTCGCAGCTCCGCGAGCAGTTTCTCGCCCTCGGCGAGATCGACCGAGTCGATGCTCGGGAGGGGCTCAGTGTTCAACGGATGGCCGAGCGGCAGCCATTCCGGATCCCAGGTCCCATCGGCCCGAGACAGCCGCTCCAGCCCCCGGCCGGCGACCCGCGTCCGCCTGATCGGACCGCCGGTGTCCAGCCTGACCATCCACGCCCGTCGCCACAGCAACCGCGCCGGGCGTTCAATCACCCCAGTGGTTCCCGCGAGGGGCGGCATCGTGACGATCACGCGATCGCCCACCGCCACCCGGTCGGACGCCGACCACGACCACTCCTTGCCCACGCTCACAGTCTCCCGCATCGCTCCCGCCATGGGATGGGCCCGGAACGTGCCTCGTTCTCAGACGGGTCCGAGACCCCCGACGCCGGGGACCGATAGCGCGTAACGCCAGATCCTGCGCTCACCCGCCGGCTGGCGCCCGGGATCTGCGATTATGGGTGCTTCGAGTGCGTCCGGGCCCACCCGCACATCCGGCAGCGCTATCCATGCCGGCGAAGCGGGTATGGCCGGCGCCGACGCGACTGTCCTCGTGGCGTCGAGAGCTACGATTAGGCGGTGAGCAAGACTCTGATGAACGTGCTCCGAGCAGCCGTTTGTCTCGCAGTAGCAGCCAGTTGTTCCAGCAACGCGAACTCTGCGGGGCCGAAGGTCGAGCCCACTATCGGCCCCCGCACCCCAGCCTCGCTCCCGTCCACGTTTGGTCTTGCTGCAGGGTCGGGTCGCGTTGCTGGGCACCTAGGCCCCGGTCGCCCCGGCGAGAACGGAGCGGTCCCCGCCGTCGTGCTGACCTTCAGCAACGGCCACGGTGCGGTCAACACGACAGTTCACGATGGCGCATACTCCGTCGACCTGGCGGCCGACACCTGGGATGTCCACTCGGATGACCACAACGTCTGCGCGACTGGCCTGCGCGTGACCGCCGGGGCCTCCCAAAGCGCCGACCTCATCTGGCCTTTTGGCTCCTGCCAAGACCTTTCAGGGCAACCGCCGCCTCCGAAGTAGCCGAGCCGAGGTCTACGCCGGATCGATCGGCGCCGAGCAGTACGACGCGGCCGACGGTGAATAAGTTTCGTACAGCGAGGCGCACCGGGGGCACCGGAGGAGAAGCGACCCCTCTGCCTCGCTGCTCGCGATCTGCTCGACGCGTCCGAAGAAGCGGTTCTGATCGTCGGCGCAGTAGTCACAACCGAACTCGTCATCCACGGCCATCAGGATCGCGCTTCGCGTGCTGTCGCGTACGTGCCTGATGGAGGATCCAGGCATGAGCCCGACGGGGTGGCCACAGTGGAAGTCTGACTCAATTACCCACCGCGCGTCCGCCATTTGAGAGAAGATCCTGACCATGCCGACATCTCCCGAGGCCAACCAGATAGTCGGTCGGCGCTGGACCTACGCCCCTCCACCATGGCGCATGTTCGAGGCTCTCACTGACGAACTCGATCGGTGGCTCGAGCTACTCACAGGCGAGATCAAGCCCCAAGTTGCGCGGGCCATCCGTCCGCGCCTGGTGGTGTTCCGCCCGTGGCTCGACAAGCTGATTGACTCCGTCGAAGTTCACATCACCGAGGACGGCGGAGAGGGCTCGGCCGTGCGAATACTTGCCAACGCAAACGTTCCCACCCTCGCTGACGAAGAGCGGCGTTGGACGCGCTATCGACTCGGGACGGTCTTCGGATCGGCCCTCCGAGAGTGGGTAGACGAGCCCCACCACTGACTCTGAGCCGACGAAGAAGGTGCCGATTCCGCTCGCCTGGCCGGTGAGCCAGACTTTCCCCGTGCCGAAGCGTGACGAGACCTCAGCGGCGGTGGTCGAGGCGGCCCGCCAGTTGTTCGCCCGGTGGGCACCGCGGGGCAAGGACGCGGGCCTGATCATCACCGTGAACGCGATGGATCGGCTCGTTTGGCGTCGTTGGCGGGTCGTGGAAGGGCTGGACGTTCGCGTGGCATGCCGCCGCAGGCCGCCGCCGGAGGGTCTCGTGCTTGGCGGCCATCGAGCCCTTCGCTTCCCCGTCCGCGAGCGTCGACCGTTCTCCACCGACTGGGCGATGGTTGAAGACCTCGACTCCGCCGTCGGCAAGATCGAACGTCAACTGACGAAATGGGCTGCCCGGTGAGTCATTCGGGCGTCCTAAGCTCTCGCCGACCCGCCGAAAGGAGGGAGCCGATCCTTCGCGCCTTGCCCCACCACCTGCCAGCATGGAAGGCCGGACCCCGGAGGGCAGCATGAGCTTCAGCGCCGGGTCGTGCGAAGAGTGCGGCCAGCCGACCAAAGAGCGGAGCGAGACGGCCACGGGCGACCTCGTTTGCCAGAAGTGTTCAGACGGCATCATCGCCGCCAGCGCAGCCGTGATCGGGGGCGGTGGGGCCGGCCAGGCTGTCGCGACACGCGGATGGCGCTCGTAGTTCGGATCCCTGCCGGTAATCCGTCCGGGGGAGCGCAAAGTGCCGTTGGCGGGCAAGTCGCCGATGGCGGAGATGCTGAAGCGGTGCCCTTGCCGAAGTCCCTGTGCTGATGGCATTAGGCCGGCGTCATGGCGGATCATATGGTGGTGGACGCTCCGGTCATTCTCCTGGTCACGGTCGTTGTGTTGTGGAGCGCTCTGCGTCGCCGCAAGGCCCTGGTCACGGTCGGGGTCCCCGCCGGCGATGTGGCTCTCGACACGGCGGCCTTCCTCATATACGTCGCTGCATGGGCCGTCAGCTACAGGGTGGCCGGTTGGGGCTTTGCGACGGTGATCGGCCTGGCCCTAACACCTCTGGTCCTCGCTCTTCGATACTGTCGGCCGGCCCTCCGGACCGGGTATCGGAACCTCCGGGTTCAGATGACCTCCGCCCGCAAAGAACTGGCCCGCCAAAGGTCTGAGAGGCTCGACCCGCTCGCCCGGCAGGTGTGGACCTGGCGCTCCGGTATCGACGGGTCCCGGCTCAGCGAACGGGAGGTCGCTGAGCGCCTTGGTCTGCCCCGGCACCAGATCCGGGCCATCTACGCCAAGGCCATGAGCGAGGTCGAACGGCCGATCTGACGGCAGGCCGTGCTCGCACTTGAAGTGCCGATCTAGTTCGGCTGCCGTCGCGGGCGAAGACCTGGGAGGCTATGGCCATGATCGGCCCAGACGACAGCGTGCTGTTGATTGTGGAGGATGCGTTCGGATACCAGGCGAAGCGCCTCCGTGATCGGACGAGGGAAGGGGTCCTTCCTGTCGAGGACGCGCCGACCGCCCAGGACCTCGAGAATCTCCGGATCTCGATGGGCTTCGAACCTGACGGCTTCGATCTCGAGCAGGCGCGGTACCACAAGGTCTGCATCGTCGCGACGGAGGGAAGTCCCGTCAGATACTGGGTGATGTCGTTCTTTGCCGAGACCATGCCGACCCTCGTCGCCGCCGACGGTCTCCACGTGTGCACTCCTCCATTCGACCGGACCCAAGCCGTCGTCATACGGGCGGAGTAGGGACCACGCCGAAGTCCCGACCTGCCCTCCGGGGTCCGCGCAGTGGCAAGCTGTCGAGATGCGCGGGAGGTTTGGGATCTTGCGGATCATCGGACTCGTGCTCGTGGGACTGGTGGGCGTCGTCACGCTCGTTATGACGACAAGCGGCCTCCACGTCACGAAGGGCGACGGTTCCGGGTTATCAAAGACCACGGTGGTGAAGCTCGACGCGGTGCCCGGCCTCCTCGTCATGGCAGTCGGTGTCGGGGCGGCATGGGCCATCGTGCGGAGCGCTCGGTAGGTGCCGATGTAGGAAGTGTTGGCCAGCCTTCGGCCCAGCGGCCCAGCCCTGATATTTCCGGGCGCCGCCGACCGTTCGTGGGCCAACATGGTGGAGTGCGAGACTGGCCGTTGCCTCCGGACGACCCGGCCTATGAGCGGGTCACGAACCCGGAGCGGTTCCTGCCGCTGCATGCGGCGGCCGACGCGCTCGTGGCCCGATTGGAAGCCCAGCATGAGGTGGAACGACGCGACGGCGGCCCGCCGGCCTATCAGGGCGTGATCCGACAGGTGGAGTTGATCCCGGCGACCGGCGCGCCCCTCACCATCTGTTGGGACGACTTCCCGGCGGTGAGCGTCATCTACGGCACCGTTGTGCAGGAGTCGTACCCACAGTGCGGCTGCGACGCCTGCGAGGCCATCGAACAGCCCGACGAACTCATCCAAGAGCTCGAACAAAAGGTCCAAGCGCTGGTCGCCGGACGGTTCAGCGAGCGGGTCGTCAACGACCGGGGCCGAACCGTGCTGGCCTTCCGTTTCCGCTTCGAAGACGGCTCCGAATCAGGTGGAACCCATATCCCCCACGGGCATCCGCGACTCGAGGGCCCACCGACCATCGACTGGCCACCATGGCCGCCACGACAACAACCGTGACACCGGTGGGCGGTACGTGCCGATCAAGCCCGGCCGGCCGGGCTGGTTCTGGCGTTGGCACCTCACCCCTGGGAGCAAGCATTACCGGATGGTCTTCGTGACCGATACTGGTTCCGTGAAGGCACTCGGTTGGGCACTGTTCGCCGGCGGCGTCGGGACCATCGTGGCAGGGGCCGCACGTCAGGTTCGCGGCCGCGGCGCTGTTTCAGTCTCGTCCTCGTGGCGGACCGGCTGGGGACGGAATGCGTTGGTCTATTGGGTCGGCCTCGCGATAGCGATTGCTGGGTCGGTCATCCTCAAGGCCAACGGGTCTTGAGCGAGACGTGGCGTACCTGGTCTGTTTGACGAGCGCGCTGGGGCGGACATGATGGATTCCGTGGCGGACATCGTTGACCCATCGGGTCGAAGGGTCTGGGCGCTCTACTGGCCGGGTGGCCGAATTCTCATGCCGAAACGGGGGACTACGGCCCTCGTCGTAGCTTCGTCCTCGACTGCTGCCGCCACGGCGGCTACGAAGGTCTTGAAGTGGGGGCCGCCGGAGCGGGTGTTACCTGCGGGCGAGGCCGCGGCGAGGTTGGTGCTGTCCCGGAGGTTCCCTTGGCTCCTCCGCCGCGTGCCGGTGGTGTGGGACGAATAGGCGGACCGCCCCGTCGACCCCGCCGTCCACACCGCGGGGCGAGCGCCGGCGCAGACGCCCTTGAGGTGCCGATCCTGCTCGGGTAGTGGGCGGGCCTTAGCGGAGGGCGCCCACTGCCACAACGGGGGCCGCTGGTGGTTTGTCTCCGAGTGATCCGGCGAAGGGTGCGCTGGAGAAGTTGAAGATGCCGCCGTCGGCTCCGACCATGAGGTAGCCGTCGCCGTAGCGGACCATGCCGACGACGGGCTTGTTGAGTTTGGTGTTGCCCATGGAGCCCCGGAAGGGGGCGTCGAAGGCGAAGATGCCGCCGTCGGAGGCGACGAGCCAGTAGCCGTGGCCGTCGCCGTCGGGGACGAGCGATTGGACGGGGGCGTTGAGTTTCTTGCCGCCCATCGATCCGGCGAAGGTGGCGTCGCCGAAGGCGAAGATGCCGCCGTCGGAGGCGACCATGTAGTAGCCCCGGCCCGACGGGGTGGCGACGGAGCCGAGCACCGGCCCGTTGAGCGTGGTGGCGCTCATGTCGCCGAGGAAGGGGGCGTTCCCGAAGGGCAGGACCCGGCCCCGGTTGGTGAAGATCCAATAGCCCTGCCCGGTCGGGGTGGCCGATAGCGACGCGGGCTCCTCGCCCTTGGCCAGCTTGGCCAGGTCGACGTTGCCGAACTGTTTGGCGTCACCGAAGGCCTGGACCGTGCCGTTGCGGTTCAGGATCCAGTAGCCCTTGCCGGTCGGGCTCGGCTCGAGATTCACGGCGCCGGCCGTGCCGTTGCCCAACGCCGGGGCGTCACCAAAGTTGTAGGCATGGCCATCCGAGCCGAGGGCCCAGTACCCGGTTGGGGTTGCGGTGTGGCCGGCCGAGGTGGTGGTGGACGGCGTCGCTTGTGCTGGCGGGTCGGATGGTGGTTGGCCCCCCGCCGACGCCGGGTCTGGGTTGCCGGATGGGGGTGCGGGAGTTGGTTGGGCGGAGTTGAGTTGGACCTCGACGTCGTTGGCCGATCCGAGACCCCGGCTGGTCATGACGTAGACGTCCACCAAGCCGCTTGTCCCCGGTGCTAGGC
>Ga0070741_10016112_pt1 | contig 12541 bp, 7 predicted proteins | sample Coa_R1_4_FD_66440 | JGI IMG/M metagenome (GOLD analysis project Ga0070741, IMG submission 66440) | Surface soil microbial communities from Centralia Pennsylvania, which are recovering from an underground coalmine fire - Coalmine... | ecosystem: Environmental > Terrestrial > Soil > Unclassified ...
GCGCGCCTCGCGTTTCCAAAGCAGCCGGCCATCGGACCGGCTGAAGCAGAGGGTTTGGAGTTTGCCGGCATCGAAGGCGGTCAAAAAAATCCGGTCCTGCCAAATGCAGGGAGACGAAGCGCCGGGCGGCACGGAGGTCTTCCAAAGCTGGTTGGAGCCGGGACCGAACGCTACCGGCGGCTTGGCATCCTCGGAAACGCCCGCGCCATTGGGACCGCGAAACTGCGGCCACCACTGGCCTTGGCCAGCATCGGCGACGGCGCAAGCCAGGCACAGGATGAAGGCGAGGATCATTGCGGCACAGTTTTTCATAGCGATTTCCAGATTTTGATTTGATTTGATGCGGTTGAACAAGCCCGGGGCCTCATCATCAGGCGGTTTGGGGCAATGACAAGCAAAAATGGGCGGGCGAATGGTTTGATGGATGCACGTGATCGGACCCTGCGCATTGCTTTGTGTTGAGCGCTAAAAACCGGTTACACGGTTACATTGTTGTCCATCAGCAACTTAGCCGGTTACAAGTCGGTTACAACCCAGTTACACGGTTACATCGTTGTTAATCAATAACTTACCAGTAAAAGGCGCAGGCGGAAGGGAGATTTAACCACAGAGACACAGAGAGTGGGAATCCCAATTTCCAATATTCAACGTGGTTGCGTTCTGCCTGCTGCTGTCGCTTTCAGATGGAGCGGGTGGGTTGTTGGTGGCTGGGGACTTGGGCAAAAGTAAAATGTTTGGTTGTGCGGTACCGGTTTCGGCTGAGCTGAATGTCAGATGAATTGGGCTTTGCTTCATTTCCCGCCAGAATGCATCATATTTGAGGATGACGACGCCTCCAAAATCTCTTTTTAAGTATGTCTGTCCGGAAAGGATAAGCATACTAAAAGACTTGGAAATTTGCTTTCCCCAACCCGGCACATTCAATGACCCGTTTGAGTTAAGACCGTCGATTGGTGGATTCGATGATGGGAAGCAGATTGAAGGATTTGCGGAGACGGCTCTTCGTCAACGATACCGAAAATACTGTCTTTTAAATGATAATCGATGGACCTCGTTTGAGGAATTCAAGCAGGATGCGATCAGGCACAAGGCTATCGACATCGAAGCCCTTAAAAAGCAAGGCCCCCTTTTTCAGAACCGCATAAACGATGAGCATCTCCGATTAATTGATGCGACGATTGGGATTCTTTGTTTGTCGGAAATCGAAAATGATGTGCTGCTATGGGCGCATTATACCGACTCGCACAAAGGAATGGTGATAGAATTCGATGCAACCCACCCCTTCTTTTCAGTCGCTTTGAATCCCTTATCGGACATTGGCCGTTTGGTGAAAATCAAATACTCGCCGGATAGACCTCGGCTTAATTATCCCTATGATACCGAAGACGGGAGCATATTTTTGATCAAGAGTGAGCAGTGGGGGTATGAGAAGGAATGGCGCTTCATCCAGCGACTTGCGAAACGCACGCGGGAAAAAAAGCTGCCGGATGGAACCACTGTTTATCTCTTCGCTTTGCCACCGGCAGCAATCAAGCGTATTGTGATGGGGTGCAGAATGGAAGACTCCGTTAGACAGTCTCTGATCAATGAGATTAAGAGAAATCCATTTCTTAGTCATGTCGTCGTTGAAAAAGCTGTCAGAGACCCAGACAGGTTTCGACTGGTTTATAAATCCATCCAGCAAGAACCACCCACCGGCATTGAGTTCACCAACTCCACTGACTGAGGGCGATGCGGAGGAATCAACTTTAAACGTCACTGAAACTGTCGTCGAAATAATTCAACTTTTCACATACGGTAAGCGCGTGTAAGCTTGCGTTATGGCATTAGATGAGCAAGAGCAGCAACTCCTAAAGGAACTTTATGGCTTTCTGGAGGACAAACCTCTGGATCCAGCCAGTCCTTATTACGAGCCAATTTACAAGCGAACGGAAGGCGAGGACCCAGTGGCGAAACTCAGGACGCGCATTGAACTGGCAGGCGTGGAAAGCCTGCAATTATTTTCGGGCTTCCGGGGCACAGGCAAAACGACCGAGCTTTACCGGTTACGGAACGATTTAAAGCAAAAAGGTTATCTTGTGCTTTATTCTGATGCGCTTAACTACATCAGCCCTTCAGAAGAAGTGGATATTGTGACAATGTTGATGAGCGTCGCGGGCGCATTTGGAGAAGAATTACAGAAAACACATGGTCCAGATATTATTGGCGAATCCTTTTGGGAGCGCTTCGTCAATTATTTGACCAAAACAACGATTGAGATGCCGGAGATCGCAGCCAAAGCAGAAGTCGGCACTCCTTCAATCGCCAAAGAACTCGTCGGGGACATCAAAGCAGGAGTGGATGTCAAGCTTGCTCTCAAAACCGCTCCCTCTTTCCGGCAGAAATTGGAATCCTTCTTGGCCAACCGGCTTTACGAACTTAAAGCCCAGGTCAATGCTTTCGTAGAGGAAGGTGTTAAACGCCTCCGCAAGAAAAATGGCAATCAAGACTTGCAGATCGTTTTCCTGTTTGACCAATTCGAGCAAGTGCGCGGTTCTCGCACCAACGAGCAGGCGGTTATCCAGAGCGTCGAGCGGCTCTTTCGTGACCACATTCAGACGCTGCGATTGCCCTTCGTCCACGTCATCTATACCGTGCCTCCTTGGTTGCAATTTGTTCTGCCGGGCGCCTTTAGCATTGAAACACTGCCCTGTGTGCGCCTCTGGAAAAATGATTCGGGCCGTTCACACTATCCAGAAGGATGTAGTTCGTTCTGTGATGCGATTGTAAAACGCCTTGGCAAGGGCAATTTCAAGCGGGTTTTCGGCGTGGACCCAGGCGGGGATGGAGACCCGGCAGACCGTCTTATCCGCATGAGCGGCGGCCATTTCCGGGACCTGCTGCGGCTCTTTCGTGAAACCATCGTTTTAATCCTGACCTGGCGGCCCTCACTGCCAGCCAAACCGGAAGTGATTGAGAGGGCAATAGCGAACATCCGGAGCGAATTTCTGCCAATCGCGGTGGACGACGCCAAGTGGCTTGACAAGATCGCCAAACAGCGAGATACCGCCCTGCCGGACTCCAAACCTGAAAGCATCGGGCGCCTGAGCCGCTTCCTCGACACGCACCTGGTGCTTTATCTGACCAATGGCAAGGATTGGTATGATCTCCACCCGCTGATTCGTGAGGAAGTTTCCGCGCTGGCAAAAATCCCGGCAAATGAGAAGGGGTAAACCCAAATGAATGTGCCGGCCGACACGCCTGCTGAACAATTCATTCAGTTTTATGGTCTTGATGCGTGGCAAGACTGGCAACGGCTGGTGGCCCATTTCGATTTGGGTGAAGGATTTGCCTTTCTGGTACTGCTCCTTCCAGGGGCGGTCGGCGCGGATATATGTCGCCGTAATTTGGTGGAGCACCTCGCCCACAAGGGGAGGCGACTTGAGGAACTTCCCTGCCGTTGGCGCGAAGACGTCCGCCGCCTGCCTGAACGCCTTTTTGAAACGCAATCAAAACCGGATTTAGGCGGCTTATGGATCGGAACAGTCATCCAGGATTCAGACCCCGAGATTGAGAGCTGGAAGCAAGCTTGGCGGATGGGCCTCGCCGCCCTCAACGAGCAGCGTAATCCCCTCAAGGAAAGGTTCGCCTGTCCGTTGGTTCTCGTGGGCGCTCCCTGGCTGCAAGAAGTGCTCCGCGAAGCCGCGCCTGACCTCTGGTCCATCCGCACCGGCGTGGTATCCGTAAAACCCGCACTGGTGGCGCCAGCTACGCGCGAAATAGGCCAGATTGATGTGGTGGAGGCACCCTCAGCGGCAGGTGAAGCTGCAGCCGATCCTGATTATACGTTCGAACAAGCCGAACGATTGCGCAGCAGGCCGGGACTGGAATTCGAGCGTGCGCAACTGCTATTACGTGCAGGTAATGGCTTCTACGAACACGCCCGGTGGGATTCAGCGGAACGTTGCTTTCGAGAAGCCTCAGAACTCTTTTCCAACGCGGCGAGCAAAGATCTCCTATTTCAACAGTATTGGGCGGGCGCATTAAACAATTTGGCAAACGTATTGAGCGACTTGGGCCAATGGGAGGAGGCATTGGCCAAAGCGCAGGAAGCGGTGCGCATACGTGAACAACTGGCGCAGGCCCAGCCCGATGCCTTCCTGCCGGATTTGGCCATGTCGTTGAACAATCTGGCCAACAGATTGAGTGCCGTGGGCCGGCGGGAGGAGGCATTGGCCAAAGCGCAGGAAGCGGTGCGCATACGTGAACGACTGGCGCAGGGGCGGCCGGATGTCTATCTGCCGGCCTTGGCTACGTCGTTGAACAATTTGGCCAACAGATTGAGTGCCGTGGGCCGGCGGGAGGAGGCACTGGCCAAAGCGCAGGAAGCGGTGCGCATACGTGAGCAACTGGCGCAGGGGCGGCCGGATGTCTATCTGCCGGCCTTGGCTACGTCGTTGAACAATCTGGCCAACATGTTGAGCGACTTGGGGCGACGGGAGGAAGCGCTGACCAAAGCGCAGGAAGCGGTGCGGATTAACGAGCAACTGGCGCAGGGGCGACCGGATCTCTTCCTGTCGGCCTTGGCAGGGTCGTTGAACAATCTGGCCAACATGTTGAGCGACTTGGGGCGACGGGAGGAGGCGCTGGCCAAAGCGCAGGAAGCGGCGCGGATTTACCATCAACTGGTGCAGGCGCGGCCCGACGCGTTTCTGCCTTTCTTGGCCACGTCGTTGAACAATCTGGCCAACAGTTTGAGCGCCTTGGGCCGGCGGGAGGAGGCGCTGGCGAAAGCGCAGGAAGTGGCGCGGATTTACGAGCAGTTGGCGCAGGCGCGTCCCGATGCCTTCCTGCCGGAGTTGGCCACGTCGTTGAACAATTTGGCCAACAAATTGAGAGCCTCGGGCCGGCAGGAGGAGGCGCTGTCCAAAGCGCATGAAGCGGTGCGCATCCGTGGACAACTGGCAAAGGCGCGTCCCGATGCCTTCCTGCCGGCCTTGGCCACATCATGCGGAGCACGCGGAAAAATCTTCCAAGAAATTGGAAAACACAGCGAAGCAGCGGCTTCTTTCAGCGAAGGGATTCGCTTGCTAACGCCATTGTTTCAAAAAACACCAGCTGCCTTCGTGCAATTGATCGACAACCTCTGCGTAGATTACATTCAAGCCTCCCAAAAATCACATATAGAGCCTGACATGGCAATTCTCGCGCCTGTGGCGGAAGTTTTCCAAAAACTGCAATCATCATCAGGGAAGGAATAATGATATGGACCGGCAGATTATTGATCAAACCACTTGCGGATGCAGGGCAGGCCATCGGCGCACAGGTTGCCTAAACGGGTCGCCCACTTTTTACTGCTTACAAAAGGTTCAGCCTAGGACAATCACAGATTGTGGTTTTTGTTTCGCGTTTTGCGCGGCTAGTGGTTGTTGGAACGGGGTGGCGCGCAGTCGCAGTTGATGGAAAATATGGGGAATTTTGGCTGAATCGCTCCCCATTGGGGCTGGGGCGGTAGATTATGGCGCTCATTCAGAGCTTGGGAGGTTGTTTATGGGTATGATCACCTGGGCCTGCGCTCGCGTGGGGCTCGCTCCGACCCAGGCTGTTATATTTTGGCCCTTCAGGCCGGGGGATGTGTTTGGGAAATCGGAAGGCATGGAGAAAAGGGTTGCGGTTGGGTCCGCCGTCGCTCAGAAGGTGTGGCGCGGCAAGCCCCCCGGGTCGGGGGATGAAGGGCCGTTGGCCCGAAATGCCAGGGTTGCCGGATCGAGCGTGGATCGGACACGGTCGTTTTAACATGTTCTGGCTGGTCCAGCTTGCTGCCCCGAATGCTTTCGGGGCGCTCCGGGGGCGGTGCGCGGAGGCACACATTTCGGTCGAATCTGCCGGAAATAATTTGCGCGGGTGGGTGAATAGTTTATTGTCCTCGGCGTCGGTGTTGGTGGCGCGGGTGAGGGCTTGCGTCGGGCGGTGGCGGTGGCGGTGTGATGAGGCAGTGGCAGAGTTAGTGTCGGCCCCGAATGGCTTCGGGGTGAAAGGGGGGAGCAGAAGGCTTTTATTATGAAGCGCTGTTCTGAGACAGGTTGGAAATGTTGCGTATTGCGTGTTGCGCGATACGGAAGGGGTGTGTACGGGGTGGGCGAGAATGGGGTCGGCCGGGCGACGGAGGTGTCCAACTCCGAATGCTTTCGGGGCAAGGTCCAAAGTTGGAAAACATCGAACATCGAACATCGAACGCCGAACATCGAACGCCGAGCATGGAAGATGGGGAGTGCCCTCCTCCGAGATAAGGCCCTCGGGGTGAGTTTGAGTGTGGAATTGGAGATTGGAGAAGGTGGAAACCTCGAACCCCGAATGCTTTCGGGGCAGGCGCGAACATTGAATATCGAATGGCCGAGTCCGAAAGTTGGCGTTCATCGGGCGGGTGGGCAATGGGAATTGGAGGGGAAGCGGCTTGTGCCTAAGCTGCAAGGGCTTGGAACGGGGCGGGGAAGGGAAATGCGGATAAACCCGCGTTTGCCCGCGTTTGTGCGTGTCTTTTTTTGGGGGGGGTAAAAAATTTTCACAATGATTACTCTCGAAATCCCGATGACGAATGAAGACCGGAGCGCCAGAGCGTCCGGGCGGGTTTGCGATTTACGAGTCGAAAGAAATTTTCAGCTTTGCCGAACTGCCAAGGGCCAGGAAAACGCCGGTGATCCATGTTCAGGACGAACATGGTTGTGTTGCGTTCCGTCGGAGCTTGTCCGGTTTATTAAAGGAGTTGGAGAATGCTCAATGAGAGGAGGTGAGGACGAGCACTTGTTCGAGGGTGGAGACGCCGTCGCGGACGCGGTCCAAGGCCACCATGCGCAGGGTGCGCATGCCCTGGCCGATGGCGATCTTGCCCATCTCGCGGGTATTGGCGCGGGCGATGATGAGCTTGCGAATTTCATCGCTCACGGTCATGGCCTCGATGATGGCGAGACGGCCGGCGTAGCCGGAGTTTTTGCATCGTTCACAACCGCGTCCACGATGGAGCGTGACGCCGTCAAAGAAACTCGGGTCGATGTTGAGGTCCTGGTACATTTTGTCCGTGTAAGTGACGGGTTCCTTGCAATGGGAACAGATGCGGCGCATGAGGCGTTGCGCGCAGGCCAGAATGACCGAGGAGGAAATCAGGAACGGGGCGATGCCCATATCATCCAGGCGGGCGATGGCGCCGGGGGCGTCATTGCAATGCATGGTGCTCAAGACTTGGTGGCCGGTGAGGGCGGCTTCGACGGCGATTTCGGCGGTTTCGGTATCGCGAATTTCGCCGATCATGACAATATCCGGGTCCTGGCGCAGGATGGAGCGGAGGGCATTGGCGAAGGTGAGGCCGATTTCTTTTTTAACCGGGACCTGGTTGATTCCGGGAACCTGGAATTCCACCGGGTCTTCAACCGTGACGATGTTGTAGGTGGGATTGTTGAGTTCGTTGAGCGCGGAGTAAAGGGTGGTGGTTTTGCCGGAGCCTGTGGGGCCGGTGACCAGGATGAGGCCGTGCGGCGCGTCCACGGCAGTTTTGAACTGATGGAAGGTGTCGGGATCCAGGCCAAGCTTGTCAATGCTGGCGGAGAGATTGGATTTGTCGAGCACGCGGAGCACGATTTTCTCGCCGTGAACGGTGGGGAGAAAGGAAACGCGCAAGTCGAAGTCCTTGCCGCCGACTTTGACCCGCATGCGGCCGTCCTGTGGGAGGCGGCGTTCGGCGATGTCGAGGCTGCTCATGATTTTGAGGCGGGAAGCGAGCGCCAGCTGCATCTGTTTTGGGGGCGGAGTCACGTCCACGAGGGAGCCGTCCACGCGGTAGCGCAAGCGGACCATTTTCTCGAACGGTTCGACGTGGATGTCGCTCGCACGGTCCTTGATGGCCTGCACGAGGATGAGATTGGCGAGTTTGATGATGGGCGCTTCTTCGCTGGAGGCGGCCAGTTGGTCGAGATTGACATCTTCCAGCGTTTCCTTGGCAACCTCGAGTTTGTCCGCGTCGGCTTCGTCATCCGTTTGCTTCTGGGCATCATTGATGATGTCCTCCATGCTGCCGCTTTTGGCCGCATCGATGTTGTTGAGCTTCTCGGTGATGGCCCGTTCCGAGGCGATCAAGGGGACGACTTCGAGCCGGGTGATACGCTTGACGTCATCGATGGCGAGCACGTTCAAGGGATCGGCCATGGCCAGGAACAATTTATTGTCGAGACGCGAAACGGCGACGACTTTGTAATTATGGGCCAGGTCGCGGGACAGAAGCTCGGTCACATCGGTTGGGATGCCGATGCGGGAAAGGTTGACGGGGGGAGTGTTCAGGACGCGCCCCATGCAAACGGTCATGTCCGTGTCGGTGACATAGGATTTCTCGACGACCAATTTGATGAGGCGGGTGCCCTCTTTTTTTTGCTGTTCGAGCAATTCATCGACTTGCTTGGCGCTCAACAAACCGTCTTCCACCAGCGCGTCGGCGATGCGTTCTCCGAAAGATTTGGCAATGGGAGGCATGAGAATAAGGGTTATCGAAAGGCCTTGCGCAGATTTGAAACAATGTCCACGGGAGGTGACAAATACCAGAGGAGGCGGTTATGAGTGGCTTCAGCCAGTTCCTTGGCCGCCTGCCGGTTGAAGGGGTTTGCCGTGGCGACGAGTATGGACTTGCTCATGCGGTCGAAGGGCAGCACGCACCAGCGCTGGCAGGCTTCGACGGGAAAAGTGCGGGCCAGCTCGAGATCAACATCATACTTGTCCAGCGGCAGGTAAGCCATGCGCGCTTTTTCGGCCAGAATCTTCAAGCTCTTTTCCGAAGGCATGATTCCCCGGTCGGCCAGAACCTGGATGAAGGGATCGGAGACTCCATTGGGCGGCCTGGAGATGTCGGATCTGGTCCAGCACAAGTCAAAGTCCCCTGCGGAGATGATTTTGCCCTCCACAAAAATCTTGAGCATGTTCTGGTGGCCATCGTCCACGTCCATCTGAGGCGCTTTGCCCGGGGTTTTTTGCTGGCGCGCGCCGTTGATGACGACGCCCTTGTTCGGGGCTGGGGTGTCGCTGAAAGTTGGCTGGGCGGCGAGGTTGTTGGCCTTGTTTTCGATTTCCTTCAACGCGGACTGGACATCGGCGTCGTCGGGAAAACGCTGGAGAATGGTTTCGTATTCCAGAATGGCCGAGGAGAGCTGGCCCAGATGCACATAGGCTTGGGCGATGCGTTTGGAGGTGCCAATCACGTCCTTTTCCCGTTTCAACTTGGAATAGGCCTCCTTGAGGATTTCCAGGGACTGGTAATCCTGCGGCTGCGATTGAGTGATGACCTCGAACATCTCAATCGTTTGCGCCAATTGGGCTTCTTCGCTCGCGGTTAACGTGGCGGACATGCTATTTAATTGTATTTGAACCAGTACATTGAGCCGGGAATTAATTCCGACCGGTTTCGTAAATCCGAAATCCAAGCCGTTGGCAGCAAATTCGCTGCCAAGCTTGGTCATTGCAGGTGTTTAAGGCAGTTGGCCGGCCAGATGCCGTCAACGCGCGGGTCACCGGCTGATTTTGAGACACAACGTGCGGAATTGCATTCCGCTCCTCAGTTTAAGATGCTATTCGTGTGAAGGCTGAAGCAAACAGCCTGGAACTATGATGCAAAAGCCGGTGCCAGTCATGAAACCGTCCACGGGTGAACGCCTTCAGCGCTTTGTCGGCGACCGCATTCGCTTCACTCTGCGCGACGGCGCAGGGGGAGCGATGCCGAAAGGGTGGAGCGCCCGGCTGCGCACCAACTTGGGCCGCGGAGAGCTGCTATGTAAAGAAATCACCCAGGCGCAGACCAAAAAATTGCCGCTGGCGGGGGCTTCCTGGCATGATTTGGCGATGAAGCCGGAAGCGGGGGGATGGTGTCTGGAATTGCCCCTTGCAGAACCTGGATATTTCAAGGCCAAGGCTTACTTCATTGATTCGGAAGGCTGGCAGCATTGGCCGGAGGGGCCCGACGTGGGCATCTCTGTGCATCCGGACAGCTACCGCACGGCCAATACGATTTATTGCGCCTTCACCCGGATGTTTGGCGACACCCGCACAGCCCTGCGCACGGACAATGAGAAGCTGGAGGAACAAATCAAGCAATGGGACGAACAGGGCTGGACGGTTATTCCGCCTTCGGGGAAATTCCGCGACCTCATCCAGCAACTGCCGCATATTGTTGATACGCTCGGCTGCCGGATCCTGCATCTGCTTCCGGTTAATCCGACGCCGACGACGCACGCCCGTTTTGGCCGCTTTGGCAGTCCGTATGCCAGCCTGGATTTGATGGGCATTGATCCGGCGCTGGTGGTATTTGACCGCCGCACCACAGGCGTGGACCAGTTCTGCGAATTGACTGACGCCACGCACGCCAAAGGCGCGCGCGTTTTCCTGGACATTGTCATCAACCATACCGGTTGGGGATCTGACTTGCAGGAGAACAATCCGGAATGGTTCTTGCGGGGACCGGACGGTTCATTTGTGAGTCCCGGCGCCTGGGGTGTCACGTGGGAGGATTTGGTGGAACTGGAGCACCGGCATCCGGCCCTTTGGAATTATTTGGCGGAAGTGTTTTTGGTCTGGTGCCGCCGCGGAGTGGATGGATTTCGCTGCGATGCCGGCTACAAAGTTCCGCTTCCGGCCTGGCAGTACATCACGGCGCGGGTGCGGCAGGAGTTTCCCGAAACGATTTTTCTGCTGGAAGGACTGGGGGGAGCATGGGAACTCACGGAGCAGTTGCTGACCGAAGGTGGCATGCAATGGGCCTATTCGGAGTTGTTTCAGAATTATTCCGGGCTGCAAGTGGCGACTTATCTCGACCACAGCATCAAACAGAGCCAACTCGGCCTGCTGATTCATTACAGTGAAACGCATGACAATGAACGGCTCGCCAGACGCGGACGACTTTGGTCCCAATTGCGAAACCGGCTCTGCGCGCTCACAAGCGTCAGCGGCGGTTACGGTTTCACCTGTGGTGTGGAGTGGCTTGCGCCCGAGCGGATCAACGTCCACTCCAGTCGCGGATTGGCCTGGGGAAATCCGGAAAACCTGGTTTCGGAACTCGCCCGGTTGAACCGCTTGTTGAGCAGCCATCCCTGCTTTTTTGATGGCGCAAAATTGAACCGGCTCAGCCCGGTGGAGTCGCCGGTCTATGCGCTGCGACGTGATTCTGAAGACGGCCAGGACGCGTTGCTTGTATTGATTAACAACCATGAGGAATGTCCGCAGACGATCGCGCTCGAAGCTGGAGCGCTTCAGGGCTTGGGCAAGCTCAAGTTTGAATTGTCCGGCCAGGGATTGCCCGGAATGAAAGCTGTCGCAGGGGGAAAGCTGGAATTCATGCTGGAGCCGGGCGGGTGCTATTGTCTTTCCGCCCAGGCCAAACCGCAAGGCTTGAGCGGTGAAGATTATCGCCAGGCCCGGGCGCAGGCGGCGTGGGCGTTGACGGCGATGGGCCGAATGTTGCCCATCGAGCAGATTCCCGCATTTGAATGGCGCGACCTTGCCCGGATCGTGAATGAAAACCCTGCCGCCGTGCTGGCGGCCTGTTCGTCAACGGATCCAAAACAGGTTCGCACCGGTCTGGAACAATTGCTGGCTGCTGCCATCCCCGCGATGCCGGAGAATTATGCGCCGGTGGTGGTTTGGAGTCTTTTGGATTGCCGGAGAATAGCGCTCATTCCGCCCGGCCACTGGCTCCTGATTCAGGATTCCGCACCTTTCCGGGCCACTCTACGTTTCGATGGTGAACACGTGCCGCAACACGTCCAATCGATTACGACGCGCGCAGGCCAGGTGGCCTGGTTTGCGCCACACCAACCGGTGGGAGACGCGCAGCTTGAATTGGAACGATATGCGCAGGTTGATCGCCGCGCAATGGCGCAAGTTCGTTTTCTCGCGCCCGAACCGGATCTGGATTCCGGCGGCACGAAACCGCTTTCAATTTCCAACCTGCCGTCGTTGCGCGATATCGCATCCATCTCCCGGGAAGTCAAAAGCGAAGCGAAAGCAGCCTCCGCCCGCGAGCAACCGCTCGTGCTGCTGACCAACGGCATTGGGGGCATGGCGCGATTGTGCGTCAATTTCGGCGCGGTGAAATCCAAATACGATTGCCTGCTTGGGGCCAATCTCCATCCACGATTGCCGGTGGATCGCCACATTTTTGCCCGGCGCGCCCGGGTCTGGGTCATTGCCGATGGCTTCATCTCGCCGCTGGATTTGCGGAATCTCGCGGCCTTTGAGCCGGGGCCACCCGCCACCTGGTATTTCATCGCCAATGCAGGCGATGGCCGGACGGTGGAAATCCGGATCACTGCCGGCATGCTGCCCGGGCGCAACACCACAATCCTTCATTTCGAGCGGCCCACCAACAGCTTGTCCAAGGACAACCATCTGCCCGACGAATGCGAGGTGCGCCTGACGGTTCGGGTTGACATTGAAGATCGGAATTTTCATTCGGAAACCAAGCGCAATGGCGGCGCGGAGTATCATTTTTCCTCCCATTCTCGCGCGCTCGCAGACCGGATCGGGTTTTCCTTTG
>Ga0070741_10016113_pt1 | contig 12541 bp, 11 predicted proteins | sample Coa_R1_4_FD_66440 | JGI IMG/M metagenome (GOLD analysis project Ga0070741, IMG submission 66440) | Surface soil microbial communities from Centralia Pennsylvania, which are recovering from an underground coalmine fire - Coalmine... | ecosystem: Environmental > Terrestrial > Soil > Unclassified ...
TCCGTGGTGTAAAGCTAGCTTTACACCACGAGACGCGTCAAGCGTCCTTTACATTTCTGCGTACTGCGACCCGTGAGGCGAGGGCTGAGCCGGGAAGCGGCTGCGAGGTGCCGGCGAAGCGGATCAGGGCCGGCCGATCGCGCGTCTGTGGCGGGCCACCGCACCAGCCGGGCAGGCCCAGAACGAGTACGTGGTCTGCGATGCGGATCGTCCGCTCGACTCGGCAGACTGCGGCCGCGAGCACTCCGTTCAGGATCGGCAAGTCGTCTGGGTCCGCTGTATCCCGGGTCGGCTCGCCGTACTCCGCCTCGCTTTGTGCGGTCGCGCCTGGGGCGTTGGCGGTCAGCGGTGCGGATGTCACGCCGCACCAGCCGGCGCGCCCCGCCCGAGCGCGTCCGCGAGATCACGTCCGGAGCCTTTGGCGGTGGCCCGATCGCACTCGGCGCGGCGCTGCAGCAACTCGGCCCCGTCCGCGCCGGGCAGAGCGAGCGTGCGGGTGTAGTCGTCGATGGCGTCACGCCAACGTCCCGCGGCCTGCCTCACGTAGCCCCGGTTGTAGAGAAGATCCGGGTCGTCGGGGGCCGCTTCGACCGCGCGGGTCAGGTCGCTGAGTGCGGCCTCTTGATCGCCGCGGTCGAACGCGAGCCCGGCGCGGGCCGCCAGGGCCGGCACATATGCGGGGTCTGACTCGAGCGCGCCGTCGAAATCCGCGAGCGCGGCCGCGGCCGCGTCGGCGCCGCCGGATGCGAGCGTGAGCGTCCCGCGCCGGTACAGCAGGCGCGCGTCGCCGGTGTGGAGCAGCTTGAACCGGGTTCCGCGGGAGTTGCGGCTCCTGGGCGTCACCGCCCGCGAGTTCGAGGTGCTCGAACTGATGGCGAGTCAGACCGGCAACCGGGACATCGCCAGCCGTCTCTACATCTCGCCGCGCACCGCCGAGAAGCACATCGCGAGCCTGATCGCCAAGATCGGCCAGCCGGACCGCGCCGCACTGCACCGCTACTCGCGAGACACCGTCCTCACCTGGCACGCGGACCGTGCGGACGGTGACGGGCCGAGCCTGCACACGCAGACCGCGCTGAGCACGCCGGACGCCGACCCCGGACACGGGCCAGGCTGACGAAAAGGCCTGATTCGGCGCACCCTCGGCTTAGACCGGCCGCGCCGTCAAAACCGGCTGGAAGAAATGCGACTCGTCCACGCTGTGCCACGTCACGTCGTCGAACCCGCATTCCCGCACGAGTTGCGCCAGTTCTTCCAGCGTCCAGGCCCGCGAGGTCGCCCGACGCACCCGGACCTGCCAGCTATCGCCGTCCGGCAGCAGCTGGATGTGGTCGAAGTCGTAGACCCCGTCGTCCTGCCAGTGCCACAGCTGGAACGTCACCACCTGCCCTGCGGGGGTGTCCGTCACGGCCGGCACCGTGGATTGCCGACGGGCCTGCCGGGCGTCGCCGTAGTCCTTCGCCGTGAGCACCAGCAAGCCCTGGTCGCGCACGACCCGCCGCATGCCGCCCACCGCGCGGCGCACCTCGTCCTCGGTCAGCAGGTGCGCGAGCGCGTTGTCCGCGCTCAGCACGACGTCGAACGAGGAGTCGGCGAACGGCAGCGCGCGCATGTCCCCCGCCGCGGCCGCCATCACCAGCGCGCGGCGACGCGCTTCCGTGTCCGCGCGTGCCGCGGCAGCCGGGCTCAGGTCCGTGGCCACCACGCGGTGTCCGCGCTCGGCCAGGCCGATCGCCTGCGTGCCGATCCCGCAGGAGCAGTCCAGGATGTCCAGCGGCTTCGCGCGGCGCAGGTACTCGCGTACCAGCGCGTCCAAGGCGCTCCCCTGCCGCGCCACCGATAGCGACCAGTCCGGATAGATCAGGTGGTAGTCATCGGCGAGCTCGTCGTAGAAGCGCTGCGCGGAAAAGGGAGCCACGGCGGAACACTACTTCGCCGGCGCGGGGCGACGTGCGCCGATTTTCGGCCGTGTTCGGCGGTGTACGGAATCCGCGATGGCCGCCACGCCCGGCGGACACCATGGACCGGACATCCGAGCAGGCACGCCGCTCGGTGACGGCATCGCGTCTCGACTACTCGGAAGGATCGTGACGTCCCATGACCAAGGCAGCTGTGCGCCGCAGAGCGGCCGCGTTCGGATCGGCCCTCGGCGCCCTCCTCCTGTCCGCCGCCGCCGTGCCCTCCTCCGCGTCGGCGGACAGCGGGCGCGCGATCAACTCGTACGTCACCTGCTCAGACGGCACGCTCATGTACGGCTTCGCGATCAACTACGGCTCGGGCTGGACCTACACGGCCCTGGGCGCCTCCGGCTACCAGGTGAACTCGCAGGAGAAGGAGGTGACCTTCATCGTGCCCACCACCGCGAACAGCGTGGCGCTGGACACGTACTGCGGGGGTAACGGCTACGTCGAGAACAGCAACTGGGTGGGTTACACCTACAGCCTGACGCCCGGCACCTCGACGGCCACCGCGAACTGGGTGTGCAGCCTGTATCAGTATGCGTACTACGGCTACTACACGACCGACCGCAGCTGCAACCTCACGTCCATCTCCTACGGGTGATCCGCACGGTGGATCGGGTCCGCGCCCGGGGTCGCGCGGACCCGATCCACCGTCCGGCGGTCGGGTTCACGGCGCGAGGCCGTCCAGCTGTTGCTGAACGCGCGAGGCGGCGGCGAGCCGGTGCTGCGCCAGGTAGAGCTCACGCGCGCACTCCCAGGAGCCGCGGGCCTGATCGAGGCGGCGCTGCGCGAACCGGGTCTCGGCGATGTGCCGAAGGATGTCGGCTTCGAGATAGCTGTGGCCCTGGGCGCGGCAGATGGTCAGGGCCTGGTCGTAGTAGTCGAGAGCCTGGTCGTATTCGCGCAGGTGGTGGGCGACGCAGCCGAGGCTGTCGAGGGTGTTGGCCTCCCCGATTCGCTGCTCGTTGAAGGGCAGGCTGCGCAGCAGCGCGAGCGCGGCCTCGCAGTTGGCCCGGGCCTCGCCGTACTTGCCGAGCCGGATTTGCAGCCAGCCGACGCCGTTGAGCGCCCTGGCCTGCTGGTAGGGGTCGTCCAGCGTCTGGAAGATCAGCAGGGCGCGGTGGGCATGCTCCAGCGCCCGGTCGTCGTCGCCGTGCCGTTCCCAGGTCCCGCCCAGGCTGTGGTGGATCTGGGCCTGGCTGGTGATGTCGCCGGCCTGCTCGGCGAGGGTCAGGGCTTTGCGAAGCGAGCGGAGGGCGTCGGTGGTCCGGCCCAGTTGGGCGTAGGCGTCGCCGAGCATCTGCTGAGCTTGCACCCGGGCGGCCTGTTCCGGCAGCTGCCGGGCGCTGGCCACGGCGAGCTGCCAGGTTTCGGCCTGGTGCGCGATATGGCCGCGGCGCCGGTGGTAGGGGTCGAGCGCCCAGGCCAGATGGTAGACCGGTGCATCCCAGCCCTGGGCTCGCGCCAGCTGTTGGGCGGCCAGGAGGTTGCCGTGCTCGGCATCGAACCAGGCGATCGCCGCACTGGTGTCGGGCAGCGGGTGGGTCACCGCTCCGGCTTCCGGCTCGGCTATCAGGGGCGTGGGACAGTGCGCGAGTAATTGAGCGCCCGCATATGCGGTATGCACGTAGAAGTCGACCAGACGCCGTAAGGCGGCTTGCAGTTCGGCAGGGGGGTGCTGCTCGTCGGCTTGTTCGGAGGCGTACAACCTGAGCAGGTCATGCATGCGGTAGCGCTCGGGAGCGTGCTGTTGGACCAGGTGCGCGTGTTCCAGCGTGCGCAGAAGGGTGCGGGTTTTCACCAGCGGCAGGCCGAGCAGTGCGGCCGCGGCGGCGAGCGCGAGGTCCGGGCCGGGGGCGATGCCGAGCAGTCCGAACGCCCTGGCGACCTCGGGCGACAGCGCCCGGCTGGACCAGGACAGCACGCCACGCAGGTCGACCTGGGGTTCGCCGGCGTCGAGGCCGTCGAGCCGGTGCGCGCTCTCGTGCAATTCGGCGGCCAAGGCCGCGAGAGTCAGGTGGGGATGAACGGTGGCGCGGGCGGCGACGATGCCCAGCGCCAGCGGCAGCCCCGCGCAGCAGTCCAGCAACGCGGCCGTGGCCTCCGGTTCGGCGTCGAGACGGGCGCCGCCGAGGTGGCGGGCGAGCAGCCGGCGGGCGTCGTCCTCGGGCAGCACGTCCAGCGCCACCGATCGCGCGCCGTGCGTGGCGATCAGCCCCGTCAGTTGTCGGCGACTGGTGATGAGCACCGTGCACGTCGCGTCTCCGGGCAGCAGCGGAGTCACTTGCGCGGTGTCGCGCGCGTTGTCCAGCAGGATCAGCATCCGGCGACCGGCCGCCAGGCTGCGATACAGGCCGGCCTGGGCTTCCGGAGCGACCGGCACCGCGGCGGGAGGCACGCCCAACGCCTCCAGGAAGCCGCGTACCACGGCGGCCGCAGTCATGGGCTGGCCGACAGGCTCGAATCCACGCAGGTTGACATACAGCTGGCCGTCCGGGAACCGGTCCAGGTGCCGGTGCGCCCAGTGCACCGCGAGCCAGGTCTTTCCGATTCCGCCCATACCGCCGATCGCACAGATCACCGGCGTGCCGTCGTCCCGCGTTTGATCTTCCAGAGCCGAGTCCAGATAGGCCAGCTCACGGGTACGGCCGGTGAACGTCCGGGGCGCGGCCGGCAACTGCTGCGCCGCTCTCACCACCGTCACCGCCGGCGACGCTCCGGCCCCTGCGGGACGCGGTCCGCTCCGGCTGCGTCTGGTCCGCCGGTCGGCCTCTTCGATCCGGTCGCGGGCGGTCGCCAGTGCGCCGCGCTCGGCCCGGGTCGCCCCCAGCACCTCGAGCAGCGCGTCGAAGCGGTCGGTCGGGGGCAGGGTGCGGGCCGTGAAATATTCAGCGATGGCGGTCTGGGACCAGCCGGTCCTGGCGGCCAGCTCCCGGTAAGTCAGGTTGCTGTCCCGGCGGCTGCGCGCGTGCCGGCGCCGCAGATCCCGCAGCAGAGCTGCGAGATCCTCCAGCGTCGCCGCCGTAGCCGCGGCCGAGACCAGCGGGTCGGTGTGCCCCGCGCCGGGCTGCCGCGCGCCGGATTCCATCGCGGCATGGTTCCCCGATAACTGCGAACTCATACATCGCGGCGCGGGCACTCTATACGGAAGCTGATTGTCAGGGAGCGACGAAGTAGTACCGGTGATGGGTCAGCAGCATGCCCTTGTCGGAGAGCGTGAAGAGGTCCGCGAACTCCACCGCCGCCGCCTTGCCGCCGCGGCCGGACCTCGACGGGGTGTACCGGCCGGTGACCACCACCGTGTCGCCGGACGCGACGACCTTGCGGATCTCATGCCGGGAGGGCGGCCCCGCCAGGCCCTTCTGCAGGCTGAGCACCTGCGCCCGGCCTCGCCCCAGCGGAGCCTCCGGCCAGCGAAGCTGCGCGTCGTCGTCGAGCAGCGAGCCGTAGCCGTCGATGTCGCCGGAGTCAAGGTAATGATATGACAGGCGCACGTGGTCGATCCCTGCCGCGGTGACCGAGGCGCTCGGCCGCAGGGATTCCGCTTCGTCGCTGAACATGGTGCACATCCTTCACGTGCGGCCCGACCAGAGTCGGCGATTTTCTGAGCTGGAAGGCAGAAACCTTCGACGTCAGACACTCTGGCAGGGCGGCCCTACCCCGCGTTATCCCGCCGCTATCGTCCGTTCGCCTCCATGCCGACTCCGTTGCGTGGACACAGCGCGTTCAATCGGTAACACTGTCGATCAGTCTCGCAACGCTCGAATAGCAGTCAACGAGCCCTGGAGAAGCAGCGCGCATGGCCGAGCCGTTCACGGCGCCCAGCACCAGCAACTCAGGATTCGTGTTCAGCGTCCTGGGGCCGCTCGAGGTGCGCGGGCCGGCCCGGCCCGTGCGGATCCCGCCCGGCCGGCAGGAGGCGGTGCTGGCCGCGCTGCTGCTCGAGGCCGACCGCGTGGTCAGCGTCGACTACCTCGTCGATCTGATCTGGGACGAGAACCCGCCGAGCACCGCGCGCACGCAGGTGCAGATCTGTGTCTCCCGGCTGCGCAAGGAGCTGTCCGACGCGGAGATCGACGCGCCGATCTCCACCCGCCCGCCCGGTTATCTCATGCGCGTCGGCCCGGATGCGTTGGACCTGCAACTGTTCACCCGCAACGTGCACCAGTCCCGCGTCCTCGCGCGCGAGGGGCGCGTCGCCGAAGCCGCCGATCTGCTGCGTACGGCGGCGGCGTTGTGGCGCGGACCGGCGCTCAGCGGTCTGCCGAGCGAGACGCTGCGGACCAAGGCGATGCGGTTGGACGAGGACCGGCTGGCCGCTGTCGAGACCTACCTCGAACTCGAACTCAGCCTCGGCCGCCACCACCAGCTCATCGGCGAGATCGGGCTGCTGCTGCACGAACATCCGCTGCGCGAACGGCTGCGGCGGCAGTACATGCTCGCGCTGTACCGCTCCGGGCGGCAGGCCGAGGCGCTGGACGCGTACCGGGTCGGCCGCGACCTGCTCGCCGACGAGCTCGGCCTCGACCCCGGCGAGGAGCTGCGCGCCCTCGAGGCCTCGATCCTCGCCGGCGACCCGGACCTGCTGGTCGCCGCCGAGCCGCTGGCCCGCCCGGTCGCGGCGGCCGCGGCCTCCGCGAGCGCGGTGACCGGGGCGGCGCCGGGCCCGGCGGCGCCCGGGGACGACCCCGTGGTCTCCGCGTTCCGAGACGAGAAGCCGCATCAGCTGCCCGCGGACACCGCGGACTTCATCGGCGGCGAGCCGCTGGTCGCCTCCGTCCGCGAGGTGCTCGACGGCGCGGGCGCAACCCGGGTGGTGATGATCGTCGGCCGGCCCGGCATCGGTAAGAGCACTGCTGCCACGCACATAGGGCACCTCCTCGGCGACGCCTATTTCCCGGACGGGCAGCTGTATTGCGACCTGCGCGGTACTGGCCCGGAGCCCGTGTCGCCGCGGCAGGTCCTCGGCCGCTTCCTGCGCGCGCTGGGCATTCCCGGGTCGATGATCGCCGACTCGGTGGACGAGCGCGCCGAGATGTACCGCACCATCCTGGCGACGCGCAGGGTGCTGATCGTGCTCGACGACGCCGCCGCCGAGCGACAGGTCGCGCCGCTGCTGCCCGGAGCCGGCCGCTGCGCGGTCATCGTGACCAGCCGGGCGCGGCTGACCGGGCTGCCCGGCGCGCACTGGATCGAACTGGACATCCTCGGCCCGCACCAGGCGCTGGAACTGCTCGGCCAGGTGATCGGCGCCGACCGGGTGTCCCGGGAGTACGAGGCCGCGGCCGCGCTGGCGCGCACCGTTGGCGGCCTGCCGCTGGCGCTGCGCATCGTCGCCGCCCGGCTGGCCGCGCGCCCGCACTGGTCGCTGGCCTCGATGGTGGAGCGCCTGGCCAACGAGCGGCACCGGCTCGACGAGCTGGCCCACGGCGAGATGACGGTGCGCGCCAGCCTCTCGCTGACCCACGACGGGCTCGGCTGGGCCGATCGCAGGCTGCTGCGGCTGCTCAGCCTCGCGCAGGGACCGACGCTGCCCGGCTGGCTGGCCGGCGCGCTGCTCGACGACCACAGGCCGCAGCCCTCCGACCTGATGGAGACGCTCGTCGACGTGCAGATGCTGGACGTGGTCGGCGTCTCGCGCAGCGGCGAGTTCCACTACCGGCTGCACGAGATCATCAAGATGTTCGCCCGCGAGGAGCTCGAGGCCAACGACCCGCCGGACGTGCAGCACGCGGCGGCCGAGCGGATGATCGGCGGATGGCTGGCCATCCTGCAGCAAGCGCACCGGGCGATCTACGGGGGCGACTACACGGTGCTGCGCGGCGACGCGACCCGCTGGCAGCCCCCTGACGCCTACGTCGGCAGGCTGCTCGCCGAGCCGCTGGACTGGATGGACGGCGAGCACGTGAACCTGTGCCACGCGGTCGGCCACGCCGCGACGGCCAAGCTGGACGAGGCCTGCTGGGAGCTGGCCACGACACTGGTCACCCTGTTCGAGGCGCGCGGCTATCTCGATCTGTGGGAGAGCACGCATATGCAGGCTCTGACAGCCGCTCGACAGGCCGGCAACAAACGGGGCAGCGCCGCGCTGCTCGGCTCGCTCGGCACGCTGTACCTGAGCAAACGCCAGGCCGAGCAGTCCCGCTCCGCGCTGGAGTCGGCGCTGCGGTTGTTCGACGAGCTCGGCGACGTGCACGGCCGGGCGCTGTGCTGGCGGGACCTGGCGCTGCTGGAGCGGCAGAGCGGGGACTCGGAGCGGGCGCTGGCGCTGTACGAGCGGTCGCTGCGCGCCTTCGACCAGGCCGGCGACATCGTCGGGAAGGCGACGGCGCTGACGCAGAGCGCGCATATATGGATGCAGCGAGGGGACGGGGGCGGCGCGCACGCTCGACTGGAGGAGGCCCTGGCGATCTACCGGTCGGTCGGATACGCCGGTGGCGAGGCGCGCGCACTGCGCAGGGTGGGACAGGTCTTGCTTCAGCGGGGCGAGCCGGAGCAGGCGGAGCATACGCTCGCGGAGGTGCTCGCGATGGTGCGCGGCGCCGGCGACGTGATCGGCGAGGGCCATCTGCTGGTCAACCTCGCCGAGGTCAACCTCCATCTGGGGCGCTATCAGCAGGCTCGCGAGCTGTTCGAGCGGGCGCTGGCGATCCGGGAGCAGATCATGGACGCGGGTGGTGCGGCGCTGGTGCGACTGGCGCTGGCCAAGCTCTGTGTCCGGCTGGAGGATCCGGGGCGGGCCGCCGGGCTGCTCGAGGCCTCGATCGCGGTGCTGCGCGAGCGCTCGATGACCCGGGAACTGCAGGAGGCCGAGCGGTTGTTGGAAGGGCTCGGCGCGGAAACCGCGGCGCCCTGAGGAATTAACCGGTTATTGCGATAAGACGACCGAGGCAATTCAGTCCCACGGGTCGTTCGCGCTGCTCGGCGTCGCGCTCGCGGTGGGGGCCGCGGTGGCCGTTCCGTCGGCGGTCACGGAGTGGCCCGCGGCCGGACCCGAGTGGTTCTGCATCGCGCTGACCGCGAGGGAGCCGCAGGCCAGAGCGGCGGCGAGGCTGAGGGTGGCGGCCGCGCTCTTGAGGGTGTTGACAAGCATCTCAGTGCCTTTCGCTCGGGGTTGCTTCGGTGAGTCCCAAGCTAGGAAAGGCGGGAATCCCGGCGTTATCGCCGCCGCTATCCCCGCATTATCACGGCCGCCCGATGCACGGCCCGGCCGGAACAGTTCGTGATAGCGGGCGGGATAGACGCGGCGATGTCGCGCCGATAACCGGGCCTCGGAATATCGGGGACAGCACGTCGGCACCACCACCCACGCTCCGCCGCGGCCCGGTCCTCGGGACCTTCGCGCGCCGGCCAGGCCGGCCCGGGTCCGCGGCGCCGACGATTAGCGAGGAGGCACCGTGACCGGAACCGGAACCCCCACCGCCGAACCCCTCACCGCCGAACCCGCCGCGGCCGAGGCGCCCACCGCCTTCGGCCGGCTGGTCCGGCACCACCGCACCAGGATCGGGCTGACCCAGCGGGAGCTGTCCGACTTCTCCACCATCAGCGTGCGGGCGATCCGCGACCTCGAGCAGGGCCGGGCGAAACGCCCGCGCCACGACACGGTGCGCCTGATCGCGGACGGGCTGCGGCTCGGGCCGAAGGCCCGCGAGGCGCTGGAATCGGCCGCCTGGCAGGACCGGGTCGGCTGGCCGCTCAAGGCGGACTTCGACGCGGAGCCGCCGGGCGCCCCGGCCGCGCCGGACGCGTTGATCGGCCGCGAACCGCAGATCCGCGCGCTGACCGCCGAACTGTCCGCCGGACCCGAGCGGCTCACCCACATCGTCGGGCTGACCGGCGTGGGCAAGACCCGGCTGGCGCTCGAGGTCGCGGCGCGCGTCCACGCCGAAGCCGGCTTCCCGGTGCTGTGGTCCGCGCCGCAGGACGCGCCGGTCGAATACACCCTCAGCGACGCCGCGGAAAACCTGGCGCCGGTCGTGCGCGCCTGCGTCACCGGCCTGTTCTCGCCTGGTGCGGCCGAACGGGAGGGCACCGCCGCGCTGGTGAGGCTGGTCGGCGACCAGCCGGCGCTGCTGGTGCTCGACGGCGCCGGCGACCGCGCGCCTCGTGCCGAGGGCGTGGCCCGGCTGCTGCGCGACTGCCCGCGGCTGCGGCTGCTGGCCACCTCGCCCGCGCCGTTCGGCCTGCCGCGCGAGCGGGTCTTCCTGCTTGAGCCGCTGGCCGTGCCGCAGCCGTCTGACGAGCACGACGCCCGCGCGCTCGAGCAGGTGCCGTCGGCGGCGCTGTTGCTCGGCCGCATCCGCCGGGTACGGCCCGGGTTCGTCCCGGAACCCGGCGACCTCGCGGCGGTGGCGCGCATCTGCCGGCTGCTCGACGGGCTGCCGCTCGCGCTGCGCGCCGCCGCCTCCTGGCTGCTGGTCTACGACCTGGCGACGCTGCACGCGTGCCTGGCCGACGGCCCGGGCCCGCTGCTGCGCCATCTGGCCGGCCCGGACGAGGACTGCCCGCTGCCCGGCGCGCTGGCGCTGGCGCCGCTGCGGCTCTCCGCGCCGGTGCGCGACCTGCTGGCCGCGCTGTGCGAGCGGGGCGGCGAGTTCGGCCTCGCCGATGTCATGGCGCTGACCGGAGCGGACGTGTCCGACTGCGGCCGGATGGTGCGCGAGCTGCTCCTGCTCGGCGCCACGCGCACCTGCCACGCCGGCGGCCAGGCCCGCTTCCGAGTGCTGAACCTGGTGCGCGCCGCGCTGGCGGGCCCGGGCGCAACTGCTGCCCGGCTGCCTCGGGAACTGCCGCAGGCGGACAGCGGCCGGGTGTCCCATGGATGGCGCGAACGAGTATGACCGCGAAGACCCCGCCCCCAGCCCCGGCCGCCCGGGGCGCCGCATCCCCTCCTGGAGGAGCCGTGTCATCGAGCACGAACACGGTGTCGCAGCAGACTGACCCATCCGGCGGGCGCGCACCAGGCGCCGCGGCGGCGGTCATCGCGGGCCTGGGCACCTGCCTGCCGGACCGCGCGGTGAAGAACGAGGAGATCGCCCGCCGCCTCGGCGTGAGCGTCGACTGGATCGTCGAGCGCACCGGAATCGAGCAGCGCTTCGTGCTGGAATCCGCCGGAGCGACCTCGGACCTGGCGGTGGAGGCGGGGCGCCGGGCTCTCGCGTCCTGCGACGCCGGGGAGATCGGCTTCCTGATCCTGGCCACCTGCACCCCCGACCACACCTTCCCCTCGACCGCGCCCGCGGTGGCCGCCCGGCTCGGGCTGCCCGGCATCGCGGCCTTCGATCTGAACGCCGCCTGCTCAGGGTTCGTCTACGCGCTGTCCGTCGCCGACGGCATGCTCGCCTCCGGCGGCTACCGGGCCGGCCTGGTGATCGGCGCGGACGCGATCTCCACGATCATCGACCACGACGACAGCGTCACCGCGCCGATCTTCGGCGACGGGGCCGGGGCGGTCGTGGTGCGCGCGGGGCACGCCGGCGAGCCCGGCGCGGTGGCCGCGCACGTGCTCGGCAGCGACGGCGCGCAGGTCGACCTGCTCAAGACCGCCGGCGGCGGTTCCCGGCAGCGCGCGGCCGACGTGCCGCCGGATCCCGCGGACAGCTACCTGACCATGCAGGGCCGGCTGGTGTTCCGGCACGCGGTGGCCCGCATGACGCAGGCCTCTGTCACCGTGATGCAGCGGATGGGCTGGAGCCCCGCGGACGTGGACCGGCTGGTCGCGCACCAGGCCAACCGGCGGATCCTGGTGGCCACCGCGCAGTCCCTCGGGATCGCCGAGGAGCGCGCGGTGGTGAACGTGGACCGGGTGGCCAACACCTCGGCGGCGTCGATCCCGCTGGCCCTCGCGGACGCGCTGGCCGACGGCACGCTCGAACCCGGCCACCGGGTGCTGCTGACCGCCTTCGGCGGCGGCCTTACCTGGGCCTCGGCAGCACTGACCTGGCCCCAACTGTCCGTCAACGCAGGCGGCTGACGCAGGCGCTGGTGTTCCCGGCACCGCGCCGACCTTCCGGCACCGCTGCAACCTTCCCGCACCGCGCCAACCATCCGGCGCAGCCCGACCCGAGATCACGGAGAGCATCATGGACATCACCCTGGATACGACCACTGAGACGACCGGCGCCGCCGTCCTCGACCGCGTGCACGAGGTCATCCGCTACGTCACCCCCGAGCTGGACGGCCGCTACGCGCCCGAGCAGAAGCTGGCCGACCTGGGCGTCGACTCGCTCTCCCTGGTGGAGATGCTCGTGCAGGTCGAGAAGCGCTTCGGCATCGCGCTCGACGATGACGAGGTCGTCCAGGTCGAGACGATCCAGGACATCCTCGACGCCGTCGAGCGGCACGCCTGAGCGGCCCGCGCCGCGAGCAGCGACCTTCCGACCCGCGACCGTCAGGAGCCGACCATGTCCTCCGAACCGGCACCCGTTCCCCCCGCCCCGGCGCGCCGCGCCGCGCCCGGCGGCGGCGCCCGCCGGCTCAACCCGGCCCAGCTGGGCGTGTGGTACGCGCAGCGGATGGATCCCGGGAACCCGGTGTTCACGATGGGCGGCTACCTCGAGATCCACGGGCCAGTCGATCCG
>Ga0070741_10016114_pt1 | contig 12541 bp, 9 predicted proteins | sample Coa_R1_4_FD_66440 | JGI IMG/M metagenome (GOLD analysis project Ga0070741, IMG submission 66440) | Surface soil microbial communities from Centralia Pennsylvania, which are recovering from an underground coalmine fire - Coalmine... | ecosystem: Environmental > Terrestrial > Soil > Unclassified ...
GATGTCCTCGCTCGAGAGAAGGTGCGCGACGGTCTTCATGACGGCGCCCTCCGGCCGCTCGTCGGTGCGCTGGAAAACCGAGAGCTGCTTGGCGATGTAATCGGCATGCTGCCCGGCGAGCCGCGGAAAAGCGGCTTGTCCCGCTGCTTGCGGACCATGGCACGATCCACAAGGAGGCACGGCTTTTTCGGGTATGCCGCGCGCGAAAATCGCGGCGCCCGCGTCGATCTCGGCCGCCGAGCGCTCGGGGGGCTGAGCGCGGGGCGTCTGCGCCGCGTAGTAGTCCGCGAGCGCGGCGATCTGTTCGTCCGTGAGCCGGCGACTGATCCCCCACATGTACTCGTATCCGGCCGGGTCGCGCCGGCTGTGGCCGCGGAACGCAGTGAGCTGCCCGGTGAGATAGGCGCGTTGTTGCGCCGCGAGGTTCGGGAAATTCGGCGATACCGCCGATCCCGTTACGCCGTGGCAGTTCGAGCAGACCTGCTCCGCGAGTGTTCTGCCGGAAACCTGCGGGTTGGCGAGATCGCGCGAGCGCGGCAAGTTGGAGCACGCAGCCGCCGAGACGGCGACAAGCAGGCTCAAAACGATGCATGGTTTCATGGCCATCACTCCGGGCGCGCTCAGTAGGCGCCCCACACGTAGAAGAACAGCGTGTTGTTGTCGGCAGCGTTGCGTCCGGCGCCGTCGTAGTTGTGTGCCAGGCCGTTGTACCTGTTGTACGCGGTGAATTGCAGGCCTACGCGCACGTACTGCACGGGCATCCAGAACACCTCCGAGGTCCAACCGCGCACCGCCGGATTGCCGCTCACGTTGCCGGTCACGCGGGTCGGATCGTAGTACGCCGAGTCGGTCGAGCCGTTCAGATTGAAGTACGAGAGACTGCCGCCGTATTTCGCCGCGAAGACGTAGCTCGCTTTGGCACGGAACACGCGGGTGGTGTCGCGCGCGTTCGTGTTCGGCAGCGCGTTGCCGTTGACGTCGGAGACGGGCTGATCGGCGAGGAAATACGGGTAGCGATGATTGTCGCGCATGAACGCCGCTTGCACGGTGACGGCATGTGGATCGAGCAGATACTGATACTGCGCATCGACGCCGATATCGCGATAGCGGTGCACGCTGAGCGGGTCGGAGGTGTCGAGCGGATCGTCGTAGACTTTCGCATTCATGCCCGACGTGCCGACCATCAGGTTGTGCGCACCCCACGCATGGCTGAACGTCAGGCGCCAGTACGGGTTCGTGCCCTGGAGCTTGGTCTTGTCGGCATCGGCAACGCCTGCGCTCATGAACGAGGCCACGCCACGCGCGCTGCGATAGCCGCCGATTTCGGCATAGAGGCATTGATCCCAGAACACGTAACCCGTGAGTCCGGCGATGTTGCCGCCTGCGGCGAAGCCCGGATAGGGCGCGTTGCCGTCGATGAATTGGCTGCTCGTCGGACTCGGCACAGGCACGTACTGCATCCATGCCGGCGCCGTGTTCCACGGGTCGGAGACCGACGGGTTGTTGTTCGCGCTCACGCCGAAGATGAGATCGTGCGTCGCGTCGACGTAACGGTCGGCGTAGCGGATGTCCATGTTGTCCGCAGCCGTGTGGCCATGGAACGAACCGTCCGCCGACTGGCTCGCGTAGTTGTCGTACGTCACCTGCAGGAACGCGCCGATGTTGTCGGTGATCTTGCCCGCGGCAAACGCGCTCGCGGTGGCGAAGATCAGCGAGCCGTTCTTTTGGAAATCGGCACCGGGATCGTCGCTTTTCGTCGTGTTGCGCACGCGCGAATCGCTGAGCACCGCCATTGCCGAGAGCGGCAACTCCGCGCGTTCGCCGAGCGTGTAGCCGGTAAGTTTGAACAGGCGGCCGTAAGGCGTGAGTTCGGGGAACTGTCCGCCCGCGTGGCAGGCCATGCAGTTCTGCCCGGTCTGGCGATTGAAGGCCGGCACCGCGTGAGATGCCGTCGGCAGCATCAGCCACAGTGCAAGCATCGCGGCCGCCGGGAGCAAGGCGCGGAATCGGAACTTCATGGCCGTTCTCCGCAAGAATCGTTGCAGCTTTGTAACCCGCGGGCGGAGACGCCGGGTTGACGGAAGTCAAAGGAGGCGCGAACAGTGCGCCGACCGAGCGGACTCGAGTTCGCGCACGCATGCGACGGCGTTTCGTGAATTCTGCCGGCTCCTTGCGTCGGTGCCCGCCGTCGTTCGTCCTCCTCGCACCGCAGTCCGTCGCGAATGGCCTTCCAGGCTCGCGGCGTGCCGCCGACACTGCGCGCCATCGTCACCGCTGGACTCCGTGCCCATGAGCGCCGTCGTTCTCGCAAGTCCCGATTCCGCGCCGATCGCCGCCCGCGCGCCGCAATTCGCCGCGCGGGCGCTGCGCGCTTCCGCGGCGTTCTGGCTGACCATGATCATTGCAGGCCAGCTGATGTTCGCGATCTACATCGTCGCGTTCTACGGCCGCGCCGCCGCGCTGGGACGCTTCGATGCCTGGAACAAGGTGCTTGCCGTCGGCTACGTGCCCGGCGATACCGGCGGCAACCTCGCGCTCGCGTTGCATCTTGCGTTCGCCGCCGTCGTGACGTTCGGCGGCACGCTTCAACTCGTGCCTTGGCTGCGCGGCCGCTGGCCGCGTTTTCATCGCTGGAACGGGCGCGTATTCGTAACGTCCGCGGTTGTCGGGGCGATCACGGGCGCCATCATGATCTGGACGCGCAATACCACCGGCGATTTTCTGCAACACGTCGCAATCACGATCGATGCCGCGCTGATCCTGGGTTGTGCGGGCTGCGCGTGGCGCGATGCGCTGGCGCGGCGCTTCGATGCGCATCGGCGCTGGGCGTTGCGTCTTTTCCTCTGCGTGAGCGCCGGCTGGTTCTTTCGCATCGGCCTCATGCTGTGGATCGTCGCCAACGGCGGGCCGGTCGGCTTCGATCCCAAGACGTTCACGGGACCGTTCCTCACGTTCTTGTCGTTCGCGCAATTCCTGCTGCCGCTCGCTGTCCTCGAGCTTTACTTCCATGCGCAAGCGCGCCGCGAGCCAGGGCTAGCGCTCGCGACCGCGGCGCTCGTCGCGGTGCTCACGCTCGCGATGACGGGCGGCATCGCCGCGGCCACTGCCATCATGTGGCTGCCGCATCTCTGACCGACACCTTCGCGAGGAGACGACCATGGTGCTCCAAGCCTTGAGCGAAAGCTCCGCCCTCGTGCGCGGTGCCGCGATGGCGATGCTCACGCTGCACATCGCCGGCGGCGGCGCCGGCATCCTGTCGGGCGTCGTCGCGATCTTCGCGCGCAAGGGCAACGCCCTGCACATCGCTGCCGGGCGCGCCTTCTTTGCGTCGATGCTGCTCATGGCCATCATGGCCGTCGTGCTGTCCGTCATGATCCGCGAGCGGGCCAACGTGGTCGGCGGCATCTTCGCCGCTTATCTCGTCGCAACGGCCTGGATGGCGGTCCGGCGCGCGCCGGGCACGATCGGCCGCTTCGAATACGCCGCCTGCTTCGTCGCAATCGGCTGCGCGCTGGCCGACTTCAGCTTCGGCATCGATGTGGTGCGCGGCGCCCGCGATCGGGATGGACCGGTGCTCTACTTCGTGTTCGCGGCGATCATTGCGCTCGCGGCGACACTCGACGTGTCGATGATCCGGCGCGGCGGTCTCGTCGGCGTCCAGCGAATCGCGCGGCATCTGTGGCGCATGAGTTTCGCGCTGTTCTTCGCCACGGGGTCGTTCTTCCTCGGCCAGCAGAAAGTCATGCCGCTCGCGATGCGAGGTTCGCCCGTGCTGATCGTGCTCGGTCTCGCGCCGCTCGTGCTCATGCTGTACTGGCTCGTGCGCGTGCGTATCGGGCGCACCTACTCCACTGCGACGGCACCCGCCCATCACTGACGATGCGCGGACCCCGCGCGCGACGACGGAACGAATGGATTATCCTCGCGGCATGTCCGCCACAGCGATACCGGCGAAACCGCGCGGCTTGGCCCCGCTGCTGAGCTGGCGCCGCCTGCGCTTCACGTTCTGCTTCTCGACCGCGTTCGGACTCCTGATCGGTTTCGGCTGGGAGTCAGGCGTCTTGGCCGCCGTCGATCGCGCGTGGCTGCTCGGGCTCACCGCGCTGCTCGCTTTCGGATTGTTCGAGCAATGGCCGAAACGGCTTCCGCGCTGGGTCGCGCGTTGGGTGCTCCAGGTCGTGGCCGTTGCGGTGGCGATGCCGTGCACGACATTCGCGATCTACGCGCTGTCCACGCCGCCCGGTGCGCCGCCGTTCTGGCGCGAGGACTTGCGCTTGGCGGGTTTCGGCATGTTCTCGGTGTTGGGCGTACTGCTCGCGCCGTGGGTGGCGCTCGGCGCACTCGTCCGGCAGAAAGAAGCGCTCGCGCGTCACCAGGCGCTCGCGTTCGAGCTCGAGCGCAGCGAGCTGGAACGCCAGGCGCTCGACGCCCGCATGCACCTGTTGCAGGCGCAAGTGAAACCGCATTTCCTGTTCAACACGCTCGCCAATGTGCAGGCGCTCGTCGATACCGGATCGCCGCAAGCATCCACGGTGCTGCGCAGCCTCATCGCCTACTTGCGTGCGGCGGTGCCGCGTCTCAACGAGCCGACGACGACGCTCGGCCAGGAGCTCGACCTCGTCGAGGCGTATCTCGAGCTCATGCACATGCGCATGCCCGATCGCCTGACGTTCGCGCTGCACGTCGATGCCGCGGCGCGCACGCTGCGCTGTCCGCCGATGACCTTGCTCACGCTCGTCGAAAACGCGGTGCGCCACGGCATCGATCCGAACGAGGAAGGCGGTCGCATCGACATCTTCGTCGAGCACGCCGGCACACGCTGCCAGGTGCGCGTCGTGGATACCGGCATTGGTTTGCGGCGCAGCGGCGACGGGCTCGGCACCGGGCTCTCGACCTTGCGCGAGCGGCTCAAGCTCTTCTTCGGCGAAGACGCCGAGTTGCGGTTGAGCGAACGCCAACCCCGCGGCGTCGTCGCCGAGATCGACTTCCCCGCCAGCGGAGCGGACAGCACGTGAACGCGTGGCCGACTGCACTCATCGCCGACGATGAGCCGCTGCTGCGCGAGGCGCTCGCCCGTCAACTGGCCGTGGCCTGGCCGGAACTCGAGATCGTCGCGCAAGCGCGCAACGGCCGCGAGGCGATCAAGCAGTTCGAAGCGCGACAGCCGGACGTCTGTTTCCTCGACGTGCACATGCCGGGCGTCTCGGGCGTGGAAGCCGCGCATGCGATCGGTCGGCGCGCGCACCTCGTCTTCGTCACCGCCTACGATCACTATGCGGTGCAGGCTTTTGCCGAAGGCGTGCTCGACTATCTCGTGAAGCCGGTCGAAGCCGCACGGCTGGCCGAGACCGTCGCTCGGCTCAAGGAGCGCTTGCGCGCCGCGCAGCCCGCGCTCAATACGGAAAACCTGCTGCGCGAGCTCGCGGCGCAATTCGCGCGCGGCCAGGGCACGGCACCGCTGCGCTGGGTCCGCGCACAAGTCGGCCAGACCTTGCGGCTCATTGCCGTCGACGACATCGATTTCCTGCGTTCCGACACGAAGTACACGCTCGTCGCGTGGCGCGGCGACGCCGGGCAGCCCGGCGAAGCGCTCGTGCGCACCGCGCTCAAGGACCTGCTCGCGCAGCTCGATCCCGCGCACTTCGCGCAGGTCCACCGCTCGGTCGTCGTCAACCTGCGCGCGATCAGCCACGTCACGCGCGGGGACAACGAAACGGCGGTGGTCCACTTGAAAGGCCGCAAGGACGTGTTGCCCGTGAGCCGCAGCTTTCTGCACGTGTTCAAGCAGATGTAAGTCGTCGGAACGGTATCAGTGTGCTCCCGCGCGCGGCGCAGCGTTTTTCACGTACTTGTCGAACCAGTCCAGCATTTCATAGACGAGCTCCTCGTTTGATTCCATCGCCGAATACCAGTGCGGCTCATGCGGCAGCATGACCAGACGGGCCGTGCCGCCGTTGCCGCGGATCGCCTCGTAGAGCTTGCTGGCCTGCAGCGGCGTCGTGCCCGGATTGGCGTCGTCGGCGCCGTGCACGATCAGCAGCGGCGTCTTGAGCTTGTCGGCGACGAAGAACGGCGACACCTTCAAATAGACGTCCGGCGCCTCCCAGACCGAGCGGCGTTCGTTCTGGAAGCCGAACGGCGTGAGCGTCTTGTTGTACGACCCGCTCGTCGCGACGCCGGCGCGGAACAAGTCGGAGTGCGCGACGAGATTCACGGTCATCAGCGCGCCGTGACTGTGTCCCGTGACGCCGATGCGGTCCGGGTCGGCCACGCCCTGGCGCACCGCTTCGTCGACGGCGGCCTTGGCGTCGGCGACGAGCTGGTCGAGATAGGTGTCGTAGGCGCGTTTGGGATCGCCGACGATCGGGAATGCCGCGTTGTCGACGATCGCATAGCCCGCGAGCAACAGCAGCCTGTACTGGCGCAGGCGCGTGAACGTCATTTGCGAGCCCGTGACCTGCCCCGCCTTCACGGCGTCGGCGTAGTCGAGCGGATACGCATAGAGGATCGTCGGCACGCGTGTGCCGTCCTTGTAGCCGGGCGGCGTATACAAGGTGAACGAGAGGTCCAGCCCGTCCGCGCGCTTGTATTTGACGAGGCGCTTCTTGATCTTGCGCACCTCGGGCGTCGGATCGGGAATGTGCGTGAGCGCGCTCGAGACGGAGGCGAACGCCGGCTCGCCCGGGGGTGCATCCACGTGCTTGCCGAGCGTGCGCACGAACGCGTTCGGCGGATCGACGACGGATTGGTGCCACGTGAGGAACGTGCGCGTGTCGGCGCCGCTCTTGAACGAGAGGAATCGCTCGTAGCTCGTCTTGCCGCTGCGGAACAGGCGTTCGGTTTTGAGCGTGGCGAGATCGAGCCGGTCGAGGAACGGACGGTCGCCGTCCGGCGAAGATCCGCTGCCCTCGAGAAAGATCGCATTGCCGTCCTTGCGGATCACCCATGCGCCGTTGGGGAGCTGGCGCGCGACGGGTTCGCCGGGGTTGGCGTATTCCTCGTCGGTGGAAAGATCCCACAGCAGCCGCGGTTTCTGCGCCGGATCGTCGACGTCGACGAGATAGGTGCGCGTCCAGTGCCGATTCGCGTCGTATTCGGTGCGCAGCGCGAGGCTCGGCTCTTCGGTCCAGCCGAAGCCGGTATAGCGTTGTTCGGTGCGGCCGATCTCGACGGGCGCCGACGTGAACGGCGCCGCGAGGGCGAAGACCTTGTCGCGAAACGGCACGTTGACGTTCCAATCGCCGCCGTCGAGCGCCTCGGCATACGTGAGCGTCGCCGGCGACGTGGCGCGCCACTCGAAATCGCGCGGACCGGTCGGCACGCCATGGATCGGCACGCGATCGGCGAGCGGCAGCGAGGCGATGTGCTGCACGGCGATATCGGCATGGTTCGACACGTCCCAGACGTCGACCTCCTGCGGGAAACGGTCGTATGTGGTCACGTACGAATAAGGCTTATGGATCGCGCTCACGAGCACATGCTTGCCGTCGGGAGCGGGCCGCAGCCTCGCGTAGTTGGCAGGCTTGCCGATCGGCATCACCGCGAGCGTGCCGGCGTCGACGAGCGCGAGCTGCGAGAGCGCGTAATAGTCGAAAAGGTCTTCGTCGTGTTTGCCGCCGAGCGTGTCGCGGTTCTCGTAGGTGCTGCTCTGTCCTTTGGCGCCGGCAGTCTCCTGGATGCTCGGCCCTGCCGGGACCTCGGGTTCCGGCGGCGGCGCGCCGAGACCGCCGGGAACGAGCTTGACGATCAGCGATGCCTGGTCCGGCATCCAATGCGCGTCTTCGCCGAACATCGGATTGAGCCGCACGCCCGGCACGCGGCGCACGACCCCGGTGGTATCGCCGATCCAGAGCTCGACGGCATCCGTGGCGACGTTCGCGAACGCGTAGCGCTTGCCGTCCGCGGCCCACACGGGCGTGCCCGGACAGGCGCCGTCGGGCAGCGCGACGTGCGTCTCTTTGCCGTCCGCGACGCGCACCAGGTCGAAGCTGCGCGCGCACGGCGTGATGCCGTAGCCGCCTGGCGTGTCGTGCTTGCTGTGATTCTTCGGTTCGATGCGCACGCCGGCGAGACGCAGGAACGGCGTGGCGACGCGCGACATCGGTGGGTAGTCCTGCCATGAGACGAGCAGCATGGCGTCCTCGGTCGGGCTCACGTACGGCACCGGCGGCGACGGCGCATGCATGACGTCGAGGATCGCCTTCGGCGGCTGGTGGTAAGCCGAATCGGCGGGCGCATCGGCGGCAACTGCGGCCGGCGCGACGACGAGCGCCATCGCGACGGCGACGACGCGCTTCCTGCACACGTTCGCGAGCATGGAACCCGAAGAAATCATGGCGTTTCCTTCGACTGGATGCATCGCGTCAGGCTAGCACATCGCGGCTCGGCGCCGGCGGCTCGCCATACCGCGTAACGCATTCTCGATCATCGGCGCAATGCGAAGTTTGACAGGTGGGCGCGGCGCGATTTTGTTGCTAGCCTCGAGCACGCGCCGCCTCGCCTAGCGGCGGCCTCGGGGGAATGCCATGCGCTCCATCGCCGCACTACGAGCGGTTGCGCTCTCAGCGTGCCTCGCCGCCTCCCTCGCGGCGTGCTCGCCGACGCTGACGATCAAACGCACGCAGACGCTCGCCGACGCCGGCACCTCGTACGTTCAGGCGCTGCAGGCGCTCGTCACCCAAGACCGCGACCAGTATGTCGATGTCGATTCGGGCGCGCTGCTCGCGCGCATGCACGCGTTGCCGGCGCTCGAACGCACCGATCCGCAAGCCGTCGAACAGCGGCGGCGCGCCAGCGTGCGCAAGAGCGATGCGCGTCTGGCGCCCGTCATCGAGCAATACGATCGGCTGCTCCAGCAACTCGCGCTGGAGCAGAACTACTTCCAGGCCCTGCAAGCGCTCGCCGACGACGACACGAACGGCGCCGCTTCCGATGCGCTCGCCTCGATTTCAGGCGCCATCAACGACGTCAATGGGCTGCTCGCGAAGAACGCGTCGCCGCCGATCAGCGATGCCGAAAAGAGCGCGCTTTCGGGTCTGGCGGGCCAAGTCGGGAATTTCGTCAAAGCCCGCAAGCTCGCCGAGGCGCTGCATCGCGACGCGGAGACGATTTCCGAAGCGCTGGCCTGGAACGACAGCCTCGTCGCGAGCCTGGCCTCCGACCTCAAGGCCATGAGCGACACTGCGCGGGACGCGGCGTACACCAAGACGGTCGTCGATCCGTATGCGGACGGAACCGTAGCCGACGCGAGCGCGTGGACGGCGGCGCGTCGCACCTATCTCACCGCGGCGCTCGACCAAGACGTGGCGGCGGAGGCCAAGGCCGCTTCGCAAAAGCTGCGCATCGCGTGGGAGGCGGCGCTCAGCAACAAGCTCGACAGCGCCACCGTTCAGGCGGCGCTCGCCGACGTGCAATCGCTCGCATCGAGCCTGCAGGCGATCCGCCAGGCGCACGCGCCGGACACCTCGCCGACGAAGGCCGCGCCGGCGACCGCAAACGGCAAATCGTGAACGCGTGACGCCAACGCAGGAGGGAATCCGATGGCCACCGATTTCAGCACCGAGTTCGCCACGCTCAACAAGGCGCTGTCGACGCTCGAACAGATCGATCCGAACACGCTGTCGCCGGAGGCGCAGGAACAGCGCGACGACGAACTCGACCAGTTGCAGGATCTGCTCGCGGACCTGCATCTTGCCGCGCTCGAGCAATTGAACGCGGCGGGTCAGCAGGCGGCGACGAACTTCAAGAGCGCCACCGCGAAACTCGGCGACGACCTCGACAAGCTCAACGACGATCTCGCACGCATCAAAGCCATCGGCGACAGCGTGTCGGCGCTGGCGAAGATCTTGGACACCCTGCTCGCCTGATCTTTCAGCAGCGGCGGAATCCGTCGAACAGCGCGCGATGTCCGGCGAGGATCTCCGCCTTGCGCGCGAGATCGGGCGCGAGCGACCACTCCCCCTGCTCGTGCGTGCCGCCGAGTACGATGCCGTCGCTGCGCGGGAACATGTAGAGATCGCCGGCGAGCACGGCGTACTGCACTTCGGGCTGCGGCAGCAGGATCGTGAGCTGGCCTTTGACGGGTGTCAGCTCCTCGTCGCCGAACAGCGTTTTCGCACCGAGGCCAGTGCAGTTGAAGACGAGTTTTTCGGGCAACGCTTCGACAGCGGCGCGATCGGCGATTTCACGCACGTGCAGCCGGCCACCCGCGAGGCGGAATTCGTCGAGCATCGCGGCGAGGTAGACGGGCGGCTCGACGATCATCGTGTCGAAGCGTCGAACGAACTCGTACCCGGTGAACGGGTGCTCGCCGGTGCCGAGATCGGCGAACTCCGGCATCATCGCCCGCAGCGGACTGCGCGCGCCGATGTAGCCGTCGTCGTTGAACGGACGATGATTGAGATAATAGTTGCGCATCCAGCGCACGCCGAACCGCGGTCCCGCCATGATTTGATAGCGATGGTAGGCGTACTCGGCAGCGGCGAGCAGCTGCGCATCGAACTCCGCGGTGCGCCGCGCAGGATCGACGAGAAACGCCGGAAACCACTGACCGCCGGCGATGTTCGACGTCGTCTCGGGCGGCAGCGCTTTGGTATACATCGTGACATCGAAGCCCGCCTCCTGGAGGAGCGCCGCCGTGGCGAGGCCGACGGCGCCGCTGCCGAGCACGGCCACGTCGCCGCGATGTCCCGGCGCACCGATATCGACAGCGAGCTTCGCGGTTCCCCACGACAGCGTTATTCCCGAGCCGCCGTGACCGTAATTGTGCACCACGAGAGTGTCGCCGAGGCGCTCCGCGCGCACGACGAAGCCCGAGGGGCGATATGGCCGCAAGCCGACGACGGTGCGGATTTCGCGCTCGGGAGCCACGTGCACGGGCGGCAGCCCGCAAGCGTCTTCGGTGAACGAGATGTCGGGCGCGGCGTAGCTTCGATGCGCGGCCACGTTGGCGCGCACGCAGCCGCCAAGCAGCGGAACGGCGGCTGCGCTCGCGCAGCCGTGCAGGAATCGGCGTCGTTTCATGCGCGCAGTCTAACGCGGGCCGCACGCGCACGACACGGAACTGCAGGTGACCTCGAGCGCAGCGCGTCGTCCGACCGGATCGGACGACGCGCTTGCCCGAAGGTTCAGATCGAGTAGTACATCTGGTACTCGATCGGATGCGTCGCTGCGCGGAAGCGCGTGACCTCGGCGAGCTTGGTCTCGATGTACGCGTCGATGAAGTCGTCGCTGAACACGCCGCCTGCCTTGAGGAACGCGCGGTCCTTGTCGAGTGCTTCGAGCGCTTGGTCGAGGCTGCTGCAAACGGTCGGAATCTGCTTTTCTTCCTCGGGCGGCAGATCGTAGAGATCCTTGTCCATCGGCGCACCCGGATCGATCTTGTTCAGGATGCCGTCGAGGCCGGCCATCATGAGCGCCGTGAACGCGAGGTAGCCCGAGTTCATCGGATCGGGGAAACGCACTTCGATGCGACGCGCCTTCGGCGAGTGCACGAACGGAATGCGGCAACTCGCCGAGCGGTTGCGCGCCGAGTACGCGAGCATGACCGGCGCTTCGAAGCCCGGCACGAGACGCTTGTAGCTGTTCGTCGTCGAGTTCGTGAACGCATTGATCGCGCGCGCATGCTTGAAGACGCCGCCGATGTAGTAAAGCGCCGTCTGCGACAGGCCGCCATACAGATCGCCCGCGAACAGGTTCGTGCCGTTCTTGGCGAGCGATTGGTGCACGTGCATGCCCGACCCGTTGTCGCCGACGATCGGCTTCGGCATGAACGTCGCCGTCTTGCCGTTCGCATGGGCGACGTTCTTGATCACGTATTTGAGCGTCAGGAGCTCGTCGCCCTTGTGCACGAGCGTGCTGAACTTCGTGCCGATCTCGCACTGGCCGGCGGTCGCCACCTCGTGGTGATGCACCTCGACCGTGAGACCCATCGCCGTGAGCGTCTTGCACATTTCCGCACGCAGATCGCCGAGCGAATCGACGGGCGCGACCGGGAAATAACCGCCCTTCACGCCGGGACGGTGGCCGGAATTGCCTTCCTCGAACTTGCGGTTCGAGCTCCACGCCGCTTCTTCGGAATAGATTTCGAACGAAGCGCCGCGCATCTCGTTGCTCCAGCGCACGGAATCGAAAATGAAGAACTCGGGTTCGGGGCCGAAGAACGCGGTGTCCGCCACGCCCGTCGACTTGAGAAAGGCCTCGGCGCGCTTGGCGATCGACCGCGGGCAACGCGAATACGCTTGCATCGTCGAGGGCTCGAGCACGTCGCAGGTCAGGATCAGCGTCGGGTCGGCCGAGAACGGGTCGAGCACGGCGCTCGTGGCGTCGGGCATCAGCACCATGTCCGAATCGTTGATGCCTTTCCAGCCGGTGATCGAGGAGCCGTCGAACATCTTGCCGTCTTCGAACGTGCTGGCGTCGATCGCATGCACCGGAAAGGTGACGTGATGCTGTTTGCCGAGCATGTCGGCGAAGCGCAAATCGACGAACTCGACGTTATGTTCCTTAATGAGATCAAATACTTTCTGGGCAGCCATGGGAG
>Ga0070741_10016115_pt1 | contig 12539 bp, 8 predicted proteins | sample Coa_R1_4_FD_66440 | JGI IMG/M metagenome (GOLD analysis project Ga0070741, IMG submission 66440) | Surface soil microbial communities from Centralia Pennsylvania, which are recovering from an underground coalmine fire - Coalmine... | ecosystem: Environmental > Terrestrial > Soil > Unclassified ...
GTTGCAGCAGCGGCGTGGCGAAGGTGTTGTCGACGCCGACGATGGCCCCGGCGCGGCGGCCGGCGGCGCACAGGGCGGGCAGGTCGGCGATGTCCATCAGCGGGTTGGACGGGGTCTCCAGCCAGAGCAGGTCCGCGCCGCTCACGGCGGCCTGGACGCTGGCGGTATCGGTCAGGTCGACACGGTCGACGGCCCAGCGTCCTTGCTGCTGGGCGTCGGCGAGCAGCTCGCCGACCCCGAAGTAGCAGTCGGCCGGGGCGACGATGCGGCCGCCGGCCGGCACGAGGTCGAGCAGCGCGGCGACCGCGGCCATGCCGGAGGAGAACGCCACGGCGCGACCGCCCTCGAGCTGGCCTACGACGGCCTCCAGGGCCTCCCAGGTCGGGGTGGCGTCGGAGCGTGAGTAGGCACGGCCGTCCGCTCCGCTGCCGTCCGCTCCGCTGCCGGGCTCGGCCAGGGGGCGCGCATGGAAGTTGGATGCCAGCACCACCGGAACGTTGAGCGGGCCGCCAGCCGCGTGGCCGGGGCGGCCGGCGCAGATGAGCGTCGTTTCCGGGCGGAGGCCCGGGGGCTCGTCAGGTGTCACGATTTCTCCCGTCTCTCGATGGTGCAGTATAGTGCCTTGCATGAGGCAGTCAGTACTGGGGGCGCGGGCCGACGTGGCCCGCGCCATCGGCGACCGGGTCCGGCAGGGACGGAACGGCCGGGGCTGGACCCTGGACCAGCTGGCCGAGCGCTCCGGGGTCAGCCGCCGGATGCTGGTCAGCGTCGAGCAGGGCTCGGCCAACCCGAGCATCGCGACGCTGCTTCTCCTCAGCGACGCGCTCGGCATCGGGCTGCCCGCGCTGGTGGACATGGGCCGCTCGCCCGGGCTGCGGGTCACCCGGGCCGGCACGGCCCCGGTGCTGTGGCGGGGCAAGCTGGGCGGCCAGGCCGTGCTGGTGGCCGGCACCGAGCCGCCGGATGTCACCGAGCTGTGGGACTGGAGCCTGGGCCCGGGCGAGAGCCACGCCAGCGAGGCGCACGCGGCGGGTACCCGCGAGCTGCTCCTGGTCCTCGACGGCCAGCTCGAGCTCCGGGCGGGCCAGCACGCCGAGGTGCTCGCCACCGGAGACTCGGCCTCGTTCGCCGGCGACCTGCCCCACGGGTACGTGAACGTCAGCCCGGCGCAGGCGGCCCGGTTCGCGCTGACCGTGTTCGAGCCGGGGGTCGGCAGAGGTACCGCCCGATGATCACTTTGCTGACTGCGGGTGAGGTGAGCGAGAGCGCACGCGCGTTCCTCACGGACGTCAGCGTGGCTCCTGAGGTGCTTGAGCTGCGCCCGGACTACCGGGTCCTGGTGATGACGGCCGAAGGCCTGCAACCGGGATCGTCCGACCAGGCCAGTGAGGACTTGCTCGCGGGCGCCGAGGGCCGGGCCCGCAGCGCGCTCGACGGCCGGGCGCCGGAGGACGTGCCTCAGGTCGCCGACTGGCGCGACGCCTACCGGGCGTTCGGCGCCAAGCCCCAGCGCACCCGGCCGAGCGTCGAGGCACTGCTGCGCCGCCTGGACTCCGGGCTGCCTCGCATCGACCGCCTGACCGACGCCTACAACGCGGTCTCGATCGCGCACCTGGTGCCGGTGGGAGGCGAGGACCTGGACCAGTACCAGGGTGCCGCCCAGCTGGTCCGGGCGGCCGGAGACGAGGAGTTCGGCACCGTGGCCAACGGCGAGCCGGCGGTCGAGCACCCCAGGCCCGGCGAGGTGATCTGGCGGGACAAGGCCGGCGTGACCTGCCGCTGCTGGAACTGGCGGCAGTGCTTCCGGACCCGGATAACGCCGGCTACTGCCAACGCCGTTTTCATCATCGACGGGCTCGCCGCCCTCGGGAGCGACGGCCTGGCCGCGGCCGGGGACGAACTCGCCAGCTCGCTCGTCCGGCTGAGCCCGAAGGCGGCCATCGCCAGCCGGCTCATCGCCGCGTTACCGCATCGCCGCATGACGGCTCGGACTAGCAGGAGAACATTCACATGCCGATGCACTCCTGGGACGCACCGTAACCGGGACACCTTCACATCGCGCCGGTCCATGCTTGCCTGCCCCGGGGCCGGCCCGGGGTAGCGATGCGTGAGTTCCGTGTATAGAGTCCGCGGCTATGCCTTCGATCGACAGCATCGCCGCGGACTACGTGGAGCGGTCGGCCGCCCTGGACCCGTGCTTCGCCACCTGGGCCGGGATCGCGGGACACGACGACGAGCTACCGGATCTCAGCGCGGACGGGTTTGCCGGACGCGCCGAACTGGATCGTTCGGCTCTCGCCGCCCTCGAGGCGGCTGAGGCCCCCGGGCCGCGCGAGCAGGTGGCACGGGCCGCGATGCAGGAGCGGCTGACCGTGGCCGTCGAGCGCTACGACGCCGGGGACACCACCAGCGAGCTCAACGTGATCGATAGCTGGGTGCAGTACGTGCGCGAGGTCTTCGACTCGATGCCCACCGAGGGCGAGGAAGGCGCCGTCAACATCGCCAGGCGCATGGCCGCGGTCCCTGAGGCCTATCGCCAGCTCTCGCGGACCCTGCTGGAGGCGGCCAGGAACGGCCGTCCCCCGGCCCGGCTGCAGGTCGAGGAGGTCGCCAGGCAGTGCGCCGACTGGTCCAAGCCTGGGGGTTCCTTCTTTCCCGGGCTGGCAGAGCAGCTCACCGGGGTTCCGGACTCGCTGCGCGGGGAGCTGGACACGGCCGCCCGCGCGGCGACGGCCGCCACCGCCGGGCTCGGTGCCTTCCTGCGCCGGGAGCTGCTGCCCCTGGCCAGGGAGAAGGACGCCTGCGGGCCCGAGGTCTACGCCCGGGCCTCGCGCTTCTTCCTCGGTAGCACCGTCGATCTGCCGGAGGCCTACGCCTGGAGCTGGGAAGAGATCGCCCGGCTGCGCGCCGAGCAGGCCCGGGTCGCCCGGCTCATCCGGCCTGGAGCCACTCGGGAGGAGGCGGTGGCGATCCTGGACGGCGACCAGGACCGGCGCATCGAAGGGCGGGAGAACTTCCGCGCCTGGATGCAGGAGCTGGCCGAGCGCACCATCGCGGAGCTGAGCGGCAGGCACTTCGACATCCCGGAGCCCGCGCACCGGATCGAGGCCCTGATCGCCCCGGTCAGCAACGGCGGGATCTACTACACCGGACCTTCGGAGGACTGGTCCCGGCCCGGGCGGATGTGGTGGTCGGTGCCGGACGGCACTGACACCTTCGTCACCTGGAAGGAGGTCACGACCGTCCACCACGAGGGCGTTCCCGGTCACCACCTCCAGTACTCGCAGACCCTGGCCGAGCAGGAGAACCTGAACCGCTGGCAGCGGCTGATGTGCTGGGTCCCGGGCTGCGGCGAAGGCTGGGCGACCTACGCGGAGCGGCTGATGGGCGAGCTCGGATACCTAGACGACGACCCGGGGGCGTATCTCGGGATGCTCGACATGCAGATGATGCCCGCCGCCAACGTGGCCCTGGACATCGGGGTGCACCTGGAGCTGGCGATCCCCGCGGGTACGGGCTGGCGGGAGGGCGAGCGCTGGAACGCGGAGATCGCCTGGGAGTTCCTGCGGGCCCACTCCAGCTGGGACGAAAAGCGGCTGCGCTTCGAGTTGCATCGCTACCTGGGCTGGCCTGGGCAGGTCCTGTCCTACAAGCTCGGCGAGCGGATCTGGCTGCAGGCCAGGGACGAGGCCAGGGCCAGGGAGGGAGACACCTTCAGCCTCAGGGACTTCCACACCAGGGCGCTCAGCCTGGGCGCCCTGGGCCTGGACCCGCTGCGCGAGGCCCTGGCCCGTTTCTAGGGACTGAAGCGGCTGGCCGCGGAGCCTGCGCCAAACCCGGTTGGCGGGCCACGGTGGCCACTGCTACCTTAGGGGCGGCCGTGTGAGACAACGAGGAGGTGGTACCCATGAACGTATCGACATGGGTGCTCCCCTGCGGGGTCACGGTCGGGCGGTAGGTCGTCCGGGAGCGCCGCTCGAGAGCACTCCCGAAAGGCACGACCATGCGATTCACTTCTGAACAGCGCCTCGACGACGGCGTCCTCGAACGCGAATTCACCCTCGGCGAGATCCCCGGCATCCTCTGGACGCCCGCATCCGTATCCGCGCCGGTGCCGCTGATCCTGCTCGGCCACCCCGGCGGGCTGCGCATGATGTACCCCCGGCTGGCGGCCCGGGCCCGGCACTCGGCGGCGGAACACGGCTTCGCCTCGGCCACCATCGAGCTCCCCGGGAGCGGTGACCGGCCCCGATCGGCAGCCGCCGAGCAGGCCCGCGCGGACCTGCGCCGGGCGATGCAGGCCGGCGAGCCGCTCGGCGAGATCGTCGACCGGCTCGTCCTCCCGCTGGTCGAGAAGGCGGTCCCGGAATGGCAGGCCACCCTGGACGCCCTCCTCGCGCTGCCCGAGATCGGCGGCCCGGTCGGGTACGCGGGAGGATTCATCGCCATCGGCATCCGGCTGGCGGTGGCCGAGCCGCGCATCAAGGCCGCCGTCTTGTTCGCCGGGAGTTTCGTCCCCGCCAGCATGGTCGAGGAGGCCCGCCAGGTGACCATTCCGCTGCAGGTCCTGCTGCAATGGGACGACGAAGGGAACGACCGGCAGGCAGCCCTGGACCTGTTCGACGCGTTCGGCTCCAAGGAGAAGACCCTGCACGCCAATATGGGCGGTCACACCGGCGTCCCGCAGTTCGAGGCGGACAACGGGGGCCGGTTCTTCGCCCGGCACCTCACGTAAGGCCGGCCGGCCGGGCCAGCAGCAGACAGCGCCCCGGCTGGCCGCCGGCCGCGGCCAGCCGGAGCGCCTGCTGAATATCAGGACGTCCCGGGTTCCTAGAGCTCTTTGGCGTACTCCTGGTAATGCTTGCTGATCCGTTCGGCGGTGCCGTAGTAGGCGTGCCGGCTCATGTCCGCGCTGAACCGGCTGGCCGGCGGCGTGCGGCCGAGGGCTTCGGCCATCGCGCGGATGTGCTGGGGAGCGGCGCCACAGCAGATGCCGAAGTAGTTGACTCCGAGCGCGGCCGCCGCCGTCGTGAACGCGGCTACCTCGTAGCGGTTGACCAGGAACCGGTCCAGCGCGGTGGGGAACGGCCGCCCGCCCGGGATCAGGTCGCAATCCGGGTCGGTGAGCGACTGGAACGTCGGCTCGGCCTCGGTCGTGCGGTACGGCACCGGCAGGGCGGCGATGTAGCCCTCGCACGCGGCGCGGATCTCACCCAAAAGCGGCAGCATGGTGGCCAGACCGCGGATGCAGTTCAGCCCGACCACGTCGGCGCCGGCGTCTTGCAGGCGGCGGCAGGTCTCGCCGATCGGGTCGCCCCCGCGGACGATGGGCTCGCGGTGAATGGTGAGCGTGACCACCGCATCGAGGCCGTGCGCCTTGATCGCCTCCAGCGCGAGCAGGGCCTCGCCGGGGTAGTCGATGGTCTCGGCGATCACGAAGTCGACGCCGGCCTCGGCGGCCCACCCGACCTGCTCGCTGAACATGTCGCGGACGAGCCTGTGCGTCGCGGGATCGTCAGGGACGTAGACGTTGGTGTTGCAGATGTTGCCGGCCACCAGGGAGTCGTGCTCGGCGCCGACCTCCTTGGCGATCCGCAGTGCCTGCCGGTTCATCGGCTCGAGGTCGCCCTCGCGGCCGATCACCGCCAGCTTCTCGCGGTGGGCGTAGTAGGTGAACGCCTCGACGACGTCCGATCCGGCATGCACGAACTCCCGGTGCAGCCCGGCTACCATCTCGGGCTCCTCGAGCACCACCTCGGGCACGAACGCCCCGGCCTGCAGGTAGCCGCGGCGCTCGAACTCGAACAAGTATCCCTCGGCGCAGATCACCGGTCCGGCGGCGAGCCGATCGAGAAGCCTACCCATGCACGACACCTCCATGGTCTTATAGTCGGAACGACTGTACCGGGAATCTTAGACCTAGGGATGCCTCGATGAAAGCTTCTGCGCAGGTAGTCGTCATCGGCGGCGGTGTGGTGGGCGCCTCGGTCCTGTACCACCTCACCGAGATGGGCTGGACGGACGTGGTGCTCGTCGAGCGCAAGGAGCTCACCGCCGGCTCGACCTGGCACGCCGCGGGCGGCATGCACACGCTCAACGGCGACCCCAATGTCGCGAAGCTGCAGCAGTACACGGTCAACCTGTATCGCGAGATCGAGCAGCGTTCCGGCCAGGACTGCGGCATCCACATGCCGGGCGGGCTGATGCTGGCGGACGACCGGGAGCGGATGGACTGGCTGCGGATGGCCCAGGCCCGTGGCCGCTACCTCGGCATGGACATGGAGATCATCTCGGCGGCCGAGGCCAAAGAGCTGTTCCCGCTGCTGGCCGAGCAGCACTTCATCGGCGCGCTCTTCGACCCGGCCGAGGGTCACGTCGACCCGACCGGGGTCACCCGGGCCTATGCCATCTGCGCGCGGCAGGCCGGCGCCGAGATCTACCAGAACACCTGGGTGAGCGACCTGCGCCAGCGTCCCGACGGCACCTGGGACGTCATCACCGACTCCGGTGAGATCCACGCCGAGCACATCGTCAACGCCGGCGGCCTGTGGGCCCGTGAGGTGGGCCGGATGGCCGGCCTGGAACTGCCCGTCCTCGCGATGGAGCACATGTACCTGATCACCGAGGACATGGAGGAGGTGGCCGAGTACAACGCGGCCACCGGGCACGAGCTGCCGATGGGCCTGGACTTCTCCGGCGAGAACTACATCCGCCAGGAGCGCGGCGGGATACTCCTCGGCACCTACGAGCAGGCGTGCGTGCCCTGGTCGCCGCGCGAGGCGCCCTGGACCTTCGACAAGCAGCTGCTGACCCCCGACCTCGACCGGATCTCTCCGTCCCTGGAGATCGCCTTCAAGCACTATCCGGCGCTGGCCGACGCGGGGATCAAGACGGTGATCAACGGGCCTTTCACCTTCGCGCCGGACGGCAATCCGCTGGTCGGACCGGTGCCCGGCCTGCGCAACTGCTGGGTGGCCTGCGCGGTGATGGCCGGCTTCTCGCAGGGCGGCGGGGTGGGCCTCACCCTGGCGCGCTGGATGGTCGACGGTGATCCGGGTGAGGACATCTGGGCGATGGACGTGGCCCGCTACGGTGACTGGGCCAGCCTCGCCTACACCAATGCCAAGGTGCGCGAGAACTACAGCCGCCGGTTCCGTATCACCTTCCCCAACGAGGAGCTCCCGGCCGGCCGCCCGCTGCACACCACGCCGGTCTACGACCGGCTCACCGACCACAACGCGGTATGGGGCGCGGGCTACGGGCTCGAGCACCCCCTGTGGTTCCAGCGGCCGGGGGAGGAGCCGCGCGAGGACGTGACGTTCCGCCGCTCCAACGCCTTCCCGGTCGTCGCCGACGAGTGCGCCACGGTGCGCGAACGCGTCGGGCTCACCGAGTGCTCCAACTTCGCCAAGTACCGCGTGACCGGCGCCGGCAGCGCCGAGTGGCTGCAGGGGCTGTTCACCAACCGGCTGCCGCGAGCCGGCCGGATCAACCTCACCGCCGCCCTGGATCCCAGCGGTCATATCGTCGGGGAGTTTTCCGTGGCGCGGGTTGGTACCGACGATTTCTTCCTGTTCGGCTCGCAGATCGCCGAGGCCCATCACTCGCGCTGGTTCCGCGGCCACCTCGCTGATGGCGTGCGGTTCGACGCGCTGGGCTTGTCCCTGGTGGGCCTCTCCCTGGCCGGGCCGGGCGCCCGCGACGTGCTGCAGTCGGTCACCGGTGCCTCGCTGGCCACCGCGGATTACCCGTTCATGGCGTTCCGCCGGATCGACGTCGGGATGATCCCCGCCTACGTCGGCCGGATGACCTACACCGGGGATCTCGGCTACGAGATCTGGGTCGCGCCGGAGTACCAGCGAGCCCTGTTCGACCTGCTGTGGCAGGCCGGGCAGCCGCACGGCATCGGCCTGTTCGGGTTCCGGGCGCTGATGTCGCTGCGGATGGAGAAGATGTTCGGTACCTGGTTCCGCGAGTACCGTCCGATCTACACGCCGGCCGAGGCGCAGATGCACCGGTCGCTCAAGCTCGACCATGACTTCATCGGCCGCGCCGCGGTGGAGGCGGAGCTGGAACGCGGCCCGGCCCGGACGCTCGGCTACTTCGAGGTTGACCCCGATCCGGCGGAACCGGCCGACGTGGTCGGCGACGAGCCGATCTGGCACGACGGGGCGGTGGTGGGCTGGGTGACCTCCGGTGCGTATGCGCATTACAGCCGCCGCTCGCTGGCGTTCGGCTACGTGCCGAGCGAGCTCGCGATGCCCGGCGCGACGTTCGAGGTGGAGATCATCGGCCAGCGCCGCCCGGCGAGACTGCTCGCCGAACCGGTGCTCGACCCGGCGGGCCGGCGCATGCGCGCCTGATGGCCTGATCGGAGGCCACTGATAGGGAGTCATTGATGGGACGCCATCGCGACCTCGAACGACGGGCCGAGCTGCTGGACCAGGTGGTCGGCTACCTCGGCCGGCACGGCATCGCCGGGGTGTCGCTGCGGCCGGTTGCCCGCGACCTGGGCGTGTCGGTCAACGCGCTCGTGCATCACTTCGGCAGCAAGGAAGAGCTGGTCGTCGCCGCCTTGCGGCGGGCCGCTGAGATTCAGCGAGGAGTCGAGGGGCGGTGGCGGCGGCGGGTACCTCATATGTCCACCGCGGAGCTGCAGCGGCGCTGGTGGCGGTGGATCAACCGCAGCCCCGAGCACCTGGCGCTGGTGCGCCTGGGTCTCGAAGCCGCCACGCTGGACGCCACGGTCAGCGGCCTGCCCGGTGACGTGCGCGCGGAGCAGATCTCGTTCTGGCGCGAGGGCATCGCCGACGGCCTGATCGCCGACGGCATCAGGCCCGAGGACGCCGAACGCGAGGCGTCGCTGGTCAAGGCGACGTTCACCGGCCTGGTGCTCGACCTGCTGGCCACCGGTCAGCGCAAGCGGCTCACCGACGCGCTTGAATGCACCCTGAGCCGCCTCGACGAGCTGACGCAGTCGGCCCCGTGAGGGTGGCCGCAGGCACCGGCCGGGCTCTCGCGGTCACTTGCGGTCGAGGCCGGCCAGGCCGTCGGCCATCGCGCGGAACAGCGGGTCGGTGTGACTGGCCAGGGTGGCGTAGACCTGGCTGACCTGCTGATAGGCGCGGACGGCGCTGGGGTCCGGGGTGAACTGCTGGCCGGGGCTGACCATCGCGGCGGTGGCCTGGTCCCAGCCGGGGTAGATGCCGTGGCCGACGGCGGCGCAGATGGCCGCGCCGAGGCCGGCGGCGTCACTGACGGTGGTGCGGCGGGCCGGGCGGCCGTAGACATCGGCCACGATCTGCATCATGAGGTCGGAACGGGACCCGCCGCCGGACACCAGCACGGGCGAGAGGCGGCGGCCGAGCGCGCGTTCCATCGCCGCCGTGTTGCCGGCCATGGTCAGGGCGATGCCCTCGAGGATGGAGCGGTAGACGTGGGCGCGACCCTGGCTGCCGTCGAAACCCAGCAGCGCGCCGCGGCGCCAGGGCGCCTGCCCCGGTGCCAGCCAGTCCGGGATGGTCAGCAGCCCGTTGCTGCCCGGCGCCAGCTCGCTGGCGGCGGCGTTGAGGCTGTCTTGCAGGTCCGCTGGTCCTTCCAGCAGCATCTGGTACCAGCTGACCGTCCACATGCCGCGGCGGATCCCGGTGCTCTCGTAGAGGTAGGTCCCGGGCCGGGCCGCGAAATTGGCCCAGTAGCTGCCGTCCGCGCTGGATGAGGACGAGCCGATGGTCATGGCCGCGATGTAGGTGCCCAGCGACAGCAGCACGGTGCCGTCGTCGTCCAGGCCGCTGCCCAGCGCCTCGACGGCCTTGTCGTTGGCCGTGGCGTACACCGGCAGGCCGGCCGGGATGCCGGTGGCCCTGGCCGCATCCGGGGTCACCAAGCCGAGCCGGGCGCCCGGGGAGACCAGGTCGAAGAGCATGTCGCGGGGCATGCCGGTGGCTTTATAGGCGGCTTGGTCGTCCGGCCAGGCCGCCGTGTCATGGTCGATGGGCCACATGCCCTCGTAGTTGGCTGCGCTGTCGGTGAACTGGCCGGTCAGGCGGTGGGTGATGTAGCCGGAGGAGGTGGTGACGTAGCGGACCTGGGGATTGTCCGCCTGGTAGGGCCGGGCGACCCGCTCGTCCATCCAGCTCAGTACCGGTTCGGCCAGGCTGCCGTCGGCCCTCAGCAGGGCCCGGCAGAAGCGGATGGTGCACAAGCCCACCGCGGCGATGTCGGCGGAGTCGCCGGAGAAGGCGGCCATGACGTCACGGCAGGCGCCGGCGATGGACTCCCAGATGTCGTCACCGGGATGGACGGCATGCCCCGGCACCGAGATGTCGTACGGCTGGAGCCGCCTGCTGCCCACGGCCAGGGCCTGGCCGCGGGCGTCGAAGATCGTCACCTTGGTACTCTGCGAGCCGTTGTCGATGGCCAGCAGGTACGGCTTCATGACGGCAGCTTCATGGCCGCAGCGGGAAGATCGTGCCCGCGTTCATCACGCCCTGGGGGTCGAACGCCTGCTTGAGGGCCGTCAGCAGCCAGTAGGCGCTGCCGTGCTCTTGCTCGATCCAGGGCGTGCGGTACTTGCCGATCCCGTGGTGGTGCACCATCGACCCGCCCGCGCGCAGGGCTTCTTCGACGATGATCGCGTTCAGCGGCTTGTGGTAGACCTCGATCTCCTCGCGCGGGCTGCACCTGATCTCGTAGTCGTAGACGAAATACAGGTTGGTCCCGGTCTGGTAGCTGTGCGAGGAATGGGCGCCGAGCATCGTCAGGTCGCCGGCCCGCGGGAACTCGGCGCGGATCCGGCTCATGACGGCGGCGAACAGGGCCGCGGCCCGCGACCAGTCGACGGAGACCTCGGTGGTGTAGCCGAGGCGGGCGTGGGCGAGCATGTCGGCCTTCTCGGCGTCGATCTCGTCCTGGCCCCAGTTGAGGTTCTCGAACCACGCCCGTATTCGCTGTTCGTCGACCCGCTGGTGGGGGCGGGTGGCGAAGAGTTCCTCGATCGCGGTGGCGGTGGCGTCGGCGAGGCCCTTCGGGCCCTCCGCGACCAGCACGATGACGTTGCGGCCCTGATAGAAGTCGGCGAAGTGCTGCCGCGCGTCCTCGGGTGAGTAGACCCGGCACACCGACGGCCGGTAGCCCGCGGTGATCAGCTCGCGGACCGCGTCGATGCCATCGGCGAACTCCTCCACTCCGAACCCGAAGTACCGGTTGTTCTCCGGCTGGTAGCGGAACAGCTTCACCGTCACCTCGGTGATGAAGCACAGCGCGCCCTCGCTGCCGATGGCGATGTGGCGGATGTCCGGGCCCGCGGCCCGCCGCGGCACGTTCTTGATCCGGGCCACCTGGCCGCCGGGAAAGACCGCCTCCAGGCCCACGACCAGGTCCTCGATGCCGCCGTAGAGGGTGGAGAACTGGCCGATCGAGCGGGTGGCGACCAGGCCGCCCAGCTGGGCCAGCGGCTTGGACTGGGGCGAGTGCCCGGTGGTCAGGCCCTGGGCCCGGACGGTGTCCTCCAGGTGCTCAAGGCCGGCCCCGCACTGCACGGTGGCCATCATGTCCACCGGGTCGACGGACAGGATCGCGTTCATCCGCGACCCGTCAAGCACGAGGCTGTCCTCGACCACCGTCTCCAGGCCGCCCTCGGTGGCGGTCCCTCCGGTCCGCGGCACGATGTTGACGAGGTTCTGCTCGGCGAACCGCAGCACCGCCGCCACCTCCGCCGTGGACGAGGGGTAGACGATCGCGGCCGGGATCGGCCCGTCGTAGATGCCGTGCACGGCGGTGTACTTCCGGAACCGGTCGACGCTGGCCTGCCTGAGCTGCTCGTCGCGGGTGTCGACGGCAGCCGGGCCGAGCAGCCCGGTCATCGCGTCGACGATCTCCTGGCGGGTCAGCGGGGATCGGGATGGGGCCATGGCCAAGATCGCTCTCCTGGTAGCGGTGGTGCTAGCGGACGGGGTAGCCGCCGTGGGTGTCAGTGGACGAGGTAGCCGCCGTGGTCAGCAGACGAGGTAGCCGCCGTGGTCAGCGGACGAGGTAGCCGCCGTCGACCACCAGGACGTGGCCGTTGACGTAATCCGAGGCCCGGCTGGCCAGGAAGACCACCGCCCCCATCAGGTCGGCGGCCTCCCCCCAGCGGGCCGCGGGGATGTGCTCGACGATACGGCGGGCGGCCTGGGGATCGGCCCGGGTCGCTGCGGTGATGGCGGTCTTGAAGTATCCCGGCGCGATGGCATTGACCTGGATGTTAAAGGCCGCCAGCTCGTCGCAGTAGGCCTTGGTGAAGCCCGCGATCCCGGCCTTGGTCGCGGCGTAGGCAGGCGAGCGCTGCCCGCCGAGGAAGGAGAACAGCGACGCGATATTGATGATCTTGCCGGACCGCTGCCCGATCATGAACCTGCTGGCCTCGTGGGCCAGCTCGAAGGCGGCGGTCAGGTTGACCGCCACCATCGGGTCCCACTGGTCACGGCCGAATTCCGCCACGTCCGCCAGCAGCGCGATGCCGGCCGAGTTGACCAGGATGTCGACCGAGCCCAGCGCCT
>Ga0070741_10016116_pt1 | contig 12538 bp, 11 predicted proteins | sample Coa_R1_4_FD_66440 | JGI IMG/M metagenome (GOLD analysis project Ga0070741, IMG submission 66440) | Surface soil microbial communities from Centralia Pennsylvania, which are recovering from an underground coalmine fire - Coalmine... | ecosystem: Environmental > Terrestrial > Soil > Unclassified ...
TACTGCCAGGCGGATGCGTGGGGCTCGGCCGAGGAAGCCCTCGACTACGTGTCGCACGAGCTGACCCACCAGGTGGAGCAGGGGGATACTACGCAGCGACGCGGCATCGCGCAGTGGTTCAACGAGGGGCTGGCCGAGTACATCCAGGGGCGGGTGCTCGCCGAGCGCAACCCGTCTTACGCGGCGCGCGACCGCTGGCTGCGCGAGGCGCGGATCGCGAGCGCGCTGTATACGGACCGGCTGGTCTCGCTGCGCGATCTGGGCACGAACCAGCGCTGGCAGCAGGCGGCAGGCTCGGGCTGGGCCGGGCAGATCTACTCGCACAGCTCGCTCGTGATCGGCTGGCTGGCGGAGACGTACGGGCTGCCTGCCGTGATCGAGATCGTGCGGCGCACGGGCGCGCCGGACAGCTTCGAGGCCGCGTTCGAGCAGGCGCTAGGCCTTACCGTGGCAGAGGCGGACCGCGCGGCGCGCCGCGCGCTGACCGATGATCTGCTGCCCCGCTACCCGATGGGCCTGTCGGTGTTCCGCGACGAGCAGGCGACGGATGGCGCGCTGCACGTGGCGGTGGTCGGGTTCCAGCCGCGCGAGTGGCTGGAGAAGGAATATCGCTACGCCAACGGGGCCGAGGCGGCCGGCCGGGCGGTCGAGGGCGCGCGCCCCGAGCCGGAGCGGACGGACGCCTCGGGGTTTGCGGCCTGGACGTGGACGACGGCGAGCGCGCCGCCGCCCGGGGTGCCGCCTACCGTGGAGCTGACGGTGCACGGCAGCAACGGCAGCGAGGCCAGCCAGTCGGCGCCCCTTCCCACCACGCCGTGATCCCGGCCAGGAGGCCACAAGCCATGACGCAAGTCCGTCAATTCACCGCGCTTATCGAGCGCGAGGGCGATGCCTATATCGCGCTCTGTCCGGAGCTGGACGTCGCTAGCCAAGGGAGCACGATCGAGGAGGCGCGCGCCAATCTGGTGGAGGCGCTAGAGTTGTTTCTGGAGACCGCTAGCTCGTCGGAGATCGAAGAGCGGCTCCACTACGAAATCTACGTCACTCGCGTCGAACTCCCGGTTGGGTAGACTTCGGGTTCTGTCGGGCCGAGAGGTCTGCCGAATCCTCGTCAGTCAAGGATTCACTGAGGTGCGCCGTCGGGGCAGCCACATCGCCATGCAGCGCCGGGTGGCGATTCCACCATCACCGTCCCCGTTCCCGACCACGAGGAAGTGCGTATCGGCACATTGCTATCCATCATCCGCCAGTCGCGGCTGCCACGGTCGTTGTTTGAAGAGGGTAGCTGAGCGAGGGGCTTCTTATCGGCGTCTTAGGTGCGCGTGCTAGACTTTCCGAGTCCAGCGCACCGGCAGGAGACGCCTCGTGGACCGCCACCCGCCCGCCTTGGCCAACGCGCCGAACGCCTCGGAGGCCCCCGCGAGCGCCATGACGTCGGGGAGCGACCTCGCCCCAACGGGTGAGGCGGGGAGTGGCCCGGCGCCCGCCGCGACGCCAGCGTGGGGCGCCCTCCCGTTCGTTCTCAAGATGCCGCACCTGGCGTACGTGCCGAGCGGGCGGCGCGATCTGCGGCTCGATTTCCTGCGCGGCTTCTGCGCGCTCGCCATGATCGTGGACCACATTGGCGGGGCGTCGTGGCTGTACGCGCTGACCGGCGGCAATCGCTTCTTCACCTCGGCCGCCGAGGGCTTCATCTTCATCTCCGGGCTGGTCGTGGGCATCGTCTATCGCGGCTTCATGGAGCGCGACGGCCTGGGACCGGCGCTGCGCCGCGTGCTGGAGCGGGCCGCCCAGCTCTATCTGCTGGCCGTCGGGCTTACGCTCGTGTTCCTGCCCGTCTCCGAGCTGCTGGGGCTGCGCTGGGCCCAGGGCGTTGATCTTAGCGACCCCGCGGCGTTCGTGGTGAGCGTGCTGACGCTGCACCGCACGTACTACGTCGTGGACATCCCGCTGCTCTACGCGCTGCTGCTGGCGGTCACGCCGCTGGCGCTGGTGCTGCTGTCGCAGGGCTATACCCCCGTCGTGCTCGTTCTGTCGTGGGGGCTGTGGGGCGGCTACCAGTTCTTCCCGGAGCAGGCCGATGTGCCCTGGCCGATCGCCGGCAACTACGCCTTCCACTTTTCGGCCTGGCAGGTGCTGTTCATCACCGCGATGGTGATTGGCTACCACCGCGACCGCGTGGCGGCAGCCTTGCGCTGGGTGCCGCGCTGGCCGGCGCTGGTTGTGTCGGGGCTGGGCGTCGCGGCGCTGGTGGCGATCTACCGCGGCGGCGATGCCTTCTGGCGCATGCTGCCGGTGGAAGACCCCGCGAGCCTGGACGTGACCGACCTGGTCGTGACGCTCTTCGGGAAGGGCGACCTGCGGCCCGGCCGGCTGGTCGCCTTCGCCGTGGTGTTCGTTTTCTGTTACTTGCTGGTCGACCGCCTCTGGCGCGCATGGGACCGCGCGCTGGGCTGGCTGCTCCTGCCGCTGGGCCAGAACGCGCTGTACGCCTACGCCGTCCACGTCGTCTTCGTGCTGCTGGTGGGCATCTTCTTGCCGCCGCTCGCGCTGACCGAGCGCTGGCTGCGAACGGTCTATACGGCTCTGCAGCTCGCGCTCGTGGGGCTGACCTGGCTCATGATCCGCGGGCGGCTGTTCCTGCCGCGCGGCCGGCCCTGGCGGGCCTGGATCGCCACGCCGGCCGCCGCGACCGTGGCCTGCCTGCTCGTGCTGCCGCTCGATCCGTCGCCCACCCTGCCGGGCTGGGCGCGCGGCCCGGCGCCGCCGGCCGGGGACCCGCGCGTGGCCCGCGCGTTCGGCACGCCCGTGCCGCGCGGCGGCAAGATTCCCGAGTTTCCCGCCCGCGAGCCGATCGTGCGCCGGCCGGGCGCGGCGGCCGGCCCGGCGCGCACCGCGGCGAGCGTGAGCCCCTACGTGGGCGCCGTGCGCGGCAGCTTCCGCCAGCAATACTTCTACAGCCCGGCGCTGGACACCGAGATGCCGTACTTCGTGTACCTGCCGCCTGACTACGACGCCGCCGGCCGCCGCTACCCCGTCGTGTTCATGCTGCACGGCATCTCGGCATCGTATGAGGAGTGGCTGGCCTACGGCTTCGTGGACGCGCTGGACCGGCTGATCACGGCGGCGGAAGTGCAGCCGATGATCGTCGTCTTTCCGCAGGGCGACTACTCGTACTGGGTGAACCACGCCGACGACGGCCCGCGCTGGGGCGACTACATCGCCTACGACCTGGTGCGGCACATGGACTCGACTTATCGGACGCTGCCGTGGAACGAGCGCCGCGCCGTCGGGGGCGTCTCGATGGGCGGGCACGGCGCGCTGCAACTGGCGTTCAACTATCCGTGGGTGTTCGGCGTTGCCGGGGCGCACAGCCCCTCCCTGCGGGAGGATGATGGCGAGGTCCCGTTCCTTGGTACCGGCGAGGAGTGGGAGAAGCGCGACCCGCTGAGCCTGGCCGCCACGGCGCCGAACGTCGAGGGCGTGAAGATCTGGATCGACCTCGGCGACGAGGACGTGTACTACGACCGTGTCGAGCAGCTAAAAGCGGCGCTCGAAGAGCGCGGGATCGAACCCGACTGGCACGTCCAACTCGGCCGAGACCACGGCTGGTGGGACTATTACGTCGAGGACTACATCCGCTTCTACGATGCCGCGCTAAATCCCCGTTAGCGCGGCTGGCTCCGCCGCGCGTCCCGCCCCGGCCCGAGCCCGCCCGGCCCCGCGCCCCGCTTTTGGTTGTGCGCTTAAGATCGGTCTTATATAATCGGCTTCAGGCGCCACGCGACGACCGTGGCGGACGGAGCGGGTGGACCGATGCAGCGGACCGCGTGGGCACGGGCGATCCTCAGGCTGGTAATCGGGGTGAGCACCCTGCTCGTGATCGCGGCGCTGCTGCTCGGACTCGCCGGCCGGAGCGGCGCGCCGCGCCCCGCCGCCGCGGCGGCCGTGGCGCGCGATGGGCTCTCGCCCGGGGTTCCGGCCCGCCCGGCCCTCGATCCGCCGCCCGCTGCCCCGGCCGTCGTGATCCCCATCCCCGCCGCGGCCGACCCGAGCGCGGCCGCGCCGCCGCCACCCCCCGCGCCGTCGCCCGCGCAGGATCTGGCCTTCGACGACTACTTCATTCACGTCCCCCCGGGCGTCGCCGATCCGGCGCCGGTGCTCGTGGCCCTGCACGGTATGGGCGGCGACGGCCGCGGCATGTGCGATGGGGTGCGGGCCTGGGCCGACCGCGAGGGCTGGGTGCTGGTCGGCCCCACTTTTCCCTACGGCGACTGGACCGATCCGGCGAACGTGGCGAACGAGGGGCCGCGCTTCCTGCCGCGCCTCGCCGCGATCCTGGATGAGGCGCCGGCCAAGATCGGCCACGCGGTCCAGCCGCGCGTCGTGCTGTACGGCTTCTCGCGCGGCGCCCAGCTCGCCGCGCGCTTCGCGCTGCTGTATCCGGAGCGGGTGCGCGGGGTGGTCGTCATGTCGGGCGGCACATATACGCTGCCGCTGCGCGAGACGACGGTCGGGGACGCCACCCAGCCGCTGCCCTATCCGTTCGGCGTGGCGGACGTGGCGCAGCGCTTCGGTCGCGACGCCAACCTCGACGCGCTGCGGAGCGTGCCGTTCTGGATCGGGGTCGGGGCTGAGGACAACGACCCGACGGCGGTTCCGACGCAGTGGGGGCCGTACATCGGCGCCACGCGCGTGGAGCGCGCCCGCCGCTTCGCCGCGGTGCTGCGCAGCTTGCAGGTGCCCGCGCAGGAGACCGAGTTCCCCGGCCTGGGCCACGACATCAGCATGACGGAGCACGATCAGGCGCTAGGCTGGGTGCAGGGCCTGCCGTAGCCGCCGCGTCGTCTCTGCCGCTCCTCCTTTTCCGCCTTCCCTGATGCCGTACACTCGGTGGGGCGCTGCCCGTGCCGATCGCTCCCGAGGAGGCAGGGGATGGTCGAGATTCGCGCGTCCGGCGAGCGTCTGATCGCCGCGCCAGCCGACCGCGTGTACGGGTACCTGGCCGACTACCGGGAGCACCACCCGCGCATCCTGCCGCCGGCGTTTACCGCGCTGCGGATCGAGGCGGGCGGCGTGGGCGCGGGCACGGTGTTCAGCCTGCGGATGCGGGTCGGCGGGCGCACGCGCGCCTCCCGCATGCAGGTGACGGAGCCGGCGCCCGGGCGCGTGCTGGTAGAGTCGGACCTCGGCTCCGACCTGGTCACCACGTTCACGGTGGCGCCGGAGGGCCGCGCGAGCCGCGTGCGCATCGAGACGCGCTGGACGGCGCCGGGCGGCCCCGCCGGCCTGATCGAGCGGCTGTTCGCGCCGCGCGTCCTGCGCCGCCTGTACGCGGACGAGCTGGCCCGCCTCGACGCCTACGCGCGCGAGCAGGGGCCGGGCTGATACCTATATCGGCAGCTCGGTGAAGAGGAAGAAGCCGTTGAGCATGAGCAGGAGCGCGACGGCGCCCATCGCCGCTGCAGCGTAGAGGAACGGCCGCACCTTGGTGATGATGGACACCGAGGCGATAACGATGGCGATCTGGAACAGGCCTTCGGCAAAGTCAAAGTTGGGGTCCTGTTTCAGGGCGTGCTCGCGCCTCGCCTCCAGGTCGCGCGCCTTGTTCTGAAGGTCAACGGTGCCCTCCTCGGGCTCGTTGCGGTAGCGGTCGATGTCGGCCTCGTAGGCGGCGAGCTTCGCCTCAGCGGCGGCGCGCGCCTCGGGCGACCAGGCGGCGCTCTGCCCCAGCAGCAGTAGCTCCACTTGATCCTTGGCCAGGATGGTGCTCGTGCGGCGAATGTTCTTGGCCTGGTAGAAGGCCCAGGTGTCGGCGATCTCCGTCTCGGACTGGAGGATAGCCTGCAGGTTGTCGTTGCCGGCCACCGACGTGATGGCCAGGAACATCGCCAGGAAGGCGATGAGCAGGGCGGCCTGGTTCTCGAACCGCCGCAGGCCCGTGGCCGCTGCCTCGTGCTCGGCGCCGACCTCTTTGATGGTGTCCGCTGCCTCGGTCACGTCCATGGTACCTCCGCTGACCTAACCCCCCCGGCCCCCCTTCCCTATCAGGGAAGGGGGGTGCGGGATGACGTAACCCCGGCGTGGGGTGGCTCCGCCTGGCGTCCTGTGTAACGCGGGCACGCCGCGCTGCCCGCGCGGCGTGGCTGGCGCCCATTGTACAGAGCCGGGCGCGGGCCGGCCAGGCGGCATGGATTCGCGGCGCATGGCCGGGGGACGGCCGGGCGGTCAGGGGAGGGGCGCGGCGGGGCTGGGCGGCGCGGCGTGGCGCAGGACCGGGCCGCCAACGCCGGGGAGCAGGCCTAGGGGCGGGTCGCCCGGAGCGGCGGCCAGGCGCGCGGCCCGCGCGATCGTGGGCGCCATGGCGAGCACCGTCTCGGCGGCGTCGCCGCCGAGGAGCAGCGCGCCGTCGGGGGTGCGCCAGCGCCGCTGGCCGGCGGGCGCCGGCTCGGCGGCGAGCGCGTCGCCGTAGCGCTTTTGCGCCGCCAGGGCATAGGCATCCTGCCACTCGGCGGCCTCGGCGGCGTCGTCCCAGCGGGTGCGCACCAGGACGGCCAGCTCGCCACGGTCGGACTCGTAGAGAGCGTAGCTGCCGCCCGCCCAGCCCTCGGCCGCGCGCGCCGCGACGGCCGCCTCGACGTATTGCTGCAGGAGCAGGCGGTGGTCTAGCTCGCCCAGGACGCCGCGGCGGGTCTCGCGCCAGCCGTCGCCGAGCGCCGCCGTGCGGTCGTCCAGCGTGATCGGCACGGGGGCCTGGCGGCGCAGGTAGCGCTCGGGATGGAGGATCTGCGCCGTGGACTGCGGCGGATCGGCGAACAGGCGGTCGACGGCGGGGCCATAGCCCTCGCCCTCGCCGCGCATCGCCTCCTCGCCCAGCACGCGGCGCAGGAAGCGCACGCCCTCGGTGTAGGGGAAGTAGCTCTGCTCGCGCACGACGAGCGGGATGCGGTCGAGGTCGACCTCGCGGTACAGCTCGCGGACCTGGCGCCGCCGCTCCTCGCGCTCCGCGGGTGTCAGGACGACGTTCGCGTAGCGCTCGCCGACGTAGGAGGCGTCGGCCTCGACGAGCGACGCCATGGCCAGGCTCCGATCCGCGTCGGGCGCGTTGCGCGGGCGGAGGCGCTGCAAGTCGAAGTACTGGTCTTGCAGCGCGTGGGTGTACTCGTGCGCGGCGGTGACTCGCTCAAGCGGGCCGAGGCTGCTGGCGCCGGCCACGACGTAGAGCTGCTTCGTCTCGGGATCGTACTGGCCGAGGACGAGGTTGCCGCGGAACTGGAGCACCAGGCCCCGCAGGTCGGCGCCGCGGTCGAGCAGGCCGAGCGCGGTGAACAGCTTGGCGCTGGCGGCGAGCCGTTGGGGCGCCGGGTCGCGGTTGAGCTGCTCGATGACGCGCGCCTGGAGCTGCTCGCGGGTGAGCAGGGTGCGGGGGACCTCGGCGCGCGGCAGGTGGCCACGCAGCTCGGCGGTGGCGCCGAGGACGCCCTCCCAGGTGGTCGGCGGGGCGGGTGGGAGCTGGGCGCCGCGCATGGCGGCGACGGGCTGGCCGACGGCGATCGCCAGGAGCGCCAGCAGCGCCGCCAGCAGGACGCCCGTCCGTACCGCGCGCATGTCTTGCTCCTCGCCTTGCCCCGCGCCGCCTGCTGCGGCCTACTCGTCCGTGCCGGTGAACGATCCGGCCGTCAAAACGTTACAGTGGTCGCCGGTCCAGTTTATTCGGTGCAGCCGGGCGCAGCCAGCAGCAGGGCGCGGCAAGCAGCGCCCCTACACCGGCCGGGCGGCCTGGCGGCCGCGGGCGGGCACGAGACCCGCCCCTACGAGCGCCTTTCCTGGTTATTATCGGCAGGTCGAGGCCACCGTCACGGCCGGAGCGGGCATGACGCGGCCGCTACCGCCAGGGTAGCATGCGGGCGCGGGACGACCCACGGCGCGGTGCGTCTCGAACGTGTCGAGGATCGCCCCTCGGCAGCCAGGGCGGGTGCGTTGAGAGCCGGTGTGGTGGAGGGCATCTCGCTCGGGGCGGGGGCGTCAAGCTGCGCTGGTTCGTGATGGCGGGCACGGCCCGGGGCGGTGCGGGCGGCTGGCGCCGGGCGGGGGCGCCGCGGCGCGCGCCGTGGTATGCTGCGCAGCGTCGGCAGGGAGGTATCCTGGCCCGCAGAGGAGCAGCCGCTTATGGAGAGCACGGTCCCCTACACGTCGGCCGCGCTGGGCAGCGCCACGCCGAGCTACTGGAGCGACCTGTATCCGCATGATCTCTGGATGGAGGAGCAAGGGGTTCCGATCCACCGTGGGTACTATATCGAGGACTTGCGGACGGTGGAGCTGGAGTGGTGGGAGGCGCGGCAGTGCCGGGCGGCCTTCATCCAGCTCCAGGGCCAGCAGGGGGTCAGCGAGGCGCGCGTGAGCGAGGTGCCGCCCGGCCAGACGCTGCCCGCGGTACACCTGGGCCTCGACGAGGTCGTCTATGTGCTGGAGGGGCGCGGCGTCACCACGGTCTGGGCGGCGGATGGCAAGCAGAAGGCGTTCGAGTGGCAGAAGCACAGCTTGTTCCTGCTGCCGCACGACTGCCATCACCAGTTCACGAACATGCAGGGCGACCGCCCGGTGCGGCTGCTGCACTACAACTACTTGCCGGTTGCCCTGACGCTGCAGGACCCGGCGCTGTTCGTCGAGCACCCTCCCGAGCGCGCGCACCTGGAGGGCGCGGGCGGCGACTTCTATTCCGAGGCGAAGGCGGTGCAGGAGGCCGGCGGCCGCCGCATGCAGGGGCGGCCGCTTAATTTCTGGTACGGGAACTTCTTCCCGGACATGCAGGCCTGGGACAAGCTGAACCCGCTGCAGCGGCGCGGCGCGGGCGGCCACTCGGTGCAAATCCAGTTCCCGCGGTCGCAGATGTCCTGCCACATGTCGGTGTTCCCGGCGGGGACGTACAAGAAGGCGCACCGGCATGGGCCGGGCCGGGTGATCGTCATTCCGGCGGGCGAGGGCTACTCGATCCTGTGGGAAGAGGGCAAGGAGAAGGTCGTCGTCCCCTGGCACGAGGGCAGCATGTTCGTGCCGCCGGAGAAGTGGTTCCACCAGCACTTCAATCTGGGCCAGGCGCCGGCGCGCTACCTGGCGCTGCACCCGATGAAGCAGTTCTACGGGCACGCGGAGAAGGTGGAAGACCGCGCGCGCGACCAGATCGAGTACGTGGACGAGGACCCGTTCATCCGGCAGAAGTTTGAGGCGGAGCTGGGCCAGCGGGGGCTCAAGAGCGCGATGCCCGCGGCGGCGTATACGGACCGCGACTACCAGTGGAGCTATCGGGGCTGAGCCGGCCGTGCGGCAGTCCGCGGGCCGGGGGCCTGCAAGCGACTGAGCACCTCCCGGGCGGCGCGGAGGCCGCTGGCGAGCGCGCCGTTCATGGTGGCCTGCCAGGGGTCGGTGTGCTCGCCGGCGAAGTGGATGCGCCCTTCGGGGCGGGCGAGCCAGGGGGCGTACGCCGTCAGCTCGCCGGAGCCGAAGTAGGAGTAGGCGCCCCGCGAGGCCGGATCGGCGTCCCAGTCCACTGCCGTGCCTAGCTCGAAGTCGGCGCTGCAGCCCGGGTAGAGCTGCTCGAGCTGCGCCAGGCAGCGCGCCAGGCGCTCCTCCGCGGGGAGGGCCGCGAGGGCGGCGGCTTGTCGCCCCGCCTTGTAGACCGTGAGGATGCCGCGCTCGCCGGGCTGGACGCTCGTGCTGTCCCAGGCGGACTGGAGGGGGAGATCCGTCATCACGCCGCGGACTCCCCGGTCGAGCCAGAAGCGGCGCCGGAACTGGAGGTGGACCTTCATCACGTGGCTGTAGCGCAGCCCGTGGATCGCGCGGAGGCGCTGGGGGCGCCAGGGCGGCGTGCAGGGCAGCGACCGCAGCACCGTACACGGCACGGCGACGACCACGTAGCGGGCCTCGACGCACCCCGCGCCACCGTCGCGCTGGTAGCTGACCTGGACCGCCTCGGGAGTCTGGACGAAGCCCGTGGCGGGGGTGGTCAGGTGGACCCGCGCGCCCAGCTCGGCGGCCATGGCGTTCGTGAGCTGGTCGAGCCCGGCGGGGGCGTGGGTTGAAGGGCGGTCGGCGAAGGCCCGCAGCATCCGCTCGTCGCGGGCATAGGTGAGGAGCGAGAGCCCGTCCGGCTCGACGCCGTAGTCGAGGGTCGTCCAGACGCGCTCGTAGGCGCGCGCGACGGAGCCGAGGGCTAGCTCGTCCACCCAGGCGCCCAGCGAGCGGCCGTCGAGGGCGGCGGCGTCGGGCACACGCCAGGCGCGCCGGGGCGTGGGGACGCGGCTGCTCGCTCGCGCGGTGGCCGCGGCCACGCGCTCCAGGTCCGCGGCCACCTGGCCGCCGAATGCGTCCAGCCACTAGCCCGCGCAGGTTTGCCCGGCGAAGGAGAACAGGCGCGGCCCGAACTGGCGCGGGGCCACGGGCACGCCATAGGCGCGCAGCCAGGCGCGGAGGACGCGGTGGCCGGGGGAGATGAACTCGGGGCCGGCCTCGGCGAAGAGGCCGTCGGCGAAGGGGGCGCGCAGGGTGAGCACACGGCCGCCGACGCGCGGGCGGGCCTCGAGGAGCGCCAGGTCCACGCCGCGCCGGGCCAGCGTGACGGCGGCGGCGAGGCCGGCGAGGCCGGCGCCGACGACGACCACGTCGGCACGCGGGGGCGGGCTGCTCGGCGATGGCAGGCTGGCCGCACGGACGGCCTGCTCGGGCGAGCCGGGGGCTGCCCGTGTCTCGTGCTGGCCCCGGGTCATGCTCCGGGCCAGGGGAGGGCGAAGGCCCGCTGGTGCAGCCGCTCGCCGTAGTGGCTGAACTGCAGCCCGCGGGCGGCGGCGCGCCGCTGGAGCGCGCGCCAGGAGAGGCTGGGCCGCGGCTGGCAGGTGGCGAGCAGGAACAGCCAGATGAAATCGTAGGTGGCGATGAACTCGCCGTAGGGAAACAGGGAGGCGAAGGCGGGGCGCAGGGCAGCCGCGACGTCCACGGCGAGCGCCCGCTCGCGCGCGTAGCGCAGGCCGCCCACCTGGCTCACGAAGAGGCCGTTGCGGGTGAGGCAGCGCCGGATCGCGGCGAAGAACGCCGGGTTATACAGGCCGCCGGCCGGGCCGACCGGGCCGGGGTCGGTGAGGTCGGCGATGACCACGTCGAACCGCTGGGGGACAGCCTCTTCCTGGAGGTAGCGCCAGGCGTCGCCGATCACGATCTGGGCGCGGGGGTCGTCGTAGGCGCCGGCGGCGTAGAAGGGCAGGTGCTCGCGGCACAGCCGAACGACGTCGCCGTCGAGGTCCACCATGACCGCCTCGGCGACCGTGGGGTGGCGCAGCACCTCCCGCAGCGTGGCCCCTTCGCCGCCGCCGAGGATCAGGACGCGCCGCGGCCGGGGATGGGCCAGGAGGGCGGGATGCACCAGCAGCTCGTGGTAGAGCTTGTCGTCCAGCTCCGAGGACTGGACCTTGCCGTCGAGCAAGAGGCACCAGCCCACCGTCTCCAGGCGCGCGATCTCCAGAGCCTGGTAGGGCGTCTGCAGCGCCACGCGCGTCTCCAGCCGCCGCCAGAGGTGCACGTCGCCGGCGGAGTAGGCGTCGACCACCCAGTCTGGGCCGAGCTGCTCCAGCCCCGGGGGGACCGCTCCCGTCATGGCGCCCATCCCTCGCGGCGCCGGCGGGCGATGCGCTGCATCAGGCCGGGACCGCGGCCGCGAGCGGGCGCCGGCCGAGGGTGCCGAAGCCGGGCACGACGTCGGGCAAGCCGCAGGCGCGCAGGCAGTACCAGAGCGTCGCCTGGTTGCTGGTCACCACGGGGCGCCCGAGCTTGCTCTCCAACTCCTCGATGACGTCGGGCGTGTGCGTGTTCGTGCAGGCCAGGAAGTAGGCGTCGGCGCGCGGGTCGGCCTCCTCCTGCACCGCCTGCAGCCACTGGCTCGGCGGCGCAGCGATGAAGGCATCGCTGCCCGGCAGGTCGAGCGAGCGGCTGCGCAGCACCTCGAGGCCCGCCGCCGCGAGGAAGGCGACCTCGTGCGGGCTGGGCGAGGGGCTGACGTGCACGAGCCGCCGCGCGCCGAGGGCTTCGAGCGCCGCCAGCACCGCGGCGGCGGTGGAGGTGGCGCGGCGGCCGGTGGCCTGCTCAATGGCGGCGATCACGCGGCGCTCGGCGGCGAGCCCGCTGCGCATGGAGGAGCCGGTGCAGTGAAAGACGATGATGTCGCACTTGGCGTCGGCGAGCAGCCCGGCGGCCTCGACGACGCGGGGGAGTAGCTCGTCCACCGGCGCCTCGTAGGCGCCCGTCATGCGGAGGCGGGTGACGTGGGGCACCACGCCCGGCGGCGCGTAGCGGTGGAACTGGGGCTCGGTGAGCCGGTTCGAGGTCGGGATGATCAGTCCGATGCGAGCGCGAATGGGCGTAAGCTCCGCGGCCATCTGCTCCTCCTTTCCGCTGCTCCCCATTATATAGAGCAGCCTGGGGTGGGCTGGTGCGCCCTCACCCCGACCCTCTCCCAGGGGGAGAGGGGGATGGACGTGCCCTCACCCCG
>Ga0070741_10016117_pt1 | contig 12537 bp, 13 predicted proteins | sample Coa_R1_4_FD_66440 | JGI IMG/M metagenome (GOLD analysis project Ga0070741, IMG submission 66440) | Surface soil microbial communities from Centralia Pennsylvania, which are recovering from an underground coalmine fire - Coalmine... | ecosystem: Environmental > Terrestrial > Soil > Unclassified ...
CTCTGGCTGCGCACCGCGCGCGAGGTCGCGACCGGGCACGCCGACATCCGGTTCGACGACCGGATCGCGGACAACATGTGCATGCAGATGGTCCAGTGGCCGGAGGACTACGACATGCTCGTCGCACCGAACCTGTACGGCGACATGTTCTCGGACCTTGCCGCCGGCCTGATCGGCGGGCTCGGCGTCGCACCGGGCGCGAACTACGGCGACGGCGTCGCCGTCTTCGAGCCGACGCACGGGTCGGCGCCGAAGTACGCGGGCCAGAACCGGGTCAACCCGATCGCGCAGCTCCTCTCGGGGATGATGATGCTGCACCACCTCCACGAGCACGAGGCGGGCGACCGGCTCGAGCGCGCGATCGCCGACCTGATCCGCGAGGGCAAGAACGTCACCTACGACATGAAGCCGCGGCGCGACGACCCGACTGCGGTCGGCACGAGCGACGTGGCGGACGCGCTGATCGCGAGACTCCGGGAGTGAGCCGTCCGAAGGTCACGATCGTCGGCGCCGGAAACGTCGGCGCCACCGTTGCGCAGGTGCTGGCGTCACGCGACCACGCCGACGTCGTCCTCGTCGACGTCAAGGAGGGCCTGCCGCAGGGGAAGGCGCTCGACATCGACCAGATGGGCGCAGTCCGGGGCTTCGAGCCGCGGGTGACCGGGACGAACCGCTACGACGAGACGGCCGGCTCGGCGCTCGTCGTGATCACCGCGGGCCTGCCGCGGTCGCCGGGGATGAGCCGCGACGACCTCGTGACGACGAACGAGGCGATCGTCAAGGAGGTAACCGAGCGGGCGATCGAGCAGTCGCCGGACGCGATCGTCGTCGTCGTCTCGAATCCGCTCGATGCGATGTGCCACGTGGCGAAGAACGTGTCCGGGTTTCCGCGCGAGCGCGTCTTCGGCATGGCCGGCATCCTCGACACGGCGCGCTTCTCGACCTTCGTCGCCTGGGAGACCGGCTCGGCCGTGAAGGACGTGACGGCGATGGTGCTCGGCGGCCACGGCGACCAGATGGTGCCGGTCGTGAGCGCGACGACCGTCGGGGGCGTCCCGCTCCGCGCGCTCGTCGCCGCCGACCGGATCGAGGCGATCGTCGAGCGCACCGCGAAGGGCGGCGGCGAGATCGTCGAGCTGCTCGGCACCTCGGCCTGGTACGCGCCCGGCGCGGCGGTGGCGCAGATGGTCGACTCGGTCCTGCTCGACGAGAAGCGCGTCCTCCCTTGCACGGCGTACCTCGAGGGCGAGTACGGGATCGACGGGCTCTACCTCGGCGTGCCGGTCAAGCTCGGCGCCGCCGGCATCGAGCAGATCGTCGAGCTCGAGCTCGAGGAAGCCGAGCGGGCGGCGCTGACGCGGTCGGCCGACGCCGTCCGCGACGTCGTCGGCGTGCTGACGACGTGACGGAGGGCAGCGCTAACCTGACTCCGTGCGCTTGCTGCGGCCCGGTCTGAGACTCCTCACGCCCGCGCGCTTGCTCATCGCCGGCCTGGCGCTCCTGGCTGCCGGCCTCGCGCTCTGGGTCCTGCCGTCGAACAACTACATCTTCCTGCCGGATCGCGCGCACGCGGTCGCCCCGCTCGTGTCGGTGGCGGGCAAGCACGCAACCCGCGACCCGAGCGGGGGCATCTACTACGTCGACGTCTTCGTCCGCAAGGCGTCGCTGCTCGAGAGCCTGCTCGGCGGCCTCCACGACGGGGCGAACATCGAGAGCCCGTCCGACGTCGGGCCGCCCGGGATCAGCAATGCCGAGCGGCTCGCGATCCAGGAGCGCGAGATGAAGCTCTCGCAGCAGCGTGCAGCGACCGTCGCCCTCCGCGCCGCGGGCTTCAGGGTACGGACGGTGCCGAGCGGCGTTCTCGTTTCCGACGTCGCCACCGGCCTCCCGGCAGCCGGCAAGCTCGAGCCGACCGACGTGATCGTGGCCGTCGACGGCCACCGCGTCGTCCGGCCGGCGGCGCTGATCGCGCGCCTGGGGAAGACGCGCGTCGGCGACCCGGTCACGTTCACCGTGCTGCGCGGCTCCCAGAAGAAGGTCGTCCGGATGCGAACCGTCGCGGGGGACTCCGGCTCGAAGCGCGCGATCGTGGGCATCCTCGTCGACCAGGCCGTCCACATCCACCTCCCGATCCCGATCGCCATCGACGCCGGCAACGTCGGCGGCCCCTCCGCCGGGCTCGCGTTCGCGCTCGAGGTGCTCGAGCAGCTCGGCATCAACGTCGACCACGGCTACAAGATCGCCGCGACCGGCGAGATGTTCCTCGACGGCCACGTCGGCCCGATCGGCGGCATCAAGCAGAAGACGATCGGCGCCCGCGAAGCGGGTGTGGACGCTTTCCTCGTGCCGGCGGGGAGCAACACCGCCGTCGCCCGCAAGTACGCGCACGGGCTCCGGATCATCCCTGTGGACAGTTTTCGACAGGCGTTGCACGCACTGGCAACGCTGCCGCCGAACGCCTAGAAATCGGCATATTCGGGCCGTCCGAAACGGCCGGAAACTGCGCGTTTTCCTTTCTGGCAAGCACTTGATCGCAGCGCGTGCGGCCGTAGGATCGCTGCTCGTTGCAGGCCCCCCCGAGACAGACTGCGGCGCCCTTCGCGATCCCGAAGGACGCGACGTGCGCGGACTGCTACTTCCGCCGGCAGGGCCTCTGCGCGCTCTCGCTCGAGCAGCCGTGCCCGACCTTCCGCGCCGCCGGCCGCACGCTCGAGCCGCCGCAGCAGGCACGGCTCGTTCCCCGCACGATCGCGGTCGCGTACTAGTAGATCGTCGGCAGCTCGAGGATGCGGGTGAGGGCTTCCTCCAGCGTCGAGGTCTGGAGGATCTCGATCGTGTTCCACTGACCGAGCCTGCCCTGCCAGGCGAACTCTCGGACGCTGTTCGCGTCGTCCGCCTCGACGGCGACGAAGACCTGGTGATTCGTCATCGGCACGTACGTCGCCAGGATCTTGACGCCGAGCTTCTCGGCCAGTGCAGGCATTTGCTCGCCGCCCTCACGGGCGAGCGCACGAATTCGCTCGTTCGACGACGGACACAGGTCGGGCGGGTGCTGACCGACGATCAGGTACTGCATCGGAACCTCCGTCTACGCGTGGGCTTGAGGAGGCTCGAACTTACTCCACCCGCGAGCTGCGCAGCAAGCCCTAGCTCAGCGCAGCCGCGAGCCGCTCGACGCCCTGCTCGATCTCGTCCGGCGAGACGTAGCTGTACGCGAGGCGCGCCGTGTTCGGCGCGCCGCCGAAGTCGGTGCCCAGCACGAACGTGACGCCCTTGGCTCGTTGCGCGAGCTCGGCGGCGTCCGTGCCGTCGGGCAGCTCGAGCCAGATGAAGTAGCCGCCCTCCGGCCGTGACCAGCGCGCCCGCGACAGGTGCCGCTCGAGCGCGCCGAGCATCGCGTCCCGCCGTGCCTTCAGCAGGCCGTTGACGCGCACGAGGTTCGGCTCGAAGCTGCCGCGCGCGATGAACTCGTACACCGTCGCCTCGCCGAGCAGGACGGGCGTGATGTAGGTGTCGGTGGCTGCGCGCTCGAGGTCGAGTGCGAGCCGGTCCGGCAGGACGAACCAGCCGACGCGGACGCCGGGGCCGACGGTCTTCGAGAACGAGGACGTGTAGATCGTGCGGCCGCCGGCGAGCTCGAACAGCGACGGCGGCGCCTCGCCCTCGAACCGGACCAGCCCGTACGGGTCGTCCTCGAGCACGAGCAGGTCGTGCTCGGCCGCGACCTCCGCGACGCGCCGGCGGCGCTCGGGCGAGAGGGTGCGCCCGCTCGGGTTCTGGAAGGTCGGGATCGTGTACAGGAAGGCAGGCGGGTCGCCGCTCGCGAGCGCCGCCTCGAGCGCGTCGGGCTCGAGCCCCTCGTCGTCCATGTCGAGCGCGTCGATCGTCGCGCCCAGCTCGCGCAGGACCTTGAGCGGCCGGTCGTAGGTCGGACGCTCGACGAGGACGCGTCGCCCGCGGGCGAGGAGCTGCGCGAGCAGCACGAATCCCTGCAGGCCGCCGTTCGTGAGCACGACGCGGCTCGGGTCGACGCCGTGGCGGTCGGCGAGCCAGCGGCGCAGCGGCGCGTAGCCGCCACCGGGGCCGTAGGAGAGGATCGTCCTGCCGTCGCGCTCGATCGCAGCGCGCGCGCAGTCGGCGAGCGCCTCGACCGGCAGGCACTCCGGCGCCGGCACGCCGCGGGCGAGCGAGATCGTCTCGACGGAGGTCGTCGTCACCGCCGCCAGTCTAGGCGGACGTTGCCGCGAGTCGGTGGCGACTAGCGGCTCGCGGGCCGTCCGCCGAAGGTCTGGACGACGAGCTCCCGGAGCCCGACGGGCGGCCGGCCATAGCGGGCCGCGACGACGTCGAGCGCTGCGCCCGGGTGCCAGTCCGGCGCGAGCTCCTCGGGCGAGGCGCCGAGGTAGGCGGCGACGAGCTGCAGGGCCTCGGGAGCGAATGGGTCGCTCATCGCTGCTCCCTTTCTCGCATCGCAGGCGATCAAACACGCCGTGCCTGAACGGCGGCTGAACGTTTCCGAAAAACGGCCTAAAGAGAGCGCGGAAGCCGCTACCGTCCGGCGACGAGCCTGGCGACCTCGGTCGGCGTCGTCCCGACCGCGACCCCGGCCGCCTCGAGCGCGTCCTTCTTCGCCTGCGCCGTGCCGATCGAGCCCGAGACGATCGCGCCCGCGTGGCCCATCGTCTTCCCCGGCGGCGCCGAGAAGCCGGCGATGTACGCGAAGACGGGCTTGGCCATCCGCTCGGCCACGAAAGCGGCCGCCTTCTCCTCCTCGTCGCCGCCGATCTCGCCGACGAGCACGACCGAGTCCGTCTCGGCGTCCGCTTCGAAGCGGGCGAGGATGTCGGTGAACGACGACCCGACCACCGGATCGCCGCCGATGCCGACGATCGTCGAGTTGCCGAGCCCGAGCTGGGCGAGCTCGTAGCCGATCTGGTAGGTGAGCGTGCCGGAGCGCGAGACGAGGCCGATGCGTCCTGGTGCGAAGACCTCGGCCGGGATGATGCCCGCGTTCGCCTTGCCGGGCGAGAGCACGCCCGGGCAGTTCGGTCCGACCATCGTCGTGCCCCTGCTACGGAGGTACGCGTAGAGGCGCAGCATCTCGTGCGCGGGCACGTGCTCCGTGATGCAGATCACGGTTGCGACGCCGGCGTCGACCGCCTCGTAGATCGCGTCAGCGGCTGCAGGAGCGGGCACGAAGATCAGCGTCGTGTTCGCGGCGGTCTCGGCGACGGCCTCGGCGACGGTGTCGAAGACGGGGATGCCCTCGACGTCCTCCCCGCCCTTGCCGGGCGTGACGCCGGCGACGACATTGGTGCCGTAGGCGCGGTTGCGGAGGCCGTGGAAGCGCCCCTCGCTGCCGGTCAGGCCCTGGACGAGGAGGCGCGTGCCGGTGTCGACGAGGATCGCTATCGCTCCACCCTCGAGCGAAGGGCGATGCGCTGCATCGCGAGCGCGCCGTCTGCGATCCGGTCGGCGAGGAGCTCCCGCGCGCGTGCCGCCTGCTCGCCGGCGCAGCCGGTGCGGGCGAGCCAGTCGTCGAGGTCGATCGGAACCTCGAAGACGCGCACCTCCTCGACGACGAGGCCGGCGTCGGCCAGGAACGACCGCCACTCGGTCTCGCTGTAGTTGCGAACGTGCGACGGGTCTCGAAGCCGCTCCGCCTGCTCGCCGGTCTCACCCTGGTAGAGCGTGTCGACGACGAGCACGCCGGCGCGCGCGACGCGGGCGAGCTCGCGGACCGCGGCGCGGACGTCGGCGAAGTGGTGCGCGGCGACGCGCGTGACCGCGATGTCGAAGCTCGCGTCCGCGAACGGCAGCGCCTCGGCGCGGCAGACGACGTCGGGTTGCATTCCCGGCGCAGGGTCGGCGGTCACGACCAGGAGCCCCGCCTCGCGCAGCCGCCGCGCGACGTGGCCGCCGCCGGTCGCGACGTCGAGCGCGGTACGCGCGCCCTCCGCCCACGCGACGAGCACGTCGAGGTCGGGTCCCTCGCTGTGCGCGGAGCTCCTCCGGTACCGCTCCGCCCGCTCGCTCCACGGATCGCTCACCGGGGATCGCTCGTCACGCTGCGCGACTCATGCGGCCAGCTCCACGGCGCGCTCGGCGGCGGCGATCATCGTCGGCTCGACGTGGAGCTGCTCGCGCTTCGCCTCGCCGAGGATGCGGCGCCCTGCCTCCGCGTTCGTCCCGTCGAGCCGCACGACGATCGGCACCGCGATCTCGGTCCGCTCGAGCGCCGCGAGGATCCCTCGCGCGACCTCGTCGCCGCGCGTCAAACCGCCGAAGATGTTGAAGAAGATCGACCGCACCTGCGGGTCGCGCGTGATCACGTCGAGCGCGTCGACGACTCCTTCGGCGCGGCCGCCGCCGCCGAGGTCGCAGAAGTTCGCCGGCCTGCCACCGGCGAGGACGACGAGGTCGACGGTGGCCATCGCGAGCCCCGCGCCGTTGGCGAGGATGCCGACGGAGCCGTCGAGGCGCACGTAGGTGACGCCCGTCTCGCGCGCCAGCGACTCGAGCGGATCGTCCGCGGCGGTGTCGCGCATCGCTGCGACCTCGGGGTGCCGGAAGAGCGCGGAGTCGTCGATCGTCACCTTCGCGTCGAGCGCCTTCAGCTCGCCGTCGGGCGTCACGATCAGCGGATTGATCTCGCACAGCATCGCCTCCTCGGCGGCGAAGCAGCGGTACAGCTTCTCGACGATCGCGAGCAGCTGGCGGCGCTCGTCCGGGTCGGCGATCCCGGCCGCGTGCGCGAGCCGCCGCCCTTCGTACGGCTGGTAGCCGACGAGCGGGTCGACGTGTACGCGCGCGAGCGCGGCCGGACTGCGCGCCGCCACCTCCTCGATCTCGACGCCGCCCTCCGTCGTCAGCAGGAGGAGCGGCTTCTTCGCGCCGCGGTCGAACGTCACCGAGAGGTAGTACTCCTTCGCGATCTCGGAGGCGCGTTCGAGCCACACGCTCCGCACCGCGTGGCCGCGAATCTCGAGGCCGAGGATCGCCCCCGCGCACGCCTCCGCCTCGTCCGGCGTCGCGGCGAGCTTGACGCCGCCCGCCTTCCCACGCCCGCCGGTGAGCACCTGCGCCTTGACGACGACCTTGCCGGCGAGCTCCTCCGCCGCGCGCCGCGCCTCGGCCGCGGTCGAGGCGAGACGCCCGTCCGAGACGGGGATGCCGTAGCGCCGGAACAGCTCCTTGCCCTGGTGCTCGTACAGGTCCAGGGCGCCGACTCTAGCTCCGGCTCCCCCGCGAGAGCCGGTCACCGCTGCACGAGCCGAGCGCCGGACCGGCGGCGCTCGCCCTACCCGGATTCCCCGCGCGGCACGACGAGGCAGATCGTCTGGCCGATCGTCACCGGGCTGCCGGCGGCGACGCCGAGCTCCGCGATCACCCCGGCGCGTGGCGCGCTGACCTCGTTCTCCATCTTCATCGCCTCGACGATGCAGATCACGGCCCCGGCTTCGACCTCGTCGCCGTCGCCGACCCGCAGCTCGAGGACCGTTCCCTGCATCGGGCTGACGACCGCTCCGGCCGAGCCGCCGCGCCCGCGCGCGTGCCCGCGCTCGCGCCTTCGTCTCGCGAGCGCGCGATACGGCGGCTCCGGCCGCGAGACCCTGACCTCGACCCGCCTACCGTCGATCTCGACGATCGTCGTCTTCGTCGACAACGCTCCGTCCGCTGCCGCCGCTAGCGTTGTTTCCTGATGAGAGAACTGCCTCGCACGTTCCGCAAGCTCGCGCGACTCGACGATCCCGCGGCACGTCTCGCCCGCCGCGAAGCACGGCTCCGAGAGGAGTGCGCGGTGGAAGCCGAGCAGCGTCTCGACGCCGCCGATCTCGAACTCTGCGAGTGCGCGCAGCATGCGGCGGCGCGCCCGCTCGCGGTCCGTGTCGTGCACGACCAGCTTGGCGAGCAGCGGATCGAACAGGTCCGAGACCGTCGAGCCCGCCGCGACACCCGAGTCGACGCGCACCCCCGGCCCCGCCGGCTCGCGGTAGCTCGCGATCCGCCCCGGTGACGGCAGGAAGCCGTTGGACGGGTCCTCGGCATTGATCCGGCACTCGATCGCGTGCCCGCGCAGGCTGACCTCCTCCTGGCGCAGCGAGAGCGGCCTCCCGGCCGCGATGAGGAGCTGCTCGCGGACGAGGTCGAGTCCCGTCACGAGCTCGGTCACCGTGTGCTCGACCTGGATGCGCGTGTTCATCTCCAGGAAGAAGTAGTCGCCGTCGGGACCAAGGAGGCCCTCGATCGTCCCGGCCGAGCGGTAGCCGACGGCGCGCGCGGCGTCGACTGCGATCCGGCCGATCCGGTCTCGCAGCTCGGGCGAGACCGCCGGCGACGGCGTCTCCTCGACGAGCTTCTGGTGCCGGCGCTGGATCGTGCAGTCGCGCTCGCCGAGGTGGATGACGTTGCCGTGCGCGTCCGCGAGGACCTGAACCTCGACGTGACGCGGATCCTCGAGGTAGCGCTCGACGTAGACAGATGCGTCGGCGAAGTACGCCCTGCCCTCGCGCCGCGCTGCAGCGAGCGCATCCGCGATCTCCGCCGGCGAGGCGACGACGCGCATCCCCTTGCCGCCGCCGCCGGCCGCCGCCTTGACGAGCAACGGGTACCCGAGCATCTCCCCGAGCGCGGCGACCTCGTCGTCGGACTCGACCGGGCCCTCCGATCCCGGGATCACCGGGACGCCGGCCGACTGCATCCGCGCGCGGGCCGCGGTCTTCAGGCCCATCAGCTCGATCGCGTCCGGCGGTGGCCCGATCCAGACGAGCCCGGCCGCCTCGACCGCGCGGGCGAACGCGGCACTCTCGGCCAGGAAGCCGTAGCCGGGGTGGACGGCTTCCGCGGCGGCGCGCTCGGCGGCAGCGAGGAGCTTGTCGACGTCGAGATAGCTCTCGGCCGCAGCGCGGCCGCCGATGGCGAACGCCTCGTCGGCGAACGAGGCGTGGAGCGCGCCGCGGTCGGAATCGGAGTAGACGGCGACGGAGCCGATCCCGAGCTCGCGCAGCGTGCGGAAGATGCGGATCGCGATCTCCCCGCGGTTGGCGACCAGGACCTTGCTGAACACGGCGCGTATTCTCCTGCCGGTGACCTTCGCGGACCAGCTGACGGTGGCGCGGGCCCTCGCGACCCCGCTCGTCGTCCTCCTGTTCGCGGTCGACTTCGCCGGCCACGCCTACTGGGGCACGGCTGTCTTCTGCGCTGCGATGTCGACCGACTGGTTCGACGGCCGGATCGCGCGCCGCGCCGGCCGGACGTCTCCCTTCGGCTCGCTGCTCGACCCGGTCGCCGACAAGGTGCTCGTGCTGGCGACGCTCGTCGTCCTGCTCGGTGAGCGCGTCTTCCCCGCCTGGATGGTGGCCGCGATCGTCGGCCGGGAGCTGCTCGTCGGCGGCCTCAGGCTCGCAGCGCTCGAGCGCGGAGTGGTGATCGCCGCGCGGGACCTCGGCAAGCTGAAGACGTGGTCGCAGGCGATCGCCGGCGCAGCCGGAGGGATCGCCGCTGCAGGCGGCTGGAGCGACCGCGTCTCGTGGTGGCTGCTGCTCGTCGCGGTCGCGCTGACGTGGATCTCGGGGCTCGATTACGCGCGCTCGGCGCCGCGCGTCCTCCGCGGCCGGGCGATCGCCTCCTGAGGCGGCGCCGCGAGCTCGCAGGCGCCCGCGTCCGGCTCCACCCCGGCCAGCCACCACGCGCTCACCCGCGGCTCGTCGGCGCGCAGCAGGCGGCGCACCGCGCGCACGACGGCGTCCGGCTGGCTCGGTTCGAGCTGAACGTCCAGCGGCGATGAGGCTATCCCTCGTCCGAGTGTTGTCAAGACAGAGTTCACTCGTTCTGGGGGCGAGCCGTCGCCGACGCACGCCGATCCAGGGCCCGTGCGGCGGCTCCTCCTTGTTCCCATGCTCCTGCTCGGCTTCGTCTCGGCGGTCGCGCTCGGCGCGAACGAGCCGCCCGGCCCCGGCGCCACGCGCAACACGACGCTCGCCGCCGCCGGCGCCATCACGTCGCTGACGCCGAGCTCGCTCACGGTCCACGGCGCCTTCGACGTGACCTGCAAGCTGACGTCGCGCTCGCCTGTCACAGCCGGCTTCGGCGTCGGCCAGCGCGTCAAGGTCGCCTGCCCGGGCGGCCTGCTCGCGAAGATCCGGCGGATCGGTCCGCCGGCCGGCACACCCACCGCAACCGCGGGCGCCGAGAGCGCGCCGGCGCCGGGAACGACGAGCTCGGGCGCCGGCGCGATCACGGCGCTCGGAGCGAGCGCGATCACCGTGACCGGCGACCGTACGCTCACGTGTGCGATCGGCTCGGGCTCGCCGTCGACCGGCGACTTCCACCTCGGTGAGGCGGTGAAGATCGGCTGTGTGAACGGTGCGCTCCACTACATCGCGAGGGCGGGAATCTCGACGACCGCGTCGACGACGACGATCCCAGCGAAGACCGACGCGACGAGCAGCTACGGCCTCGGCAGCATCGGCTCGCTCAGCCCGACGACGATCGTCGTCACGGGCGACCGGCCGCTCTCGTGCGAGCTGACGTCTGCCTCACCGGCGCTCGCGGCCTTCCAGGTCGGCGACCACGTCAAGATCGCCTGCCGGAACCTCGTGCTGGTCGCGATCGCGCTGGCCGACGGGACGGCAGCCGCGACGACGACCACGACGACGACTCCCTCGACGACGACGGCGACCGCGAGCCAGAACAGCTACGGCGTCGGCACGATCACCGCGCTCAGCTCGACGTCGGTCACCGTGACCGGCGATCGAGACGCCACGTGCGCGATCGCTCCGGGCGGCCCCTCGCCCGTCGACTACCACCTCGGTGTCGGCGGCCACGTCACGATCGCCTGCACGAACGGCGTGCTGGCGCACGTCAGCACGGCCTAGCTCAAAGCGGGATGTTCCCGTGCTTGCGAGCCGGTCGCGGCTCGCGCTTCGTGATCGCCGTCCGCAGCGCGTCGACCAGGATCGGGCGGGTGCGCCGCGGCTCGATCACGTCGTCGACGTAGCCGCGTTCCGCCGCGACGTAGGGATTCGCGAACTGCTCGCGGTAGTCCGCGATCAGCTCGTCGCGACGGCCCTCCCGGTCGTCTGCCTCCTCGAGCTCACGCCGGAAGACGATGTTGACGGCGCCCTCGGGGCCCATCACCGCGACCTCCGCCGTCGGCCAGGCGTAGTTGAAGTCGGCACGGATGTGCTTCGAGCTCATCACGTCGTACGCGCCGCCGTAGGCCTTGCGCGTGATGACCGCCAGCTTCGGCACCGTCGCCTCGCAGTAGGCGTAGAGCAGCTTCGCACCGTGGCGGATGATGCCGCCCCACTCCTGCGCCGTCCCGGGCAGGAACCCGGGGACGTCGACGAACGTGAGCAGCGGGACGTTGAAGGCGTCGCACGTGCGCACGAAGCGAGCCGCCTTGGACGCGGCTGCGATGTCGAGCACGCCGGCAAGCGAATGCGGCTGGTTGCCGACGACGCCGATCGAGAAGCCGCCGAGCCGCGCGAAGCCGCAGACGATGTTCTCGGCGAAGAGTGGCTGCAGCTCGAGAAACTCGCCGTCGTCGACGACCGAGGCGATCGCGCGCTTGATGTCGTAGGGCTTCGTCGGCTCGTCGGGGACGAGGCTGTCGAGCTCGGGCGCCTCGCGGTCGACCGGATCGTCGGGCTCGTCGAACGGCGCCGGCTCGCGGTTGTTCTGGGGCAGGAAGCTGAGCAGGTAGCGGGCATCCTCGAGCGCGCTCGGCTCGTCGGGGGCGACGAGGTGCGCGACACCGGACTTCGTCGCGTGAGCCAGCGCGCCGCCGAGCTCCTCGAACGTCACGTCCTCGCCGGTCACCGTCTTCACGACGTCGGGGCCGGTGATGAACATGAACGACGAGCCCTCCGCCATGAGCACGAAGTCGGTCATCGCGGGCGAGTAGACGGCGCCGCCGGCGCAGGGGCCGAGTACGAGCGAGATCTGCGGCACGACTCCCGAGAGCTGCACGTTCCGCCAGAAGATCTCGGCGTAGCCGGCGAGGGAGACGACGCCTTCCTGGATGCGCGCACCGCCGGAGTCGTTGATGCCGATCACCGGGCAGCCGTACTTGCCTGCGAGGTCGAGCACCTTGCAGACCTTCTCCGCGACGGCCTCCGACAGCGAGCCGCCGAAGACGGTGAAGTCCTGGCTGAACAGGAAGACGCGCCGGCCCAGCACCTGCCCGTAGCCGGTGACGACGGCGTCGCCGGGCGGCCTGCGGTCGGCCATGCCGAAAGCGGTCTCGCGGTGGCGGACGAAGCGATCGAGCTCGACGAAGGTGCCCGGGTCGCAGAGCCGCTCCGCGCGCTCGCGGGCGAGGAGCTTGCCGGCTGCGCGCTGCCGCTCGACCGCCGCCGCGCCGCCGGCGTGCGCGGCCAGGTCGCGTTGCTCGCGAAGCCACTCGAGCTTCTCGCGGGTCGTGTCGTGGCTGCGCTTGCGGGTATCGGCCACGCGCGGAGCCTACTGCGACGTGCGCCGTCCGAAGCCCGCTCCGACGCACGCACGCGCCGGTCGTGCACGGCGCATTCGCCG
>Ga0070741_10016118_pt1 | contig 12537 bp, 9 predicted proteins | sample Coa_R1_4_FD_66440 | JGI IMG/M metagenome (GOLD analysis project Ga0070741, IMG submission 66440) | Surface soil microbial communities from Centralia Pennsylvania, which are recovering from an underground coalmine fire - Coalmine... | ecosystem: Environmental > Terrestrial > Soil > Unclassified ...
TCAGGAACTGCTCGAGGGCCTTGTGGAGCATCGGGCCCCGCCAGATGACCGGCTGGTCCTCCCGGGCGAAGAAGCCCATCGACACCAGCTTCACGCCGTGGGCCGACGGCGGGACGATCAGCGTGTCGATGACCACCGGCGGCCGGTCGATGCCCAGCATCCGGGGCATCGAGAACCCCCACACGTCGGCGTCGACGGCGGCCACGGAGTAGCCGGCCCGGGCCAGGGCGATCGAGAGGTTGGTCGTCACCGACGACTTCCCGACCCCGCCCTTCCCCGACGAGACCGCCAGCACCCGGGTGCGGGCTCCCTGGAAGGGGTTCTCCCGCTGCCCGCCGGCGGCCGAGGGCTGGAGCAGCTCGACCAGCGCCTTCTGCTCGGCCTCGTTCATCACCGCCAGGTCGACGGCCACCGAACTCACCCCGGGGACGGCCGACACCGCGGCCGAGACCCGGTCCCGCAGCTCCTTGCGCAGCGGGTACTCCGGTGTGGGGACGGCCACCGTGACCCGCACGAGATGGTCGTTGACCGACACCGATTTCACCATTTCGAGATCGATCACCGAGCGGCGCAGCTCCGGGTCCTGCACCGAGTGCAGGGCCTCCAACACGGACGACTCGGTAGCCACAGCTCTAGCTCCTCAGGCGAATTAGTACTACGGAGACAGTAGAATACCCAACGTGGGTCGAACACCTGTCCGGTCACCCGAACCGGTCGAGATGCGCAAGAAGGGGTCCGCCGAGCCTCCCTTCAGCGCCGCCGAGTTCAGCGCCGCCGTCACGGCGCTGGCCAACGCCTTCGGTGACCCGACCCGGCGGGAGATCTACCTCTACCTGCGGGAGGGCGCGGCGGGGCGGACATGCTCGGAGGTCGCCGAGCACTTCGAACTCCACCCCAACGTCGCCCGCCACCACCTCGACAAGCTGGCCGCCGGGGGCTACCTGGCCGTCGAACTGGTCAGGGGCGAGTCGGCCGGCCGCCCCTCCAAGCGCTACCAGGCCCGGGAGGCGGCCGGCCACGGCCTCACCTTCCCGCCCCGGCGCGACGACCTGCTGGCCACGCTGCTGGCCCGGTCGCTGCAGATGCTGCCCGACGACCAGGCGGCGGCCATGGCCGAAGAGGTCGGCTTCGACTACGGCCGGGCCCTGGCCGGGCGGATGGGCCAGGCGGACGGCCACCGCTCGATGCGGACGGCGGTCAACGCCGTGGCCGACGCCCTCACCGCCCACGGTTTCGCCGCCCACACCGAGGTCGACGGCGAGCAGCTGCAGATCATCTCCCAGCAGTGCCCGTTCGGCGACGCCGCCCAGCAGTTCCCCCACGTCGTCTGCGCCGTCGACCGCGGCATGATCCGGGGGATGCTGGCCTCCCTCTACGGCGAGACCCTCCCCCACCTCGCCGCCTCCCGCCCGGCCGGCGACGCCGCCTGCATCACCTGCGTCTAGTGCCCGAGGCCGGCGGGCCCCTGCGCCGGGCCTATCTCGACCACGCCTCCTCCTCGCCGCTGCGCCCGGCGGCCTGCGAGGCGATGCTGCCCTGGCTGCGCCAGCCCGGCGACCCGGGCCGGGTCCACGCCGAGGGGCGGGCGGCCCGCCTGGCCCTGGAAGACGCCCGGGAGCAGGTGGCGGAGTTCTTCGGCGCCCGTCCGAGGGAGGTGATCTTCACCTCCGGCGGCACCGAGGCCGTCAACGCCGCCATCTTCGGCGCCGCCGCCCGCGCCGCCGGCGCCGGCGGCGGGCACATCGTCACCACGGCGGTGGAGCACTCGGCGGTGCTGGAGGCGGCGCAGCGGGCCGGGCGGGTCACGATGGCCGGCGTCGACCGGTTCGGCCGCTTCGACCCGGCCACGGTCCTGGCCGGGATCGGGCCGGAGACGACCCTGGTGTCGGTGCAGCTGGCCAACCACGAGGTGGGGACGGTGCAGCCGGCGGCGGACGTCGTGGCCGGCGCCCGGGAGCGGGGCGTGCTGACCCACGTCGACGCCTGCGCCGCCGCCGGCCACCTCCCCCTCGACTTCGCCGCCCTCGGGGCCGACGTGTGCTCGGTCACCGCCCACAAGCTCGGCGGCCCGCGAGGGATCGGGGCGCTGCTCGTCCGCCGCGGCCTGCGCCTCCCGCCCTTCCTGCTGGGCGGGGCCCAGGAACGCAACCGCCGGGCGGGTACCGAGAACGTCCCCGCCGCCGTGGGCTTCGCCGCCGCCGTGGCCGAGCTGGCCGGTGGGGGGCTGGCGGCCGAAGCGGCGGCGGCCCGGGAGCTCACCGACCGGCTGCTGGTCGAGACGCCGAAGCTGGTCGACGGCCTGGCGGTCTTCGGCGACCCCGTCGACCGGCTCCCCCACCTCGTCTGCTTCGGTGTCGACGGTGTCGAGGCCGAGCCCGTCCTCCTCGGCCTCGACCAGAGGGGGGTGGCCGTGCACTCCGGCTCGTCGTGCTCCAGCGAGACGTTCGAGCCGTCGCCCGTGCTGTCGGCCATGGGCGTCGACGCCGACCATTCCCTGCGGGTCAGCGTCGGCTGGTCGAGCACCCCGGGCGACGTCGACGCCTTCCTCGCCGCCGCCCCGACCGTCATCGGCAGACTGAGAGGCCTAGGGTCTGGGTAGTTCATTGGCCTTGGGCGGTGTTTGGCTGAGGGGAGTGGCGATGGCCAGCGATCGCAGCGTCGTCGTGGACGGGCGGGGCCGCTCTGCGGCCGACGTCGTAATCCGGGGGGCCCGCCAGACCCTCGGGGGAGCGGTCACGGTGGTGGGGAGCGTCGGCTGCGTGGCCGGGAAGCTCGTGGACGGCGCCGGCACCGTCCTCGACACCACGGCCGGGGCTATCAGCGGCACCGTCCTGCTGCTCGGCGACGTCCTCAACACCACCGGGCACGTCCTCGGCTCGACGCTGTCCGGGCTGGGCGGCACGCTGACCCTGGCCGGCGGTCTCGTGAGCGGAGGCTCGTTCGCCGGCGCCAAGACGAGCGGCCCGTCGCCCGCCGCCGCCGGCGGTCCGGGAGCGGGCCGTTCCCGTTCGGCCACGCCGGCGGTCTCGGAGGACCCCACGGTGACACCGGGGGCGCCGTCCGAAGACAGCGCGTCGGGCACCATCCCGAAGGCGCGAAAGGCGCCGGCCAAGCACTCCCGCCCGGGCGGCGCCGCCCGCCCCTCCGGTAACCCGGCCTAGTCCGCCCGGCCGTCCCCCCCGACCGGCGCCCGTGGGCCTGTTCGACTTCGTCCGACCGGTCGTCCGCGCCGTCTGCAGCCGTACCCGCCGGTCGTGGGTCAACGAGGAGCGGGCCCACCTCGAGCTCCGCCGCCTCGACCCGGCGGAGCTGGCCCGCTTCGCCGCCGAGCTCGAGCCGGCGCTGGCCGCCCTGCCCGGGGTGCAGTGGGTCGACGTCAACGGCTACCTCGGCCGGGCCGTCGTCGCCTTCGACCCGGCCGCGGTGTCGGTCGCCGACCTCGTCGCCGAAATCGAGGCCGTCGAGGAGGCCTGCGGCGTCGCCGACCGCCCGTTCGGGGGCGAGACCGAGACCCATCCGGGCGACGTCGAGCCGCTCCTGCGGGAGGCGGCCAAGATCGGCGCCGACGCCGTCAGCCTGGCGGTCGCCTTCCCGGTGCGGTTCCTGGCCCCCCTGACCGGCGGCGTCCGGACGGTGGCCGGCTCGGCCGTGGCGGTGATCAACGGCGTGCCCAAGGTCCGGGGGGCCATCGAGGCCCGGTTCGAGAGCCCGGTGACCGACGTCACCCTGGCGGTGGTCAACACGCTGGTGCAGGGCATCGGCAGCGGGCCGCTGGCGCCGCTGACCGAGCTCACCCATCACGTCTCCACGCTCCTGGAGCTGCGGGCCGGTCAGGCCGCCTGGGCCGCCCGGGAGCCGGAGCTGTACTCCAAGCCCGCCTTCGGTCCGCTGCCGGCCCTGATTCCGGCTCGGCCCGGCCCGTTGCCGGCCGGACCGGTGGAGACCTTCGCCGACCGGGCCTGGACGGTGTCGCTGGGGGCGGCCGGCGCCATGCTGGTCGCCACCCGCAACCCGGCGGTGGCCGGGCGGGCCCTGGAGGCCGGCGTGCCCAAGGCCGCCCGCTACGGCAAGGAGGCGTTCGCCGCCACCATCGGCCGGGCGCTGTCGGGCCGGGGCGTGGTGGTCATCCACCGCGACGCCCTCCGGGCCCTCGACCGGGTCGACTGCCTCGTGCTCCAGGGCGATCTCCTCGTCACCGACGACCTCGTCCCGGGCGAGATCGCGCCCGTCGGCGGGGCCGACCCGGCCGAGCTCCGCCGGGCGGTCGCCGCCGTGCTCGACCCGGCCCGACCCACCGCCGACGCCGAGCGCGACGGCTGGCGTCTGGCGCCGCTCGACCGGCTGGGGTTCGAGCCGGCCGGCCGTATCCGCCAGCGGGCGGCGGAGCTGGCCGGGCCCGGCGTCCCCGTCCTCGGCCTGGCCCGGGAAAGCGGCTTGCGGGCGCTCGTCCAGCTGCGCCCTGCGCTGCGACCGGAGGCCGACGACCTCGTCGCCCTGGCCCGGGCCGGCAACCTCGAGATCGTCTTCGCCCTCCGGGCCGACGCCCCGGTGATCCCGCTCGGGGCCGACCGGGTGGTGACCGACGGGCCCGGGCTGGCGGACGCCGTCCGGGGTCTGCAGGCCGAGGGCCGGGTGGTCGGCCTGGTCGGCGGAGCGTCGTCGTCGGACGGGCTGTGGGCCGCCGACTGCGGCATCGGCATCCACCAGCCGGGCGACGCCGCCCCCTGGGGGGCCGACATCATCGCCACCGGCCTCCACGACGCCGCCTTCCTCGTCGAGGCCTGTGAAGGCGCCCGGGCCGCCAGCCGCTGGAGCGCCCGCACCGCCACGCTGGGGGCCAGCCTGGCCGCCTTCCTGGCCTTCCGGCCCCTGCCCGGCACCGGGATGCGGGTGGGGACGGCGGTCAACGGCACCGCCCTCGTCACCATGGCCGGCACCACCCGGTCGGCGATGGCCCTGGCCCGCCGCCCCCGTCCGCTGCCCCGGGACCCGACGCCGTGGCACGCCCTCGAGCCGGGGGCCGTGCTGGAGCGCACGGGCTCGTCCGTCGACGGTCTCGACCCCGCCGAGGTGGCCCGCCGCCGTCCGGCCCGCCCGGTCGCCGTGCCGGCGCCGCTCCGGCTGGCCCGGGACATGGCCGACGAGCTGGTGAACCCGCTGACGCCGATCCTGGCGGTGGGCGCCGGCCTGTCGCTCGTCACCGGCGCCGCCATCGACGCCGCCATGGTCGGCGGCGTGGTCGTCCTCAACGCCGTCATCGGCGGCGTGCAGCAGTTCCGGGCCGACGAGGCCTTCGCCGCCCTCGAGCGGGTCGGCGCCCGCCGGGCCACCGTCCGCCGCGGCGGTGAGGAGTCGGTGGTCGACGCCGATTCCCTGGTGCCGGGCGACGTCGTCCGCCTCCGGGCCGGCGACGCCGTCCCCGCCGATCTGCGGATCCTGTCCACCGAATGGCTGGAGGTCGACGAGTCGAGCCTCACCGGCGAGTCGCTGCCGGTCACCAAGGACCCCGAGCCGACCTTCGCCCTCATGCTGGCCGACCGGACGTCGATGCTCTACGACGGCTCGTCGGTGGCGGCCGGCGAGGCGCTGGGGGTCGTCGTGGCCACCGGCTCGGCGACCGAGGCCCGCCGGGCGGTGGCCGCCGGCCAGCAGGCGCCGGCCACCGGCGTCGAGGCCCGGCTCCAGCACCTCACCGCCCTCACCGTGCCGATCTCGATCGGCGCCGGCGCCGTGACGGTGGCCACCGGGCTGCTGCGCCGCCAGCCGTTCGGCCAGCTGGCCGCCGGGGCGGTGAGCCTGGCGGTGGCGGCGGTGCCCGAGGGCCTGCCGCTGCTGTCGAGCGTGGCCCAGCTGTCGGCCGCCCGGCGGCTGGCCCGGCACGGCATCCTCGTCCGCAACCCGCGGGCCATCGAGGCGCTGGGCCGGGTGCAGGTCATGTGCGTCGACAAGACCGGCACGGTGACCGAGGGCCGGCTGTCGCTCACCTGCGTCGCCTTCCTCGACGGCACGGAGGAGCCCGTCGACGGCCTCTCGGAGCTCGGCCGCAAGCTCCTCCGGGCCGGGTTGCGGGCCACCCCGAAGCCGCCCCCGGCCGGGCGTCTCCCCCACCCGACCGACGCCGCCGTGGCCGACGCCGCCGAGCGGGCCGGCATCGACGCCCGCCACGGCTACGACGACTGGGAGCGGATCGACGAGATGCCCTTCGAGCCGGGCCGGGGCTTCCACGCCACGCTGGCCCAGCGGGCCGGCCAGCTGATCCTGTCGGTGAAGGGCGCGCCGGAGATCGTCCTGCCCCGCTGCACGCACTGGGACGACGGCTCGTCGGGCGGCCCGGCGCCGATGACCGACGGGGACCGGGCCCGGGCGACCGAGACGCTCCAGGCGCTGACCCGCCGGGGCCTGCGGGTCCTGTGCGTCGCCCGCCGCACCGCTGGACCGAGCGGCTCACACCGCCTGGATCAGGGGGCCGCTCCCTGTCCCCCGGGGGAGCGCCGCGACCTCGACGACGAGCGCATCCAGAACCTGATCTTCCTCGGCTTCCTGGCCATCGCCGACCCCGTCCGGCCGACGGCCGCCGAGGCGGTCCGCCACCTGCAGGCGGCCGGGGTGTCGGTGGTCATGATCACCGGCGACCACCCGTCCACCGCCGAAGGCATCGCCTCGGAGCTCGGCCTCCTCAACGGCCACCCGACGCTCACCGGCGCCGACCTCGACGAACTCGACGACGGCGAGCTGGCCGAGCGCCTCCCCGGCGTGTCCGTCTTCGCCCGGGTGACGCCGGCCCACAAGGTGCGGATCGTGCGGGCCCTCCAGCAGGCCGGGTCGGTGGTGGCCATGACCGGCGACGGCGCCAACGACGCCCCGGCCATCCGCCTGGCCGACGTCGGCATCGCCCTCGGCCACCGCAGCACCGAGGCGGCCCGGGACGCCGCCGACCTCGTCGTCCTCGACGACCGCATCGAGGTCCTCGTCGACGCCGTGGCCGAAGGCCGGGGCATGTGGGTGTCGGTGCGCGACGCCGTGGCGCTCCTCGTCGGCGGCAACCTGGGCGAGATCGGCTTCACGGTGGGCGGCACGCTGCTCGGCGGGCAGACGCCGCTCAACCCCCGGCAGCTGCTGCTGGTCAACATGCTGACCGACGTGGCGCCGGCCATGGCCATCGCCGTCCAGCCGCCGGCCCGGCGCAGCTTCAGCGACCTGCTCCGGGAGGGCCCGGAGGCATCGCTGGGCTCGGCGCTCGACCAGGCGATCGTGGAGCGGGCGGTCTGCACCGGGGCGGCGGCCACCGGCGCCTGGCTGGTCGGACGGGCCACCGGGACCCCGGCCCGGGCTCGCACCATCGGCCTGGCGGCCCTGGTCGGCACCCAGCTCGGCCAGACGCTGGCCACCGGCCGGCCGAGCCCGGCCACCGTCGCCTCGGTGGTCGGTTCGGGGGCGCTGCTCGTGGTCGTCATCCAGACCCCCGGCGTGAGCCATTTCTTCGGCTGCACGCCCCTCGATCCGCTCGGCTGGGCAACGGCGGCCGTGGCGTCGGCCGCCGGCACCGGGGCGGCGGTCGTTCTGCCCCGAATGTGGGAGCGCCGGAAGACCTGATAAGACCTCAACAGCAGGTCAAGGGCGCAGTCAGGAAGAATTCATCTTCACGCGTACCAGGCGTGGCCACCGCCGAACCGGCGGGCCACTTCCGGCGCCCACGATGGTGACCGATCCCTCAGCACCCAACTTCCCCGCGAGGGTTACCCATGAACGGTTTGCTGGAGTCTCTGCTGATCTCGGCGTTCGTGCTGCTCGTGGAGCTCGCCGTCAAGGCCGTGATCCGGCAGGTCAAGCCCGCGCTCCTGCACGTCTGAGCCTGGCTCTGTGACCTACCCGGAACGTCGGACGGATCAGCGCCCGACGACGGCCCAGCGGCGCTCGTCGGTGAGGTCGATGCCCTGGGCCAGGAGGTTCATGGCCGCCCGCTTGGCGGGGCTGTAGCGGGCGACGTCGGCCATCGCCACCGGGAAATCCTCCCGGCAGGAGTCGATCACGTCCAGGATGCGGGCGACCGCCGCCTGCGGCAGGTGCCGGCGCCGGCCGGCGAAGGTCACCCAGGCGGCGAGGACGTCGGGTACCAGCGCCACGTCCGGGTCGTCGAGGCTGACCTTGACCGGAAAGTGGTCGAGCAGGCAGAGCCCGGCCAGCGTGGGGCTCCACCGGAGCGGGTCGCCGTCGCCGTCGTCGCAGCGGTAGGCGATCAGGCTGTGGCAGACGGTGACCGCCGCCGGCTCCGACAGCAGGTCGGCCGCCTCGGGCGAGCCGAGGAACTCGGCCACCAGCCAGTCCCGCCCGTCGGCGTCGAGCTCCTCCACGCCCACGGCGGCGGCCGGCGGCAGCGAGGCCAGGCGGGCGGTGAGCAGGGCCCGCATCTCGGCCAGGCTCTTGCCGCCGGTCTCGGGACCGGCGCGGAAGTCGGTGGCCAGCAGGGCGTCGGCGAGGCGGGCGGCCACCTCGGCCAGCGTCGCCGGCCGGAGGCTGATCCCGTCGCCTTCGGCCTCCCGCCACCGGTCCAGCGTCCGGTCGAGCGGGGCGGCGGGGTAGGCGTCTTTGGCCACGCCCCCCTCGGTGTGGTCGACGAGCACGCAGATCGAGTGGCCGGGGTCGCCGGCCAGTCCGGGGTAGGCGAAGCCGACGATGACGATCTCCTGGTCGCCGTAGACGTCGCTGCCGATCCAGGCCTCGGTGGGGACGGCCGTCCCGGCCAGCCCGGCCCATTCGGGGACCGGGATCCCGGCCTGCTCCAGGGCGGCGGCGGCCGTGCGGGCCCGGGTCGCCACCCGGGAGGGCGACACCGCCGCCAGGGCGACGAGCACGGCCATGGCGTCGGGCGTGCCGAGGTCCCGGGCCCGGCGGATCAGCGCCTCGGTGAAGGCACCGGCCGGGGAGTCGTCGCCGCCGGGACCGCTGGAGTGCGCCCCGGTGGCGGACGGCAGCCCGTCCCACACCGCCAGCAGGCCGCTGCCCCACACCTCGACGGCCAGCGGCGACTCCGCCCGCAGCAGCTGGCTGCGGGCCGAGCGCAGCACGCCGTCGAAGAGACGGGCGATGATCGCCTCCCGCTGGGCGTCGTCCGCCGAGGGGAAGGCCAGCGGCTCGTCCCGCCCGGTGCGGCGCTTCCGGCTTCCGATCCCCACGACGGCACCTCCGCTCGGCCTCGACCACGTGTCACTTGCCTTGCGGACGATACGGAAGGCGCCCCGAGAGGTGGTGGATCCCCCCGGCGGAATGCCGGAGTTGCTCCTCGTGTCGGCCTTCGGGGTCAGCTGCGGGGGTGCTCCTCGACGCCGACCTTGCGCATGGTGTCGCCGACCTGGGTGCCGAGGGCGACGTCCATCCCCTCGGTGACGTAGCCGAAGAGGTTGTAGCTGGGAGCCAGCTTGCGGCGGCAGTCGTCGATGCAGATGAAGAACTGGGAGCCGTTGGTGTTGGGCCCGGCGTTGGCCATGGCCACGGCGCCCAGCGTGTACTCGCCCTTCACCGGCTCGTCGGCGAACTTGTAGCCCGGGCCGCCCCGGCCGCTGCCCTCCGGGCAGCCACCCTGGATGACGAACTCCGGGACCACCCGGTGGAAGGTCAGGTTGTCGTAGAAGCCGTCGCGGGCCAGCGACACGAAGTTGTTGACGGTCTGGGGTGCCAGCGCCGGGTCGAGTTCCATCACGATGTCGCCCCGGTCGGTGGTGATCGTGACCTTGTACATGGCGTCGACGTTGATGCTCATGGGGGGCGGGCTCGCCATGGCGGGCTCCCTTCAGTTGGCGGGCAGGTCAGGAGAACCCGGCGAGCCTAGGCGCGTTCACCCCGCCGCCTTCCGGGCCTGGTCGAGCAGGGTCTTCACCTGGTCGTTCATGGGCCCGCGGGGGACCAGGGCCAGGTACCGCTCGAAGTCGGAAACGGCCGCCTTGGGGTTGTTCTTCCCCCGGAACTGCACCATGCCCCGGAAGAAGTGGGCGTCGGGATAGGCGTCGTTGGCGGCCACGGCGGCGTCGAGCCGGGCGAGGGCCCGGTCGGTCAGCTCCGCCGCCGTCTTCGGGTCGGCGGCGGCCGACTGGGCGGCCAGGAACGAGACCCAGCCGGCGTAGGCGTTGGCCTCGGCGTTCCTCGGGTCGAGCCGGGCGGTGGTGACGAACTCCTTGACCGCCTCGGTGGCCTGGCCCTTCTCCAGCAGGTAGCGGGCGAGGACGAGGTGGGCGGCGGGGTCGTCGGGATGGTCCTTCACCTGCCGCTCCAGCGCCGCCCGCCGGGCCTCGTCGGACGGATCGGACGCCGGCTGTCCGGCGCTTCCGCCGGAGTCGGCGGCGCTCGACTGGGCGTTGCCGGTGATCGTCTGGCCGGGGTGCCGCCGGCCGGCGGCGGCCGCCAGGGCCAGGGCGGCCACGACGACGAAGGCGACGACGGCACCCCCGGTGACCAGCTTGCGCTTCCTCGGGACGGGCGGGGGTGCCGGGCGGGCGTCGCGCCCTTCTTCGATCGAGCGCAGCACGGCGGCCGCCCGGGCGGTGTAGTCGTCCTTCAGCGCCTGGTACCGCTCGTCGTCGAGGTTGCCGGCCGCCCGCTCGGCGTCGAGGTCGGCGATCGAGCGGAGCAGGAAGTCGCGCTCCGACTCGAGGGACGCCAGGGCGTCGGGATCGAACTGTGTCGTCGGGCTCACTGCGCTTCCTCCGTCCGGCCGAGAGCCGCTTCGACCAGTGCCCGGTCCTCGTCGGTGGCCGCCAGCACCGGCTGGCGGCGCCAGCGGCGGAACGCCAGGGCGAGGCCGCCGACGGCGAGGAGCAGCGCCGTGACCGGCAGGATCCACACCAGCGCCCCGACGCCCGACGCCTCGGGCTGCAGGAGGATCCACTGGCCGTAGCGGCCCACGTAATAGGCCTTGATCGAGGCGTCGCTCTCGCCGGCGTCGACCCGGTGGCGGATGTCGTCGTAGATGGCCTTGGCCGTGGGGGACGGGCTGTCGGCCACCGACAGGCCCTGGCAGACCGGGCAGCGCAGCACGGCGGCGATGTCGTGGGCCCGGGCCGCCGGCGACCGGCTCGAACGGCTCCGCCCCGCCCCGCCGACGACGAGGGCGACGACGACGACGGCGAGCAGCGCCGCCACCGGCAGCACCCTCCGGATCATGCCGGTGCCTCCGCCATCGCTTCCTCGTCGGCCGAGGGCACGGGCGCCGGGGCGGGCTCGAGCGGGCCGGGCTCGGCCGACAGGCGACGCCGGGAGCGGCGCAGCGGGCGCCAGACGGCGATGCCCGTCCCGAAGAGGATGATGCCGCCACCGATCCACAGCCAGACGACCAGCGGGCTGAGCTGAGCGCCGATCGTCACCCGGCCGTCCTGGTCGGCCGACGACACCAGGGTGAGGTAGACGTCGCGGACGAGGCCCGTGCGCACCGACGGCGTTCCGATGGCCTGCGGCGAGTTGGGGAAGATCGACAGCCCCGGGGCGTAGACCCCCAGGGCCCGGCCACCGTGCTCGACCCGGACCCGGGCCTGGATCATGTTCTTCTGGCCGGTCTGGTGCTGCGTCGTGCCGAGGTAGGTGAACCGGTATCCCTGCAGCGTCGCCGTCTGGCCCTGCACCAACTTGAACTCCCGCTTCGTCGTGTAGCCCATGCTGGCGGCGAGGGCGACGGCGATCACCACCACACCGGTGTGGACGACGAGACCGCCGTAGAGGCGCCGATTCCCGGCGATCGTGCGGCGCAGGGCCGGGATCCACCCGCTCCCCACCGTCCGGTGGGTCGCCGCCACCCCCAGGGCGTACTGCCGGACGATGCCGGCCACGGCGAAGGCTCCGAGCCCGAAGGCGAGGAGTTCGGCCACGCCCCGCACGCCGGCCAGCGCACAGCCGGCCATGACCAGCGCCCCGATCCAGGCCGGCACCGCCAGGCGCCGGCGCAGCACCGGGCCGGAGGCGGCCCGCCAGGGCAGGGCCGGGGCGACAGCCATCAGGAACAGCAGCGCCAGCCCCAGCGGCACGGTCATGCGGTCGAAGTAGGGCTCGCCGACCGAGAGCTTCTCGCTCCGCAGCGCCTCGACCAGGAGCGGGAAGACGGTGCCGAGCAGCACGACGAAGGCGAAGCCGGCGAAGAGGAGGTTGTTGGCCAGGAAGGCGCCCTCCCGGGAGACGGGCGAGTCGATGCGCCCCGGCGTCCGCAGCCGGTCTCCCCGCCAGGCGATGAGGCCGAGGCCGGTCACGGCGGCCAGGCCGAGGAAGGCGAGCAGCCAGGCGCCGATCGACGACTGCGAGAAGGCGTGCACCGAGTTGAGGACGCCGGAGCGGGTGAGGAACGTCCCGAGGATCGTCAGGCAGAAGGTGGCGACGATGAGCGACAGGTTCCAGACGCGCAGCATCCCCCGCCGTTCCTGGACCACCACCGAATGGAGGAAGGCCGTGGCCGTGAGCCAGGGGATGAACGAGGCGTTCTCCACCGGGTCCCAGGCCCAGTAGCCGCCCCAGCCCAGCACCTCGTAGCTCCACCAGGCGCCGAGCACGATCCCGACCGAC
>Ga0070741_10016119_pt1 | contig 12537 bp, 7 predicted proteins | sample Coa_R1_4_FD_66440 | JGI IMG/M metagenome (GOLD analysis project Ga0070741, IMG submission 66440) | Surface soil microbial communities from Centralia Pennsylvania, which are recovering from an underground coalmine fire - Coalmine... | ecosystem: Environmental > Terrestrial > Soil > Unclassified ...
GAGAGGCCGGGCAAGCGCGCGATGATTTCGCCGCCGAATTTCTCCAGCAGGATTTCGTGATAGCCGGAGACGGCCAGCGTCTGGCCGTCCGGCGAGATGGCGATGGCCGTGATGACGGGCGGCGCGTGATAGGTGATGGGGCCGGCGGGGACGGCGGCGGGAGCGTCGGATGTGGAATCGTTCTTTGCGCCTTCCTTGATCCAGCGGCGGAAGAGATCGATCTGATCGTCGGGCAGGGACTTGCCGCCGAAGGGCATTTGCGGTTTCGTGGCGCCGGTGAGATAAGCGATGACGACGCTCTTGTCAGGGTCGCCCGGGGTGAAGGCTGCGCCCTTATTGCCGCCCTTGGCGAAATCGGCGAAGGTGGCGAGCGAGAGTCCGGCCTGGCGGCTGGCGGGCTGATGGCAGCCGGCGCAATTGCGGGTGAGGATCGGGCGAATCTGCTTATCGAAACTGACGGGTTGGGCCGACAGCAGTGGGGCTAAGAGGACCGCAAAGGACCATTTCATGACAGACATCCGTTGTCGATGGATTATATCGCTTTACGGGGATGGGGTGGGGCCGCGGATGGCCTTGGCTCGCGCGCGGGCGCTGAAACGATTGCCGGCGCGGCAGGCCCGAGTGTCTGCGCCGCGTCCGAGGGCGCCGGCGTGGCGGCGCCGGACATTTTGAGCCGCCGGTTGACGGCGGGAGGAGCGGCCGGCTCGGCCGGCCGGGGCGACGGCGGGGTGGAAGAATGAACGGCCGTGAGCTGAGGGGCGGATTCAGCGGACTGCGGTTCGGTTGGATCGAGTGGTTCGGAGTGTCCGAAATTGGGACCAGGTTCGTTTGGCAGGAATGTTTGTTCAGCGTCTATGTTACGGAGTTGCAAGAGATTTTCGAGCGCCTGCCGGTACGTGCGGTTCAGAAACGTCTGGTAGCGCTGCATGTTTTGGAGGTCGTTGTTGTGTGTCAGCTCGCGCCAGGCGCGCTTGAACTCGTCGGGGCCGATGTCGAAGCCGACAGCGGCGTCGAACAAGCCCTTTTCCAGGGCCAGGGCACGCTGCAAACGATGGGTGGAAGTGACCATTCTCTCCACGAGATCCATCTCTACCCCGTCGCGCGGCTTAAACTTCTGGACGTAGTGGTCGAAGATTTTGTCGAAGTTCTCCTGGCTTTCGTTTTCCAGGAGAACGCGTTTGGAGAGAAGCCCGTGTTTGAGAGCGTTCTGGGAAGAGCGGTCTTTACCTGCCGCTGTTTTCGGTCCCCTGGAGAGGGCACCGTTGCGTCGGGATGCTGCAATGCTTCGTTGTGAACTCATGTGTTTTGGATTCCCGGCTGAGCGGGCATTTTCGAGTTCATTATGCTGGAAGGTGTCCAGCGTGCCCAGGCTAAGTTAATTGTTATCAACAGAGTTAGCCTGTGAATCGAAAACCGGCAGGCGTGTAGTCAGCACGCACTGACTTGACGGCACGGTTCGCGGGCCGGAGTCGCCGGACAGTTCGAGAGCCCGTTGTCCGTTCCGGATACTGCGCCGTTACACGCGAGCGTTCCTGAGGGGGATTTGAACAATCGCGGAACAATCGCGAGCGCTAGAGATTGGGCAGCCTGTGGCAACAGACGGAACTGTCCACTGTACGGCTGTCTCTCGCTAATTCCAGAATGGTGGTCAGGGACAGTTTCGTCTGTCTCCGATTATTAGCACATGCGGATGGGTCTGGAATCAGCTCACAATTCGTCTTCACGCTGGACCTGGAACGTTCATGTGCCGCTTCGCTAACCTTCGTCAGGTGGATTGGCTCGGGTAGGGAGTCCCTTTGGCGAGGCCTCGGCTCCAGGTGGTTCACGGAACGGTTCCACGGAAATGCGCTTGTAACACACTTCCAGCACGGTCAGGTATGCTGTGCCGCCCGGCGCTTGGAGAACTACGCGATCGCCCGCCGCGGATTTCATGAGCGCGCGCCCCAGAGGCGACACCCAACTGATGTGGTTGCGGTTGAGATCGACCTCGTCGGTACCCACGATGCTCACCACTCGCTCCGTTCCCGCGGCATCGGCATAACGCACAGTCGCTCCGAAGAATGCCCGCGCCGCCGCCTGCCCCGCTCTCGGAGTTTCCGGGTCAACGACCTCCGCGGACTCGATTCGCTTCGTGAGGAAGCGAAGCCGTCCATCGATCTGGCGCAGCCGCCGCTTGCCGTACTGATAATCGGCGTTTTCACTGCGATCGCCGTTGCTCGCAGCCCACGCCACCACCTCCGTCACGGCCGGGCGTTCCCTGGTGAGCAGGAACCGGTGCTCATCTTTGAGGCGCTGCAGGCCGCCTGGCGTTATGTAGTTCTTGCCTGGTGTGGCGGGCTCGTCCGCTTGCGGTCTTCTTGTAAACCCTTTTCGCATATCTTAGTCCTTCCGGTGCGAATCCAGTGGGTGGCACAAAGCTCTGAGGATGCGGATAGTGCAATGCCTCTCCATACATTGTCGCCTCGATTCTGCCCTGAAATGCTCAAGCGCGATCCACAATGAATCGGCGCATCGCCCCAAGAGAGCTTGCCGACTCGCGCGGATTCCCTGTAAATGATCTCCGTCTCCTCGAGATTGGATCTTCGCACGCAGGAAGCCATTAACGAATTCGAGGCCTCGAACGAACGCGGAGTGAAAACACCGTAGGTCGTCGGAGTTCCTGAGTGCGGATGCATGCTGAGCGCGCAATACTCGCGCAAAGCGGCCAAGGAGCGAGCGATCGCCGCTCGATCGGTTAACCCTTGCGAGTCGCCACCTACGCGGCAGCGAGGATCGATCGCGTGTCTCGCGGCTTAGTCACAATCGGTAGATAATAAAGTCATTCCAATTTCCGATGCGGGATCAGATTAACAAGCTTCATGGAACTGGGCGGTTTCCAACAACCTCGTGGACGTTGATTGTCAATGCCGGGCATCCAGACGACGAGGTATCCCGCGAGGCGCTCGGTCGACTCTGCAGCAGTTACTGGCTGCCGGTCTTTGTCTTCATTCGCCGCAAGGGACTAGATCCCGATCAGGCAAAGGACTGTACTCAGGATTTTTTCACAGCCCTACTTGAAAAGGACTATCTCGCCGGCGTCTCACGTTCCAAAGGGAACTTTCGGTCATTTTTGCTCACTGCGGTGAATCACTTCGTTTCCAATTGGTTTCAGGCCGTACGAGCGCAAAAGCGCGGCGGTGGGCGACAGATTTTTTCACTGAATAAGGAAGATGCCGAGGACGCTTATCGAAGCGAGCCAGCCAATTCTTTAACGCCTGAAGAACTGTTCGAGTACCGTTGGGCCACGAGCCTCTTGGAGGACGCACTACGGCGATTGCGCGACGGGTACGCCGGAAAAGATTTCGAACTCTTGAAGCCTTTCCTGACAGGCGAGGAGTCCCACGGCGATGGCGCCGCGATAGCGCAGCGGCTGGGCTTGTCCACAGGCGCTTTCAAGGTTGCCGTTCACCGGCTGCGTAAACGTTTTCGTGATGTGCTGCGGGCGGAAATCGCCAAAACGGTTGCTGATCCGGCGGACGTGGACGAGGAGATTCGATATCTCCTGTTCATCCTGGGCCGCGGACAAAAGGCGTTGTAACCATTAGCGCCGGAATCTTCTTAATACATCAGGTATGGCTCAGACTCAGTATTGTTCGCGCTGCGGATTGGCCCTCGCGGACGGCGTCGCCGAAGGCCTCTGCCGACGTTGTCTGCTGGAGGCGGGCTTGGGCGACACCGTGACGCAACACCCCGAAACGCCTGCAGATTTGGGGAACCCTCCTGCCGCAGTGGCCGACTTTGGGCCATACCACGCCATCGGCGTGTTGGGAGAGGGCGGTATGGGCATCGTATACCTCGCCGAGCAACACCAGCCTGTCCGGCGGCGCGTCGCCGTGAAAGTACTGAAATCGGCAGATGCAGGGTCCCGGGTTCTCGCGCGGTTCGAATCCGAGAGCCAGGCCCTCGCCCTAATGGACCACCCCAATATTGCCCAGATCTACGATGCCGGGACAACCTCGAACGGACGTCCCTATTTCGTGATGGAGTATGTCCAGGGCATCCCGATTACCGATTACTGCGACCGTAACCTGCTGGGCTTTCGCGAGCGGCTCACGCTATTCCAACGAGTATGCCAGGCGGTTCATCACGCGCACCAGAAGGGGGTAATTCATCGTGATCTGAAGCCTTCGAACGTTCTGGTCATGTTGCAGGACGCCGTCGCCGTTCCCAAGGTGATCGATTTTGGTGTGGCGAAGGCGGTCAACCAACGCCTCACGGAAAAGACCCTGTTCACGGAGATGGGGATGCTGATCGGCACACCGGAGTACATGAGTCCGGAGCAGGCCGATCTTACTGGGCTGGATATCGACAGTACCACCGACGTTTATTCGCTGGGCGTCCTGCTTTACGAATTGCTTGTGGGTGCGCTGCCGTTCGACTCGAAATCACTGCGCAAAGCCGGCTATGCGGAGATCCAGCGTCTGATTCGAGAAAAGGAGCCGCCGAAGCCCACGATGCGTGTCAGCACCATGGGTGAAGCGGCACAGGAGGTGGCGCGGCATCGGCGCAGCGATCCACGAACGATGGTCCGCGTGCTGCGCGGCGATCTGGAATGGATCACGATGAAGGCAATCGAAAAGGATCGGACGCGGAGATACGCTTCTGCTTCCGAGTTTGCCGCCGACATCACGCGTCATCTGTCCAACGAACCAGTCGTTGCCGGACCGCCCGGCATCGGCTATAGAACCCGGAAATTTGCGCGGCGCCATCATGCTCTCGTGGTTGCAGGATCGGCGGTAGCCCTGGCGCTACTGATCGGGGCGGTGGTCAGTTTCACGCTTTACCTGAGGGCGGCCCAAGAACAGGAAGTGGCGGAGAGCGAAGGTTATGCGGCGAACCTGACTGCGGCCGACATGCAGTTGCGTGCGGGGCAGGTGAGCGACGCAAGGTCCCGGCTGGCCAATACTCTTCCCGCCCTGCGCGGCTGGGAGTGGCGTTACCTGATGTCGAAGACGGATGAGAGCACCGCTACGCTCTATGCTCGTGATGCGGACGATATGGAGCTCAGCGAGGATGGGACACAGCTTTTCGCCTATGGCGAGGCGTTCATCCGCTCGTACGACGTAACGACAAAACGGCTGATCAATGATTCGGCGGGGCTCGGGAAACCGCTTGCCATAGATCCACGCGGAAAGCTGCTGCTCACTGGGCCGCCGCGCGACGAGGATGCCGATCCTTCACCGATGGGAGTGGTACTGCGGGTTTACGATGTGCAAAAGCGCCGTCCTGTTTCGGTCCTGAAAGGTCTGCGCGCCAATGTCTGGAAATCCGCGATGAACCAACAGACTACATTAGTCGCTGCCATACCAGCGTTATATGAGAAGCAGGTGCTTTTCGACGGTGGGCGCAGTCCCAACGGTCCGATTGTGGTCTGGAACGTTCAGACGAGTCAGATGGTGGCGCGCCTTGAAGGTCCCCCAGCCTATGTGCGAGCCCTAAAGTTTAGCCCGGATGGGAAACTGCTTGCGCAGGCAGGTTACGACAAGACGATTCAGCTTTGGGACCTGAGTAGCCGGCGACTGGTATTCACCCTGATGCTCGCGTCGATACCCTACTCCATCACATTCTCGAGCGATGGCCGACTACTGGCAGCCGGCGACGGTGATGGAAAAGTGCAAGTCTGGGATCTGAGAACCGGCGCTCCGCAGCTGAGCTGGCAGGCGAGTCCCTCCGGCGCGATTAGGGCGATCGCCTTCTCGGCCGACAACACTCAACTTGCCACATGTTCCGGTGAGTCCGTTCGAGTCTGGACTGCAAAATCCGGCGAACTGAAAAATGAGTTCAATGGACATGCTCAAGCGGTGAAGGTCGCATTCCATCCAAGCGCTCCGAAGCTCTATTCCTATGGGGCAGGGGTTATTAAAGAGTGGGATTTAGGCAGAGCCAGCATAGTCAAGCTGAACGAGGTGAGCAAAGTTGCGTTTAGTCCAAACGGCCGGTATGTGGCGGCGGGATCTTTTGATCATGGCATGTTGAATATCTATGATGGTTCGTCGGGGCGCCTCCTGCGAACGATGACCCGGCACGACGATGTTGTGATACCGGTCGCGTTCAGCCCCGACTCCATGTTGGTTGCGAGCGGCACTGGCGGGCCTGAACACTGCATTCGAATTTGGAGCGTAACGGACGGGAGGTTATTGCAGACGTTGCTCGGGCATTCTAAATGGATTTGGTCCATAGCGTTCGATCCGGGCGGTACTCGCCTGGTATCGAGTTCCGAGGATCGAAGTATTCGCGTGTGGGACCTGGCCGCACGAAAGCCCCCGGACGTAATTTCAACAACGTCGGCCATCACTCACGTGACCTTCAGCCCGGATGGCCGTTCCATTCTGGCGTTACGCAGGTCGGACAAAGACATCATGATTCTAGATTCGGTAACGAAGCAGCAAACCGGAATCATGAAAACAAATACGCCTGAAGCAGTCGACCCAGCGCCGCGTTCGATGGGTATCAGCCATGACGGAGCGGTTCTAATCGGACCTGCCAATGCCGGTCAGGCAGTTGCGATCTGGAACTTTCCCAACCGTCGGCTGCGTCAAATCCTGCCGGTCCTTCACGGCGGCGATGCAATGGCCTCGCTGGCGATCAGTCCGGATGGCAGCCGCGCAGCTATCGGCGACACGATTTTCGGCAACATTTCGATATGGGACCTGCGGCGGGGCCGTATTTTGGTGACACTCGCCGGACACAACAAACTAGTGTATTCGTTGGCCTGGTCTTTGGACGGCACTCGCCTGGTATCGGCTGCTGGGGACTCTGTCCGCTTTTGGGACTCGCGTTCGGTCCACGACTATGATGCCGAGCTTTTGCTGGACAAACTGGCAGACGGCTGTTTGCTGGTAGAGGAAGCGGTCGAGGAATTGAAAGCCGATCGCAAAATTTCCGACGAGTTGCGGGGCAATGCGATTCAGCTCGTCACCAATCGCGGAAACGCATCCTCCGCAGCCTTGATCGAAGCTGCGTGGAAGACGGGTGTGATGCCGAACCTGCCCAGCAGTGAATACACGAAAGGGCTGAACCGGGCGGCGGCTGCCGTCAAGGTGATACCCGGACACGGCCGGAGCCAGATTACATTCGCTCTTTTGCAATTTCGGTCCGGCCAGTTTGGGCCGGCGCTTCTCTCGGCGCAGCGAGCGATGGAGATTCAGAAGAGTCAGTCCGCAGACGGGCACGCCATTCGGGCCATGGCTTATTACAGGCTCCTCGACAAGGCACGCGCGAGAAGTGAAGTTGTTCTTGCGCGCAAATCGGCAGATCAGTCCCAATTGAAGGAAGGCGATAAGCTGCTAGAAGAAGCGGAGTCGCTTGTTGGGAACGAGTCAGCCAATCCTCACCTGTAACTACCGGAACTCACGGGTTACGCTTGTCGACGCTGTGGAATGTTTCCCTGGGGATTACAATCCGATTATTACTTCCATTTGTCTCGAATATCCTCTGTACGCACATGGTCAGCATTTTTAGCAGGAGTTGACGTTGTCCGTGTAACCATTGGCGCGAGAATCTTCTTAATACATCGAGGAAGCTCAGCAGGGTTAATTCGGAAAAGGAGACCAATATATGCAAAGGAAGTTCATGTGGATTGGTTTGGGAACAGCAGCCATCTCAGCCGTAATCTGGACAGGCAATGCGGCTTACGCAACGCCCGCGGTCGGCTACGTGAGCAACACGATAGCGATGTCAACGTTCCCGGCTTTCGATGTGTTCAACGAATCGATTCCGGCAGCCGGGAGCGGCGGCCAGATCTGGCTGTCATGGCAAAAGACAATTGGTAACTCAGATGTGTATGTCCAGAACAATGCCTGGGACCCCGGTGGCGATACTGGCTGGCATAGTCACCCCGGCCATAGCTTGATTATCGTCACATCAGGCACGGTTACCGACTATGAGGCCGACGATACCAACTGCACGCCTCATGTTTACACAGCGGGGCAAGCATTCGTGGACGAAGGCGGCGACCACGCCCACATCATCCGCAACGAGGGAACCGTTCAAGCTACAACCATGGCCATCCAAGTCATCCCTTCGGGCGCTGCCCGCCGGATCGATGTGAATAACCCCGGGACGTGTCCCTTCTAATCGAAGAATGAAAAGGCTGGCGCGAGCTCAAGCGCGCCGCGCGAGCGGCGCGCCGCGGGCCAGGCCCGGAACGCCAGTGGATTGGCAAGATGATTGTATCGACGCAGCAGTTCGCGAAAATGCGGCGAGCGAGAGCACTTACTGTGTCGAAAGTTCATCGAGCCGCTTCATCCAAGAGTTGTGGTCAGACACATCTCTGTGGCGGACTACCCGACCCGGCCGGCTCGTCCGATGCTCTATTCAGGGAGAACGCGGACCGCTAAAGTCAGTACCGCGGAAGTTGAGATTCCCGCGCCGGCTTGTATATCTGGCTTAACGCTTAAAGAATCAAAATGAGCTAGAAGTCTTTCGCGAAACCGTACACTATCGTGATAGCGGCATCTCGGAGGTTGCCGTGTAAGGCCGAGTCCACTTCGCCGGGCAGCCCGTATGGCCCAGAACTCGCCTGGCTGCGGAGCGTCATGTTCTCAATCGATTTATAATCAACGAACGGTGCTTGGCGAGGTCGTCGCACGATATCGAATCACGGGGCGGCTCGGGAAGGGCGGGATGGGCGAAGTGTTTCGTGCAACGGACCTTCGACTCGGCCGGTCTGTCGCGCTGAAAGTACTTCCACGCGAATTTGTTCGCGACCCCGATCGGCTGCGCCGGTTCGAAACGGAGGCGCGTGCCGCTTCGGCGCTGAATCACCCCAATATCGCTACCATTTACGAGGCCGGACTGGATGACGACGTCCCGTATATCGCGATGGAACTTGTGGAGGGTCGCCGGCTCCGGGATATCCTGACCGGGGTCCCGTTGCCGCCCGCCGAAGTCATCGACATCGCCGCGCAAATCACAGCCGGACTGGCCAAAGCCCACTCTGCCGGCGTGATCCACCGCGACCTCAAGCCCGAAAACATCATGCTCTCCGAGGATGGGTTCGTTAAGATCCTCGATTTCGGCCTGGCCAAGGTCAATCCGCCGAGCGCGCGCACATCGCAGGACAGCACGCAAACGATGACGCAAGCCGGCGTCGTCGTGGGGACTACCGCCTACATGTCCCCGGAGCAGGCCTGCGGGCGTGAACTCGACGGCCGGTCCGATCAGTTTGCACTCGGAATCATCCTGTACGAGATGGTTTCAGGCAGGAACCCATTCCGCGGCGATACTGCCGTCGACACGATGGCGGCTGTTCTCGAGCGAGAACCGGAATCCCTCGACAGCCGCAACTCCACTGCATCGCCCGAACTCGCGGCCATCATTGCCCGATGCCTGCGGAAGAATCCCGAAGCGCGATTCTCCACAACTGCCGAAGTTGCAGCCAGGGTCAAGGAGTTGCGCGAAGGAAATGCGCGAATCGTAAGGCGGATTCCGCGCAACCGCGCACCTCTATGGATTGGCATCATCACGGTGATCCTGCTAATCGGCGTGCTTGGAGGGTGGTACGGGTTGAAACAATCCCGGAACGCCGGCGCCGAAAGGCATCGGCTCGTTGCCGTCCGTCGGTTCAAAAACATCTCGGGAGACGTTTCACGCGATTACGCTGTCGCCGGCCTTAGCGAGGAAATTCGCGATCGGCTGTCCCGCGTAGCCGGTCTGCGAGTCATCAGCGCCGGCGCCGTCAGCCGTTACGGCGATGGCGAAATCAAACGCCTGGGGGCGGAAACAGGCGCCGGCACCGTGGTCGAAGGCAGCGTGCGGCTCAACGATTCTCGAATCCGCATCGGCGTCACGCTCGTCGATACCAGGACCGAGCAGACGCTCTGGGCCGACCAGTTCGAGCGTAGACCCGAGGACCTTTTCGACGTTCAGTCCGAAATCGCCGAGCGTGTTGCCTACGCATTGCAGGCCCGGCTGGACCCTGTCCAGAAGACTCACGTGGACCGCGCACCCACGCGAAACCTGGCCGCGTATGATCTCTACCTTCGCGCCAAGCAACTCGGCCGGCCGTACACTCCGACGAACGACCGGGCCATCGAGATGCTCCGCCAGGCCGTTCAACTTGATCCGAATTTCTCCGACGCCATGGCAGAGCTTTCGTTGCGATTGGGCTTCCGTGCCGTATACCGCAACACCGGCCTCTCAGAGGAAGCCGTCCGATGGGCGGAACGTGCCGTGTCCGCCGATTCGAAATCGGCCGCCGCGTATCATGCTCTGGCTGGGTCCTACGCGTTGCTCGGCCGTCTTTCTGTCGCCCGCGAGACCTTCCTGCGCGCTCTTGAATTGAATCCAAACCACACGCTGAGCATGAACGACCTTGCGAACGTCGATAATGACATGGGCCGCTTTGAGGAAGCGCTTCAGTGGAGCCGCCGGGCCTTGCTGCTGAGCCCGAACACAACCAACGGCTACTACCACGTGGCCGGAACGCTGGCGTATTTTGGCGACCGCCCCACCTTCTCCGCGTTCGTCGCTCTATGGCATAAGCGAACACCGACGAATATTCTCCCTGATCCCGAGATCGTCGACTTGCTCGCCTGGGGGCGGACCGCCGACGCCATGGCGCTCGCACGGCAATCCGCGAAAAAACGTCCGGAGGTCACGGTCAACCAGTTAATGCTTGCGGAAACCGCCTATCTCACCGGCGATGCTGATGCCGAACGCCTCACCGAGCCGTTATTTCGCGCCAGCCCCGGGCCGCGATTCGAGAACTGGGGAATCATGACGGAATCCCCGCGCACTCGCTACGCGTGTCTCCTGCTGAAGCGCGGCGACCGGAACCGCGCCATCCCCATTCTGGCCGACGCGAAACGCGAGATCGAGGGTTTGTTAGCCGGCGGCATCGACACGCCGTTCGCGCACGAAGAACTCGCTGCCATCGAGGCATTGCGGGGAGATAAACAAGCGGCGGTGAGCGCCTATCAGAAAGCCTATACGCACGGCTGGCGTTTCGTGATGCTAACCGTCCGGAATCCGGCGTTCGATTCCATTCGCGACATGCCCGAGTTTCAGGCACTGGTGGCCAAAATGACTGCTGACGTCGAGCGGATGCGGGCCCAATCCACAGAACTCGGCGAGATTCGGGAGCGGACGATTCCTTATCTCAACAGCCTAAAGTGAGAGACATCGTCGTAGGGCGGCCGGAGAATGCCGGACCAGGGGCGGACACGGATGAGCTCTAGCGGGCACCGTCGACGCACATAGATACTGCGCCGTGGTTCAACAACGCATACGAATGCCGCGTGAATTCGACGAGCGATATGTAAACGCTTGTTCTGATCTTGCGCCCTGCCAGGTGAAATGCTCGACGGCGCTGCGCGAACCGGCAGGGAATCATCGCGATAGATCGATTCGACGTTGTGGCCGTGTTCGAGCATTTCGTAGATCATGTTGAAGATTGCGTCGCGGGTTGCTTCAATGGTACATTTGGCGGTTTTTCTCCGCTCATCGTTCGCTCTTCATTGGCACTGGCGTGGACCCGGCGAGCTGGCGGATCCTGCCGGACATGGTGCGGACATTGATCCACGTGCCCGCCAGGGCTCATGTTGAACACTTTCAGGCCCTGTTCACTGTAATAGCTGCTACCATGGGTGTCGACCATGACCCTGCGGGTCACGAGAGATGAAAAATAGCCCGGGCGACCCTAGGGGATTCATTAACTCAGGGCTATTTTGAGGAGTGAGCGATGATTTTCCGCGGCATCGTCCTGGTATGGATCGCGGCTTGTGCGCTTTGGGCGCAGAATCCGTACGGACGTATCATCGGCCGGATTGTCGATTCCGCCGGTGCCGTGGCCCCCGGTGTGGCGGTCCGCGTAACGAATATCCAAACCAACGTTGTTACCAAGGCTGCCAGCGACTCGCAGGGCAACTATGAGGCCCGTAACCTCATTCCGGGGCAGTACCGTATGGCGGTAGAAGCCAAGGGCTTCAAACGTTATGAGCGCGGGCCCATTGAAGTGCGGGTAGGAGACGTGCTGACGATCGATATCGGGCTGGAGTTGGGCGTCGTCACCCAAACCGTTGTAGTAACCACGGAAGCGCCCCTGGTTGAAGCGGCCGGCGCCAGCGTGGGCCAAGTCGTGGATACGCGTCGTCTGGAAGACCTGCCCATGCCAAGTTCCGCCGCCATGTACCTGACACAGCTCGTTCCCGGGATCACTCAGACCACCCCTCCGGACGGCAACTGGCAAATCAACCAGCCCGCGAATATGAGCAACTTTTCGACTTATGGCTCCGGCACGCAAACCAGCGCCTACAGCGTCGATGGCGTACCCAACGTCCAGCAGTATGGGATGATTCGGATGCAGCCGATGCCCGAGATGCTGCAGGAATTCCGGGTGGAGACGGCGCCGTTCGACGCCTCCGCCGGGCATTTCACCGGATCCGTGGTCAACATGGTCCTCAAGAGCGGCACCAACAAAGTTCACGGCATGCTGACCTACGAAGGAAACTGGAGGCCGCTGCTCACCCATACGTTTTTCCAAAACAAGCAGATCTA
>Ga0070741_10016120_pt1 | contig 12536 bp, 13 predicted proteins | sample Coa_R1_4_FD_66440 | JGI IMG/M metagenome (GOLD analysis project Ga0070741, IMG submission 66440) | Surface soil microbial communities from Centralia Pennsylvania, which are recovering from an underground coalmine fire - Coalmine... | ecosystem: Environmental > Terrestrial > Soil > Unclassified ...
GTTGGTCTGGGGCGTGGAAGATCTTCTATGTAGGCTTTTTCGCGGGACCCATCCAGTTCGCGCCTGACGGGCCCAACCTCATTGTGCTTTACTCCATCGTGCCCTGGATCGGTGTCATGGCCGCGGGATATGCCTTCGGCAAGGTCCTGACCGTCGACCGGCGGCAACGAATGAGACTCGGCCTGGCGATCGGCCTTTCAGCCATCGCGCTCTTCCTGGTTCTGCGGGGATTCAACCTCTATGGAGATCCGCGTCCGTGGCATTCCCCCGGGCAGAACCCCCACTCTCTTCCCGCCCTGCTGTCGTTCCTGAACACCACCAAGTATCCGGCGTCGCTTGCATTTCTGTTGATGACTCTCGGCCCGATTATTACTCTCGTTCCGCTCCTGGAGGGCCTGACCGGCGGCGTGGCCCGCTGGATCACAGTCTTCGGACGCGTGCCCTTCTTCTACTACATGCTGCACATTCCCTTGATCCACGCGCTTGCGGTGGTCGTATCGAAGATCAGGCTCGGCTTTGTCAGCCCCTGGCTCTTTGCCAACCACCCGATGGGGAACCCGGAGCCACCGGAAGGCTATGTTTGGAGTCTTGGGCTTCTTTACCTCGTTTGGGCGATCGCCATCGTGCTGCTCTATTTCGCCTGCCGGTGGTTCGCGGATTTCAAGGCTCAGAAAAACGATTGGTGGCTGCGGTATCTATAGGTGCCCGCCGCAAATCACTCGCTGCGCTTCGCGGGCCGGACGAATGCGTCCGGCGCCACGTGACTTTTGTTGTGGGTGTACACTCTTTCGTTCGCCTGCTCTGGTTCGTCACTTCAGCTCGTGAGGTCCGCTTGAAAAGAACGGTTCGCTCCCTTGCATGTCTCTGCTTACCGGCATTGCTTTGCGCCTTTGTTCCCAGTTCAGCCGGCGCCCAAAACACTCCCAGCCAGCCCTTGACCATCGAAGCCCTGTTCCAGCCTGGAGGCTTGTCCGGGCGAGGGCCGGAAACGACGGAGTGGAGTCCGGACGGAGCGAAGCTTTCCTTCGTGCAGCGCGATGAAAAGGGAGAAAAGGGGGAGTTGTGGTACGTGGACACCGCGACCGGCGAGAAGAAGATCCTGGTCAGCGCGGCGAAGTTGGCCTCGCTCGATCCCGACGTGAATAAGGTCAAGAACGAGCGCGAAAAGGAACGGCTGACGCGCTATCACGTGGCGGCCTATATCTGGGCTCCCGACTCGAAGCATCTGCTGTTCGATTCGCAGGGGCAGCTTTGGCTCTACGACCTGGGCAGCCAGACCGCGGTGCAGTTCACCTCCGCGCCTGATCCCAGCGGCTATCCGCAGTTTTCTCCCGACGGCAACCGCGTGGCTTACGTTCGCAAGCACAATCTCTACGTTCGCAACGTGAAGAGCAATGACGAGAAGCAGCTTACCAGGGATAACGGTGACGACCTGCTGAACGGGGATATCGACTGGGTATATGCGGAAGAGTTGGCCGTCCGCAGCAATTACTTCTGGTCGCCTGACAGTAAAGACATCGTCTTCCTGCACATGGACGAGACGAAGGTGCCGACCTATCCCATCACCGATTGGATACCCACCCATCCCCTGGTCGATCAACAAAAGTACCCCAAGGTGGGCGATCCCAATCCGGTGGTGAAACTGGGCGTCGTGGATGCCGAAAGGGGTAAGGTCAGGTGGATTGCCTTGACCAGCGATCCCGAGACTTACATCCCGCGGTTCGGCTGGGTGCGGGATGGCATCATTTGGGCCGAAGTGCTGAACCGCACCGAAGACAAGATGGACTTGTATTTCGTGGATGCGAAGTCGGGCAAGTCGCGCCTTATGCTCACCGAGGCAACTCCGGGGGCCTGGATGAGCTTCGATCAGGTGGAGGTCCGCTTCCTCAAATCCAGCGCGCAGTTCCTGTGGCCGAGCTGGCGCGATGGGAACATGCATGTTTATCTCTATAGCTTCGACAAACAAAATCCCATGTTGGCCGAGGCGAAGCTGGAGCGGCAGCTCGAAAAGGGCGACTACGAGGTCACAGGAATTCTGGGAGCCGACGAAAGCAGCGGGATCGTGTTCCTGGCGGCGAACAAAGATGACCCGCGGCAAACGCAGATTTTTTCCGTCAAGCTGGACGCATCCGATTTCAAGGCGCTTACCAGTGAAGAAGGAGAACACCGCGCCGACTTCAGCGACGACGGCAAGCATTACACCGACCTCTATTCCGGCCCGCATGCCTCGCCACGAATGACCCTGCGCGCCGTGGGTGGGCCCTCCCGTCCGGTGTGGAATGGGAAGGATGAGATCCAGGACTATGGCCTGCGAGCGCCGCAATATCTGGAGTTCAAAGCTGACGACGGCACGACACTCTACGGGCGTCTGCTGCTACCGCCGGATTCCGCCGCAGGCGCCAGGATCCCGCTGATCATCAACATCTACGGCGGCCCCGCCGCTCAGATGGTGCGAAAAGACGTGCCTAGCGCCTTCGATGAAATTCTGGCGCGTAAGGGCTTCGCGATCTTTGCGGTGGACAATCGCGGTACGCCGGGGCGGGACCGCAAGTTCCAGACCGCCATCCGCCACGGATTCGGCGCTGTGGAACTGAAGGATCAGCTCTCTGCCTTGGATCAACTCCTCGCTCAATATCCGCAGCTCGATAAGGACCGGATCGCGATCTGGGGATGGTCCAATGGCGGATCGATGACGCTCTACGCCATGACGCATTCCGAGCGCTTCCGCGCGGGAGTGGCGGTCGCTCCCGTCACCAATCAGGTCAATTACGACTCCATTTACACCGAACGCTACATGGGCCTGCTTAAAGACGACAAGGCGGGCTATGAGCAGTCGGATGTCACCAGGACAGCCGACAAACTGCATGGTGCCCTGCTGCTCGTACACGGCACCAGCGACGACAATGTCCATTTCCAGAACAGCATCCAAATGATCAGCGCTCTTATCAATGCAGGCAAGCAGTTCCGCTTGATGATCTATCCCAATAAGACGCATAGCATCTCCGGTAAAGATGCGAGGGTGCACCTGTTTACCATGATTGAGGAGCACTTCGAACGGGAGTTAAAGGGTAAATAGCCGGGGGAGTGTCAACTTAAGCAGGGGAAGGCCGCCGCTCGGTCTTGAGGCCTTTGCAGGATGACGCGGCGTCAGCTACTTGTGCTTGTCAGCCTTCTTGCTCGTGCTTTCCTTGGAAGAGCTCTCCGTCTTCTTCTCGTCCTTCTTACTTTCCTTCGAGTCCTTGCCGCCATCGGACGACGAAGAGGGGGCCTGCGACTTTTTGGCATAGTCGGTGACGTACCAGCCTGAGCCCTTGAACTGCACCGCGGGGGCGGAGATGGTCTGTTCCACCGGGCCGCCGCACTCGGGACACTTTTTCATCGGCTTGTCGGAAAACTTCTGGATCTTTTCGAAGCGGTGACCGCACTTCTTGCACTGATATTCGTAAAGGGGCATGAGTTTGAGAGTATCGCGAGGAACTGCGATTGGCAGATTGATTTTAGGGGTGGGAGTTGGTACGCGTCAATTTCCGCTGCGGGGCGGAGGCTGGAAGCCGTTGCCGCGCGGAGCCAGGTTCTCAGATGCCGCCATGCGATCCCTGGTTCCCGGGAACTCTTCTTCAATCCGGGCGTCGAGCCAGTGCTCGAGCCGATTCTGGATCTCCTTCGGAACCTCATGAAAGCGGAATCCTGCCAGCCCTTTGCCGTCGGCCCAGGCCACCTCGGCTTCCACTTCGATCGGTACATCGGTATGAGGCAGGCAGAACTTCAGGCTGGGCTTGGCTCCCTTGGGCAGGGCTTCCCGCAGCAACAGTGCCATGCCCCCCTCGCTGATGTTCGTGCTGGTCGCGCTCAGGATCTTGCTCTGGGCACTAACCTGCACCTGCATCTTCACCGGCTGCCGGAAGTAGCGGCGGCGTTCTTTCAGCATGAAGTTCAGGGCAGCGTGGAAACACCGGGACGCGTTCAGGCTGGTGATGGGTTTCTGCAACACGAAGTTCGCGCCCATGCCAAAGGCTTCCTGGGTGGTCGTTCGTTTCCCGTTGAGAATGGCGAAGGCTACCGAGTTTTTGTTGCTTGGATTCTGCCTGAGCCCCTGCAGCAGGGCCAGCCCGCCAGTCAGATCATCGCAATCGACGATGACTGCATCGAATTTGTCTGCCCTGAGCATATCGGCGCCCGCCCGCGCCTCTTGGCAGATCTCCACGTCAATCGAGAGACTCTCGAGCGTGGGCCGGATCACCGACACTAATTCGGCGTCCTGGCTCAGGAGCAAAGACTCCAAGGTCATGCGCTCGATTCTAAAGACGACTTTAGATCCGGCATAGTGACCAAGGTGTCGGACCTTAGGTTGGCGCGCAACCTCTACGCTATCTTGCACCTGCACGCGACTCCGCAAGGCTACAATTCCTTGGACCGTCCGCCGACTCATGAGCGAGATCGCATACCTTTCGTTGGGATCCAATCTGGGGGACCGCGAGACCAATCTGCGCCGGGCGATCCGTGACCTCGGCGCTATGGGCCGAGTAATATCCGCTTCTTCGTTCTATGAAACCGAGCCGGTGGAGTTTACCGGCCAGGGATGGTTCTTGAACTGCGCCGTGGCGCTGGAAACTGCGGCCGCATCCGCTGAACTCATGCGCGGCTTGCTGGGTATCGAACGGGAAATGGGGCGGCAACGCATTCAGAAAAAGGGACCGCGCATCATCGATATCGACATCCTGCTGTTTGGAATGGCGGTGGTGAATGAGCCCGAGTTGATCATCCCGCATCCCGCCATGGCAAAACGCCGCTTCGTCCTGGAACCTTTGGCTGAGATAGCGCCCAGCCTGATGCATCCCGTGCTCAACAAGACAATCCGGGAACTATTGCTGGAACTTCCTCCCGGGCAATTGGTCAAGAAAAAATAGCGGTGCGTCTCCGCGCATTGGCGCGGATCGATGCTGCCGCTTGAGACCGGTGGCGCCGGACTATTTCTAAGGCAGAATGATCCGGCTGCCCGCCTCTTGCGGCGTGAGTACGGTTGATTCCTTCTCCGGGAATTGGGCGAACAGGAATTCCACAAACGCCCTGGACTTCGGACGCCCTGACGTCCTGCCTTGCCCCAGGCGGGTCAGGAAGACCAGCGCCTTCAGCACGTCGGAATCGCGCAGGGTTGAGTATCCCGCGTGTTTCTGCTCAGCCTCGCGATATTCGCGGACCATGGTTTCCACTTCGTTCGCCGCCCTGCGCTGCGAATCGCTGGTCAGTGGCTGCTCGTAGTGAAGTCCTGAGTTCACTCGCCGCTCGTAGCTCTTCGCCAGCATTGTTAGCGCGGCGATCACATCCTGATCGTGAAGGACGCGGTCAGCGCGCGCCGCTTTGGCCAGCGCGTAAGTCAATCCCATCAGCAGATGTTCCTTCTCGTACATGAACTGGTCCGGGACCGCGATGTGCAGGAACAATCCTGCGGGATCGATCTGGTCGGCCGAGCGCGGCTTTTCATGCTCGCGCGCCTGGATCAGGTAGGGACAATCGCTGGGACACTCCAGGCTCACCTCGCGCTGCTCGCCGCAACACTGGGGGCAGATGCGCCCGTGCACGGCGGGGCAAAAACGCTTTTCTTTCCGAATCTCGCAAAGAATGCAGCTCAATTGCGCTCCTGCACCCATTATGGCATTCCGGCCGGATGTTCAGCACGCAGGCACGGAGCGCTACCGGCCACGTCCGGATGGACCCACGCTGCTGGCGGAGCATGCATAAAAGGCCCATTTTGGAACTATGAACCGCCGGAACGCCTGTAAAGACGCGCTCCGCCGCGTGTATGAATTAGAAAACCCCCGTGAAATAAGGTGTTTTTCCACAGGCCGCGGGTATAAGATACCCGCGCTGGTATTAAACTGATTTTTGTCGAGGAGGAAGAATGGCTGCAGGTCTGACCAAAACCCAATTGATTCGGCAACTCGCCGAAAAGAACGAGATTCCGAATAAAACCGCGGCGGCGTTCCTGGAGAGTCTCGCGGATACCGCTATTAAAGAAACCAAAAAGAACGGCATCTTCGTGGTGCCCGGCCTGGGACGCCTGGTGAAGGCGCACCGCAAGGCTCGCGTTGGCCGCAATCCGCAGACCGGCGAACCGATCCAGATCAAGGCGAAGACGGTGGTGAAATTCCGCGTCGCCAAGGCCGCCAAGGACGCCATCGCTCCCAAGAAGTAGTTCCTGATTTCCTTTATAGTGGAAGGCCGGCGCGCGCCCGGCCTTTGTTGTTTTCCCTTCAAACACTGCCATGCTGAACTGGATTGTTGTCGGAATCGGGGATATCACCATGCGCCGCGTCATTCCGGCAATTCAGGCCGAGCCTCGCAGCACTTTGTACGGCGTGGTCACGCGCGATCCGGCGAAGGCCGCCCGTTACGGCGTGCGCGCCTGGGAAACTCTGGACGAAGCGCTCAGCGATCCTGCCGTCGACGCCATCTATGTGGCTACCCCGGTCTTCCTGCACGCGCCGCAGACGGTTCAGGCATTGCGCTCCGGAAGGCACGTCATCTGCGAAAAGCCCATGGCGATGAATGAGGCCGAGGCCCGCAGCATGGTTCAGACTGCGGAAGCGAGCGGGCGGATCTTCGGGGTCGCGTACTACCGCCGCTGCTATCCGAAGGTGCAGCGTGCCCGGCAGTTGTTGCAGGAGGGCGCGATCGGCAAGCCCGTAGTCGCGGAACTCACCAACCACATGTGGTTCGACGGCACCGGCAACCGCGGTTGGCTGTTCGATCCGGCCAAAGCCGGAGGCGGGCCCCTGTTCGACATCGCTTCCCACCGCATCGATGTGCTGAACTTCTGGTTTGGAAAGCCGGTGCGAGTCACCGCTCAATTATCGAACGTTGTTCATCACTATCTGGTCGAGGACAACGCGACGCTGATGATCGAATATGAAAGCGGCGCGCGCGGAATGGTCGATGTTCGTTGGCATTCCAGAATTTCTCGCGACGAGTGCCGTATTCGTGGCACCGACGGCGAGATGGAGATGTCACCCCTGAACGGCCCGGATCTGGTCTGGCCCGGTGGACGGGAAAACTTGCCGGCGCATGCCAATCTGCACTATCCCATGATCGAGAATTTCGTAGATGCGGTAGAAGCAAAGGCCCCGCTGCTGGCCAGCGGCGCCTCCTCGTACTGGACAGATTGGGTAACCGAGCAAGCCAGTCGCGCGAATCGCCTAAAGTAGCGCAGCCTTAGAAGGTCCATCCCAACAGCCACGTAGGGACGGACCCCTTGGTCCGTCCGCGAAGCGAAGCGAGCGAGTTCAAATTGAGCCTTCCGCGTCTGTTCGGCTCAGTGCAAGACGCCTGCATGCGCCGGGGCAATCAGCCCTATCGGTAGGAACTGGAAATCACCGAGTCATCCGATGAATTTGAATATCTCTATGAACATCACCCAAACTTCGTAACCACGCAAGTCAGATCATCCTGCACAGCGACTTCCCCCAAAAAGGCCCGCACCGTGGAAAGAATCGAATTGCGAATTTCCTCTGGACTCGCCGTGGGCGACTGCGACAGCAATGCCTGCAGGCGTGACTCCCCAAATTCTTCCCCCTCCGCGTTGGTTGCCTCTAAAAGCCCGTCGGAATAAAGCACCAGTACGTCCCCGGGCTGGATTTCGGCGCAACCCTGGGTGTAGGTAACTTCCGGCAGGAGTCCGAGCACAGGGCCCCCTACATCAAGTCGCGTAATTTCGACTTTGCCGTTCCGCGGGGAAATTAACATGGGAGCGCAATGGCCAGCATTCACATAGCGCACCAGGGTATTCCCCACGTCACAGTAGCTCCAGAACATGCTGGCGAACCGCTCACCGGAAGTGCGCTCGCAAAGAAGCCGGTTGAGTTCGGCGGTTTCATGCTCGTGGCGTGCACGGGACTCTGTCCACATACCTGATCGCACAGCCCCGTGGATCACTCCCATCAATAGCGCCGCGGGAATGCCTTTGCCCGAGACATCTCCAATCACTAGCGCAAGCTCTCCACTGGTGTGGAATGCGTCGTAAAAATCGCCCGCAACTTCCTCTGCCGGTTGATATGCCGCGACCACCTGAACTCCGCCGCCGAGGTCCGCGATCCTCGGCAACAGGTTCGCTTGCACTTGTCGGGCAATCTCGACTTGCTGCTCAAGCTGCTTGCCACGCACGTATGAGCTGAATCCCCAGGCCGTCAAACCGACGGTCAGCAAAAGCCCGAGGGCCGACGTAACATTGATCATGAGGTTGCGGCGAATCGGCCATAACGTCGCTGGGTCTGCGGCGCTCAACGGCATCGCCACTTCGGTAGCGATCACGAATGGTCCCCGGCCGTTTCCGATTCCTGCGCTCGGGGTCGAGGGATTCGGACTACCCGCGTAGACCGGGAACACTTCCACCACGGCTTCCCCTTGGCGGCTGGGGATGACTGCAAACAACGATTCGCGGTTGCGAAAGTGGCTGATCTCCTGATCGTGTGTGAACACCTGACGTTCGGGCGTACCCGCCTGTTCCAGGACGTGCCCATCCGGATCGCGCAGCACAACCCATAATGGTTGTTGTGATCCAGCGGCCATCTCATCCATCAGTAGTTTGAGCCGCGACGTCTCGGGCTTGCGGGCCTCCCGTAAATCGCGCTCAAATGCCGCGACGCGTTGAGTCACTTGGTGGCGGAGTTGCTGCGTAGAGAGGATGCGGGCGACAAAGAAGTAGTCACGCAGGGAGTTAGCCAGCAATAGCAGGGCGAGCAGAACGCCAACTCCCAGCCAGATTCGAACCCATCGATAGCTTCGTGCGGAGTTTTTCTCAATCAAAGGAGTGCCCACCCATTGGCTATCCTTCCACCTCTGTTCGGCTCAGTGCAAGACGCCTGCATGCGCCGGGGTAATCTGCCGTACCGGTAGGAATTGGAAATCACCGAGTCATCCGATGAATTCGAATATCTCTATGAACATCACCCAAACTTCGTAACCACGTGCCGACGCCGCCACCCCTCATCGATTCGCACCTTTAAAACCATTCGCTGCGGTAAGCTACCCACCAGGCGATGAACAGAATCGGAATGGTTGCCGCGCAAGCCCACCAGAATGGAAGCAGAAAATCAGCGACCAGCCCGAGAAGCGCAAACACAACCCAGAATATCCTTTTCTCCATGGACGCAGAATTGTACGCCGAACTACAGCAGCAGAGCAGTTTGCGCTAAGCTTCCTAGTTCGCGGCGTGCGCAACATTCTTTCGCGGTGATCAAAATGTCGAAATCAACGAGACGTCAGTTCATCCTGCGCAGTGCGGCTCAAACAGCGAGCCTCGGGCTCGTCCTGAATGGGAAGCTAATCACCTTTCCTCCCTCTGTCCTGCCGAAACCTGCAGGCCCGAATGAGCGCTTGAGCCTTGGGTTCATCGGCTTCGGGATTCGCGGAAACATTTTGCTCGAGGCCGCCAAGGAGACCCAGCAGGCAAACCTGGTGGAAGTCTGCGATTGCTACCAGGGTCACCTCGAACGCGCAAAGGAGCGCACCGACGGTAAGATCGCGACGAATTTCGCACAGTACAGGAAACTGCTTGACCGGAAAGACATCGACGCCGTCGTTGTGGCGACCCCCGATCATTGGCATAAGCACATCGTGCTCGATGCACTCAGCGCGGGCAAGGACGTCTATATCGAAAAGCCGATGACTTACAGAATTGAAGATGGCCCGGCAATTATTAAAGCGGCGCGGGAACACAAGCGCGTCGTGCAGGTGGGCAGCCAATGGGTGTCGTCCGAGCAACACAAGAAAGCGCGCGAAATCGTGATGTCGGGAAAACTCGGCAAGGTCACCAAGGTGACCGCGTCCTACAACCGCAACAGTTCCACAGGTTCGTGGAACTACCCCATTCCTGCGGACCTGCAGGAGGGCGTCAACTTCAATTGGCAGGAATGGCTCGGTCCGGCGCCAAAGGTGGCCTACAATCCCCAGCGCGTGTTTCGCTATCGCAAATATTGGGACTATTCCGGCGGGATCTCCACGGACCTGTTCGTTCACCTCATCACTTCCATTCACTTCATCGTGGACGCGGAAATGCCGAAAACCGTAGCCGCCAGTGGGGGGATTCTCCACCGGAACGACGGGCGGGAAGTGCCGGACACGCTCGACGCCCTGTTCGACTACGGCAACTTCTGTGTCAACATGGCCGGCACATTCAACAGCGCCAGCACTGCAGGTCAGGGAATCCAATTCCTGGGAACGGAAGGCTCACTCTCTCTTCTCCTTGGTGCGGGCATGGTCGAGCAGCCAGAGTACAAACGCGAAAGCTACGGATACTCGATCGACAGCTGGCCAAAAGCAATGCAGGAAGCCTTCCTGAATCAAGACAACCACCGTGCGGAATCACAGGGAACAGGAACCAAACCGGCGCCAGAGAATCTGGATTTTGCAGACAAGCCGGACGCGACTGTTCTGCATCTCGGGAACTTCATCGATGCGGTTCGCACCCGACAGCCGAGCTACGAGACCGCGGAAGTCGGCCACCACGCCGCTGCGGCGGGCCACATGGTGAACCTGTCCTATCGCAGTGGAAAAAGAATGCTGTGGGACGCCAACAAGGGCATCGCTTCAGAACGCTAGCTCAGATCAGCGAACAGATGATTGGGAGAGAGGCCAAGAGTCAGCTTTTCTCAACGGGTTTTGAGCGTAATGGGGATGCTTCGCTAGCTACTCTTCGCAGGCCCTAGCCTCCAAGGCAGAAACTCGGTGTAGAATGGCGCCCGACGCGCTCGCCGAGGACTTCAAATGGCGGTGCGCTTCCCGGGGGGGAAGTTCCGTGGCCACTGGAAATGCAGTGCTCGCTGCTCCTATTGACAAACAAGCAAGTACAACGAAGCCTCTGAAGACGTTGTTGGGCCAGTATTTCTACTTGTGCATGTCGGTGGTGATGGCGGTGCTGGTCGTGTGGGGCTTCAGCCGAACTGTCGGCGCCAACCTCATCCATGCCAACCCGCCGAGGCCGTGGCTCTTGTGGGTACATGGTGCTGCCTTCTCAGCCTGGGTGGTCTTCTTCATCGCTCAGTCGGCCTTGGTGCGCGTGCGACAGGTGAGCGTGCACCGGTTTCTGGGATGGTTTGGAGCCGGACTCGCCACGCTGATGGTTGGATTGGGTTTCATGATTGCGGTGGTGATGGCTCGCTTCGATGGCGAAGTACTCCATCAATCCGGCGTTGAAGCTTTCATGTCGATTCCGTTCTGCGACATGATCGTCTTCGGCCTGTGCATCGCACTCGCGATTTATTGGAGGAAGAGGCCGGAATATCATCGGCGCCTGCTCTTCATCGCGAGTTGCCATCTCATGGACGCTGCCGTTGGCCGATTTGATTTCGTGTTCAACCACAACCTGTTCTACCCCGCCCTGGACTTTCTGATCGTGCTCGGCATGGTGCGCGATCGCGTGGTGGACGGGCGCGTGCACAAGCTGTATCTGTCTGCGCTGCCGCCAATGATCGTGCTCCAGAGTCTCGCAGTGTACGCATGGCGGGTCAATCCGGTGTGGTGGCAGAGGATCACACACGCGATCCTGGCATTATGAGCGGGGCATGATTCCGATGTTACCGCTTCAGGAATGCTGAAAAAGCAGGCTGCACTCCTGCTCGCGCTTTTCGGTCAATGGGTGCAATCGCGGATGGTCAAGCTCTACTCAATGATTGGAATCGAGTCAAGGCGCGGATCTATCTTCATCCGCATCGTTGTTGAAACATCTGATGTTACACCAGGAGGAAACCGAACGAATGCTTTAATTAGAGCTGTCGCTATAGCGGCCAACAGCGACACAATTGTGGCATTTCTGAACGGGTGGTATGGCCGCAAGTTCGGAGGAAAAATAAACTTTTGTTAGTGTTTTATCCAGCTTCGACATGTTCACAAGCGCAATAATCAGCCCCCCTATTATCGCCTTTAAGTCGACAGTCGTTAACAGGCCATGTCACATGCATGTTTCGAGGCATTGTGAGCGTTATGGGGATTTTGCAACAGTTACCCTTTTTAGATCATCACCCTTCCCTCTGCCTTGGGGGGACTCTTAGCGGTTGTTTCGATCATCTTTGGCTGTAGTCGAAGTGAAAGCGCAGAGCGAGAAACGATCCCGTAAATTCGCTTGGCAGTGCCGGAAAAGGGTTCGACTTTGTGATGCTGGACCAAGCCATACGGACCAGAGCCTCACCGTCAGGTCCGACAGGTCTCGAAACAAGCCACATATCCGCCAGCTTGCCGTCCTTCGTGATAGCAAACTCAATTGCGAGTTTCCCCTTTCGCGTCTCAGATGCTGGAATCCGGTCATGCCAATTGCGGTTAATGTTTCGAACCACAACTCGCAAGTACGGAGCCAATTCCACACCCGGGGTATTTGACAGAATCTCAACCCCCTCGACAGTGCGCCCTATGGTCCCAAGCCCAAGCCCATACTGATGGGCTGGCTTCTGCTTCGGGGGATTAGCAGGAGCAGCATCTTGACCGCATGCAAAGGCACAGCAGAAAAGCAGTATTAGCAGTTTCATAAACTCGTTTGTCCGACACTAGCC
>Ga0070741_10016121_pt1 | contig 12535 bp, 11 predicted proteins | sample Coa_R1_4_FD_66440 | JGI IMG/M metagenome (GOLD analysis project Ga0070741, IMG submission 66440) | Surface soil microbial communities from Centralia Pennsylvania, which are recovering from an underground coalmine fire - Coalmine... | ecosystem: Environmental > Terrestrial > Soil > Unclassified ...
GGAGTTGTCGCGGATGCTGAAGCCGGACTCCGGGAAGTAGCGGCCCGGCGGGGGAGGCGGCAGCGGCGGCGGCGTGGGCGCGACGAGCGGCGCCGTCGGGCTCGGTGGCGCGGTCGGCGTCGGCCCGCGCGGGCTCGGCGGCTGGACGGACGGTGGCGGCGCGCTCGGCGGGCGCACGGCTGGCGTCGGTGTGAGCAACTGGGCGGCCCCGGCGGCGGCCGGCGAGGTCTCCGGGCGCCAGAACCAGAACGGGACGCTCGCCAGGATCAACACCACCGCAGGTACGACCTGCCACCGCACGCGCATTACCCCACCTCCCAGCCGGGTTGGCCGGCCCCATCATCGCTCGCTCGTCTGGCCTGCACCAGCAGACGCGACCGTACAATTGCCGCGGCCCACGAGCACTCGCTATAGTACCAGGCTTGATGCGGCGGGCGGAAAACAGGCCGGCCGGGGCCGGCGGAGGAGCGCCCTTGGAGATCGGACAGTATTTCGAGATCGTGCGGCGGCGCTGGTGGATCGTCGCGCTGACGACGCTAGCGGCGCTCCTGGTGGCGGGGGCTCTGGCCTACCGGGGCGCGAACGCCTACAAGGCCACCGTTCGCGTGGCGGTCAGCACGCCCATTCCCGAGGACTGCTCGGCTCGCCCGGCACCCAGCACCAATGGACTGCCCTCGCGCTTCTACGACTGTTACTATTACGCCTGGCTCACCTCGGAGTACCTGGCCGACGACCTGAGCGAGATCGTGCGCAGCCGGTCGTTCGCCGAGGACATCGGCGTCGCGCTGGGCGAGCCGGTCGATCCCAAGAGCATCAGCGACGTCCTGCGCACGCGCAAGACGCACCGCATCCTGTCGATCACCGTAACGGCCAATACGTTCGACCGCGCCCAGCGCCTGGGCGACGCGATCATCAAGGTGCTCGGCACCCAGCCGGGCAAGTACCTGGCGCAGCTCGCGACCCAGAACGGGCAGGTGGTCGTGATCGATCCTCCCGAGACGCAGCGCGGCGACGGCGCGGCGGCGGTGGCCCTGGATATCGGGCTCAAGACCCTGCTCGGCCTGCTGTTCGGCCTGGCCCTGGTGTTCGCGCTGGATTACCTCGACCCGACCGTGCGCGACGCCCGCGACGCCGAACGGACGCTGGGATTGCCGATTCTCGCCGAGATCCCCAGCGACGCGCGGCGTCGCACTGCCGCGGCGAGTTAGCGCCGTGCAGCTTCAGGACTACGTCGCCGTCCTGCGCAAGAACTGGCGCCTGATCCTCCTCACCGCCGTGGTGACGACGGTGAGCGCCGTGGTGTTCGCCAAGCTGCAGCAGCCGGTCTACCGCTCGTCGGCGGTGATCGAGATCACCGGGCGGCTGGACTACGGCACCGGCCTGGCGATCAACAACCAGCTCCGCCAGACGGCCAACCGCCTGCAGACGCTGAACATGGCGAGCGAGGTCGACCGCCGCTACCAGTTCGACCTGGGAGCCGAGCGCCTGCTGGAGAAGATCCACACCCAGGCGTTCCCCGATACGGTGAGCATCCAGATCGACGTGGACGATACCGAGCCCAACCGGGCCCAGCAGATCGCGCGGGGCTTCGCGGTGGTGTTCGTCGAGCGCGAGACGGCGTCGCAAGAGGGGCTTCCCCAGCAGGAGCGGCGCATCGTGAACATGCTCGACGAACCCAAGCCGCCACGGCTGTACTGGCCGCAAACGCGGGTGTTCCTGCTCGCCGGTCTGATCCTCGGGCTCGTGCTCGGTGTGCTGCTGGCCTTCGCGCGCGACTTCCTGGACGACTCGCTGAAGACCTCTGACGACGTCGAGCGCTACCTGGGCCTGACCACCCTGGGCACCATCCCGCACTGGGTCAGCGCACCCGCGGGATCAGCCGGCAGACTGCCCGAGCCACCAGGAAGGCCGCCGGCGCGAACGGGTGAACCTACGGCGGCGGGGCGGTAGGTTCCCCTCACCCCCTCCCCCCCTCTCCCACCAGGGGCGAGGGGGAGGGACGAGGACCGGAAGCGCGTCCCCTCCGTCCTACTCCCCTCCCCCCTGGTGGGGGAGGGGTTGGGGGTGAGGGGGCGGTTGCCCAGTTGCGCGGCAACGCTGTATAGTCCCCACGGCCCGCCGGTAAGCGATACGGGAGCGGGGTGGGTGTGCCCCGGCCGCCACACCGCGCGGCTTGCGGGACGCTAGAGCAGGAATACCGCCTTGGTGCTGAAAGTACCTCGCCTGGGCGCCGAGCGAACCAACGGTCGCCCACCCACGGGGCTCGTCGCGCTCCGCGATCCACGCTCCCCCGTGGCCGAAGCCTACCGCGCGCTGCGCACGAACATCCAGTTCAGCAGTCTCGACACGCCCGTGCGTACGCTCCTGGTCACCAGTGCCGGCTCCGACGAGGGCAAGTCGACCACCCTGGCCAACCTGGCCGTCGTGATGGCCGAGAGCGGCACGCGGGTCCTGGCCGTCGATTGCGACTTGCGCCGCGCTAGCCTCCACACGCTGTTCGACCTGGACAACAGCAAAGGGCTCACCAGCGTCTTCCTTCCTGACGGCGCGGAGCCGCTTCCCGTACAGGACACGGCAGTACCCAACCTCCAGGTGCTCACCAGCGGGCCGCTGCCGCCGAACCCATCCGAGCTGCTCGGGTCGCGCGTGATGACCCGCGTGCTGGAGCGGTTGCGCGAAGCAGCGGAGATCGTGCTGTTCGACGCGCCGCCGGTCGTGGCGGTGACCGACGCGGCGCTACTGGCGCCGCGGGTGGACGGGGTGCTGCTGGTCGTGGACGCGGGCTCCACCCGCCGTGACGTGGCTCGACGGGCGCGCGCCCAGCTCGAGAAGGTGAATGCCCGACTGCTGGGCGTGGTGCTCAACAACGTCCCGCTCGATTCCCAGATGTTCGGCTACTACGCGCGGCACTGATCGCCCCCGCGTTGGCGGTCGCGGCGCGCTACTCGTGCGTGCTGCGCAGAGGGGCGTGAGGAGAGGAGCCCCGGTGAAGGGCCTGGTGTTGAGTGGTGGGCTGGGTACGCGCCTGCGTCCTCTCACCTATACCGGCGCGAAGCAGCTCGTCCCCATTGCCAACAAGCCGGTCCTGTTCTACGCCATCGAGGACCTCGTCGAGGCGGGCATCACCGACATCGCCATCGTCGTCGGCGACACCCAGGCGCAGATCCGCGCCGCGGTCGGCGACGGCAGCCAGTTCGGCGCGCGCGTGGAGTACATCGTCCAGGATGCGCCGCGCGGCATCGCCCACGGCATCAAGATCGCGCGCGATTTCCTGGGCGACGAGCGGTTCGTCCTCTTCCTCGGCGACAACTTCCTCCGCGAGGGCATCGTCTCCTACGTCGAGGAGTTCCGCCGCGGCGACGCCAACGCGCAGATCCTCCTCTACCGCGTCCGCAACCCGCAAGACTTCGGCGTCGCCGAGCTGCAAGATGGCCGCGTGACCCGCGTCGTCGAGAAGCCGTCCAATCCGCCGACCGACCTGGCCGTGATCGGCATCTACATGTTCGACTCGCACGTTTTCGAGGTCATCGAGCACCTGAAGCCGTCGGCGCGCGGCGAGCTCGAGATCACCGACACCATCCAGGGGCTGATCGACGGCAGCCGCGTCGTCGTGCCGCACGTCGTGAATGGCTGGTGGATCGACACGGGCAAGAAGGACGACATGCTCGAGGCGAACCGCCTGATCCTGGAGATCCTGGAGCGCCAGATCGAGGGCACCCTGGACGCCGATAGCGAGGTCCTCGGACGGGTCGTGGTTGGTCCCGACGCCGAAGTACACAATAGCGTGATCCGCGGGCCGGCCATCATCGGGGCGAACACCCGCATTCAGAACGCCTACATCGGCCCCTTCACGTCGATCGATCACGACTGCCTGATCGTCGACTGTGAGATCGAGCACAGTATCGTCCTGGATCACACGCGCCTCATCGAGGTCCCGGGGCGCATCGAGGATAGCCTGATCGGCCGGAACGTCGAGATCGTGCGCTCGCCGCACCGACCGAGGGCCCACAAGCTGCTGCTCGGCGACTACAGCCGGGTGGAGGTGCTCTGACCGTGGCACGGCACCTACTCGTGACCGGTGGCGCGGGCTTCATCGGCAGCGCCTTCGTGCGCTGCCACCTACGCGACTACCCCGACGATCGCGTGACGGTCCTGGACAAGCTGACCTATGCCGGCAACCTGGCCAACCTGGCCCCCGTTGCCGACAATCCGCGCTACCGCTTCGCGCAGGGCGACATCGCCGACGCGGACGTCGTACGCGAGCTGATCCAGGGGGTCGACGTGGTGGTGAACTTCGCCGCCGAGACGCACGTCGACCGGTCGATCCTCGACCCGGGCAGCTTCATCGAGACGGACGTGAAGGGCGCGTTCGTCCTGCTCGAGGCGGCACGGCGCGCCGAGGTCGAGCTGTTTCTCCAGATCAGCACGGACGAGGTGTACGGCGAGGTGCCGGTGGGCGCGTCGCGCGAGACCGACCAGCTCGCGCCGCGCAGCCCGTACGCGGCGAGCAAGGCTGGCGGCGAGCTGCTGGTGCGCGCGTACCACGAGACCTACGGCCTGCCCACGCTGGTGACGCGCGCCTCGAACAATTTCGGACCGTACCAGTATCCCGAGAAATTCCTGCCGGTCCTCATCACCAACGCGCTCGACGACAAGCCGATCCCCCTCTACGGCGACGGACGGCAGCGGCGCGACTGGCTCTACGTCGAGGACCACTGCTCGGCGCTGGAGCGCCTGATCGAGCAAGGCGAGCGGGGCACGGCCTACAACATCGGCGCGGGCAACGAGTGCGAGAACCGCGAGCTGGCCGCGCGGGTGCTAGATCTCCTCGGCAAGCCGCGCGACCTGATCCAGTCCGTACCGGACCGCCCCGGCCACGATCGCCGCTACGCGGTGGACACCAGCCGGCTGGCGGCGCTCGGCTGGCGCCCCGCCCACACCTTCGCGGCGGCGCTGGAGCGCACCGTCCGCTGGTACGTGGAGCACCAGGACTGGTGGCGCTCCCTGCAGGACGCGGCGTATCAAGCCTACTACCAGCGCAACTACGCGGATCGGTCCCGGCTACTAAGTGATGAGTGAAGAGTGATGAGTGATGAGTGGGGGCCGGTTACCCATCACTCTTCACTCATCACTCTCCACTGAGGATTGAGATGTCGGTTACCGCAGTGGTCGGCGGGCAGTGGGGCGACGAGGGCAAAGGCAAGATCGTCGACCTGCTAGCCGGCCAGGCCCAGCTCGCGATCCGGGCTCAGGGCGGCGACAACGCCGGGCACACGGTGGTGAACCCGCAGGGGAAGTTCGCCCTTCACCTGGTGCCGGCCGGCATTTTCAATCCCCAGACGCTGAATGTGATCGGCACGGGCGTGGCCCTCAACCCGGCCATCCTCCTCGAAGAGCTGGACCTGCTTCACAGCCGCGGCGTGACGACCGACAACCTGCTCATCAGCGAGCGCGCCCACCTGGTGATGCCGTACCACCTGTGGCTCGATCGGGCGGACGAAGCGGCGCGGGGCAGCCAGGCCATCGGCACCACGGGGCGCGGGATCGGACCCTGCTACGTCGACAAGGTCGCCCGCACCGGCCTACGCGCCGGCGACCTGCGCGATCCGGCCAGCTTCCGGGCCAAACTGGCGTTCGTGATCGCGCGCAAGCGGGAGATCCTGGCCGATATTCCGGACGTGCCGGCCTGGGATAGCGCCGCCGTGGCCGACGAGTACCTGGGTTACGCCCGACGCCTCGCGCCCTACGTCGCCGAGGTGGTGCCGGTCGTGAACGCCGCCGTCGCCTCGGGCCAGGCGGTGCTCATCGAGGGCGCGCACGGCACGCTGCTCGACCCTGATTACGGCACCTATCCCTACGTCACTTCTTCTTCGCCCACGGTTCAGGGGCTCTGCCTGGGGGCCGGCATCGGCCCGTCGAAGCTCACCAAGGCCATCGGGGTCTTCAAAGCCTACTGCACGCGCGTGGGCGCCGGCCCCTTCCCCACCGAGCTACACACGGCGCTCGGCGAGCAGATTCGCGAGCGCGGCCAGGAGTACGGCACGACCACCGGGCGCCCCCGCCGCTGCGGCTGGTTCGACGCCGTGGCGGGCCGCCATGCCGTCCAGGTCAACGGCTTCGACGCCATCGCGCTTACCCGCCTCGACATCCTCTCGGCCTTCGACCCCATCCAGGTCTGCGTCGCCTACGAGCTAGATGGCGAGCGGGTCGACTACTTCCCGAGCATCCCCACCACGCTCGAGCGCTGCCAGCCGGTGTACGAGGAGCTGCCGGGCTGGCTCACGCCGCTCGAAGCCTGCAGCCGTTACGAGGAGCTGCCCGCGGCGGCGCGCGCCTACGTCGAGCGGCTGGAAGCGCTGCTCGGCGCGCCGATCGACAGCATCGGCGTGGGTGCCGAGCGGGCGCAGACGATCAGCCGCCGCCCCCTCATCTAGCCGGCGGGCCGCGCCATCCCTCGCTGCCGATCGCCGTACGTGGCAAACTACGGGTAATCCGCATGCTTCGAGTCATCGCCAGGCGCAAACGGGGCGAGTACACGTTGGGGGAGGCGTGGTGAACGAGCAGACAGGTCCACACCAGCCGCGGCGCACGGGCGGCCGCGGACGCTTCCTGTCCGGGCTGGGAGGGCTGGTCGCGGCGCTCGCGCTCGCGGCGTGCGCGGGCGGCGGCTCCACGGCCACTGGGGGTAGCGCGCCGAGCAGCGGCGGCGCGCCGAGCGCCAGCAGCGGCGCAGCGGCTCCCACGAGCCAGGCACAACCGGCGCAGCCGGCGGCTGGCGGGGCGCCCCGCAAGATCAAGGTCGCGCACGCCTTCATCAGCGCCGAGACGCTGCCGATCTGGGTGGCCCAGGACCAGGGGCTGTTCGAGAAGTACGGCCTGCAGGTCGAGGCGCTGCCCCTCCAGACCAGCGCCCAGGTAGCGCCGGCCATGGCCTCGGGTGATGTCCAGGTGGCGCTGACCACCGGCTCGGGCGTCATCGAGTTCGACCTCTCGGGCGGCGACCATGTCATCGTGGCTGGCTACAGCAACCAGATGCGCTACTTCCTCCACGCGCGCCCCGGCATCGAGCGCATCACCGACCTGCGCGGCAAGCGCATCGGCATCACGCGTCGCGGGGGCGCGATCGACGTGGCGGCGCACATCTTCCTCGAGCGCAACGGTATGGCCTACGGCCGGGACGCCGCCATCGTCGAGCTAGGCACCGCCCAGAACCAGGTGAACGGCCTGGTGGCCGGCGCCGTGGACGCGGCCATCGTCGCCCTGCCGACCAACCTGCTGGCCGAGCGCGAGGGCTTCCCGCAGATCGCCGACACGAAGCAGTACAACGTGGCCTTCCCGACGAACGTCGTGGCCGTGCGTCGCCCCTACCTGGACGCCAACCGCGACGTGGTGCTCAGCTATCTCAAGGCGCACGTCGAGGCCGTCGAGATGGTTCGCCACGACAAGGAGCTGGCGAAGCGGCTGCTGGGCAAGGGCACGAACACGACCGACGAGGACCTGCTGGAGCGCTCCTACCAGGTCTACGTCTCGGACCTGCAGGACGTGCCGTATCCCTCGCCCGCCGCGATCCAGGGCGCGCTCGACGCGGCGGCGGAGGAGAAGCCCGAGGCGAAGCAGGCCAAGCCCGAAAGCTTCTACGACGACAGCCTCGTGCGCGAGCTGGACCAGAGCGGCTTCATCCGCGCTATTGGCGGGCACTAATGGTGCTACCGGCTCGTCCGGGCGCGCCGATAGCCTCACCGCGACCGAGGCAAACTTGCCCCCCCGATCCAGCGCTCTCCTTGCCTTGCTCATGGCATGGTCGACACTACCATCGTCCGGCTACTTGATCTATAATGTCGCCAGCAGCCCCGGGACAGCGCACCGCGACCGACATCTACTGTCTGGTGTAGGGCGTCAGCTATGCCTATTGTCTTCGTACACGGCGTCAACGTCCGAAAGGATGAGGAGGGCCGGTACACGCGGGCGGAGCAGAGGCGTGACGCCTTCTTCAAGGAATGCGTGCTCACGAGTATCGCGGCCGACCCGAAACGGCTTGTCGTGTACAACCCGTACTGGGGTGGGCACGCCGCCACTTTTCCCTGGGACCATGGTGCCTTACCCGAGGCCGAGTACGAGACCTTTGGCGCTGAGGCGGGTCTAGAGGCGACGGAGTTGTTGCCAGCTTTGAGCCTGGCTGGGGTGCTTGGCGAGGGCGAGGCGCCGCCTCCAGCCAACGGGGTGTTGCCGTGGCTTGCCCGCCGCGGAATCGAGGCGGCGACCGATTTCCTGGTTCTGACTGCCACCGACCCAAGCATCGATGAGTTCGTGGATGCCGACGCGGTCGCCCGGCTCGCGCGAGCAGTAGGTGCATATGCCTTCGTCCATCGAGATGCTCCGCCATCCTGGCTCGACCAGGTCGCTACCAATGAAGCGTTCATCGATCGTCTTGCCGCAGAAGTCCAGGCCTGGGGGGCTGGCGCAGTACCTGCGGGTGCCGAGACGCGCTGGGAGAGCTTCGGAGCTGGTGATCAGGCCTGGCGGAGCCTGCGCGACACGGCGGGCCGCATTCGTCGCGCAGCCGTCAAGCTCGAACGGGGGCAGTTCCGTAGTCGAGTGCGCGATCCGCTGCACAAGAACCTCGCTCAGTTCCTCGGCGACACTTTCGTCTACCTTAATGAGCGCGGCACGGCAGAAGCACCCGGACCGATCGTCCAGGATGTTATCGAGGCCCTAGAAGCCGCCGATGCGCAGCGGCGCGGCACGCCCGAACCGCTCATCGTCGTCGCGCACAGCATGGGTGGGAACATCATGTACGATGTGCTGACGTATTTTCGGCCGTCCATCAACGTCGATTACTTCGTCACCGTGGGCTCTCAGGTGGCGCTGTTCGAGGAGCTCAAGCTGTTCAAGATCAGCGACGCGACAATTCCGAACGGCATCAAGCAGGTGAGCAAGCCCCGCAACGTGCAGCGATGGTTGAACGTCTTCGACCACCACGATGTACTCGGCTTCGTCACAGGCAAGGTGTTCGCGGACACGACTGACGTCGAGTATACGACAGGGTCGTGGCTATTTGGCGCCCACGGCGCTTACTTCACCCAGCCAAGTTTCCACCACCGCCTCGCCGCACGGGTCCAGGAAGGGCGAGTCTGATGCTCGTATTCGACGACGCCGCCGGCGGTCCCCGGACGCACGCCATCGTCATCGGCATCGGGGCCTATCCCCACTTGCTGGGCGGTACCCCCGGGGACGCCAGGGATACCTTCGGGTTGAAGCAGCTTTCCTCACCGCCTGTCTCGGCTCTTTGTTTTGCCAACTGGCTGCTCACCGAGTTCGAGAATCCAACAGCAGGGCTTGGTAGTCTCGAGTTGCTGATTTCGATGGGTGACACGCCCGTTGACTACAAGAATCCGAGAACCGGCACAGAACATCGTCTCGCGCTTCCCACTAAGGCAGCGATCAAAACGGCGGTCCGGGCATGGAAGCAACGGGCTGACACGCATCCGGACAACATCACGGTGTTCTACTTCTGTGGTCACGGGCTCGCGCGGGGTGAGGAGGTTGCGCTCCTCGCCCGCGACTTCGGCGATCCGGGGGCAACGACCCTGGAGAACGCCATCGACTTCGACGCCCTGCGCCTCGGTATGGAGGCCTGCACTGCTCGTCGACAATGCTACTTCATCGACGCGTGTCGCAATGAGCCGCAGCGACTACAAGGGCTCAAAACCATGGGCGACAATCAGATCCTCGACCCGGACCTCAGCATCATCCACGCGAGAGACCGTGACTACCCGGTGTTCTACGCCACGGCCCGCGACCATCAAGCCCACGCCATCCCGGGCGGAGTCAGCCGTTTCACGGAGGCGCTGCTCTGTGCCCTGCGTGGCGCCGGCAGCGATGACCCTGATGGTACCTGGGTAGTCGACACGCTCAGTCTCTCCAAGGGTATCTGCGGCAGCCTCGCTCTAGGGAACCGCCGAAGGGGTGTGCCGCAGCAGCGAGCCAAAGCAGGTGGTAACGACGCCGGGTTCAAGCTGCACCACATCCGCGGTGAACCACACGTACCCGTAATGATCGGCTGTCAACCGCCCCATGGCAACGCTCTAGCTCGTCTTTCGATTGCGGGACGAGCAGGCAGTACCGACTACGAGCCGGACGCCGAGGGCTGGCAGGTGCAGCTCCTCGCTGACCGCTATGCGCTGGCGGTACACTTTCCTGGTAGGCAGTTCCGCGACGCGAACGACGAGCTCCAGGTCCGCCCGCCATACCGCTGCAAGAAGATCGGGGTCCAGCCGTGAACGAGCTGTGGCTGCGAGTCGAAAAATACCTTGAGGGCGATCAGTTGCCGGGCTCCGTGTACGCGGAACTGAGCGGCACGGGGATACGCGGTGCCCGGCGGTTCATGATCCCGGCGGGTTGGCAAACGGAGTGGCACCGGGAGCCGGTCGAGCCCGGCCAGTTCCTAGTCCAGGTGCGTCTCCCATCCGGCACCGTTATCAGCCGTGACGTGACGGTCTCCCCGGAGACCGGAGCGCCGCGCCAGGTTGTTATCAGGCCGGAGCCGTCTGCACATGAATACCTGTCCTGGCCGCAGTTCCTGGGCAGCGTCGAGGCCGATCTTGGCCAATCCGCCTTCAGCGCCAGAACGCAGACCCAGCATCGGCCCGCGGTGACGCCTAGATCCTGGATCGTCGCCGAGCTGTACGCGCAGGGGGCAGCCGGTGCACCAGGCGCGACCGTGCCGCTCGGTGCAGGTACCGTGGTGCGGATCGACCAGAATCTCGATCTACCATCAATCACCTACTCGGTCTTCCGAATAGAAGATGAAGAAAGCGTCCTGTTGCGCTTCTTTCCGGCACCCGAGCCCGCGGGACTCGCGAATCCACCAGCGCTCGGTGGCCGGCTGTTTCTACGCCTGCACGGATTATCGCCGTTTCCACACTACGTCTCTCTGCCGCTCCAGTGGTATCAGACGCCGGATCTTCACAGAGCGTCGCCTTCTGTACCGGAGCCGGTCCAGGTGGACGTGCTGCTGCATCAGGAGGCGCCGCCGGCGCCTCCGGCGAGTGTCTATCCCACAAAGGCGGTGGTCGTCCGGGATGCGATCATGGGTCCGCTCCTCGGGTATTTGAAGAGCGGCGATCTGAGCGCGGTGCAGGCCATGCGAGACACTCTGCTTCGGAACGCCGAGGACGTGCTCTATTACAAGCGCTACAACCCCTACGCCGCCGTAGCCGGTGCGCTCGTCCTGCTCAAGACCCGTGCGTATGAACGGTTGCACGATTGGCCGCGCAATCTCGCTGAGTGGTTCCCCTGGCTACCGGACGGCGCTGTCATCGACGCCTGGTGCCGGCTCCACGGTGTCTACGAGCACCAACGGCGCCAGCCAGACGTGGAGCAGGCACGCCACGACTTTGTCGAATCAGCACGTCGAGGCGTTCCCATCTACACTGATTGCCTCAGGCTCTCCATCGAAGGGCTCAAGCAGTGCCAGCTCATCGCTCAGGCTAATGCTCGCCACGACGAAGAAGTATCAGCGGCGCTCGAGCGGATGCGGGCTTACGCAAGTGCCATCGACTGGCAGCAGCCCTTCACAGCCTTCACAGGTGAGAATCCATTACTGGTCCCGGCATAGATCGGACTCTAGCATCCCTGCCTGCGCTAGGTGCCACCCAGGCCGGCGGTCCACTCGGCCGGCCTGGGGATGATGGCGAAGGAGAGGTCGCCCTCGGCCAGGAGGTCGCCGTCGGCCGTCGCGCGACCGTGGCCCCGTCCGAAGTTGCTGCGGCTCGCGGTGAGCGCCACCTCGAGCTGGATGACGTGGCCCGGCAAGGCCGGGCGCCGGAAGCGCCAGTTGTCCAGGCCCGTGAGCACCGCCAGCTTGCCGCGGTTGGCCTCCAGACCGAGCGCGGCCACGGCGCCAACTTCCGCCAGCGCCTCGACCAGCAGGGCGCCCGGAAACACCGGGTACCCGGGGAAGTGGCCGCGCAGCACGTAGTCGTACCGGGCCACGTCTTCGATGATCCCGACGGCCGACTGGCCGTACTCCACCGTCTCGATGCGATCGAGAAAGAGAAATGGCGGGCGGTGGGGCAGGATCGCCTCGATCTGCTCCTGGTTCAGCACGGTGTCCCCTCCCGCTCGAGCGCGAGCAGCGCCGCCTTGACGCTGGGGCCGCCCGCCCCGTACCCGGCGAGGCCGCCATCGCTGCGTACCACGCGATGGCAGGGAAGCAGCAGCGGCAGCGGATTGCGGCCGCAGGCGTGCCCCACGGCCCGGGCCGCGCGTGGGCTGTCGATCGCCTGCGCCAGCCCGAGGTAGGTACGCGTCTCGCCGTAGGGAATGGCCGCCATCGCCTCGAGCACGCGTCGGTCGAAGGCCGTAGTCCCGCGGAGGTCGAGGGGGAGGTCGAAGGCGCGGCGCGTCCCGGCGAAGTACTCCTCGAGCTGTGCGATCGCCCGGGCGAGCAGCTCCCGCACCGCCGGCGGCGCGCCAGCGGCGTCGTCAGCCGCGACAGGCCGCCAGCCGGTGCGACTGAGCCGCTCAGCGAACT
>Ga0070741_10016122_pt1 | contig 12534 bp, 9 predicted proteins | sample Coa_R1_4_FD_66440 | JGI IMG/M metagenome (GOLD analysis project Ga0070741, IMG submission 66440) | Surface soil microbial communities from Centralia Pennsylvania, which are recovering from an underground coalmine fire - Coalmine... | ecosystem: Environmental > Terrestrial > Soil > Unclassified ...
GAACTGGCGGGCGACCTGCAGACCGGCAAGGTGGCCCGCTACAACTTCATCACCCCCGATCTCTGCAACGACATGCACGATGTCGCGGGGTGCGCTACGGCCGACTCGATCGCCAACGGCGATCGCTGGCTCGCCGAGTGGGTGCCGCGGATCCGCGGGTCCCGCGCTTACACCGACGGCGGCGCGGTCTTCCTCCTCTGGGACGAAAGTGAAGAGGGCGACCATCCCATGGGCCTCGTGGTGCTCTCGCCCGCGGCAAAAGGCGGCGGCTACACGAGCTCCGCCAAATTCTCCCACAGCTCGACCGTCCGAACGCTGCAGGAGATCTTCGGCGTCGGTCCCTTGCTCTGCGACGCGGCGAACGCAACGAACCTGAGCGACCTCTTCCGCAAGTACCCGTAACCGGAAGCGGCGTCCGGTCAGGGCACCTCGAGCGTGGCCGCGGCCAGCCGGACTGCGGAGGCAGCGGACATCGATCGGTAGTACGAGACGAAGCGCCGGGACTCGGGCTGGGGGTAGGCGGTGTGGTTCATGGCCCAGCGGAAACCGATCGGCTGGTACCAGAGCTCGGCCTCGATCTGGAGCGGTGGCTCGCCGCCGCCAGGGACGACATAGACGATCTGGTCGCCACCTCCGGTGAAGTCCGGATCGCCGGCCGCGCCGCCCCACACCGCGAAGTCCTTCCCGGCGGTCTGCTTGTCGAAGCCGTGCGGCAGGAGGCGGTTGTCCTTCGCGTAATGGGTGGCGCTGAGGAGGCCGGTGGTGACGGCGTCGTCGGCGGTCGCGAGGATCGGCTCGTAGATCTGCACCTGCTCCGGCTTATCGATGCGCAGGTAATGAGGCTCGAAGGTCCGGCCGTCGGCGTCGTTGTGGTTCCCGGCGATCGAGCCGTCCGCGAGAAGCCGGCCCGATTCGAAGACGACGCGCCCGCGGGCGTCGCGCGCCGTGAAATGGATCCAGGCGCGCCGCGATGGGTACGCCGTCGGCAGCTTGTGTCCGGTCAGGTTCTCGACCGTCACTTCGATCTCGTGCCTGCCCTTCGCGACGCCGCGGCTGCTCAGGCGGACCGCCGCGGTCCGGTGCTGGAGAAAATCGACCGTGCCGCGGTGGGTCCGATCGAGCTCCTGCGGCAGCGCCGCCACGGCGAGCTCGTCGCGGTACCGGTTCAGCATCCCGAGAAGGAAGAAGTTGCCGCCGAAGAACGTATGCTGCGCGAAGTCGGCGCGGTCGAACCCGAGAACGCTGGCGATGGGCGCCGGCGAGTCGGGGACGGGCATGTGGCAGGACTGGCAGCTCGCGGTCTGCCGATAGGAGCTGTGCTGCCACTCCAGATACGGCACCTGCTCGGGGAATCGACCCACCACCGTCTTCCCGCGGTAGGCCTCGGTGTAGAGCGTGTGGCAGGTGGCGCAGAGCTCGGAGCGCCGGACGTGGGGCGACTCGGAGGGGACGAACTGCGAGGCGGACGCCATGATCCGCGCCAACCCGAGCTGCACCTCGAAAGGACCGTACTCGCGCCGCTCGCCCGGAGGAAGCTTCGTGTCGATGACGAAGCCGCCATTGAAGCTCTCGGGCTGACCGAAGCGTTGCTCCTCGATCTGGTGGCAGAGGCTGCAGGACACGCCTTCTTCGGCGAGCGGATCGGGCTTCTGCGCGCCGCCGCGGAAGGGCAGATGGGCGAGGATTTCTCCCTTCTCGCCGCTGGCCTGCGCCGCGAAGCGCGACATCGGCATGTGGCAGGTTGAGCAGGTGTCTTCGATGGCGTCGCGGACCTCGGGATGGTCGGCGATCTCGCGTGAGACCGCCGCCTGCCAGTACGGGTCGCGTGACGAGTTCGCCATCACTCCGGCGCGCCACTCGACGGCGATCGACACGTCGGCGCCGGATTTCGTCGTCAGGCCGTCGTGGCAAGCCGAGCACTGGTCGGAGGTCGCGAACAGGGTGGACGGAGGCCCGCCCGCGCGCGCCGGCGCCTCGGCGAGCGCGAGCGCGATGCCGGCGAGCAGGGCGATGCGGCCGCGGCGATTCACCAGCCCTCCAGGAAGCCGCCGTCGAAGAAGTCCCAGAGCAGATAGAGGTAGAGCGAGGTGGAGGCGCCCGGGTCGTGCACCGGCGCGCGCACCGCCGCGCTGGCCATGACGTGATGCCGCCGGCTCAGCGTGACCTGGCACTGCGGGACGAGCGCCCAGGCGATGTCGGAGCCGGAGGAGAGCGCGCGCGTCGCGACCACTTCGAGCATCGGCGTCCAGGCGCGGCCGAATCCCTCCGTGAACGTCCTTCCCGCCGCGGCACGGCCGAAGGCATCCTGTTCTGCGCGGTCGGTGTGGAAGGGCAGCTCGACTCCTCCCTGAAGCTGGAGAAAGCCCGCCTCGGTCACGATCTGGCCGAACGTGAGGTACGGCGCGAAGGTGGGGGTGCCGAGACCGAAGCCGCGGCGCGCGTCGCCGGTCGCCAGGCCGAGCTCGCCGGAGATGCTCAGGATGGTTCCGGTCCGCAGGCTCTGCAGCAGCACCCGCTTGAGGCCGAACGCGAGATCCCCGAGCCCGAGCTGCCAGCCGGCATCGACGGGAGTGCCGTGCTGGTAATCGAACGGCACCGAGATCTCGATCTGCGTCAGCGCGCCGAATCGCTTTTCGTAGACGAGCTCGTTCGTGATCGCGCCGGCGCCCTTGAGCGCGATGCCGGAGGTGAGGACGAGCTCGTCCTCCGGGTACGCCTTCTCGGTGAACATGGCGCGGGGCAGGTTGAGCTCGCCGCGCGGCCAGCCGTCTTCCTTGCAGAAGCTGCGCAGGTGCGAGACCACCTGATCGATCTGCTCCGGCGTCAGCGCCTCGCCGAATGCGGGCATCATCCGGTCGAAGCCGCGCGCCGGTCCGCCCTGGTGGATGATGGCCAGCCAGTCGCTGTTCGCTTCCCGCACGTAGAAGTTGCAGTCGGTGAAGTCAGGCAGCGGGAGATCGAACCCGACCTGCGCCCGCGGCGCACCCTTGCCGTTCGTGCCATGGCACGCCGCACACGCCTGCTGGTAGATCTCCGCTCCACCGCTGAGCCGCGATGCATCGGGAACGCCGGCCGCCTGCGCCCCCCCCACCCAACCGACGATCGCAAGCGCCAGTGCCCGCGCGCTCCGCCTGCAGCCCCGGCGTCGTTCTCCTCGCGGCACGCACGCGCACTGAACCACGCGCCCGCGGGAAGTCAATCGGCCCGAAGGTCCGCGCTCACCGATGCATCGGATCCTCGACGCGCTGATTTCGGGGACACAATACTCAACTCGTGCGACCCGTCTTCAGCGCCGGGGCGCGCAAAAGAATTCGTACGTGTCCCCGAATCTTTCGCTACTTCGGCTGCTGGGTGATCCGGAGATACGGCTTCGGCGCCTTCCAGCCCTGAGGGAATTGCTTCTTGGCGTCGGCGTCGTTCACCGAGCCGGAGATGATCACGTCCTGGCCCTGCTTCCAGTTTGCCGGAGTCGCCACCTTGTGCTTCGAGGTGAGCTGCATCGAGTCGAGCGCGCGCAGCACCTCGTCGAAGTTGCGGCCCGTGGTCATCGGGTACATCAGGATCAGCTTGATCTTCTTGTCCGGTCCGATGACGAAGACGGCGCGGACGGTGGCGTTGTCGGCGGGGGTCCGGGCCTTTGCATCCCCCGCGACGGAGCCGGGAAGCATGTCGTAGAGCTTGGCCACCTTGAAGTCGGAGTCGCCGATCATCGGGTAGTTCACCGCGGCGCCCTGCGTCTCCTCGATGTCCTTCGCCCACTTCTTGTGATCGTCGACCGAGTCCACGCTCAGGCCGATGATCTTCGTGTTCCGCTTGTCGAACTCCGGCTTGATGCGCGCCATGTAGCCGAGCTCGGTGGTGCACACCGGCGTGAAGTCCTTCGGGTGGGAGAAGAGGATGGCCCACTGGTTCCCGATCCACTGGTGGAAATCGATGGGACCTTCGGTCGTCTGCGCAGTGAAATTCGGGGCTTCGTCGCCGATCCGCAAAGACATGTCTGCCTCCTGTTTACCGTTGGGGCTCGAACCGTAACGCTTCGACCCCGCCCACGCCAGCAAGCCGGGCAGCGGAGAACCGCTCGCTCAGGCGAGATGCCGGCGAAACCAGGCCACGCAGCGATCCCAGGCGAGCGCCGCGGCCTTCGGGTCGTAGACCTCCTTGCGATCCGAGTTCATGAACGCGTGGTGCCCCTGGTACCGGTAGATCTCATGCGGCTTGCCCGCCGCCTTCAGCTCCTTCTCGAACGCGTCCACCTTGTCGGGCGTGATCCAGTCGTCCTCGCTGGCGAAATGGCCCTGGAGCGGGACCCGGATGTCCTTCCCGGACGCCACCTGCGGCGGCGGCAGGCCGTAGAAGCAGACCGCCGCGTCGAGCTCGGGGATCCGCGCTGCCCCGATCACCGTCACCGCTCCGCCCATGCAGAAGCCGGTCAAGCCAACCTTTGCGGCGCGGGACTTCAGATGCCGCACCGCGCCCCGCACGGCCTCCCCGGTCGCCGCCTTGAAGTCGAGCGCGTTCATCGCCGCGGCCGCAGCCGCGGAGTCGTGGTACGGCACGACCTTCCCGTCGAACAGATCGGGCGCGAGCGCGGTAAACCCGGCCTCGGCGAAGCGATCGCAGACCGCCTTGATCTGCCCCTGCAGCCCCCACCATTCCTGGATCACCACCAGCGCAGGCGCTTTCGGCTCTTTCGCTTCTGCGAGATATCCGCGGGCAGTTCCTCCAGTGGTCCGCGGAAAGGAGATCATCGTTCCCATGGTTCCTCCTGAACTGCGCCGCAGCCCTCCCGGAAGAGGGCCACGCGGCGAAGCGCTGGCTCGCCCGCTGCGCCAGGGGAGAGCCACCTCGTCCACCCACCCCTGTCCTTCGAGGGCGAGATAGCCCGGACGGGCGCCCGCTGCAAACCCCCGGCGTTCAGAAGTGCTTCAGCGCCGCCTTGCCGATGGGGAACACGTTGAACCCGATGGCGTGCAGCGCCTTCGCATCGAGCAGGTTCCGCCCATCGAAGACGAACGTCGGCCGCTCCATCGAGTCGAAGATCGCCCGGTAATCGAGCGTCCGATACGCGTCCCACTCGGTGAGGATGGCGATGGCGTGCGCGCCGCGCGCGGCGACGTACGGGTCCTCCTCGAAGACGATCCGGTCCGCCGGGACGTCCGCGAGATCCGCCCGCGCGTTGGCGAGCGCCTTGGGATCGGTCACCACCACCACCGCGCGTTCCTCGATCAGCTTGCGCGCGACCGCGATCGCCGGCGACTCGCGCGTGTCGGCGGTGTCCTTCTTGAACGCGAACCCGAAGAGCGCGATGCGCTTGTCCGCCACCGTGTCGAACATCGCATGCGTCATCGTCTGCACGAACCTGCGCTTCTGGTACTCGTTGATGCGGATCACGCTCTCCCAGTAGCGCGCCACCTCCTCGAGGCCGTAGTTCTCGCAGATGTACACCAGGTTCAGGATGTCCTTCTTGAAGCAGGAACCGCCGAACCCCACGCTGGAGTGAAGAAAGCGCGGGCCGATGCGCTCGTCCATCCCGATCGCCCGCGAGACCTCCGCCACGTCGGCGGTGGTCTTCTCGCAGAGGGCGGAGATGGAGTTGATCGAGGAGATGCGCTGGGCGAGGAATGCGTTGGCGGCGAGCTTGGAGAGCTCCGCGCTCCAGACGTTGCTGGTGATGATCCGGTCCCGGGGGACCCAGTTCGCATAGATCTCCACCACCACGTCGCGGGCTGCCGCCCCCTCGGGCGTCTCGTGCGAGCCGACCAGCACCCGGTCCGGGGCTTCGAGGTCGCGGACGGCGGTCCCTTCCGCGAGGAACTCCGGATTCGAGAGCACCTCGAAGTGGATGCCCTTGCGGTTGGAGTTCAGGATCCGCTCCATCGCGTGCGCGGTGCGCACCGGGAGGGTGCTCTTCTCCACCACGATCTTGTTCGCCCGCGACGCGTCCACGATGGTGCGCGCAGTCTTCTCCCAGTACTGCAGATCGGGCGCCTTGCCCGCGCCTTCGCCGAACGTCTTCGTCGGCGTGTTCACCGAGACGAAGATCACGTCCGCGCGGTCGATCGCCGCCGCCACGTCGGTCCCGAAGAAGAGGTTGCGGCCGCGGGCCTCGCGCACCACTTCGAGCAGCCCGGGCTCGTAGATGGGAAGGTCATCGCTCTGCCAGGCGCGGACGCGCTCGGGGTTCACGTCGACCACGGTGACCTCGTACTGCGGGCAGCGGGCCGCGATCACCGACATCGTCGGACCGCCCACGTGCCCTGCGCCGATGCAGAGGATGCGCCTCGCGAACTGCGGCATTCCGATGCTCTCCCGGGCGCCTGCAGATGCGCCGACCCGGGGATCATCGCCCAGAAGCTCCGCGGCGCCAAAAAGAGAGCCTCAGCCCTGAAGCACCTTCTCCATGATCCAGTCGTCCATCACGAAGCCGCCCCCGATCTCGGTCTTCAGCGGCTCCCGGATGCGGTACCCGTTCCGCTGGTAGACGCGGATCGCCTTTTCATTGAAGCGGTTGACCCCGAGCACCACCTTCGAGAGGCCGCGCCGGCGCGCCTCCTCCTCGGCGTGGCGCAGGAGCATCGATCCGAGCCCGCGGCCGTGCTCCGCGACGTCCAGATACAGCTTGTGCAGCTTGAGCTCCCCGTGCAGCTCCTCATATCCGCAGAAGCCCAGCGGCCGATCGCCCTCGAGGAGAAGCTGGTAGACGACGCCGCGCTCCAGATCGCGGCGGAGCTGCCGGATGTCGTACATCCACCGCAGCATGTACTCGATCTGCTCGGAGGAGAGGATCGACGGATAGTGCGCGCGCCAGATGCGGCCGGCGAGCGCGGAGATGACCGCGAGGTCCGCGTGGGTGGCGGGTCGGAGGTGCACTTCGCTCGTGGCCGGTTTCATCATGCGGGCTGAGCGACCGCGGGCCCGAGGTCCGCCGGCCGCCCGATCGGACCACGCTGGTACCAATCGACCACCTTGTAGCGCCGGGCCACCAGCGCGAGGCCGAGCGCGGCGAGATACGCGAACGCCGCGTAGTAGAAGAAGAGCGCCGTGCCCTGGAAGAAGGCCAGCGCCGAAGCGAGAGCCACGGCCAGATTCGCCGCCGCGGTCGTGAGGTTCCAGAAGCTCTGGATCACGCTCTTCATCGTCAGGGGCGCCTGCGTGTACGCGAACTCCAGGCCGGTGACGGAGACCAGGATCTCGCCGATGGTGAGCACCACGTAGGGAACCACCTGCCAGACCACCGAGATCCGCTGGCCGGCGGCGACCGGGACGTTGAGGATGCCCGCGATCGCGAACGCCGTCGCGCCGAGCGCGATCCCGATGGGCATCCGTCGTAACGGCGTCAGCTCCCAGCCGCGGCGCTTGAAGAATGGGTAGACCACGCCCGTGGTCACCGGGATGAGCAGCATCACCAGCGCGGGGTTCACCAGCTGCATCTGCGAAGGCTCGAACTGCCAGGGGCCGATGCGCAGATTCATCGAGCGCGCCTGCACCACCCAGGTCGACGCTTTCTGGTCGAAGAGCATCCAGAAGAAGGGGATGAAGGCGAAGATCGAGAGCACGCGGAAGACGGCCTTCACGCCCTCCACCGCCTCCGCCGGCTGCTCCGCCCGGGCGCGGTCGAGGAACTTGCCGCCCTGACGCCGGTTCCGCCACGCGCTCCGCATCACCGCGCCGAACGAGTGCGGGTCGCTCCGGGCGGGCGGGACCTTCACGTAGTGATCGCGCCCGAGCCAGAAGACGAAGGTGGCGATCGCCATCAGCACCCCGGGGATCCCGAACGCGACGGCGGGGCCGAAGAGACGCAGCGTCTTGGGGATCAAGAGCGAGGCGAAGAACGAGCCGAGGTTGATGCTCCAGTAGAAGACGGCGAAGACCTTGTTGACCAGGTGCTTGTTGTCCGCGGTGAACTGGTCGCCGACCAGCGCGGAGACGCAGGGCTTGATGCCGCCGGAACCGAGCGCGATCAATGCCAGGCCAGCGTAGAACCCGGTGCGGTCGTCGGGAAAGAGCGCGAGGCACGCGTGCCCGGCGCAGTAGATCAAGGAGATGTAGAGGATGGTCCGGTACTTCCCCAGGTACCGGTCCGCGAGGAACCCGCCGAGGAGCGGGGTGAAGTAGACCCCGAAGACGAAGAGATGGAAGGTGGCCTTCGCCGCCGCCTCGCGATCGCCGCGGCCCGGGATCTGATTGGCGAGCAGCCAGTCGATGAGGAAGACCGTGAGGATGTTCCGCATCCCGTAGAAGCTGAACCGCTCGCAGGCTTCGTTCCCGATGATGAACGGGATCTGGGGCGGCATCCTCGACCGCGAGGCGGGCGTCGGCACGGCGCCGATTTGTATCTCGCGAGCGCCGGAGAATGGAAGCTTCGAGATCGCATGCGGGCGGCGAAACGGGGCCGCTTCCGCCCGGGCTTGCTATGTTGCTCTCATCGCGATGACGCTCGCCGATCTGATCGATCTCGAGGTCCAGCTCGCCCGCGACCGCGAGTCCGATCGCGGGGAGCTGCTCGCGCGCGACAAGCGATTGCTCGGGGGCGACGCCGCGAAGTCCGGCTCGCCGCAGTCGCTCCTCGCGCGGTGGCTCGAGGAGCTTCGCGCGGCGGAGCCCGGCGAGCTCCATCCCGGCCGCGCCGTCGCGGGCGCGCTGTCAGGGCTGCGCGCCGCGCTCGTGCTCGTCGGCCTCGCCCTCGGCTGGGGGGCCGCGACGGCGCTCCTGCGCTACACCGGCGGCGAGCCGGTGAACGTCTGGGACTTCCTCCTCGCGTTCGTCGGTTTGCAGCTGCTGCTCTTCGTCCTCCTGCTCTCGTCGTTCTTCCTCCCCCTCGCGGCGCTCGGCGCGCCGCTGTTCGGGATCTTCCGCGGCCTCGTCGCCGCCATCTACCCGCGGCTCGCCGCGCGCGCGGTGGGATCGACCGGCGAGCGCCTCGCGGACTGGCGCTCCGTCTGGCACCGCCTCCGCAGCCGCCGTTCGCTCTACCATCGCGTCGAGCCCTGGGTGCTGCTCGGCCTGACCCAGGCGTTCGGCGTCGCCTTCAACGTCGGCGCTCTCCTCGGCTGCCTGCGGCTGATCGTCTTCTCGGACATCGCCTTCTCCTGGAGCACGACGCTGGTGCAGTTCGATGCGGCGCGATTCCACGCCATCCTGCATGCGCTCGCGGTCCCCTTCGGGTGGTTGTGGCCCGACGCCGATCCCTCGCGCGCGCTGGTGGAAGCGACGCGATATTCCCGGCTGGAAGGAGCGTACGTCCTCTCCGGCGCCCGCCGCGCGGCGCATCCGGAGATGGTAGGCGGCTGGTGGCCGTTCCTGCTCTCGTCGCTGGTGTTCTACGGACTGTTGCCGCGGTGTGTGACGCTGGCGGTCGCCTCCATCCGCCGCAACCTGCTCCTCGCGCGCCTGCCTCTCGACGATGCGGAGACCACCCGCCTCCTGCGCAGGCTCGAGGAGCCGGAGATCGAGACCGGGCGGTCAGCGCCCGAGGCGGCGCCGCCTGCCTTTCCGGCTGCGTCGCCAACATCACGAGCGCCGACGGGTACGCGCTGCACCGTCGTGCTCTGGCGCGATGTTCCGGCGGGCAAGGAGCTGGAAGGTGCGGTGGCGCGGCAGACCCGGTGCAGCGTCGCTGCCGTGCATCCGGCGGGCGGCCGCGACTACACGGAGGAGGCGATCGACTGGCGGCGGCTCGCGGACGGAACCGATCCGCTGGTGGTGGTCGCGGAGGGATGGGAAGCGCCCGACAAGGCGTTGCTGCGGCTCCTCTCGGATCTCCGGCGCGCGCTGGGACCGCGGCGGCACCTGATCGTGCTGCTCGCGCAAGTGGACGCATCGGGGATCCGGCCGTCGCTCGCGTCCGAGGTCCGCCTCTGGCAGGAGGGGCTCGGACAGCTGGAGGATCCCTACCTGGCGGTGGAGCCGCTGCGGGGAACGCCGTGAACGGCCCGCCGCGATTCGCCGTCGTCGGACGCGTCAACAAGGGAAAATCGAGCATCGTCGCCACCCTCGCCGAAGACGACTCGATCCGCGTCGACCCGCGCCCTGGCACCACCACCGAGGTCCACGAATATCCGGTGGCCGTGGACGGGCGCACGCTCTTCGTGCTGGTCGACACGCCGGGATTCGAGGATGCGCCGCGGGCGCTGGCCTGGCTGCGCTCGCGGGAGGTCTCCGCGGCGGAGCGGCCGGCGCGGGTGGCGGAATTGCTCCGCGCGTACGAGGGCACGAGCGAGCTCGTCGACGAGCGGCGGCTGCTCGCCCCCATCCTCGCCGGAGCGAACATCCTCTACGTCGTCGACGGCACGCGCCCGTTCCGGCGCAACTACGAGGCGGAGATGGAGATCCTCCGCTGGACCGGTCAGCCCGGGATGGCGCTCGTGAACCGGATCGGGGCCGAGGACCATGCCGCCGAGTGGCGCCGCGCGCTCGACCAGTACTTCAAGATCGTCCGCGACTTCGACGCCTTCTCCGTCACCTTCGAGGAGCGCCTGCGCCTGCTGGAGACGTTCCGCGAGTTGCGGCCCGATGCCCGGCCAGCCATCGACGAGGCGGTGACCGCGCTCGTCGCCCAGCGCCGGCGCCGCCGGGCGGAGGCCGCGGCGGAGATCGCCGACCTGCTGGCCGATGAGCTCACCCTCACCGAGGAGGTCGCGGTGAGCGACGAGGCCGCGCTGGAGGCGGAGCGCGATCGGCTGGAGCAGCGGTTCCACGATCGCCTGCGCACCCGGGAAGAGAAGGAACGGCGGCGGGTGGAGAAGCTGTACCGCCACGGCGAGGCGCGCTTCGAGGACAAGTCGCTGGAGCGCCCCGTGTTCCAGCAGGATCTCTTCGCGGAGGAGACCTGGAAGCTGCTCGGTCTGGCGCCGGCGGAGTTGCTGGCCGCCGGCGCGCTGGCGGGCGCGGCGCTCGGAGGCGCCGTCGATCTGATGGTAGGCGGGGCGAGCTTCATGGCCGGCAGCGCCATCGGCGGCGCGGTGGGCGGCGCCACCGCTCTGGTCGGCCTCGGCCGCAGATTCGCGCGCGTTCGGCCGGTCGGTCCGTCCGGAGCGGCAGGGTGGCTCCTGGCGGCGCGCCGGTACTGGCAGGGAGGACGGAGATTTCGCATCGGTCCGCATGCGCAGCCGAACTTCCCCTGGGTCCTGCTCGATCGGGCGCTGCTCCACTACGACGCCGTGGTGCGAAGGACGCACGCGCGCCGGGGAGTGATCGCTGCCGAAGAAGGAAGCGCGCGCACCGGCATCGTCGCCGACTTCGCTCGCGCCGAGCGGCGCGAGCTGGACGAGCTGTTCCGGAGGATCCGCCGTTCCGCCGACGATCCGCCTCGCGAGCTGCGCGACGATCTGGAACGGCTGGTGGCGCGGGTCCTGCAGCGCATCGATCCGCTGCCGGGAGAGCCGCGTCAAAGCTGAGGTGACGCGCATCTTCTGCGCGCCTCGGCGGCGCCTGTGCAAATTCTCCCGGAGATCTCGTGCCTTCACGGCGTGTGGGTGAGCCCGGGCCTTGCATGCCCGATCCCAAACCTTCAGCACCGGAGGAGAAATGGCCGCGAACAATCTGCGCATCACCGACGAGCGCACCGGGCGCACGTACGAGGTGCCCATCGAGAACGGCGCCATCCGCGCCACCGATCTCCGCAAGATCAAGATCGAGGACAGCGATTTCGGGCTCCTCAGCTACGACCCCGCGTTCCTCAACACCGCGTCGACCAAGAGCGCGATCACCTTCATCGACGGCGATCGCGGGATCCTGCGGTACCGCGGGTACCCGATCGAACAGCTGGCGGAGCGATCGTCGTATCTGGAAGTCGCCTATCTGATCGTCAATGGCGAGCTGCCGAGCGCGCCCGAGCTGGACAAGTGGTCCCACGACATCACCCACCACACGTTCGTGCACGAGAACGTGAAAGGGTTCATGGACGGGTTCCGCTACGACGCGCACCCGATGGGGATCCTGGTCTCCACCGTCGCCGCGCTCTCCACCTTCTACCCCGAGTCGAAGAACATCTTCGACAAGGAGTCCCGCCGGCTGAGCATGACGCGGCTGATCGCGAAGCTGCCCACCATCGCGGCCTGGTCGTACCGGCACTCGCTCGGCCTGCCGTACGTCTATCCCGACAACGAGCTCTCCTTCGCCGGCAACCTCCTCGCGATGATGAAGAAGATGGCGGAGCCGAAGTACAAGCCGAACCCGGTGCTCGAGCACGCGCTCGACGTGCTCTTCATCCTCCACGTGGATCACGAGCAGAACTGCTCGACGAACGCCATGCGCGCCGTCGGCAGCTCGCATCCGGACCCGTTCGTCGCCGTCGCCGCCGCCGCGGCCGCCCTGTACGGCCCGCTGCACGGAGGAGCGAACGAGGAAGTGCTGCGCATGCTCCGGGAGATCGGCTCGCTCGAGAAGGTGCCGGCCTTCATCAAGTCGGTGAAGGAGGGGCAGGGCGGCAAGCTGATGGGCTTCGGCCACCGCGTGTACAAGTCCTACGACCCGCGCGCGAAGGTGATCAAGAAGCTCGCCGATCAGGTCTTCGAGGTGACCGGGACCAACCCC
>Ga0070741_10016123_pt1 | contig 12534 bp, 8 predicted proteins | sample Coa_R1_4_FD_66440 | JGI IMG/M metagenome (GOLD analysis project Ga0070741, IMG submission 66440) | Surface soil microbial communities from Centralia Pennsylvania, which are recovering from an underground coalmine fire - Coalmine... | ecosystem: Environmental > Terrestrial > Soil > Unclassified ...
AGCGTCGGCGTCTTGTACCGGCCGAAATCGGCCGCGAACGTGTGCGGCGACATCGCCTCGTACGGATTCGCCCGAGCTCCCCCCATGGCCGGACCGCGCGCCGCCCATGGCACGCCGCCGAGATCATGCTCGGGGAACCACAGCTCCTCGGTCGCCCCGTACATGCTCGTCAGGTCGTACACGCCCGCGTGCGAGATGAGCGCCCTGAGGCGTCCCTTCGCCTGCGACGCCATCCAGTCGGCCATGTACCCGCCGTACGATCCGCCGGCCGCCGCGATGCGCTGCGGATCGGTGAACGCATAGTGCGATAGCACGAAGTCGAGCCCCTTCATCAGGTCCTCGAACGGCTTGCCGCCCCAATCGAGCGTCACCTCGTCGGTGAACCGCTGCCCGAAGCCGGTCGATCCCCGCCGGTTGATCATCACGACGACGTAGCCGGGCGAGGCGAAGACCTGGGCGTTCCAGCGATAGCTCCAGGCGTCGCTCCACTGCGTCTGAGGTCCGCCGTGCAGGAGCATGAGCACGGGGTACTTCTTCGACGGATCGAAGCCGGGCGGCCGCAGCAGGAAGCCCTGCACGGTCGTGCCGTCTGCGCCGGGGAACGTGAAGGACTCGGGCCTCGACCGCTCGCGCGACTCGAGCAGCGCCTCGTTGTGCCGGGTGAGCGGCTCGAGCGCGCTCTCGCCGCGCGAGACGAACAGCTGCGCCGGCGCCATGAGGCTGCTGACGGCATACACGCCCGTTGTGCCGCGGACGTCGAAGCCCTCCACGAAGCGGCCGGGCGTGATGGCCCGCGGCGATCCGCCCGACGCGGGTACGACGAACACGGGCATCTCGCCGCGGTCCTCGGCGGTCAGATAGAGCGACGCGCCGTCGGGCGCCCAGCGCAGATCCTCGACGCTGCGATCGAAGGCCTCCGCCACGCTCGTCTCGCGCCCGGTCGCGCGATCGAGGAGCATCAGCCGCCAGCGGTCCGACTCGTAGCCGGCGCGCGCCTGCGATCGGAACGCGATCGTCCGCCCGTCGGGCGAGTACGCCGGCGCGCCGTCGAATCCCGGGCTCGTCGTCAGGCGCCGCGGCGCGCCGCCCTCGAGGGCCACTTCGAACAGGTCGCCGTTGGTGCTGACGGCCTCTACGGGGTCGGTGACGGCCGTGAAGCACAGCGTCCGGCCGTCTGGGGCGAACGCGATCGGGTGCGGGCCCTCGCGCTCGCGCGGGGGCACGTCGTAGTCGGCCCCCGGCGTCAGATCGCGCGGCTCGCCGCCCTCCGCGGCGACGACGAACAGATGGCGCCGCTTGCCGTCGCTCCAGCTCGACCAGTGGCGGTAGAGGAGCCGATCGTAGATGCGCACGCGCGCCGGATTGCGGTCGCGCTCCTCGTCGCGCCTGCGGTTGCAGTCGTCGCTGCGGCACTCGGGATACACCTCGGACGTGAACGCGATCCACCGGCTGTCGGGGGACCACACGAGATGGTCGACGCCGCCCGAGATGCTGGTGAGCGGCCGGGGGTCGCCGGGCGCCCCCGCATCGAGGATGTAGATCTGCTCGCTGCCGCTTCGAGCCGACACGAACGCAATCCGTCGGCCGTCGGGCGACCACCGCGCGCCCGAATCGCGGCCGCTCGTCGTGATCCGCCGCGTCGTGCGGTCGCCGACCGACGCCATCCAGATGTCGCGGGTGATGCGATTGGAGCCGAGCTCCGGCACCGCCACCGTGTAGAGCACGCGCGAGCTGTCCGGCGAGAGCCGCGGATCGCTGAGGCGCTCGAGCGCGAGCAGGTCCGACACGCCGAACGGCGGTCTGGCGGCGGCCTGTGCGCTGGATGGCGCGCCCTTCAGAGCGCCGGCGGCGGAGGGCCGGGCCGACGGCGCCGCCAGGACCAGCACGAGGGCGGACAGAGCGAAAGTCGAGCGCATGGGGAGATTATGGCGTAGAGTGCACGCGTTCGGCTCGTTCGGCGGCTCGCCCGCCGGCGCGTCCGGCGAGCCGCGCCGCCAGCCGAAGAGCGCGTCCGGCATCGTGCATGCAACCTGGCGGCCCGTGGACTCGTAGAAATGATTGAAGGGATGGAGCGGCCGCCCCCGAGTCGCCGGGCCCCCCGACTCGCTCGATTGTTTGCCGTTCTCTCAATCGGCCTGGGTCTTTCGGGCACTGCCGCGTATTACGTGTTCCCGCTCGCGGGCCGACTGTTCGTGCGCAGCGTCGAGCTGTTCGTCGAGGGGTGTGTCTGGGCTGCCACCTCGATCGGGGCCGGCGTCAGCATCTGGAGCGTCGTCGGCACGATCATTCGCGCGGCGCTGGCCTCGCTGGCCACGCCGGCAGGCTCGCTGGCGCTCACGATTCTCGTCGTTATCGGCATCGCGGCGCTCTACTGGCTGCAGCGCCTGCTCGACGCAGAAGAGGAGTCCTCATCATGACCCGGCCGAACTGCTCGTCGGATGACCGCGGATCGCGCGGCTGGCCGCCGGAGGGTCGCCATCGCCTCGTCCCGACGCCGGTTGGGCGTGGCGATGGACTCCATGGGCGCTGGAGGCGTGATCGGGCGCGCGAGGTGTCGGGCGCGCGCGCCGGCGCGCCCATCGCGTGTCTGCTCGCGGCGGCGGTCGCCGTCCTCTCGGGCACGGCGGCCGCGGCGCAGACCGCGCCCGCCTCGCTCGAGACACTCAAGCGCGACGTCCAGCGCCGGTTCGACGTGGTCCCGATCGCGGGGGGCCTGGTGCTGCGGCCGAAGGTCGATCGCGGCGTCCGCGGCGTCGAGCTCGCCGGCGACACCATCAACCTCGACGGGGTCCCGGCGACAGGGGCCGAGCTGCGGCAGAAGCTCGGCGCCGACGCCGACCTGATCCTGCGGCTGTCGTACCTCGATCCGACGGAGCGCCGGCAGCTCTTGGCCTCGGGGCCGGCCGCTGCCGCGCCGCCCGAGCGTCCCGCCGCGCCGGTCGCCGAGCCGCCGGCCCGCGAGGAGGCCCCGCGCCGCCGGGGCCGCCGCGCGTCGGGCGACGATCGCGTCAGGTTCGGCGGCAGCGTCACCGTCGAGGAGGGCGAGGTCGTCAACGGCGACGTGGTCGCCATCGGCGGATCGGCGCGCGTCGACGGCGAGGTGATGGGCGATGCGGTGGCCATCGGCGGCGGGCTCGAGCTGGGGCCGCACGCCGACGTGCACGGCGACGCGGTGTCGATTGGCGGCCCCTTTCGGCGCGATCCCGAGGCGCGCGTCGGCGGCAAAGTCGTTGACATGGGCGGCATCAGCTTCGACCCAAGCCGCTGGCGCGGGCCGCGCAGCCCGATCCGCTGGGTCGGACCGTTCCAGCTCCTTCAGTTCTTCGGCCCGTCGGCCGGCGTGCTCGCGCTCCTCGGCACCATCATGCGGCTCGTCGTGCTCTCGGTGCTCGCCTCGATCGTGCTCCTCGTCGGCCGCGAGTACGTCGAGCGGGTCGGCGCCCGCGCGGCCGCCGAGCCCGTGAAGGCCGGCGCGATCGGGCTGCTCGCCCAGCTGCTCTTCGTTCCCCTGCTCGTCGCGACGATCGTCGTGCTGATCATCACGCTCGTCGGGATCCCCTTTCTCGCGCTGATTCCCTTTGCGATTCTGGCCCTGGCGATCGTCTTCCTGATCGGGTTCACGGCCGTCGCGTATCACGTCGGCCGCCTGGCGAACGCGCGGCTGGCCTGGTGGGGCGACAACCCGTACCTGAATGTCGTGCTGGGGATCGTGCTGCTGGTCTCGCCGCTGCTGCTGGCGCGCCTGCTCGGTCTGGCCGATGTCGGGCTGCTCTTCCCGATCTCGTGGACGCTCGTCGTCCTCGGGCTCGTGGTCGAGTACCTCGCGTGGACGGTCGGGTTCGGGGCCGTGGCCCTGATGCGGTTCGGCCGTCCGCCGGCGGGGCCGACCACCCCGACGTCCCTGCCGCCCCCGGCGGCCGCATGAGGCGAGCTGCCGCGGGCCTGGCGGCCGGCCGAGCGCCTCTCGGCCGGTGACGCAGGTCCCGCATGCACGCCGGGCGGTCTCCGAGGATAATGGCCCCTCGCGAGGTGCTTTATGAAACGGACGCTCTTCCTCTCCTTCCCGCTCGTCTGTCTCGGTGCGGCGGCGCTCGTCGCGCAGGCGCCGCCCATCGCCCTGCCGCCGGGCGCGAGCCCCCAGGCGCCGCAGGATCCCGGCTACCAGGCCCTGATTGCCACGTGCAAGACGCCGCCACCGGCCCGCGGCGGCCGGCAGGGCGGTGGAGCCGGCCGCGGTCCCGCCGCGGCGGGCGCCGCCACGACCTTTCCGCCGCCTCCCGCCGACTACATGGTGACCGAGATCCCGGGCGTCATCGCGGCGGGGCAGAAGTGGACGAAGGTCTGGGAGGTCAGCGGCAACAACGCCGACGGGATCATCGCCGACCGAAATGGCGACCTGCTGATCGCTCAGAACCACAACAGCGCCGTCGTCCGGCTCGACCAGAAGGGCCGTGCGTCGACGGTCTACACGGACACGCATACCGGCGGCGCGCTCTCCGAGAGCGCGAAGGGCGCGTTGTTCATCGTCGAGCGCGGGCTGCACCAGCGGATCGAGCAGCTCGCGCCGCAGCGGCGAGTGTTCGCCGACAGGCTGCCCAACGGCGATCCGCTCGATTGTCTCGGCGGGGTGATCAACGACCTCGTCGCCGACAGCAAGGGCGGCGTGTACTTCACGATGGGCGGGCTGTTCTACGCGGACCCGAAGGGCAACGTCACGCGCTACGGCGAGAACCTCACCACCAACGGCGTGATCCTCAGCCCGGACGAGAAGACGCTGTATGTGACCAACGGCCGGACGGTGGCGGCCTTCGACGTGCAGCCCGACGGGTCGCTCACCAACCAACGACAGTTCGTCGAGCTGCCGAGCGGCGGGGGCGACGGCATGACCATCGACGCGCAGGGCCGCGTGTACGTGACGGCCGGCCCCGCAGTGCACGTGGTCGCCCCCGACGGGAAGCTGCTCGGGAGCATTCCCGCGCCGTACGGGCTCATCTCGGCGGCCTTCGCGGGACGGGACAAGAAGACGCTCTATGCCGTCGTCAGCCTCATCGACCCGACGCGGCTGCAGCACGCCTACGTGTATTCGATCCCGATGATCGCGCAGGGGTACAAGGGGCGGGCCAAGTAGACGCGAGGCCGAGGGCCGCGGCCGATCGCCGCGGCCCTCGGCCGGCTGTCGGTTTCGGCCCTCGAGTCGACGGGCCGGTCAGTTGGCGAGCCGATAGGCGACGAGCTCGCCGGGGAAATTCGGCCCCCCGACCGCGACGACGATGTACTGGCGGCCGTTGAGGAGGTAGGTCATGGGCGAGCCCGTCTGCGCCGACGGCATGTAGACCGCGCCGACCTCCCGTCCGGTGGCCTTGTCGTAGGCGCGCAGCATCGCGCCTCGCCCTTCGGGCGTCGTGGTGACCTGGGGCTCGCCCGCGATCACGAGCGTCTTGGTCACGAGCGTCCCGGCGACGCCGCGCTGGCCTGTCCTCGGGATGCTCAGCCCCTTCAGCGCCGGATGATTCTTGATGGCGTCCGGCGTCTCGCCGTGGGGAATCTGCCAGACGATATCGCCTCGATCGAGGTTGATGGCGGTGATGCGGCCGTACGGCGGCTTGATGATCGGCAGTCCCTGTACGGTCAGTCCGCCGCCGCCCCCGCCTTCGCCGCCCTCTGCGCCGCCGCGTCCGGCCGGCGCGGCCGCCGCACCCGGCGCCGCGGTCGCCGCAGGAGCGCCGCCGCCGCGGCCGGCCGGGGCGCCGCCCCGCCCGGTGGCCGCCGCCGGCGCCGTGCCGCGGGCGATGCCCGACACCCAGCCCGAGTCGTTCCCCGGCGGCGCGGGCACGAGTCCGAGCGTGCCCGGCGCGCTCTGCGAGAAGACGTAGACGGTGTGCGTTTCCGGATCGTAGGCGCCGCCGGGCCAGTTGGCGCCGCCGCCCGCGAGCGGCATGTGGATGACGGCGAGCGGCCCTTCCGGCTTGCTCACCACGGCCGGCGTGAAGAGCGGCCCGAGCTTGTAGCGGGAGACGACCTTCAACGCCTCGGCGCGCAGCTCGGGCGTGAAATCGATCAGGTCATCGACGCTGATCCCCTGCCGATCGAAGGCCGGCGGCCTGGTGACGAACGGCTGCGTCGGCGAATACCACTCGCCGGGCACGTCGCCCTTGGGCACGGGCCGCTCCACGATTGGCCACACGGGCTGCCCGTTGGTCCGATCGAGCACGTAGAGCCACGCCTGCTTCGTGGGCTGGGCAATCGCCTTGATCATCCGCCCGTTGACCGTGATGTCGGCGAGGATCGGCGGCGCCGCCATGTCGAAGTCCCAGATGCCGTGGTGCACGAACTGGAAGTGCCACTTGCGCTCGCCCGTCTTCAAGTCGACGGCCACCATCGTCTCGCTGAAGAGGTTCGCGCCCGGACGGTTGCCGCCGTAGTAATCGCCGGTGGCGAGCTCAATCGGCAGATACGCCATGTTGAGCTCCTCGTCGATGCCCACTTGGCCCCACGCGCCCGTGTTCCCTGTGTACTTCCACGAGTCCTTCTCCCAGGTCTCGTTGCCGAACTCGCCGATCTGCGGGACCGTGTGGAAGATCCACAGCCGCTTCCCGGTCCGCACGTCGAAGCCGCGGATGTAGCCCTTCACGTTGGTCTTGCTGCGCGGCACGCCGCCCGGGCGGTGCGCGGCGCCGATCACGACGACGTCGTTGCCGATCATCGGCGTCGCATGCAGACCGACCTCGCCCGTGATCGGATCGATGTCTTGGTCGTCGTCCATTTTGAGGTCGACGACCCCGTCGGCGCCGAAGGTGGGAATGCGCTGGCCGGTCTTCGCGTCGAGCGCGATCAGCCGGTAGCCGGGGGTGACGTAGAGGATGCGCTCGTCGCGTCCGTCGGTCCAGTAGGCGAGGCCGCGGCCCGACAGCTGCCGCGGCGCGTTCTGGCCGCGCGCCCCTTCGTCCTCGCGGTGGACCCACAGCAACTCGCCGGTCGCGGCGTCGAGCGCGACGACGGCGCGCCGGCTTCCGGCCGTCGAATAGAGGACGCCGCGCACCATCAGCGGCGTGGACTCGAACTGGAACTCCGGGCGCGGGCCGAGGTTGACGGTCCTGAAGCGCCACGCGATCTCGAGATTCTTGAAGTTGTCGGCGTTGATCTGGTCGAGCGGGGAGTAGCGGTGGTTCGCGAGATTGCCGCCGTAGGTGGGCCACTCGCCTTTTGCGGTGGTCCACCCGTTCTCGCCGGCCAGCGGCATCGAGAACCAGGCGACCAAGGCCGCGAAGGGCGCCAGGCGAAGCAGCGTCGACGCGAGAAGCCTTCGACTCACGGGTCCTCCTCTGATGCCGCGCGGGCGCTGGGCCGCGGCGGCGTCGGAACGACGAGTGTGTCCGGTCCACCGGCAGGCGCGCCGCGCGGACGGGCTGGCGAAGGCGGATTGTAGCCTGTCCGAGGCGCGAGGGCGACGCCCGAGAGGCGCTGCCCAGGGGCCCCTATCTCCTTTCTGCCTTGGCACCGTGAGGAGCATCGCGTCCAGCGCGCGGCTCCTCGGCCTTTCGGGTAGAGGGCGGCGAGCGCGTTGGCGAGACGGAGCAAGGAGGGGCCGCGTTCCGCCTCGGCCTGAATCAACGCCCGGAGCCGGTTGTCACGCGCCGCAGGGGATCAGGCCGGCGCGAGCCGGCCCGCCTCGAGCCGGACGACGCGCGTGGCGACCTGCCGCGCGAACCCTTCGTCGTGCGTGGCCACGAGCAGCGACCGGCCGCCGGCCGCCATTCCGCGCAGCAGCGCCGCCAGCTCCGCGCGGCGATCGGGATCGAGCGACGCCGTCGGCTCGTCCATGAGGAGCAGCTGTGGATCGACCGCGAGCGCCCGGGCGATGGCGACGCGCTGGGCCTCCCCGCCCGACAGCTCGCGCGGCAGCGCGCCGGCGCGATGATCCACGCCGAGGCTCGCGAGCAGCCCGTGCGCGCGGCGGCGGGCCTCGGCGGCCGGCGTGCCGTAGACGTGCACCGGGGCGAGGCAGACGTTGTCGAGCGCCGAGAGGTGCTCGAAGAGGCAGTGGAACTGGAAGACGAGCGCAACCGTTCGGCGCAGCTGCCGCAGGGCGGCCGGCGCCGGCGGCCGGCCGCCGAGGAGCTCGACGCTCCCGATCGCGATGCGGCCCCGCTCGAACGGCTCGAGCGCTGTCAGGATCCGGAGGGTCGTCGTCTTACCGGCTCCGGAAGGTCCCATGAGCGCCACGCACTCGCCCGGTTCGACCTCGAGCGAGGCGCCGGCGAGGATGGTCCGCGGGCCGCGGCGCAGGTGCACGTCGGCGGCCTGCAGCACGGCCGCGCTCATGCCGGCACCCTCCAGCGCCGCTCGAGGCGCCGCGCGAGGGCCGAGAGCGGCAGCGACATTGCGAGGTACAGGGCGGCGCAGAGCAGCCCGGGGACGACCCAGCTGCCGAGATTGGTCGCGAAAATCTGCGTCTGCTTCGTGAGCTCGAGAACCGTCAGCACCGAGACGAGCGAGGAATCCTTGAGCAGCGCCACGAAATCGTTCGTCATCGGGGCGAGCGCGAGCCGGAACGCTTGCGGAGCCCGCACGTAGCGGAACACCTGCGCCTCGCTCAGGCCCAGGGTGCGCGCCGCCTCGAGCTGGCCCGCAGGCACTGCTTCGAGCGCCGATCGATAGATCTCGCTCTCGTAGGCCGCGTAGTTGAGCCCGAGCCCGAGCAGCGCTGCCGCGAACGCCGGGAGCCTGACGGCCGCGGCGATCCCGTAATAGAGCACGAACAGTTGCAGCAGCAAGGGTGTGCCGCGCATCAGCTCGACGTAGCCGGCGAGCGCCGACCTGAGGGCGCGCCCCCCGTAGAGGCGGCCCGTCGCCATGAGCACGCCGAGCCCGGCGGCGAGCGCCATCGACAGGCAGGAGAGCGCGAGCGTCACCGCCGACGCCTGCAGCAGCGACGGCAGGTAGCGGCGGGCCGCCGCCCAGGGGCCGGCGGCGGCCAGATCCGGCTCCGCGTCGAAGCCGGTCGCGGGCGGCACGGGCTCGCCCCCGAGGAGCCGGCGATACAGCGCCCGCTGGTCGTCGTTCCAGATCCCCCACGAGCGGAAGATGCGCTCGAGCGAGCCGTCCCGCATCGCGCCGCGGAGCACATCGTCGATGGCGTCTCGCAGCCGGCGGTTCGCCAGGGCGAGCACCCCGACGTAATGCCCGACGGCGACGCTGCCGGGCTGCACGACGAAGCCCGGGATGGTGCGGCGCCGCCGCTCGGCGAGGACGTTGTCCAGCAGCACGGCGTCCACCCGCCCGAGCACCAGATCCGAGTACGGGTGGAGGTCGTCGTCGTAGGAGACAGGCCGAACGCCCAGGTCGCGTTCAGCGTGCTGCAGGATCTCGTACGCGATCGTGCCGCCGAGCGTCGCTACCCTCCGGCCGCGGAGGTCGGCCAGCGAGCGGAACCGGCCGGCATCCGCCGTCCGCACGCTCAACACCTCGCGGAACTCGTAGTAGGGAATCGTCGTGGCGAGCGCCGCGCGCCGGGCAGGCGTGTCCTCGATGCCGTTCAGGCCGATGTCCGCATCGCCGCGCCGGATCGACTGGTCGATGGAGGTGAACGCGACGTTGAGGAACCGGGGCGTGAGGCCGAGGCGAGCGGCCAGCAGCCCGGCGAGATCCACCTCGAAGCCGACGAGGCGGTCCGGGTGCGCGGGGTCGGCTTCGACGAAGGGCGCGCCCCCCTCGGGGTCCGCCGCCCACACCAGCTCGCGCCCACCGGGCTCGGCGGGCGCGGGGCACACGAGGAGCGCCGCCGCGGATGCCGCCAGCGCCAGCATGGAGGACCGACAGCGCCGCCGCGCCGGAGGACTCGACCGGCGCGCAGGGAGAGCGGGCGAACCGCCCCGCGCGGAGCCACGAACGTCGATCGTCGACACACGCTCCCTTCGGCTCGCCTGAAGACCCGTCTCCCGCGGCTCGCCCGGCAGGCTCGCCCTCCGGGGATCCTAATCCCGCGCAGCACTTGAATTGACGCAGGTCAGCGGGTGGCGCCGAGCGGACCCGCGCGGTGGGGTGGCTCGGTGGGGCTGCGAGGCGACCGGACCCGCGATCGACGTCAATTCAAGTGCCTCCCGGAAATAGGGCGTCGGGCCGAGGGGCGCAAGGGCGAGCTCCGGCGGCTCCGGGCGTCCAGGATTGATCAGCGGTTGTAGGCGAGGAAGTCGTCGACCGACTCGATCTCGGAGGCGCTGATCGAAGCCCGGAACACCGAACGGATGATGGTGCTCCGTGCGTCGTGCGGCAGGCGCCTGACGTTGCGCACGAACTGCGCGTACTTGCCGCCCGAGAGATAGGTCTCGACGTTCGAGATGTAGAAGGCCGTCAGCCGCTCGTTGCGCGCCGCCAGCAGATCGGCAATCGCCGCGAGCGCGTGCGTTCCGCCGAGGTCGCCGACGACGGGGATGATGCGGTCCTGGGCCTCGAGCGACTTGACGAACTGGAAATCGGGCTCGGAGGCGAGATAGCTCCAGCGGTGGCCGGCGCGATCGGTGGCGAGCAGCAGATCCCGATACGTCGGGTACGCCGCCCGCGGGGGGCGGCCGCGGCTCTCGAACTTGAGCGACAGCCCGCTCGCGACGAAGGTGTGGTGGAAGCGCTGGATCGTCAGGTAATCCGAGGTCCCAAGCGGCACGCCGAACCCCGCGATGGCGTCGTGCATCCGGCGATCGAGGCGCTGGAGGCCGTCGGCGCTCTCGACGCGGGCGCCGTCGATGTAGGCGACCAGGCGCTCGATGCCGGCGTCGCGCCACGAATCGGCAGCGCGATCGGGGATGGCGCGCCCGGTCAGGAGCGCCAAGTATTCTACGCGAGTCCGGGCCGCGTCGAAGAGCGCCTTGAACAGCAGGTGCAGCAGCAGGTTGTCCCGGCGGATGTCGACGATGAAGGCCAGGGACGGGCGAAGCTGGGCGATGTAGGAGAAGTTCTGGTCCGGGCCGACTCCGATGTAGGCGCCCCCGGTGCCCGCGGCCGCCTTGAGCGCCGGGATCACCTCGAGAAACGAGCGCTCGTTCGAGATCAGGTTGTCGGTGTCGAAGTCGCCGCCCTCCTCCGACAGCTGCGCGACGCGGGCAGCGAAGGACGGCGCGGCCGGCTGCGCCGCCGTGTGGAGCGCCCAGGCTGCGGCGACCAGGAGGACCGCCGCGGCAGCGAGCGGGCGAAGGACTGGCCTCGGCGACATCGCTCGGTGATTATAGTGTCATGACACCTGGCCGCGGCGCCGCCGTGGCCGCGGGAGGATGGTTCATGTCCGTCAGCCGCCGCCTGATGCTGGCCCTCGTCGCGCTGTCGGTGTACGCCGGCGTACCCGGCCCGGCCCCCGGCGCCCGCGCTGCGGCCGACGAGCTGCCGTCGCGCCTCAGCGACAAGGCCTTCTGGCAGCTCATCACCGATCTCTCGGAGCCGGGCGGCTCGTTCCGGTCGGAGAACTTCTTGTCGAACGAGAACGCGTTCCAGACCGTGATTCCCGAGCTGCAAGCGATGGTGCCGGCGGGCGGCGTCTACCTCGGCGTCGGTCCCGAGCAGAACTTCACCTACATCGTCGCGCTGCGGCCGAGGCTCGCGTTCATCATCGACATCCGGCGGGGCAACCTGCTCGAGCAGCTGCTCTACAAGGCGTTCATCGAGCTGTCGCCGAACCGCGCCGAGTTCTTGTCGCGCCTTTTCGCACGCAGGCGCCCCGCCGACCTGCCGGCGAACGCTCCGGTCGGCCTGCTCTTCAACGAGCTCCAGAAGGCCGCGCCGAGCGATGATCTCTTCAGGGAGTCCTTCCAGGCCGCGAAGGACCGGCTCGTGCGCGGTCACAAGTTCCCGCTCACCGACGACGATCTGCGGGGGATGGAGTACGTGTACACGGCGTTCTTCCGCGGCGGACCGGAGCTGAACTACTCGTTCTCGCCGAACGGCGGCGGCGGGTTCTTCGGCGGCGGCTTCCCGAGCTACATGGAGCTGATGACCGAGACCGACGGCCAGGGGCAGCACCGCAGCTATCTCGCCTCGGAGGAGAACTTCCAGATCCTGCGCGAGTACCAGCGGAACAACGCGATCGTGCCCGTCGTGGGCGATTTCGCGGGCGACAAGGCGCTGCGCGCCGTCGGCGACTACGTCCGGAGCCACCGCGCCACGGTGTCGGCCTTCTACACGTCGAACGTCGAGCAGTACCTGTTCCAGGACCCCTACGCGTGGCGGCGGTTCCTGCAGAACGTGGCGACGCTGCCGATCGACGGCCGGAGCACCTTCATCCGGTCGATCTCGAATCGCGGCTTTCCGTTCGCGCAGTTCCGGCGCCTGTCGCCGGGAGCGCGGGCCTCGACGGCGCTCTGCTCGATGGCCGAGCTGGTGAAATCGTTCAACGCCGGCCAGATTCGCCGCTACGAGGACGTGGTCGCGCTGTCACGATGACGAGGGGCCGCCTGTCTGACCCAGCGCGAGAATCATCGGCAGGGGCCGCAATTCGCGGCGCAGCGGATCGAGCGCGAGGCCGAGCGCCTCGAGCGTGAACGCGCCGAG